>Ga0307410_10000904_pt1 | contig 12655 bp, 11 predicted proteins | sample 322Ometagenome_3_FD_203707 | JGI IMG/M metagenome (GOLD analysis project Ga0307410, IMG submission 203707) | Maize rhizosphere microbial communities from greenhouse at UC Davis, California, United States - 322HYB-O-3 | ecosystem: Host-associated > Plants > Roots > Rhizosphere > Soil | place...
GGTGCGCGCCAGCTGGCGGCCGACCCCCGCGCAGACCCGGGCCACGGTCGTCGGGTTCGCGCTCGTCGCGTTCGGCGTGCTGGTGCGGCGGCCCGACCTGCTGGTCCTCGGCACGCCGTTGTTCCTTGTCTCGCTGTGGGGGTTCGTCACCCGGCCGGAGCGCTCTCCGGTCGTCAGCGCGGGGCCGCGCCACCTCACCCTCCGCGAGGGCCAGGCCACCCGCTGGGTCGCGCAGGTGCAGCCGGGTCCCGGTGTGGAGGACCTCGGGCTCGCCCTCATGGGCACGCCACACACCGAGTTCGAGCCGGCCCACCGCGCCCTCGCGGTCGCGAGCGACGGGCTCTCCCCGTTGACGGCGGCCATCTCCTGCCGCTCCACCCGCTGGGGCCGTCGACAGCTCGGACCGGCCGTGCTCAGCGTGTCGAGCGCCTTTGGCTCCTACCGCTGGGCGCCCGACGTTGTCGACTCCCGGCCCGTCACCACCGTGCCACTGCCCGACACGTTCAGCGCCCGGGTGCCGGTGCCGCGGCCCGACGGCCTCGTGGGCCAGAACCGCTCCCACCACCCCGGCGACGGCGGCGAGTTCGCCGACATCCGCCAGTTCCGCTTCGGTGACCGGCTGCGACGGGTCCACTGGCCGGTGAGCGTGCGCACCGGCCAGCTGCACGTCACCTCCACCTACGCCGACCAGGACTCCGAGGTCGTCCTGCTCGTCGACGCCATGCACGACATCGGCACCAGCCAGGGCATCGGGGGGCGCAGCAGCAGCCTCGACAACGCCGTCCGCGCGGCCGGCGCCATCGCCGAGCACTACCTGCGCACCGGCGACCGGGTGGGCCTGCGCGTGCTCGGTGCCCGCGAGGTGCCTGCCCTCGGCTCCGCGGCCGGAAGGAACCACCTGCGCCGGGTGCTCGACACGCTGGCGCGGACCACCGCGTCGCAGGGCACCGTCGCCGACGAGAAGCGGCTGAGCGGCCAGCTCCGCGCCCGGGTCCCGGCGGGTGCCCTCGTGGTGGTGCTGACGCCGGTCATCTCCCCCGAGGTGCTCGGTCACGCCCTGGCCCTGTCACGCCGCGGCGTCTCGGTGATCGCGGTCGACACCCTGCCGCCCGAGCTGGCCTCCCCCGACCTCGACCCGACCCTGCTCGAGACCCTCATGCTCGAGGCCGACAAGACCCCCGAGGCCTCGCGGCTGGCGTGGCGGATCCGGCTGCTCGAGCGCGAGCACGAGATGCGGCGTGCCCGCGACGCCGGTGTGCCGATCGTGCCCTGGGCCGGCCCGGGCACCCTCGACATCGTGCTGCGCGACCTCGGCCGCCGCTCCCGGGCCCCTCGGGTGGTGAGCCGCTGATGTCGCCCTCGCACCGCGTGCTGCGCGTCGTCATGACCCTGTCGTCGCTGGGCCTGGTCGCCCTCGTCTACGCCGCCGGTGGCGGCATCCACCTGCTGGCCCTCGCCCTCGTCCTGGCGACGGCGTATGCCGTGGCGCGCCCCGAGGCGCTCGCGGTCACCCTCCTGCTCGTCGTCCACGCGGTGCACTGGGTGGGCTCGGCCCCCGTGCCGCAGGGCTGGGGCTCCTGGCTGTGGCTCCTCGTGGGCGCGTGGCTGGCCCTGCTGCTGCACGTCGGCGCCTCCGCGGCGGCCACGTGGCCGTCGGTCGCCCCGATCCCCCGAGCAGCCCTGCGACGCTGGGGCCTGCGCACCGCGCTGGTGGCTCTGGCCACGGTGCCGGTGTGGGCCGTCTCGGCCGCCACCCGCGACCAGAGCCTGCGCGGCGAGGCGTCGATGACCTACGTGGCGCTGGCGGGGCTCACGCTGCTCGGCGCCGCGCTGTACCTCGTCGCCCGGCAGTCACCGCTGACCCGCCGCTGAGCACAGCGGTGCCGCGCGGCTGGGAGCCAGCCCCGCGGCATACCGGTGGAGGAGCCGGTCAGGCGGAGCGCTTGCGCGGCCGCTTGGCCGGGGCCTCGGCCTCGTCGCGCCGCACGATGGTCGGCAGCACGTTCTCGAGCACGACCTCGCGGGAGACGACCACCTTGGCGATGCCGTCGTCGCTGGGCACGTCGAACATCACGGGGAGGAGGACCTCCTCCATGATGGCGCGCAGGCCGCGGGCGCCGGTGCCCCGCTTCAGGGCCTGCTCGGCGACGGCCTCGATGGCCTCGTCGGTGAACTCGAGCTCGACACCGTCGATCTCGAACATCTTCTTGTACTGCTTCACCAGGGCGTTGCGCGGCTCGGTGAGGATCTTGACCAGGGCGTCGGTGTCGAGCGGCGAGACCGTGGTGATGACCGGGAGGCGGCCGATGAACTCGGGGATGAGCCCGAACTTCATGAGGTCCTCGGGCATGACGTCGCCGTAGGACTCGGCGAGGTCCTTGGGCGTGTGCAGCTCCGATCCGAAGCCGAGGCCCTTCTTGCCGTTGCGCGACTCGATGAGCTTCTCGAGGCCGGCGAAGGCGCCACCGACGATGAACAGCACGTTGGTGGTGTCGATCTGGATGAACTCCTGGTGCGGGTGCTTGCGCCCGCCCTGCGGCGGCACCGAGGCGGTGGTGCCCTCGAGGATCTTCAGCAGCGCCTGCTGCACGCCCTCGCCCGAGACGTCGCGCGTGATCGACGGGTTCTCGCTCTTGCGGGCGATCTTGTCGACCTCGTCGATGTAGATGATGCCGGTCTCGGCCTTCTTGACGTCGTAGTCGGCGGCCTGGATGAGCTTCAGCAGGATGTTCTCGACGTCCTCACCGACGTAGCCGGCCTCGGTCAGCGCGGTGGCGTCGGCGATGGCGAACGGCACGTTGAGCATGCGGGCCAGGGTCTGGGCGAGGTAGGTCTTGCCGCACCCGGTGGGGCCGATGAGCAGGATGTTGGACTTGGCGATGTCGACCGCCTCGGTGTCCTTCTTGCTCGTGCTCTCGCCGGCCTGGATGCGCTTGTAGTGGTTGTAGACGGCCACGGCGAGCGCCTTCTTGGCGACGTCCTGGCCGATGACGTAGTTCTGCAGGAACTCGAAGATCTCGCGGGGCTTGGGCAGCTCGTCGAGCCCGAGCTCCGATGACTCGGCGAGCTCCTCCTCGATGATCTCGTTGCACAGGTCGATGCACTCGTCGCAGATGTAGACGCCCGGGCCGGCGATCAGCTTCTTGACCTGCTTCTGGCTCTTCCCACAGAAAGAGCACTTGAGCAGGTCGCCACCGTCTCCCATACGTGCCACGCGACGGTCCTCCTGTGTTCGGGGTGCAACTGCTACGACGTCGGGCAGACGCTACCTGTCGACCCGGTCACCAGGCTCCATTGAACGCCCCGAGTCGCCCCCGAGTCGCGTTTGTCCGCTGACAGCGGACAAGGGTGCGCTTTGCGGTTCCGCCCGCTTCTCGTACACTTTTCAACTCGAGGGGAGTACTTCCCAGAGCCGCACCGGTCAGTACGAGCGTCCCATGTCGCTCCCGGTGCGGCGCCGCCTCTGGCCTCTGGGCCGGCTGCGGTGAAGGAGACCTCAGACCTGACACGGATCTGAGGACCGCCATGCCCTTCACCGCCCTACCCTCCGCCGCGCCGCCCACCCTGCTCGCCGCTGCCGCCGACCCGGCCGCCGCCGGCAGCTCGGTGGGCACCCCGACCCTGTGGGCCGTCAGCATCGCCGCCGTCCTGGCGCTGGTGCTGCTCGACTTCCTCATCACCCGCAGGCCCCACGAGGTCTCCATGCGCGAGGCCCTCGGCTGGTCGGCGTTCTACGTCGCCCTCCCGGTGGCCTTCGGCGCCTGGATCTGGAGCCGCCACGGCAGCCAGATCGGTGTGGAGTACTACACCGGCTACCTCGTCGAGAAGTCGCTCTCCGTCGACAACCTGTTCGTCTTCATGCTGCTGCTCGCCGCGTTCGCCGTGCCCAAGGAGCTGCAGCAGCGGGTGCTGCTCATCGGCGTCGTGGGCGCCCTCGCCCTGCGCGGCGTGTTCATCGCCCTCGGCGCGCAGATGTTGGCCCACTTCGACTGGACGTTCCTGCTGTTCGGCCTCGTCCTGCTCGTCACCGGCGTCAAGCTCCTGCGCGACGCCGTGCAGGGCCACGACCACGAGATCGACATCTCCTCGATGCGCAGCGTGCGCCTGCTGCGCCGGCTCATGCCGGTCAAGGACGGCTACCACGGCACCCGCATGACGGTGCGTGACGGCGCTCGGCGCGCCCTCACTCCCCTGGCGCTCGTGACCGTCGCCATCCTGGCCACCGACATCGTCTTCGCCGTCGACTCGGTGCCGGCCGTCTACGGCATCACCGGTGACCCCTACCTCGTCTTCGCCACCAACGCCTTCGCTCTGCTGGGCCTGCGGGCTCTCTACTTCGTGCTCGAGGGCGCCCTGTCCAAGCTGGTCCACCTCGGCTACGGCCTGGCCGCCATCCTGGGCTTCATCGGCGTCAAGCTCGTGCTGCACTGGGCCCACGGCATCTGGCCGGCCACCCCCGAGGTGCCGACGCTGGCCTCGCTCGGCGTGATCGTCGGCATCCTGGCCGTCGTGACCGTCACCAGCCTCCGGGCCAGCAAGCGCGCGGAGCTCGCCGCGGCCGAGGCGGCCACCCACGGCGCCGCCGAGCCCGAGCGCGAGGCCGCGCGAGGCGCCTGAACCTTCGCCCAACGTTCGCTGGCGCGCCGTACGTACGGCGTCCCACGGAACCGTGGGCGAAGGTTCACCGGCCACACGACACCGGTATGCCGCCCGCTCGGGTGAGCGGGCGGCATACCGTGTGGTGGTGCAGGGCGGTCAGGCCTCCGGCGACGCAGAGCTCCCGCGGCGCCGCCACCACAGCCCCGCCAAACCTGCGGCCACGAGCGCACCTCCCAGGCCGACACCCAGGGGCAGCCCGGACCACGAGCTGCCCGGACGCCGGACGGCCGAGGGCGCTGCGGCTGTCGTCGTCGTGCCGTGAGGGTCTCGGCCGGGACCGGTGATGTGCTCGACCTCGGCGACCCGCTCGGCGGAGGCGGGCGTCGTGCCATCGCACAGCCCGGCCCGCAGCTCGCTCCCGACGCGCCTGGCGAAGAGCAGGTACTCGCGCCCCTCCTGCACCTCGATCCCGCAGGACGCACCGCTCGCCGCCGAGCGGACGAAGGTGGTCGCCGCGGCAGTGCCCCGGTAGACCTCCGCCACCGCCACCTCGTACGTCACCGGGTGAGCGCTGCTGCGGCCGCCGGGGTCGTCCACACCCGTGACGGTGCCGCGCACCACCACGTCGGCGTTGTCGACCTTCTGCGCCGAGCTCAGCAGCGCGCACGAGCACGCGTGGGCCGGCGCGGCCGGCGCGACCACCACGAGGGCGAGGAACAACGGCACCACCAGCAGGACGCGCTTCATGCCCCTCGGACGGGTCCCGTCGCTCGCCGGTTCCGTGGCCGACCGCTCCCCCACGCGCAGCACACACAGGTATGCCGCCCGCTCGGGTGAGCGGGCGGCATACCTGGTGCCTCTTGTGGAGCGGGGTCAGACCTCGAGGGAGGCCTTGCGCGAGGCGAGCACCTCGTCGATGAGGCCGTAGTCCTTGGCCTCACTGGCGCCGAGGATCTTGTCGCGCTCGATGTCCTCGTTGACCTGCTCCGGCGTGCGGCCGGTGTGGTGGGCGAGGGTCTCCTCGAGCCAGGTGCGCATGCGCAGCACCTCGTTGGCCTGGATCTCGATGTCGGACGCCTGGCCGTAGTCACCGCCGGCGAGGGCCGGCTGGTGGATGAGGATGCGGGCGTTCGGCAGGGCGAAGCGCTTGCCGGGGGCACCCGCGCCGAGCAGCACGGCGGCCGCGGAGGCGGCCTGTCCCACGACGAACGTCTGCACGTCCGGGCGGATGTACTGCATGGTGTCGTAGATGGCCGTCATCGCGGTGAACGAGCCGCCGGGGCTGTTGATGTACATCAGGATGTCGCGGTCGGGGTCCTGGGACTCGAGCACGATCAGCTGGGCGATCACGTCGTCGGCCGAGGCGTCGTCGACCTGCACGCCGAGGAAGATGATGCGGTCCTCGAACAGCTTGGTGTAGGGGTCGAGGCGCTTCATCCCGTAGGACGTGCGCTCCTCGAACTGCGGCAGGATGTAGCGGCTGCTCGGGCTGGGGACCGGCATCCCGCCGCCCATCTGCGGGAGGTGGAGGCCGCCGTTTCGGTTCTGCGTCATGGGATCTGGGTTCCTTCTCTGGCGGTCGGTCACTTGGTCCCGCCGGCGCCCGGCGTCTGCGTGGCGTCGCTGAACACGTGGTCGACGAAGCCGTACTCCTTGGCCTCCTGCGCGCTGAACCAGCGGTCGCGGTCGGAGTCCTTGGTGATCTGCTCGAGGCTCTGGCCGGTGTGCTCGGCGATGAGCTCTGCCATCTGGTTCTTGATGTAGAGCATCTGCTCGGCCTGGATCTTGATGTCCGTCGCCGTGCCGCCGATGCCGCCCGACGGCTGGTGCATCATCACGCGGGCGTGGGGGGTCGCGTAGCGCTTGCCCTTGGTGCCGGCGCTGAGGAGGAACTGGCCCATCGAGGCGGCCAGACCCATCGCGACGGTGGCGACGTCGTTGGGGACCCACTTCATCGTGTCGTAGATCGCCATGCCGGCGGTGACGGAGCCGCCCGGGGAGTTGATGTAGAGCCAGATGTCCTTGTTGGGGTCCTCGGCCGCGAGCAGCAGCAGCTGCGCGCAGATCGCGTTCGCGTTCTCGTCGCGGACGTCGGAGCCCAGGAAGATGATCCGCTCCTTGAGCAGGCGGTTGTAGATGTGGTCGTCGAGACCACCCTGCGGCCCGTTCTGGGCCACGATCTCAGTGCTGCTCACCATGTCTCCGTTCAGGCTGGTTGCGCTTGCGCTCTGTTTGCTCACGCTGACCCTAACGCCCGGTCCCACGGCGGAAGTCCCCGGATCTGTCGATGTTCGCCGTCAGCGCACAAGCGGGTATGCCGCCTCGGCGCTGCCCGTGGCGCCCGTCGCCACCGGCGTCGCGCGCCGTGACGGTCCGTGGCGGCGCATCTGCAGCGCCTGTCCGCCGAAGGCGACGGCGAACCCGGCGACCACCGCGGTAGCCGGCGCGGGTGCGAGCCCCGCGGTCGCGACGGCGAGGTCGGCGAGCAGCACCACCAGCAGGCCGCGCCCCACGATGGCCAGCGCGGAGACCAGCCACTCCTCCTGTCGGCGGCCCGCGACCGTCGCCAGCCGGCGCAGCAGCACCAAGGCGAGCACGGTGCCGGCCAGGGTGCTCAGCACGTACGCCGGGGTCGCGTGCGGCCGGGCCCACACCAGCAGGGCGGCCCCGCCCACCCAGAACGCCGCACTGACCCGGCAGGTCCAGACGCGCCCGTGCCGGACGAGGAAGGTGCGCTTGCCGAAGAGGGCGTCGCCCCGCACGTCGCGGAAGTCCTTGAGCACGATCCGGCCGACGAAGCCGAGGTAGAGCGCCACGAGCAGCGGCAGGTCGCCCGCCTCCACGCGTCCCCGGGCCGAGACGACACCGGTGAGGTAGGGCGTGGCGACGTAGCAGGCCGGCAGCGCGAGGGGCGCGAGGATGCCGCGCCGCGCCAGCCGCACCGGGTCGAGTGAGTAGGCGGTGCTGACCACGAGCCCCGCCGCAGCGACCGTGACGGCGGCCCGGCCCAGCGTGGCAGCGGCGGCGAGCGCCGCGACCACGGAGACGGCGGCGACCCAGCCGAGCTGGCGCCGGTGGGCCGCGCCGGCCGCCAGCAGCCGTTGGGCGTCGGCGGGCAGGTTCACCCGGTCGATCCGGACGTCCGCGAGGTCGTTCACCACGGCGGAGTAGGCCAGGAACGGCAGGACCACGGCCATCCCGCGCAGCAGCGTCGACGCCGAGGTGCTGCCACCCACGACCGTGCCGGTGGCGGCATACAGGAGGAGGAGCAGGACGACGGGGGCGCGCATCGTGCCCCACAGGACGCGGGCCAGGGTGCTCACTTGTTGCTCCCCCACGAGTTGAGCGCGATCGCGATGAGCGCCACGTAGCCGACGAACCCCAACCCGACCACCGACGCCGCGATCGCGGCGGTGATGCCGATGACCCTCCAGACCGACGCCGGTGTCCATGTCCGGTGGCGACCTTCGGGGCCCCCTTCCTGCTGCTCCGGTCCCTGCTCCCCTGCCATGGTGGCCCCCTTCGACGCGGTGTGTCGCCGGCGAGGCTACGGGCGGGTGCCCGGTCAACGCATGGGTGGGGCTACTCAGCTGCGGCGGGTTCGGCCACGGGCTCGGTCCGAGCCCGCTCGGGCTCGCGGACGGCCGGCACCACCAGCAGGGCCACGATGATCATGGCGCCGACGGCCAGCAGGGCCTTGAGGATGCCGAAGTGGTCGCCGAGGTAGCCGAGCAGCGGCGGTCCGGCGATGAAGGCGGTGTAGCCGATGGTGGCGACCACCGAGATCCGCGCCGCGGCGCGGTCCGGGTCGTCGGCCGCCGCGCTCATGCCGACGGGGAAGCCCAACGAGACCCCCACGCCCCAGACGGCTGCCCCGAGGTAGGCCAGCGGCGTGCTGCCGAAGACGACGAGCAGGCTGCCGATGCCGGCGCCCACGAGCATGACCCGCAGGACGGCGACGCGGCCCCAGCGGTCGAGCAGGCGGGTGCCCGCGATGCGGCCGGCGGTCATGAACGTCAGGAAGGTGGCGAAGGCCAGCACACCGGCCCAGGTGGGCAGGTCGTGACCCTCGACGAAGGCGACGGAGACCCAGTCGTTGGCGGTGCCCTCGGTGAACGCGGCGACCAGCGTGAGGGCACCGATGAGCAGGGTCCGGCTCTCGGTCCACGCCGACAGGACACCCAGCTTGGCGCGACCGCCGGCCTCGGCGGGGTCGGCCGCCTTGGCGGTGCCGGCCTCCTCCTCGGACTCGAGGGCGCGAGGCAGGAACGAGCGGGTGGCCCAGAGACAGGCGACCACGATGACGAGCGCCGACGTCAGCAGGTGGGCGGTCAGCGGGACGTGCTTCCAGGCCATGAGCGCGCCGACCAGCGCACTGAAGACGGTGCCGCCGGAGAAGGCCGCGTGGAACCGCGGCATGATGTTGCGTCCGAGCAGCCGCTCGACGCTGGCGCCCTCGAGGTTCATGCCGACGTCCCACACCCCGACACCCAGGCCGAGGCAGAACAGGCCGAGCGCGACGAGCCACCGCTCCCCCAGGACGTCGACGCCCAGCCCGATCCCGGTCATGCCCAGAGCCATCGAGACCAGGCCCAGGGCCACCGAGCCGGCGGCACCGATGCGGTGCGAGATCCAGCCGGAGGCGGGCAGGCCGAGGATGGAGCCGGCCGAGACGGCCAGGAGCGTCGTTCCCAGCTGGCCGGCGCTGAGGCCCAGGAGGTGCTTGACGTCCGGGATCCGGGACGCCCAGGCCGCGAAAGCCATGCCGTTCATCGCGAAGACGACGAAGACGGCGTTGCGGGCCGCCAGGAGGCGGTCGGTGCTGAGGGTGGGCTGCTGGGTCACGGGCACGGCTCGCTCGGGTGTGGCGTGTGAGGGGAGGATCGACGGGTCGAAACGATTCGACCGAATCGATTCGATAGTGTGTCCCCCATGGCCGCTCCTCGTCAAGCCCGCGCCACCCTGCGCGAGGTCGCCGACCGGGCCGGGGTCTCCACGTCCACGGCATCGCTCGTCTTCAGCGGCAAGGGCCCCGTGGCGGAGGAGACAGCCGAGCGGGTGCGGAAGGCGGCGGCCGACCTCGGTTACACCGGGCCCAACCCCTTGGCCTCCTCGCTGCGCCACGGCCGCGCCGGTGTCGTGGGGGTGATCGTCGAGGGCCGGCTGCTGCACGCCTTCCGCGACCCGTTCGCGGTCAGCGTGCTCGACGGCCTGGCCCAGGAGCTCGACGCCATCCCGGCCGGCATGCTGCTCATCGCCCAGTCGCAGCACGACCCCGGCCTGATCATCCCCCAGCTCGCGGGCTACGCCCTCGACGCGGTGGTCTTCTCGCTGTGCGGACCGATGCACAACCCGGTGGTGGACCACCTCGCCGCCCGCGGCATCCCCATGGTCGGCAACGGCTCGCCCGACGACCTGCGCGTCGCGCAGATCCGGCTCGACGAGCGCGGCGCCTCCGCCTCCGCGGCGCGCCACCTCCACGACCTGGGGCACCGTCGCGCGGGCCACATCGCCATGCAGCTGCGGTCCGACAGCACCACCGCTGCGTTCACCCCGGCGGACCTGGGCACGGCGGGCTACGCCGACGCGCGCGACCGCGCCGCGGGGTTCCTCGACGTCTTCGGCGACGACTCCCCCATGGTCGAGACCGAGATCCCCGACGTCGACCAGGGCCGCCTCGCCGGCCGGATGCTGCTCGACGTGCCATCCGAGCGGCGGCCCACCGCGGTGGTGGCGCAGTCCGACCTGTTGGCGCTGGGCGCCATCCAGGCCGCCGAGGAGCTCGGGCTCCGCGTGCCGCAGGACGTCAGCGTCACCGGCTTCGACGGCATCGACCTGCCCTGGTACGCCGGCACGCTCACCACCGTCCTGCAGCACGGAGAGGAGAAGGGCCGGCAGCTCGGCGTGATGGTCCGGACACTGCTCGCCGGCGACGCCGTCACCGACCTCCTGATGCCCACCGAGCTGCGGGTCGGCACCACGTCGGCCGCGCCCCCGGACGCGGCCGACCAGCCCGCGGTGTCGCAGGGCTAGTCGGCCAGCGCCGCCCCCGTGCCCCCACCGGCGGTGCCCGCGGCCTCCGCGTGTCGCAGGGCCACGACGTGCATGGTGAGGAAGCTGCCGCCGTCCGGTGAGGTCATGGCGCCCTCGAAGTCGGCCAGCTCCTCGGTGACGATGCCGGCATGGGCCTCCCAGGCGGAACCGGACCTCAGCACGTCCCAGACGTGCTCCAGCCGGTAGGCCGCCTCCCAGGCGGGCACCTCGGGAGCGCATCGGCACAACGCGATGACCAGCTGGTCCGGGTCGGCCGTGGAGCCCACCTCGACCTGGTCGAAGTAGCCGCTCTCCTCGAGCTCGTCGCGCAGCCCGGACTCGAGCTCCAGGACCTCGAGCGAGCCTGCGGGCGCGGCGTTCTCCTGCACCGCCGTGCGCAGTCTGTGGAACGAGGTCACGTCCATGGCGCGATCGTCTGGCGGCACCGGTGCGGCGTCCAGAGCCGTGGCCAGATCCGTCCGTTCAGCGGAGCACAAGTCCGACAGGTCCGACCTGTCGTCACGCACTACGACGTAGGCCGCGGCTGGACGGTGTCCAGTCCGCGGCCTACGTCAAAGGCAGGAGAGGTTGGTCAGGCCTTCTCGGAGCCGGTCTCGGCGCCGGTCTCGTCGGCGGTCTCGACCTGCTCGGTCTCGCCCTCGACGCCCGCGACGTCCTCGTCCCCGGACAGGTCCTCGAGCACCTGCTCGAGGCCCTCGCGCTCGTTGAGCTCGTTGAGGTCGACGGCGTTGCCGTCGGTGTCGACGATGGTGACCTTCTCCAGCACGGAGGCGAGTGCCTTGCGGCGGGCGACCTCGGCGACCATGGCGGGCACCTGGCCCTGCTGGTCGATCGCCTGCGCGAACTGGTTGGGGTCCATGCCGTACTGCTGGGCCGACATCACGAGGTACTCGATGAGCTCGGGCTGCTCGACCGAGACCTCCTCGGCCTCGGCGATGGCGTCGAGCAGGAACTGGGTCCTGAGCGCCTTGCGGGTGCTCTCCTCGACCTCGGCGCGGTGCTCGTCGTCCTCGAGGCGGTCCTCGTTCTCGAGGTGGGCGTGCACCTCGGCCTCGACGATCGAGTCGGGCACGGGGATCTCGATGGTCTCGAGCAGGTGCTCGAGGACCTTGTCGCGGGCCTGGACGCCCTGCTCGAACTTCTTGGCACGCTCGGCCTGCTTGGTGACGTCGGCCTTCAGCTCGTCGAGGGTGTCGAACTCCGAGGCGAGCTGGGCGAAGTCGTCGTCGAGCTCGGGCAGCTCGCGCACCTTCACGGACTGCACCGTCACGGTGACCTCGGCGTCCTCACCCTCACGGTCGCCACCGGCGAGCGGGGCGGTGAAGGTCTTGGTCTCGCCGGCGGTCATGCCGACGAGGGCCTCGTCCATGCCGTCGAGCATGTTGCCCGAGCCGACCTCGTAGGAGACACCGGTGACGGCGTCGATCTGCTCGTCGCCGATCCTGGCGTCGAGGTCGATGGACACGAAGTCGCCGGTCTCGACCGCGCGGTCGACACCCTTGAGGGTCCCGAAGCGCTCGCGCAGGGAGGTCAGGCGCTCTTCGACGTCCTCGTCGGAGACCGTGACGGTCTCGACCTCGTGCTTCATGGAGGCGTAGTCCGGGAGGGTGATCTCAGGGCGGACGTCCACCTCGACGGTGAACTTCAGCTCCTGGCCGTCCTCGGCCGGGACCTCGGTGACGTCGACCTCGGGCTGCCCGATCGGGCGCACGCTGTTCTCCTCGACCGCCTGGCCGTAGAACTGCGGCAGCGCCTCGTTGACAGCCTCCTGGAGGACGGCGCCGCGGCCCACGCGCTGGTCGATGATCCGGGCGGGGACCTTGCCCTTGCGGAAGCCGGGCACCTGGATCTGCGACGCGATGGTCTTGTACGCCGCGTCGAGGCTCGGCTTGAGCTCCTCGAACGGGACCTCGACGGTCAGCTTGACCCGGGTCGGGTTGAGGGTCTCGACGGCACTCTTCACTGCAGGGCACTCCAGGATCGTGGGCGACAGGGAAGCCAC
>Ga0307410_10000905_pt1 | contig 12643 bp, 9 predicted proteins | sample 322Ometagenome_3_FD_203707 | JGI IMG/M metagenome (GOLD analysis project Ga0307410, IMG submission 203707) | Maize rhizosphere microbial communities from greenhouse at UC Davis, California, United States - 322HYB-O-3 | ecosystem: Host-associated > Plants > Roots > Rhizosphere > Soil | place...
CGCCTTCGGATCGTCATGGGCGGCGTCCCCGTCGGGCCGCCGACGATCGAGAACGCCCTGCTCGCGGCGTTCGGGCCCGCCGGCACGAACACGCTGTTCTACAACACGGACCCGCTGATCTCGCCCCTCGTTCCGCTCCAGTACGACGGCGTCGGCGACCACCCGGTCGTCCCCGCCATGGCCGCCTCCACGCAGTTCGCCCCCTTCACGACCGAAGCGCAGGCTGCGCTCTGGGGCTGCGGCGACTTCTACCAGACCAACTGCGACGTCCAGGGCCTCGACCTCGCGAACATGGAGGGCAGCGTCGCGCTCCAGGCCTTCCCCTGGTTCGAGGGCACGTACTTCGACTCGAGCTGGGACACCACCGACGCGAGCCTTCCGCAGCCGGGCACGGTGGACGCGCTGCTCCAGGGCTACGGCGCGGACATCACGGACCGCAAGGCCCAGAAGAAGCACGGCATCCACATCGGCGACGCAACCACCGGCCCGGCGGGCACGCGCTACGAGGACGACGGCAACGGCATCGACGACGACGGCGACGGCCGGCTCAAGGACCTCCAGATCCTGCCGGGCGCCCGCGTCGATGCCACGGTGGTGGGACCGATCGTCGCGGCGCTCCAGGCCGGCGGCGCCGAGGTCTCTCCGTGGGTGCTCCGCAGCCTCGCGCAGTACGACCCGGCCCTCGACGGCAGCACCGGCGGGCACGTGCATCCCTTCACCGGGCAGCTCTGGGCGAGCGAGATGGCGATGGCCTCCTGGAACTTCCTGATGCTCACCGTGGGCCTCGGCGCGCAGGACGGCGCCGTGAGCCGCAGCACGCTCGACCGCAACCAGCCGCTCGCGGTGGGGCGCTGCTCCTTCCGCCAGCCCCAGTTCTGCTCGTTCGTGTCGGGCCTCGCGGCGCAGGCGCGCCTCACGCACTCGAGCGTCAAGGCCGGCGGCAATGGCAAGTTCGGCCGGCGCAACCTGGTGTGGCATTCGGTCGGCGACCTCGCGCTGCGCTACGAGAAGCGCAACATCCTCGGCTTCTCGATGGACTTCGCCGAGGACACCACGAAGTCGAGCTGGGGCGTCGAGTTCACCCACGTGAACGACGCGCTCAATGCCGACAACGGCTCGATCGACGGCCTGCGCGAGCTCGACGAGTACAACCTCACGCTCTCGGTGGACCGCCCGACCTTCATCAACTTCCTGAACGCGAACCGCACCTTCTTCATCAACACGCAGATCTTCACGAGCTATCTGGCCGGCTACGAGAAGACGATGCTGCGGGACGGCCCGTGGACGCTGCTGGCGCTGCTGAACGCCAACACCGGCTACTTCCAGGACCGCTTCCTGGTCAGCGCGGCGATGGTGTACGACATCCGCTCGAACTCGGGCGCGTTCCTGCCGTCGGTGCAGTACCGCTTCACGGAGAACTTCTCGCTCACGCTCGGCGCCGCCGTGCTGTCCGGGCACTGGGAGCGCCGCGAAATGGGCATCAACCAGTTCTCCGCGCAGTCGGAGAACGCGCTGAACGACAACGTCTACGTCGAGAACGGCATCTCGCCGGCGCGCGACCTGGACAACTTCTTCCTGCGCCTCCGCTACACGTACTAGCCGGCGAGCGCGACGGGGGCGGGCTCGGGCCCGCCTCCCGCCTAGTGCCCCTTCTGGAGCTCGTCCGTCGAGGTGAGCTTGCGCAGGTCGCTCGGCTCGAGCGGGAGCGAGCGCACGTCGTAGGACTCGCGCCGCCAGCCGCTGCCGCGGCCCGGCACGAAGTAGAAGCCGGCGGCGACCGGATCGAAGACGTTCGCGGGCTCGCTGCTCGGCCAGGCGGGATAGCGCACCGCGTCGCCGCTGTAGCGGTGCACCAGGATGCCGACGTCGAGCAGCGCGCCGTTCTTCTTCTGGGTCATGAAGTAGAGGGGCTGCTGGGTCTGCCAGTCGAGCCACAGCGTGATGGCGGCGACGCCCTCGATCTCCTTCCGGGCCACGCCGCGCAGCACCACCGCCCAGCGGACGTCCCAGCGGTCGCTCGCCATCGACAGGCCCCAGGGCCCGTAGTTGCGATCGGGCTGGTCGGGCCAGCCCACCGCGTTGCCGTTCAGCGGCGCCAGCACCTCGCGTTCGCCCACGAGGCTCCAGCGATACGCGTTCGGGCGGATCGCGAGCCCCATGAAGCCGCGCCGGATGTCCTCGGTCGCCGCGATCGACTTCGCCGCGTTGGTGGGCAGCATCTGGAAGCCCGGCGCGTACTCGCCGCCCTGGCCGGTCGCGAACGGCACGAGGCCGCCGTCGTTCTGGCCGGCCACGCGGTAGCGCGGCGTGTAGATGCCATCCACCCACGCGCTGGCGGCGCGCCGCGACTTCCGCAGCTCCGGGATGTAGACGAAGGTGTCGTCGGGCTTGGACCAGTCCGCCTCCGCCTGCCGCGGGCGCAGCTGGCGCCAGGCGAGGCCCCGCGCTCCGAACGGCTCGACGAACTTGCCGCCCGCCACCCAGCTGGTTCGGGTGGACTCGGGCACCCGGTAGTCGCTCGCCGCGAGGTCGGCGCGGTGGCCCGTCTTCACCAGGAAGAAGTCGCCGAGATAGGTCTCGGGCGCGCCCACCCGGTCGGGCAGATCCATCAGCCGGAAGCGGCCGACGGGCCCGGCGCCGCGGTAGCGCATCTCGAAGTTCCAGGCCCAGCGCTGCGCGGCGTCGCCCGCGGCGCCGTCGATGGCCTCGGGCGGGAAGGGCAGTCCGGCCGTGTAGCCGGTGAGGTTGCCCGCCTCGTCGAGGCGCGCCTGGCCCGCGAAGGCGCGCGTGGCCTCGGCATAGAAGGGCGCGCTGGCGTAGCGCCGATGGCACCAGCCGATCTCCATGCGCATGCCCTCGTAGAAGAACACGTCGCGGAAGCTCCAGACCTCCGGCGGCAGCAGGCTCCGGAGCTGGAGCAGCCGCTCGAGCGAGATGCTCTCGCCTTCCTTCACGAGCGCGCCGCCCGAATCCACCTCGGGCTCCGCGCCCGGGGCGGCGTTGCGGGCCGGGCAACGCCCCTCGGGCGGGGGCGCCGCGGCCGCTCCCGTCGGCAGGGCCAGGGCGAGCGCGAGCAGGAGCAGGGACGGCGGGCAGCGCATCGCGGGAGTCTCCTTCGGCGTCGGCGAGTCTAGGCGGAGCCGCAGCTTGCGCCCGCGGCGTCCGAAGCCCAGCCTTCCGCCCGTGAACCGCCGCTCGATCGGTCTCGCGCTCGCCCTCGGCATCACGCTCTGCGTGATCGCGGTCGGCCTCGGCGTGGGCTGGCAGCTGCTCGTCGTGGCGATCGGCCCCGTGACGCGCGGGCTGACCAAGCTCCACTGGGCGCTGATCGTGCTGGGCTCGCTGCTCTCGCTGCTGATCCTGGTGGGGCTCGTGCTCCTCTGCGTCTGGCTGGTGCGCGAGATCCGCTTCAACCAGCGCCAGCAGGCGTTCCTCGACGCGGTCACCCACGAGATGAAGACGCCGCTCGCAGCGCTGCGCCTCTACCTCGAGACGCTCGACCGCCACGATCTCGCCGAGGCGCGCCGGCGCTCCTTCCTCGCGCGCATGGGCGAGGACGTGGAGCGGCTCGAGCGCACCGTCTCGCAGGTGCTCGCGGCAGCGCGCGCGGAGACCGCTGCGCGCCGCGGTCCCGCCGAGCCCACCGACCTGACGGCGCTGCTGCAGGGCCTCGCCGAGGAGATCCGCCGCCGCCACGGGCTGCCCGAGGAAGCGATCCGCATCGACCGGCGCCGGCCGCTCTCGGCGCTCGGCGACGCGACGGAGCTGGGCCTCGTCTTCCGCAACCTGCTCGAGAACGCGGTCAAGTACTCCGAGCCGCCCGTCGAGGTGCGCGTGCATCTCACCGAGGATGCGGACGGCCGCGTGCGCGCCGAGATCTCCGACCGGGGCATCGGCATCGAGCCGCGCGAGCTGCGCAAGATCTTCCAGCGCTTCTATCGGGCATCGCGCGACGTGCAGCGCCAGGCGGCCGGCCTCGGCCTCGGCCTCTTCATCGTGCGCAGCCTGGTGCGGCGCAACGGCGGGCGTGTCGAGGCGCTCTCCGAGGGCTCGGGGCGCGGCAGCCGCTTCGTGGTGACGCTGCGCGCGGCGCCGGGCGCGGCGGCCGGCGTGGCCTCGCCGGCGGCGGGCCTGGCCGGGCAGGCGTAGCGTGTCGTCGCGCGTGCTGGTGGTGGAGGACGAGGCGCATCTCGCCGAGGGCCTCGCCTTCAACCTCGAGGCCGAGGGCTACGAGGTCGAGGTGCTCGCGGACGGCAAGAGCGCCGCGGAGCGCGTACAGGCGCCGCCGCCGCTCGACCTGGTGATCCTCGATGTGATGCTGCCGGGCCAGTCGGGCTTCGAGGTCGCGCGCCGCACGCGCGCCTCGGGCAACTACGTGCCGATCCTGATCCTCACGGCGAAGGACGACCCGGCCGACGTGGTGCGCGGCATCGAGGAAGGCGCCGACGACTACCTCACCAAGCCCTTCAAGCTGGACGAGCTGCTGGTGCGCGCGCGGGCGCTGCTGCGCCGGCGCCGCTGGGACGGCGCGCGCGGCGCCGAGGAGAGCCCGCGCGAGGAGCGCTTCGGGCGGGTGGTGGCACACTTCGACCGGCTCGAGCTGGACACGCCGAGCGGCGTCGTGCGGCTCACGCCGCGCGAGGCGGGGCTGCTGCGCGCGCTGATCGACCGCGAGGGGCAGGCCGTCGGCCGCGGCGAGCTGCTCGAGAGCGTGTGGGGCCTCAAGCCCGAGACGCAGACGCGCGTGGTGGACAGCTTCGTGGTGCGGCTGCGCCGCTACGTCGAAGCCGACCCAGCGCGCCCCGAGCACATCCTCTCGGTGCGCGGGCACGGCTACCGCTTCGTGCGGTAGCAAGCGAAGCGCGTAGCGAGCCGCAGGCGAGCGGAGGAACGACGCCCCCTGCTTGCGGCGGGTCGCCCCCGAAGTTGCGAAGCTAGGAACGCGATGCCGGGGGAGCTTCGACTCGAGGTGATGCCGGCGCTCTCTGCGCCCGCGCTCCTGCTCGCCTTCGAGGGCTGGAACGACGCCGGCGAAGCCGCCTCGGGGGCGGTGCGCTATCTCGCCGAGGCGCTCGCGGGCGCGCCGCTCGGCACGATCGACCCCGAGCTCTTCCTCGACTTCACGGTGCAGCGTCCCGAGGTGCGGCTCGACGCGGGCGGCGTGCGGCGCATCGACTGGCCGGCGTACGCCTTCCGCTACGCGGTGGTGCCGGGCCGCTGCGAGCTGGTGACCGGCGTCGGCGCGGAGCCGCACCTACGCTGGCGCGCGTTCTGCGACGAGGTGGTGGAGCTCGCGCAGCGGGTGGCGGTGCGCCGCATCGTGCTCCTCGGCGCCTTCCTCGCCGACGTGCTCTACTCCCGGCCCGTTCGCGTCTCGGGCTTCGGCAGCGCGGGCGCGCTGCCGCCGGAGCTCGGCGTCGAGCCGACGGGCTACGAGGGACCGACCGGCATCGTGGGCGTGCTGGGCGGCCGGCTGATCGAGGCGGGCTTCGAGACGGCGAGCCTGTGGGCCGGCCTGCCGCACTACATCGGCGTGTCGCCGAACCCGCGCGGCACGCTGGCGCTCGTCCAGAAGACCTGCCAGCTGCTCGATCTGCCCGTCGACCAGCAGCCGCTCGAGCGCAACGCCGCCGAGTTCGAGGGCCGCGTCTCGCAGCTCGTGGCCGCCGACCCCGCGCTCAGCGAGTACGTCCGCGAGCTCAAGAAGCGCGAGTTCGCCCAGTGAGCTCCTCAGAGCGGGATGGACTCCTCGATCAGCATCGAGGGGATGCCGTCGTCCACCGGGAACAGGACGCGGCCGTCGTCGCGCATCAGGCCGGCGCTGAGCTCGCGCTCGACGCGCGCGCCGCTGCGGTTGCGGAGCGTGCCGCTGCGCACGCCGGCGTTCACGCGCGCCAGCTCCTCCGCGCTCGCGACGTGGACCGGCTGCCGCGTCTCCGGGCACACCAGGATCTCGACCAGCTGGGGATCGACGGTCACAGGAAACCTCTCCTTGTTGCTAGCGCAGCATGCTCGACGAGTAGTCGAGGATGCGCCGGGCCACGATCAGCAGGTTGATCTGCTGCGTGCCCTCGTAGATGTCGTTGATCTTGGCGTCGCGCATCCACTTCTCCACCAGCAGCTGCTTGCTGTAGCCGCGCGGGCCGAGCCACTCGACCGCCTTCTGCGTGATCTTCGTGACGGCGAGCCCCGCCTTGGCCTTCGCCATCGACGCCTCGAGGTTGTTGGGCCGCCCGCGGCTCATCATCGCCGCCGCGCGCCAGGTGAGCAGGCGCGCGGCCTGGAGCTCGGCCTCCATCTGGATCAGGTCCCGCTCGAGCGCGGTCTCTTCGAGCGGAGCCGCGTCGTAGCGGATCTGCACGCCCGCCCGCGCCAGCTCCTCCTTGAGGCAGTCGAGCGCCGCCCGCCCGACCCCGACCGCCATCGCAGCCACGATCGGGCGGCTGGCGTCGAAGGTGGCCATCGCGCCCTTGAAGCCCTTGTCGCCCGCGCCCTTGGCGTCGCGCTTCACCTCGGCGCTGCCGAGCAGGTTCGCCCTCGGGATGCGGCAGCCCTCGAAGCGCAGCGTGGCGGTGTCCGAGGCGCGGATGCCGAGCTTCTTCTCGAGCCCGACCAGGCTCATGCCGGGCGTGCCGGCGGGCACCACGAAGGCCTTGATGCCGCCGCGGCCGGCCGTCTTGTCGACGGTGGCCCACACCACCACGAAGCTGCCGGGCCGCGTCGACGCGCCCTCGCCGGCGGTGCAGAAGATCTTCGTGCCGTTCAGCACCCACTCCTCGCCGTCGAGCGTCGCGGTGGTCTCGATCGCGGCCGAGTCGCTGCCGGCGCCGGGCTCGGTGATCGCCATCGCGCCCCACGCCGGCGGGCCGTCGCCTCCGAACACCGACAGGAAGCGCTCCTTCTGCTCCGCGGTGCCCGCTGCGGCCACCGCCGAGCCGCCGAGCCCGGCGAAGGGCGTGCGCAGATACAGGCCGGCATCGCCCCAGCACAGCTCTTCGGCCTGGATGCACACCTGCACCATGCCGTCGCCCGGGCCCGCCACGAGCGGCCCGCCCTTGCGCCCGACGCGCCAGTACCAGTCCACCCACTCGCGCGGCAGCTCGTGCTCGTGCTCGTCGTACTTGCGCGAGATCGGCCGCATGTGCTCGGCCGCCATCATGTGGAAGTAGTCGCGGGCGGCGCGCGCGGCCTCGGTGAGCTCGAAGGAGATGGGCATGCGGCGTGACTCCTAGACGAGCGCCAGCGCTTCGAAGCTGGCGAAGCCGCGCGCGTTGCGCAGGTGGAGCTCGGGCAGGTAGTCGCGGATGTAGCCGTGACCGCCGAGCACCTGCACGGCGCCGTCGGTGACGTCGAGCGCGATGCGCCGTACCTGGTCGAGCGCGAGCGTGGCCTCGCGCAGCGCCGTCTCGCCCTGGTCGAGGCGCCAGGCGGCCTCCCAGGTGAGCAGGCGCGCGCCATCGATCTCGATCGCCATCTGCGCGAGCAGGAAGGCGATGGCCTGCTTCTGCGCGATCTTGGTGCCGAAGGCCTCGCGCTCCTTGGCGTAGTCGCGCGCGACCTCGAAGGCGGCCCGCGCCACGCCCACGCCGAGCGCCGCGAGCGCGACGCGCCCGCGCGCGACGAGGCGCGCCAGGTCGGCGCCCGCGTCGCCGCCGAGCCGCGCAGCGGCGGGCACGCGGACGCCGGACAGCGCGAGCTCCACCGTCGGCAGCGCCTGGATGCCCATGTACGACTCCGGCGACACGCCGAGGCCCGCGGCATCGCGCGGCACCAGGAAGAGCTGGGGCGTGCCGGCCTCGTCGGCGCTCACCAGCACGGTGTCGCCGCCGTCGAGCCAGGGCACCAGGGTCTTCCGCCCGTCGAGCACGAAGCTCGCGCCGTCGCGCTTCGCCTGCGTGCGCGGCCGGAAGGCGTCCGCGCCGAAGCCCGGCTCGATCAGCGCGAGCGCGCCCGGCAGGAACGTTTCGCGCGCGTAGCGCGGCAGGTGACCGCGGCGCTGCGCCTCGCTGCCCTGGTCCGCGACCGGGTACGCGACCAGGGCCGGTGACAGGATCGCGAGCGCGGTGGCGAGGTCGCCCCAGGCGAGCTCTTCCGCCACCAGCGCGCCGAGCACGGCGCTGCGCTCGCCGCCGCCGCCGTGCTCCGCCGGGAGACCGTTCGCCACCAGGCCGAGCGCGTGCGCGGCCTCTAGCGCCTCGCCGGCCGGCCGCTTCGCCTCGTCGGCTGCGCGCGCGCGCGGCCGGATCTCGTTCTCGGCGAACTGCCGCACGGTCTCGACGACGAGCGCCTGCTCGTCGCTCGGAGTGAAGTCGATCGGCACCGGTGCGCTCTCCGTCCGCCTAGACGCGCTCGATGATCGTGGCGATGCCCATGCCGCCGCCGATGCACATGGTGACGAGACCGGTGGTCTTGTCCTGCCGCTCGAGCTCGTCGAGGACGGTGCCGAGCAGCATCGAGCCGGTAGCGCCGAGCGGATGGCCGAGCGCGATCGCGCCGCCGTTCACGTTCACCTGGGCCGGATCGAGCTGGAGGTCCCGCATCACCTTGAGCGGGATCGCGGCGAATGCCTCGTTGATCTCGAACAGGTCGATGTCCGAGACCTGCATCTTCGCCTTCGCGAGGCAGCGCCGGGTCGCCGGCGTCGGCGCCGTGAGCATGATGATCGGCTCGTCGGCGGCGGTGGCCATCGCGACGATGCGCGCCCGCGGGCGCAGCCCGTGCGCCTTCGCGAAGTCGGGCGACGCCACCAGCACCGCCCCGGCGCCATCGACGATGCCCGACGAGTTGCCCGCGTGGTGCACGTGCTGGATCGCGGAGAGCTGCGTGTAGCGGGACAGCGCGCGCTGGTCCATCGAGCGCGTCTCGTCCTTCGGCACGTAGGCGCCGAGGCCCTCGAAGCTGGGCGGGAGCTTGCCGAGCGACTCGAGCGTGGTGCCGGCGCGCGGATGCTCGTCGCGGTCGAGCACCACCTTGCCGTCGACGGCGCGCATTGGAACGAGCGAGTTCGCGAAGCGCTTCTCCTGCTGCGCCACCGCGCAGCGCCGCTGGCTCTCCGCCGCGAAGCGATCGAGGTCCGCGCGGCTGAAGCCCTCGAGCGTGGCGATCAGGTCGGCCGAGATGCCCTGCGGCACGAGCGGGTGCATCTCGACGAGCTGCGGGTTGTTGCCGTCGAGGCCGCCGCCCGACGAGCCCATCGGCACGCGCGACATCGACTCGACGCCGCCGCCGATCACGAGGTCCTGCTGGCCCGACATCACGCCCATCGCGGCGAAGTTCACGGCCTGCTGGCCGGAGCCGCAGAAGCGGTTCAGCGTGACGCCGCTCGCGGTCTTCGGGTCCCAGCCGGCGGCGAGCACGGCGTTGCGCGCGATGCAGCCGGCCTGGTCGTTGACGTCGGACACGCAGCCCGCGACCACGTCCTCGACGTGCTCCGGCTCGAAGCCGCTCCTCGCCTGGAGCGCGTTCAAGCACTGCGCGAGCAGCGCCTGCGGATGGATGCCGGAGAGCGCGCCGGTGTCTTTCTTGCCCTTGCCGCGCGGCGTGCGAACGGCGTCGATGATGAAGGCCTCGCCCATGGGATTCTCCTCGCTGCCGAGCAGCCAGTCTGCGCGTCCGGCCCCGAGGGGGGGAGGCGCGCGCAGGATCGGAAACGCGCGGATTCTATCCGCTCGCGCCGGCCGCCGCAGCGCGCGATCACGGGCCGTTTCGCAGCGTGTTGCGACGTCGAATTTCGGGCGTTCCGGGTGTTGACGCGTTCCGGGCGAAGGTCTAATCAACGCACCGCCGATCCCTCCGGGCGGACGCGCGGGGATGCGCTCGACGCCTCCTGAAGCTCGACCCCGAAGAGACGGGCGTGGCCGGGGCACGAGAGACCCGGATCACACACGATCACGGGGGCGCTCCACAGCGATCATGAGCTTCCAACGTCCGCCCCGACGGACCCTGTTCGCCCTGTTGGTGGCCGTTGGGACCGCCGCCAGCGTGTACCTGCCGGCTTCGGCGGACGAGCCGCTCGTCGCGAAGAGCGTCTGCGAGGCGCAGGAGCTGAAGGCGCGGCTCGCCGAGGAGCCCGACCTCGCGGTGCAGATCCCGACGGAGTTCGACAAGGCCTGGCCGTCGCTCGCGGCGTGTCGCTCTCACGACGCGGCCTGGGACGAGGCGGCCCCGGGCCCGAACCAGCCGATCCCGTTCAGCCACAAGCACCACGCGGGCCTGTTCGGCATCGACTGTCAGTACTGCCACTCCGGCACCGACCGCTCGCGCGCGGCCGGCGTGCCGTCGGTGGAGCTGTGCATGGGCTGCCACGCGCAGTTCCCGGCGGAGTACGACCAGCTCGAGGGCATCCAGATTTTGAAGCAGCACTGGGACGAGCAGCGCCCGATCGAATGGGTGCAGATCCACCGGTTGCCCGAGCACGTGAAGTTCCAGCACCAGGCGCACGTGCGCGCGGGCTTCGACTGCCAGAGCTGCCACGGCGCGGTGGAGAACATGGACAAGCTGTACCTGGTGCCCGAAACCCGGTGGTGGCAGTACGGATTGCCGACGAACAAGCTCGAAATGGGCTGGTGCGTGATGTGTCACCGCGACAACGGCGCGTCGCAGGACTGCTTCACCTGCCATTACTGAGGATCCATGCCCGAGATCGATCGTCGCACCTTCCTCAAGCTGGGGGCGAGCGCCGGCGCCGCCGCCGCCGCGGCCGGCTGCTCGGATCACGTCGAGAAGCTGATCCCGTACGTGGTGCAGCCCGAGGAGATCACGCCGGGCGTTCCGGTCTGGTACGCCTCGACCTGCCGCGAGTGCCCCGCCGGCTGCGGCGTTCACGTGAAGACGCGCGAGGGGCGCCCGATCAAGCTCGAGGGCAATCCCGACCATCCCATTAACAAGGGCCGGCTCTGCGCGCGCGGCCAGGCCTCCGTCGAACGCACCTACCACCCCGATCGCTATCACGGGCCGCAGCACCAGGGCGCGTCCGGGCAGCTCGAAGGGGTGAGCTGGGACGAGGCGCTCGCGCAGGTGGCGGCGGCGATCCGCGCGAACCCGTCGCGCACGCGCGTGCTCGGCGGCGACCCGGGCGACACCGCCTCGAGCGTGCTCGACCGCGTGGTCACGGCGACGGGCATCGGACCCCGCGTGGTGAGCGAGACCTTCGCACGGGAGGCGCTGCGCAGCGCCACCGAGCAAACGTTCGGCGCGGCGTCGCTGCCGATCTTCGACCTGTCGGGCGCCGACCTCGTGATCGACTTCGGCTCCGAGCTGCTCGAGAGCGGCCTCTCGCCGGTCGAGCACCAGCGGCAGTGGGCCGAGGCGCGCGACATCGCCACGCACCCCGACGGCGGCGCGCGGCTCGTCTACGTCGGCTCGCGGCTCTCGCTCACCGCCTCGTCGGCCGACGAGTGGATCGCGGCCCGTCCCGGCAGCGAAGGCGCGCTGGCCCTCGCGCTCGCGCGGGCGGCGATCGAGGCCGGCGCGGGCGGCGGCGCCCACGGGGCGCTCCTCTCCGGCGTGCTCGCGAGCGCGACCGCCGACGCGGCGGCGAAGGCCTGCGACGTGCCGGTGGACGCGATCCGCCGGCTCGGCGCCGCGCTCGCGCGGGCAAAGGCCGCGGTGGCGCTGCCGCCGGGCATCGCCGTCACCTCGCGCCGCGCGGTTGGCAGCGCGGCCGCCGTGCTGCTGCTGAACCACGTGGTGGGCGCGGCCGGCACGCGCATGATCGTGCCGGCGGCGACGCCGACTGCGCGCGCCCGCGCGAGCTACAAGGACGTGCTCGCGCTGATCCGCGAGATGCGCGACGGCCAGGTCGACGTCCTGCTGATCCACCACGCGAACCCGGTCTACTCGCTGCCCGCCTCGGCCGGCTTCCGCGACGCGCTCGCCAAGGTGAAGCTCGTGGTGTCCTTCGCCTCGGCGAAGGACGAGACCTCCGAGCGCGCCCATGTGGTGCTGCCCGACCACGCGCCGCTCGAGAGCTGGGGCGACGCGCGGCCGCGCGCGGGCGTGCGCGCGCTGGTGCAGCCGACGCTGCGCCCGCTCTACGACACGCGCGCCTTCGGCGACGCCATCCTCGACCTCGGCCGGGCGATCGCGCCGGAGGCGGCGGCCGCGCTTCCGGCCGGCAGCTTCCGCAGCGAGCTCGAGGCGGCGTGGGCCGGCGTGGACTTCCGCGCCGCGCTCAAGGCCGGCGGCGTCTACGAGGCGGCGAGCCACGCGCCCGCGGCCTTCGACGTGGCCCAGCTCCAGGTCGCCGTACCGAAGCTCACGGGCGAGGGCGAGCTCACGCTGCTCGCGTTCCCGCATCCCTTCCTCGGCGACGGCAGCGGCGCCGCGCTGCCGCTGCTCCAGGAGATCCCCGACCCCACCACGCACGTGGCCTGGGACAGCTGGGCGGAGCTCAGCCTCGCCACGGCCGACCGGCTCGGCGTCGAGCTCGGCGACGTGCTCCGGCTCGAGACGTCGGCCGGCGCGATCGAGCTCTCCGCGTTCCCGCGCGGCGGCATCCGCGACGACGTGATCGCCGTGCCCACCGGCCAGGGCCACAGCGTCGGCCACTTCGCCTCGAAGGCGGGCCAGGGCATGCCGGACGTGGCGCGGGGCGTGAACGTCACCGAGGTGTTGCCGGGCGACGGCGTCGACGAGAGCGGCG
>Ga0307410_10000907_pt1 | contig 12625 bp, 8 predicted proteins | sample 322Ometagenome_3_FD_203707 | JGI IMG/M metagenome (GOLD analysis project Ga0307410, IMG submission 203707) | Maize rhizosphere microbial communities from greenhouse at UC Davis, California, United States - 322HYB-O-3 | ecosystem: Host-associated > Plants > Roots > Rhizosphere > Soil | place...
CACTGGTGGGGGCAATCGATGCGATACGTGCACACCGCCGCCTTGCACTGAAAACTGTGCAACCGAAACCGCAGGCGTCACCGAGGTCGAAGCGTTAGCTCAGGAGAGTGAGGAAAGTGATGAATCTATTTTGGATTACTTCACGGAAATAATTCTGGAAATGATCGGCTAGTTTGAGAGGCGCAGCGAAAAGCTAGGTTTTGTTAAGATCCGGGATCTCTCTCCTGATCGATTCTGATAAGACCTCGTCGGCTCTTAGAACGATGGTTCTGGTTTCGGCCGCCGGTTCAGCGGACATTGCTTCGGCGACGGCGGCCTGAACCTCCCGCCTAATTAATTCAGAAATTTGGCGGGCAAGTATAGGTGTGTCTTGAGACTGTTGAACACTAGAAAATTTTTCGCCGGCCCCGGTCAATAGCCAGTGTATCGAGTACGGCGTCCGCTCGGCTATAGTGATCAAAACGCGCGGGTCGGGTAGGCGCCCGTTCAAATAATTCTTCGCCGCCTGGTAGGAGATGTTCAACAAACGTTGAACCCGGGCCGCCTCCGAGCTGCCACAAACTTCCGCAAACCTGACCGCAAAATCGGAGTTTTTCCCGTTATTCGAATTACCGCTTGACATTGATTTTGTCATCGTGTAAATATCTTACACGTTCGTGGAATTCGTGTAAATCGAGTTTTCAGAAATCATAAAGGAATTATCTTCGTTGCCGGTTGCTCCACGTAACAGGCACGAAAAAGGAGGGAAACGGTGTGGGAGACGTTTCCCTCTCTTCATTTTTAAATGGATTCCGCTGCGGCGTGCCCGGATGCCCACGCCCACTGAAAATTGTAACCCCCAAGCCAGCCGGTCACGTCCACCACTTCGCCAATAAAATATGATCCCGGCACTTTTTTAGCTTCCATTGATCTGGACGAAAGCTCATCCGTCGAAACACCTCCGAGGGTCACCTCGGCCCGATCGTAACCCTCAGTATCTTTGAATTTCACTTTCCAGTCTTTCAGCCGCGCCACCGCCGCCTCGATCTGTTTCGGGCTATACGCGGCCAACGGTTGAGCATCCCCTTCGCGATCGAAAAGAAAGTTCGCGGCTTTAGCCGGGATCTGGTTCGAGATCAGGTTGCCGATTCGTTTACGACTTTCCTTATTAGCTTCCAACAGCTCACGGGCGTCGATATCCGGCATCAGATCGATCGTCATCGGCCTATCCCGCTTCCAATAATTGGAAATCTGGAGCGTCGCCGGACCGCTAAGCCCTCGGTGTGTGAAAAGGATATTTTCGCGAAAGCTGACACCGTCGGCCGATATTCGGGAATCTATGGAAACCCCCGCCAGTTCGGAAAAATTTCCGCCTTCCAAAACCAATGGCACCAGGGACGGCCTCGTTTGGACCGTTTTCAGGCCGAATTGTTTTGCGACCTTGTACCCGAGGTCCGTGGCTCCCACCTTTGCGAAGGAGAGGCCCCCGGTCGCCACCACCAGCTTTTCCGCATCGAAGGTTCCTTGGTCCGTGGAAACGATGAATCGGGTTCCGCTCGGTTCCACCGATTCGACGAGGCATGAAGTAAGTATCTTTACCCTACCGTCGCGGCATTCCGCGAGCAACATGTCGACGATCTGCCGCGAACTCTCTCGGCAGAAAAGCTGGCCGAGCTTCTTTTCATAGAACGCGATCTTGTGTTTCTTAACGAGTTCGATGAAATCCTGCGGGGAATAGCGAGCGAGGGCGGATTTTGCGAAATGGGAATTCTGCGAGACGAAGTTTTCGGCGGAAACGTTAAGATTGGTGAAGTTGCAGCGCCCCCCTCCGGAGATAAGTATCTTCCGTGCGACCTGTGCGTTCCGCTCGATCACCAGTATATGCCGGCCGCGCTTTCCCGCCTCCGCGGCACAAAAAAGTCCAGCTGCCCCGCCGCCGATGATTATCGCGTCGAAACTCATCTAAGCGAGGTATCGCTCTCTCAGAATGTTAAGGTGGTGCCGAATATGCCCTGCCATGATGTAAGCCAATGCTCGTACCGAAACGGGGAAACCGCTTGCGGTTCCCATTCTGGTCCAGTCCCCCTCGCCGAGGCTCCCCATCAAACGAAGGTTGGCTGCGCGCAAATCTGAGAACTCACAGATCAGATCATTGAATGTGCGGTGGTTCGCATGGGAATTCTCAATGTAACCGTCCTGCTCGAACCCCTCCAATGGCGTCTCGTCGCCGCGGGATATTCGCAGCAGACGGTAAGCGAAGATCCTTTCGCCATCCAGAATATGGCTGACCACTTCCTTGATCGTCCACTTGCCGTCAGCATATGAATGACTGCCGCGCTCGTCCGGAAATCCGGCCAAGAGGTCGCGCATCTCTCTTATCTGTTCCTCCAACGTTCCGAAAATATTGTCGCTTTCCACAAGAGATATATAACCTTCATAATATTCGTTATATTCTCCCGCCGCGGGCTTTTCTATCGTTGCGGGTTTCGTTCCGGTTTGCATATCGATATATTATCAGAACAGCATTCTCTCCATTCAACATTACATTAGGAGTCCATCGTATGAAGAAGTTCTTTTTAGCTTTCGCTTTTGTCGCCGTGGCCGCTTTCGCCGCTGTGAAGTTCACGACCTACGCAGATGCCGGCATCGAAACCACCATCCCCCTCGACGCGAAGGCGATGAAAATGGCCGAGACGGGTACATACAGTTTTGACAAGGCGCACAGCTTCATCGGTTTTAAGGTCAAACATATGGGATTGGTCGAAGTCCCGGGCTTTTTTCGCGATTTCAATGGCACGGTCAATTTCGACGCCGCAGACCCTTCGAAATCGTCGGTGGAATTTAAGGCGATGATGACGAGCGTCGATACGGGTGTCGCGGGCCGCGACGGCCATCTTCGTAAGGCCGATTTTTTCGAGGTTGAAAAATACCCCGAGATGACATTCAAGAGCACAAGCGTTGCGAAAAAGGGGAACGGTTGGATCGTCGAGGGCGACCTGACGATGAAGGGTGTGACGAAATCCGTCTCGATACCGTTCGAGGTGACCGGTTTTGTGCCGGGTGGCGAGCGTGCCGGTGCGAAGATTGGCATCGCGGGTGAGACTAAGATTAACCGCCGCGATTTTGGCGTGAATTACGGAAGCAATCTTCCGAGCGGTGTTCCCCAGATCGCGGATGAAGTGAAAGTGATCCTGCAGATTGAGGCTGGGAAGGCCCGCCCGGCCGCCCCTGCCGCCGAATAGTTCCCTCCCGGTGCACTGAACATCAAGAGCGAGGGCAAGCCGCCCTTCCCGACTATTAGTCGTTAAGTTGACCTGCAGATTATGCTCGCCGACGTAACAGATCTCAGTCCGGAAGTTGGGCTTGCCCCCGCTCTTTAATTGTCTTGATCGTTAGACTTCGCCGCCTCGCCAAAGGAAATGTCGTAAATCGCGTACCTTTCCCAATCTTTATAATCGAAGTGCCACCATTCGTTAGGGTTGACCGTGAACCCGGCATCTTCCATCAGCTTGCGGAGCATTTCACGGTTGGCCCGTTGTTCGGCGGTGCCGCCTGTGTAATCCGGCGATGCCCGTTCGGTGAATTCATCGTACCCCGAAGGCATATCGATCAACTGCCCGGTTCTCAAGTCGAAAATGCTAAGATCCACCGCGCAGCCGCGGTTGTGCTTTGAACCTTTGGCCGGGTTAGCGACGAATTTTCGTTTATCTTCGGACGTCACTTCCCAGAAAAGCTTTGTGATCGACCACGGCCGGTAACCATCGAAAATCACGATGCCTAGACCCTTGTCGCGCAGCTTCCGATGCACCTTAGCGACGGCCTTTGCCGCCGGTTTCTGCAAAAAGGCACGGGCCTCGGGGTAAACCTTTTTCCCGACGAAGTTGTTGTCGGTTGCGTACCTGATGTCGAGTTTGATCGTGGGTTCGAGAGTGATGAGTTCTACCAAGTGGGCCTCGCGTTTTCCTACTTCCCTGGGCAGCCCCGCCTGGGGGACGGCCTGAAACGTAAGGATAAGCAACAGAAGTGAAAGCGCAAAATAACGGCGGACGGCCGCGCCAACGATGTTGGGATGCATACTAATTCGTCCGGTCGTAAATGAACGCAGGACGCGGGCGGTTGGGGCATCAGTCGCAAAGCGCCCGAGTCCCGCCCCGCCCAACCGTCGCGTTTCCGCCCGAAATCTCACGGTTTCTCTTCCTTAACGGGCTCCGAATCTTCCGGCCCGATGATGATGTCAGTTCCGAATTTCTGGTAATTGGTGAAGCGGATCAAATTACGGGTCTCAAATGACCGACCGCTTTCGCGAATCGTAAGACGCACATCTGATACTAACGGAAGAAGATATTTCTCTTCGGAGATCATAGTCCAGTCGTAATCGATCGTCCTGCGGGCACCTGTGATCGGGAACCCCTCGGGGATCTCGGTCGCCTCGCTCTCGACGCGCAGTACACGAAAGTCACTGCGATCTATCCAGATCCGGCCCTTCATCCCCGTGGTCGCGGACTGCGCAAGGCCGCCGCTTCCCGAGATGATCCGCTGTTTCGCTTTATCTCGTTCCACGCCGAATTCGAAGAGCACCGTATTCCGCCCGCGGACGATATCGGTTTGTACGGGCGTGAATTCGGCGTCGTTTTCTTCCTTAAAGATCGTGGCCAGCATCGTCACAAATTCGCCCGTCGAACTCGTTCCGCCGGCTTCCTCATAGTTTCGTTTCGATTCGGCGTTCGCCTGGATCGCCCCGTTTATGGATAAAAGCTTATAGGATTCCTCACCCGACGCGCGATAGCTCACCCCAACGACGAGTTTGTCCTGATTTCTGAAATTCCCCGTTCCCGCATATGAAGCGGATCGCTGTATCTGCTGTTTTACGACGAAATCGGGCATCTCTTCGACAGCGGACAGGGTCTTCCGACGCGTTTTGTCGATTATGCCCGTCACCTCGAGTTCGCTCGGAAGTTTCGTGCCGACCGGGTCGCGTCGCCGTCGTTCCGCTTCTTCAAGAGCGCGCTTTAACTCGTCGTTGTTGGCCCCTTTTGACCGCGTTAGGCCTCGAATGCCGTCCGTAAGAGTAAAGGCGATCCCGCGACGGCGCAACGTGTCGACGAGATCTTCCTTGCTCACGGACCTTTTTTCGACCCCATAAAGCAGCTGCACGTACTCGGCCTGCGTTAAAGGCTTTTCCTGCGCGAATGCGGGAACGCAAAACGCGATAAATAAAAACGAGAATAAAATAGCGAATCTCATTGAATCAATTGATGCTAAAAGAAGATGAACTGTTGTAAAAGCCGCGCGGCCCGGGCGGAAACGCGAGTGGGAACGACCGGGGACGGCGTGGCGGCTAACCCGTCACGATCGAATGTCCGAATCGCTACGATGCTCGCAAACGATCGAGTTGCCGCCTGGTTGGCGACGAGAAACGGGGAAACGCAATTCGCATTTCCCCGTTTGAATTCGCTGAATTAAGGAACCGGGTTAATTAACCCACTCTTCTTCGTAATTGAGCTTCCAATGGTGCGTCACCCAAGCCTGGGCCGCCTCCATCGCAACTTCTTTCCACTTCTTCAAATTCTGAAGAACCGTCAAGGCCGCAAGCGGCTTGCTCGGGTCGCGTTCCACGCGGATCACTTCCGTCGCCACTTCGATAATCGTCTTGTCTTCACTGAGAATTCGGAGCTTAACTTCCGCTCCGACCGGCGGAAGGGTTTCCAGGTTAACCAAGGCGCTGTTTTCGCCAAGATTTTCCGTCGTCCCCTCGACCTTCACCCTTTTCCCGCTCTGCTCGTCCGTCCATATCGCCTGCACCGGCATATGGGCCAATATCCGATGGTGCATCGGAGTCTTATATGATGATGTTGCGTATTCTATTTGTGCCATATATTCCGCCCTTTTTCGCTTGTTCACCCCTTTTCTAAACCCGTTTTCGTTCCTGCCCCCTAGAAAGAGAACGACCAAATTAAATCATTCTTACAAAAAAGTCAAGTTTCCGCAAAATAATTTAATTAAAGCACCTCAATCCTTCGTCAAGCCCATCAGGCCGGGTCCAAGTCGCCTTGTGATGCCGCGAATTATGGGAAGTTTGCCATTAAAATGGGTACGTTCTGTCTTCGCAAATACCTTTGCGAGAAAATTATTGGATCGAGCCCAAACGCGGGCCGTTAACGCGCAGTTTACGCTCGCGATCTACTCTGCTGAATCCGATCATTTTCGATCCCGATTCGCGATATTTTACGGAATTCGATTTGCGTGTCTTATCAGTGCCCTGAAGCTCTTGGCAAATTTGGAGATCTTGGACACCCGGGCGGCGTTAAACCCGATTCTGGGTAATGGTGTGTAAACACAAAGGTTAAAACTCTTAGAGCTATGGCTTGGGCGATCGGCCCCTACGAACGTTCCTGAAATCGTACGCGCCGAGCATCCGAAAAGCCATAGAAAAATCCAAAAAACGAGAGCATTCGGTGCGGCTTATATATAAAAACAATATTGGCATTATTGAAAATACACTAGAGGTCAAAATCAAATGATCAAGTTTTCTCAAATCAGATTTTTAGCGATGACGTTCCTGATCGGCCTATGCTGCATCGGGACCGCTCTCGCCCAGTCATCGGTGACCGGCGGCATAAACGGAACCGTCTCCGACCCGCAGGGCGGAGTCGTGCCCAACGCCTCGATCACGGTCACCAACGTCGGCACTAATAATTCGGTAACTGTGACCGCTAATTCGGACGGCGGATACCGCGTCTCCAACCTTCAGCCCGGGCGTTATAGGATCGCAACGACCGTCACCGGCTTTGCCCCGATCTCGTCGGAAGTGATAGTTGAGGTCGGTCAGTCAACTCCTGCCGATCTTAGATTGAATGTCGGCGAGGCGACAGCGGAGGTCGAAGTGACCGCCGAAGCCCCGGTCATCAACACGAACGACAACACGAACGCGACCAACATCAACCAGACATCGATCAACGAATTGCCTATTAACGGACGAAGGGCGTCGAATTTCGTTCTCTTGACGCCAAGTACCGTCCCGGACGGCGGGTTCGGACTTATCAGTTTTCGCGGCATTTCCGGTCTGTTGAACAACAGCACGGTCGATGGTGGGGACAACAACCAGTCCTTCCAATCGGAAGAACGCGGAAGAACTCGTATCAGCTACGTCGTGAGCCAGTCCGCAATTCGCGAGTTTCAGGTAAACACGTCGAACTACTCAGCGGAATACGGCCGCTCGGCGGGCGGCGTTGTTAACACCGTTACAAAAAGCGGAACAAACGAATTCCGCGGAATGCTGTTTGAGTATTACCGCAACAACAAATTTGGTGCGAGAAACCCGTCTTCGTTCGGAACGCCCCTGGCCGGCGGCGTGATCTTTGGTGTGAAGCCCGAAGATGTACGGCATCAGTTCGGCGGTGCGGTCGGCGGCCCGATCATCAAGGATCGCTTGTTTTTCTTTTTCAGCTACGACCAGCAAAAACGCAATTTCCCCGGCCTCGCGCGCTTCAACTCGCTTACGTATCTTAATTTAACGTCGGCGCAGCGAACGCTCTTGAATGGCCGTGGTTTAACAAATGCTCAGATCGATTCCACACTCGATTTTCTGACTTCGCTTACGGGTGTCACGCCCCGGACCGGCGACCAGACGATCATCCTTCCCAAGATCGACTGGCAGATCAATGGTAATAACCTTTTCAGCGCAACATATAATCGTCTGCGCTGGGACTCGCCTGCCGGGCTGCAAACCCAAGCCACGAATACGCTTGGCCGCAGGAGCTTCGGAAGCGATTTCGTGGACGTGGATACGCTGAACCTAAGATTGCAAACAACGATTTCCGCTAATATCCTCAACGAAGCCCGATTCCAGTTTGCACGCGACAACGAGTATGCGACCAGTCAGGAACCGCTCCCCGGTGAACCGCTGACGGCGACGACCGCGGCCGGACAGCGTTCGCCCCAGGTCATACTAACCAACGGTCTAACGTTCGGCACAACTACGAACTTTGAACGTGCCAAGTATCCCTTTGAGGACAGAATCCAGTTTGCGGATAGCGTAACCTGGACGCGGGGGCGTCACACGATCAAGTTTGGAGGCGACTTCAGCCGCGTCACCGACGATATCCAAAACCTGAATACGGAAGCCGGAACTTACACCTATGCAACCCTTTCCGACTTCATCATCGACTATGTCAATTTTCAGACACCGTTCGCGGTCGCCCCGACGTGTATAGGCCAGGCTCCCCGGACGGCCGGCAGGTGCTATTCGGCCGACTATCAGCAAGGCGTCGGCATCAGCGGCCTTAAGTTCTCAATGAATGAGTACAGCTTTTTCGTTCAAGACGACTTTCGCCTTAATCCGCGACTTACGTTGAATTTGGGACTGCGATACGAGTATCAGCAGCTGCCCGAGGCGATCATCCCCAACGCGAGCACCGTGGTGATCCCTAACGACGGAAGAACCCTCGCAGAGGCTACCTCAACACTGCCCGACGATAAGAATAATTTCGGGCCGCGTTTAGGGTTTGCTTATGACTTGTTTGGCAACGGCAAGACCACCGTTCGCGGTGGTGTGGGCGTTTACTACGGTCGGTTCCTTGGCGGACATGTATGGAATAACCTCCTTCGCACCGGCAACCCTGCCGGTCAGGGAATTGTTCGAGTACCGATAGCCAGCAGCCCGATCTTCCCGAACGTGTTGCCTGTCAACACTCCGATAACGGGGAGCACGGCGGCGATAAACTTTTACGATCGAAATTTCGAAGCTCCGACCGTTTCCCAATATGACCTGATTCTTGAACATCAGATCATGAAGAATACGGCCGTCTCGGTTTCGTATATTGGCAGCCGTGGAAGTAAACTGCCGACATTTGTCGATCGCAATTTGCGTTATTCCGGCACGTCGACGACGTACACGATCTATGGCGGCGATCGTAACGGCCAGACATTTTCGCTGGCCAATTTTGAAAAGGTCAATACAAGCTTTGGCTCGCTGCTCGCTTTCTCCAGTACAGTACGGTCTGAATACAACGCTCTTGTGTTCCAGGCAAATCGGCGATTGACCGACGGGTTGCAGGTTCAGGCAAGTTATACCCTCGCGAAATCGACGGACACCGGCCAAAACTCGCAGATCACCACCAGCATCTTCAATCAGCCGGTGGACGTGTTCAACCGAAGTTACGACGCAGGGCCCAGCAATTTCGACGTGCGTCACAAGGTGGTCGTGAGTGCGGTATACGCTCCCAAGTTCTATGGCGGCGACTCGCTTTCGTTTGGTAACTATCTGCTGAACGGATGGTCTATCGCTCCGATCTACGTTTTCTATTCCGGAACGCCGTATAGTGCGACGATTTCGGGGAATGCGATCAACGGTTCAAGCGGTAGCAATCGCTTTCCGCTGGATGAGCGAAACTCTTATCGCAATCCGAATATTTGGAACGTAGACCTTCGTCTTTCGAAGCGTTTCAATTTCACCGAACGTTTCAATCTGGAATTGTTGGCCGAGGCATTCAACCTCTTCAATAGAACCCAGATCAACGGACTCACCAATACTGCTTACATTAAGTCGACTAATTGCCAAGGTACGAACGGGATTGTAACAAGCAATACAAACGGATTGTGTGCATCGCCCAATTTCGGGTCAATATTCTCGACGGACAGCAACAACTTCCGTGAACGTCAGATCCAGTTCGCGGCTCGGTTCCACTTCTAAAGTTTTGCTCTCACACTGAGAGGTTGTACGGCACGTGTGCTATATGCATGCGTGCCTTTTTTTGCTTAGGACGCCGCTGATGAGTAACTAACCCCAAAATGCAGTCTTTGACGTCAGAGTCGATTACCAATCGGGACGAATTTTAGTATCATCGTGTCATTTCCGATGCGGATACTGCACATTTCATCGTCGAGGACGTTTGGCGGGGGCGAACGCCACGTGGCGGATCTTTGCCGTGGCCTTCACGAACGCGGGCACGAGGTCTTCGTCGCCCTCCGCCCGACCAACGAGTGGCAGCATAGGTTGTCATTCCTGCCGCCGGAAAACATCACCCACGTCTCGATCCGCAATTCTTTCGGCGTCATCAGTTCGATACGGATCGCCGATTTCATAAAGCAAAACAAGATCGACATCGTCCACGCCCACGTGGCGCGGGACTATATCCCCACCAGCATTGCATGCCTCGCGGCCAAGCCCGCGAAGTTTGTGTTGACGCGGCACGTTTTATTCCCGCTCAAGCCCTTCAACAAGCTCGCACTCAAAAACCTTTCAATGGCGATCGGCGTCTCGGACGCGGTCGGAACCGGGCTCCGAAAGGTGTTCCCTTTGGGAAAGGTCTCGATCGTCAAAAACGGCCTTAACGTGAACTCGCTTTCGGAAGAAGAACGCGGCACGCTTAGATCTGGTTTCAGGGAGTTTCACGGCGTCCCATTGGACGTGCCGCTTATCGGAACCCTTGGCGAACTTCGAGAATTAAAGGGCCAGCGGGATTTTGTTCTGGCCGCGAACGAGTTGGCCGGAGAATTTCCCACGGCCCGGTTCGTTGTCGTCGGCAAGGACAATTCCGCCGACCGTGCTTTCCGCCGGGAACTAAGGCGGCTCGTTCGGGTTTTCGGCATGGAAGATCGCTTCCTTTGGCTCGACTGGATCGACGATACCGATTCGTTCTTCTCCGCGATAGATATCTTCGTCTCGCCGTCACATTCCGAGAGTTTCGGTCTCGCGATGCTCGAGGCCATGGCCCAAGGGAAACCTGTCGTCGCGACGGAAACCGAGGGTGCACGGGAGCTGTTCGGGGACGACCTCGAGCTCGTAAAGTTCAAAGATCCAGTCGCCCTTGCCGCAAAGATCGGCGCATTCCTATCGGACGAAGCGGCGTGCGCTAACTGCGGCGAGCACAACCGCAGCACCGCCGCACAAAAATTCTCACTCGCGCGAATGATTGACGAGACCGAAGCGGTTTATAAAAGAGTGTTGGGTTGACGGGGGGAATATCCCGCTGACAAAGCATGAGCCTGGGGAAGGGCATGATCAAATTTGATTCCGATATTTGCACCAATTTCGTCGCCGCATCCTCGCGCGAGTGGCTCGAAACGAACGGCATCGGCGGATTCGCCTCCGGCACGATCTCCGGGGCGAACATGCGCCGCTATCACGGCATTCTTACCGCCGCAACGAAACCCCCGCTCGGGCGGGTCACGATGGTTTCGAAACTGGAAGAAACCGTCGTTATAGACGGCGAACCGTTCGAACTTTCCGCGAATCAGTATCCCGGCAGCGTCCACCCCCGCGGGTTCCAATACTTGACCTCGTTTCGGCTTGATCCATTTCCTGTTTGGACGTACGCCCTCGGTTCGTTCGAGGTGGAAAAGCGTTTATTCATGCCCCACGGCCGGAACGCCGCGGTCGTCACATACAAGGTTAAGTCAAAAAAACGGAGAAAGGATCACAGGATCGAGATGACCTTGCGGCCGCTGCTCTCATTTGTCGATTACCATCATCTTCAGCACCAGACCGACCGCTTCAATGGCGATCTCGGCGAGATCGCCGGGGCCGTCGAAATGCGTCCGATGCCCGATCTGCCGTCAATCTATTTTTCCCACAACGGCTCAAACGTCCTTAAGACAGGATATTGGTATCGAGACTTCGAATACGCGATCGAACAGGAACGCGGTTTCGATTTTCGAGAAGATCTCTACCAGCCTTTCGAGATCACGTTCGACCTCGCATCGACCGCGACATTTATCGCTTCCGCGGACGAACTGTTGGAAGTTTCTGAAGCTGCCAAATTGGAGAGAGGGGAAGTAAAACGACGAAAGTCGCTGATCGAAAAATCTTCAGTAACATCGGAAGTGGAAAAGGAACTGGTACTCGCGGCCGATCAATTCATCGTTGAGCGCGGCGATGGGCATTCCGTCATTGCAGGATATCCGTGGTTCTCAGATTGGGGCCGCGACACGATGATCGCCCTCCCAGGGCTCACGCTCAGCACCAACCGGCCCGAGATCGCCCGCGGCATACTACTCCAATTTGCGCAGAACGCGTCAGAAGGGATGTTGCCGAACCGTTTCCCGGACGAGGGCGAAACCGCGGATTACAACACCGTGGACGCCACGCTCTGGTATTTCGAAGCGATCAGGGCGTATGTCGAAAATACCGGAGACGAGAAGTTCGTGCGGGATAATCTATACGCCGCGCAGGTGGAGATCATCGTATGGCACCTTCGCCGGACACGCTATAACATCCACGTCGACACCGACGGCCTGCTCTACGCCGGCGAACCCGGCGTCCAACTGACCTGGATGGACGCTAAGATCGGCGATCTGGTGATCACCCCGCGTACCGGCAAGGCTGTTGAGATCCAAGCACTCTGGTATAACGCTCTAATGGTGATGGCGGACCTGGCGGAAAGGTTTGGGGATGACGAAGCCCGAGCGAAATATCTGTCGATGGCCGACCTGGCAAAGCTTTCATTCAACGCAGTTTTCTGGAATGAAGCCGAGCAATGCCTATACGACGTTGTGGAGAATGGTAACCGCGACGGCTCTTTCCGCCCGAACCAAATATTCGCCGCATCGCTGCACCACTCGATGCTCGACGAGGAACGGGCGAGAATGGTGGTCGACAAGATCGAGACTGAATTGCTCACACCAGTCGGCCTGCGCTCGCTGTCGC
>Ga0307410_10000908_pt1 | contig 12622 bp, 10 predicted proteins | sample 322Ometagenome_3_FD_203707 | JGI IMG/M metagenome (GOLD analysis project Ga0307410, IMG submission 203707) | Maize rhizosphere microbial communities from greenhouse at UC Davis, California, United States - 322HYB-O-3 | ecosystem: Host-associated > Plants > Roots > Rhizosphere > Soil | place...
CTCACCCGTTCGCCACTCGTGTACCCCCGAAGGGGCCTTACCGTTCGACTTGCATGTGTTAAGCACGCCGCCAGCGTTCGTCCTGAGCCAGGATCAAACTCTCCGTTGAAATCTATGCAAATCCGACGCTAACAAGCATCGGCTTTGTTTGTCTCAACACGTTTGATCGCTGATCAAAAGACCCAATGCTGGATCTATCTGTCAATCAATCAAAGGAATCCGAACTCGGATCACGCCAAGGCGAGTTCCGAGCACGGGGTTGTGCATTATTTGGCATTGACTTTTAGCACGCTGTTGAGTTCTCAAGTTTCGGGCGCACACCGCGCCGAGTTTTTTTGCTCGGCTTGGGGCAACGACCCACGGTACGAGGTCTAGGAGGTTCGAGTCAAATTCGATCTTTCTTGACCTTGTCGACTCGAACTTCTTGTTCCACCCAGCGTGGCGTCAGTGGCCTTCGGATTCGATGAGCTCTACGAGCACACCTGTCCGAAGATCTCGTCGGCCACTGGGTTCCTCCGGGTCGGCCGCTTCAGATCAACCGATCTCTAAGCGTCCCGCACCCCGCTGAGGCCTTGTCTACTTTACGCCTGCATCGCGGAGCGGTCAAACCCAGCCCGCTGCAAGACGGTGATCTCAGCGCGTTGACGTATAGCGCAGCTCGGGATCCACATATTCCCGGGCCCAACAACCTGATCTCGTCCAGACGCGAGACTCGTTCACCCGCCCGTGACCGTTACGGCGCCGACTGTGCGCTTGCCTCGCCTGACGATCGCAAAACGCCCATGGAGAAGGTCGGCTGGTGTCAGTACAGCGTCTGGATCTTCAACTCGAGCATTGTTGAGATAGGCGCCGCCCTCGGCAATCACGCGCCGGGCGGCCGCCTTGCTGGGCACCACGCCGCTGCGCTCGAGGATATCGACGATTGGCGGCAGCTCGTGGTTCGCCGGGAGAGGGACACCGCCGACCTCCGCGACGACGGCCGCAAGTGTGGGTTCACTGAGTTCTCTCAGATCCTTGCGACCGAAAAGTGCATCGGCAGCGGCGACGGCAGCCTCGCGCTCGGCCTTCGAATGAACCAGATCTGTCACGTCATCGGCCAGAGCGCGCTGTGCGGCGCGAAAGTGCGGCGCTTCAGATGTATGCCGCTCCAGCTCCTCGATCTCGGCCCGGCTGCGCTCGCTGAATACTTTGAGGTATTCGGTGACCTTCTCGTCCTCAACGTTCAAGAAGTACTGATGGAAGGCGTACGGGGAAGTCATCGCCGGGTCCAGCCAAAGCGTGCCGGTCTCGGTCTTACCGAACTTCGTGCCATCGGCCTTGGTCAGCAGCGGCGTGGCGAACGCGTGCACCCGCTCGCCCTCGACGCGGCGAATGAGCTCGACGCCGGCGGTGATATTGCCCCACTGATCGCTGCCGCCGAACTGAAGCGTGCAGCCATAGTTGCGGAAGAGCTCTAGGTAATCCATCGCCTGCAATAAGACGTAGGAGAATTCCGTGTACGAGATGCCCTCCTCCAGCCGGTTCCGGACCACGTCACGAGCCAGCATCCGGTTGACTGGGAAGTGCTTGCCGATATCCCTGAGGAAATCGAGCACGGGCATGGGTCCGGTCCAGTCAAGGTTATTGACGACACGAGCGGGGTTCTGACCGGAGAAGCCGACAAACTTCTCGACCTGCCGCTGGATGCTTTCCACCCAGCCCGCAACCGTCTCCTTGGGGTTCAAGATCCGCTCGCTGGTCTCTTTCGGATCACCGATCAGCCCGGTTGACCCGCCGACCAATATCAAAGGGCGATGGCCGGCACGCTGTAGGGCCCGCGCCACAATGAGCTGGACCAGGTTGCCGAAGTGCAAGCTTGGCGCGGTGGGGTCGAAGCCCACATAGAAGGTAACAGGGCCAGCAGCAAGATGCTCGGCCAGCGCAGTCTCATCGGTCGAGAGCGCCGCCAGGCCACGCCATTTCAACTCGCTGAGCACGTCAATCACGGGTGCAGTCTTCCATCCATCACTAACCGCTGATAAACCGCAGTTCTCCGCGACCCAGCCCTACCACCTTCCAGCACTTTCTTGGCTCAGCCAGCTTCCAGCCACTTCTCTACCGCAGCTACCGCGGCCGCGACCTCCGTCAACTGTTCACGCACGCGCGCTTCGGCGGTGCCGCCGCGGCCAGAGCGGCTGTTGATCGAGCCGTCGACGGTCAGCACCGAGCGGACCTCCGCAGTCAAGTGAGGCGAGATCTCGAGGAGATCGTCGGCGCTAAGGTCGGTGAGTTCGATTCCGTCAGCCTCACAGCGGCGTACGCACGCGCCGGCGATCTCGTGTGCCTCGGCAAACGGCACTCGCTGGCGGACCAGCCAGTCGGCGATGTCGGTGGCCAACGAGAAACCCTTCGGTGCCAGCTCGGCCAGCCGATCGGGATGGAAGGTCAGTGTCGAGACCATGCCCGCTACTGCCGGAAGCATGATCAGCAGCTGGTCGATGGAATCGAAGATCGGCTCTTTGTCCTCTTGCAGATCCCGGTTGTACGCCAGTGGCAGTCCCTTCAGGGTCGCAAGCAGTCCTGTTAGGTTTCCGATCAACCGGCCAGCCTTGCCGCGTGCCAGCTCCGCCACGTCGGGGTTCTTCTTCTGGGGCATGATGCTTGATCCGGTTGACCACTCATCCGCCAAGGATGCAAACCCAAACTCCTGCGTCACCCAGATGATCACGTCCTCACTCAGCCGGGAGAGATCAACAGCAATCTGAGCACAGATGTACGCCGCCTCAGCAACCAGATCTCGAGACGAGGTGCCGTCGATCGAATTGGCCACGCTGCTGTGGAATCCCAGCTGCGTCGCGACGGCTCCTGCATCCAGGCCGAGTGAGGTGCCTGCCAGGGCGGCGGACCCATATGGGCTGACCGCCAACCGGCGATCAAGATCACGAATCCGATCGATGTCGCGAAGCAAGGGCCACGCGTGCGCGAGCAGGTGGTGGGAGAGCAGCACCGGTTGGGCATGCTGCAGGTGGGTACGCCCCGGCATGGCAGTGCCGAGATGATCCCGTGCTTGCTGCTGCAATGCGTCAATTACCTCGCCGATGCCGACAGCCACGGCTCGGAGGGCATCGCGCAGGTACATCCTGATCAAAGTCGCAATCTGGTCATTGCGAGACCGCCCGGCCCGGAGCCGCCCGCCGAGCTCGCCGCCGACTAGCTCAACCAGGCGCCGTTCGAGCGCGCCGTGCACATCCTCATCAGTCTCAGCGGGCCGAAAGTCTCCGGAGGAGACCTCGGAGGCCACCACGTCGAGACCCTCGATCATCGCGGCGAGGTCATCGTCGGTCAGCAATCCAGCCCGATGCAGCGCGCTGGCATGTGCCCGCGATCCGTCCAGATCGTAAGGCGCCAACCTCCAGTCGAAGTGCGTCGAGCGGCTCAGGGTCGCCATGGCTTCGGCTGGACTGGCCGTGAACCTGCCTCCCCAGAGCCGCCCGCTGTGATCTTTTTCGGGTGAGTTCGGTGCAGTGATCAAGACAGACTGGCGTCCCGGCGCGCCGCAAGTGTGCTCGACATGCCATACAGCGCGATGAATCCGCGCGCCTGCGACTGGTCGAACCGGTCACCATCGTCGTAAGTGGCGAGGTTGAAGTCGTAGAGGCTTGTGTCACTGCGGCGCCCGGTAACGGTGGCCTTTCCAGCGTGCAAGATCATCCGGATCTCACCGCTGACCGGCTGTTGCGCCTCGTCAATGAAGCTGTCCAGGGCCCGCTTCAGCGGCGAATACCACTGCCCGTCGTAGACCAGTTCCGCCCAGCGCTGATCAATGCCACGCTGGTACCGCGCGAGCTCGCGCTCGACCGTAACGTTTTCCAGCTCCATATGCGCGGTGATCAAGGTGATAGCGCCCGGCGCCTCGTACACCTCCCGGCTCTTGATGCCTACGAGCCGGTCTTCAACCATGTCCAGTCGACCCACGCCTTGGGCGCCGGCACGATCATTGAGGATCTGAATGGCCTGCAGCATGGAGACCTTCTCGTTGTCGATCGCAATCGGGTTGCCGGCATCGAAGGTGATCGTTAACTCGTCAGGCTCCCGTGGAACGGACGGGTCTTGGGTGTAGGCGTAAACATCTTCGATGGGTGCGTTCCAGATGTCTTCGAGGAAGCCGGTCTCCACCGCGCGACCCCACACGTTCTGGTCGATTGAGTAGGGAGATGCCTTGCTTTGTTGGATGGGCAGCCCCTTGTCCTCGGCGTAGGCGATCGCTTTCTCCCTCGTCCAGGCATAGTCACGGACGGGAGCGATTACGGTCAGCTCAGGTGCCAGATTGGCAATTCCAACCTCGAAACGCACTTGATCATTACCCTTGCCGGTGCAACCGTGCGAGACGATTGTTGCGCTGTGGGACCGGGCCGCCTCGGCAAGATGCCGCGCGATGAGCGGACGGGACAGGGCGCTGACCAGCGGGTAGCGATCCATGTACAACGCGTTCGCCCGCAGCGCCGGACGGCAGAAGTCCTCGGCAAACTCATCCTTGGCGTCGACAACGACAGCCTCGACCGCGCCACAGTCCAGGGCGCGCTGGCGAATGACATCCATGTCCTCCCCGCCCTGGCCAACGTCCACGGCTACGGCGACCACCTCTCGGCCGGTTTCTTCGGCCAGCCAGCCGATGCACACGCTGGTGTCGAGCCCGCCGGAGTACGCCAGCACAATTCGATCACTCATGGGACTTCCTTCTCACTGTGGTTGGGATGGGGAGCTGCTGAGCCGTTGGCGGGCTTGCCGGTGCGGCTCATGATCAAGAACTGCTCTGCGATGTCGCCGCCGCCGCTGGGACTTCGGGTGATCAGCAAGATGGTGTCGTCACCTGCGATGGTGCCGAGGATCGACTCCCAGCCGACCCGGTCGACCGCAGAGGCGAAGTACTGCGCCGCCCCGGGCGGAGTGCGGAGGACCACGAGGTTGGCGGAGGCTTTTGCCGATACCAAGACCTCTGCGCACAGCCGAGCCAGCCGCACCTCGAAGTTGGCGAACTCTCCGACATGTGGTTTCCGGTCGCCACCTTCGCCTGGCACTGCGTAGATCAGGTGCCCATTTGAACCGCGTATCCGCAGGGCGCCGATCTCAACAAGATCACGGGAGAGCGTGCCTTGGTTGACCTGGACTCCATCGTCGGCCAAGAGCTCGGCGAGCTCACTCTGCGAACGGACCTCGTGTTGCTCCAGCACGGTGATGATCTTGGCATGCCGGGCGGTCTTGGTGAGCGCTGCGCGGGAGTACGTTGACATCAGCCGCTCACCTGCGCTTGCTCATCGAGGAAGGCCAGGAGCGCCTTCTGGGCGTGCCTGCGGTTTTCAGCTTCGTCCCAGACCACCGACTGCGGCCCGTCGATCACCGCACCGTCGATCTCCTTGCCGCGATAGGCGGGCAGGCAGTGCAGCACGATGGCCTCCCGATCCGCTAGCGCAAGCAAGGCCGGCGTCACCGCGTACGGTACGAAGATCGACTCGCGGTCGCGGCCGGAGCCTTCCTGACCCATCGAGATCCATGTATCAGTGGCGACCACATCCGCGTCGACCGCTGCTTCTTTGGCCTCATCATGCACCTGCACACTGCCGCCGGAGCTGCTTGCCAGGCTGTGAGCTTTTTCGATGACCACAGGGTCTGGCTGGAAGCCTGGCGGAGCGCCGATCCGGACATGCATTCCGGCCAAACTGCCGCCAAGCAGGTACGAATGCGCCATGTTGTTCGCACCGTCTCCGAGATAGGCCAGCGTCAGACCCGCCAACTGCTGTTTGTGCTGCCGGATCGTTTGCAGGTCCGCAAGGACCTGACACGGGTGGTACTGGTCGGTGAGCCCGTTGATCACCGGCACACCAGCATGATCGGCCATCTCCTGCAGCCGCGCCTGGCCCGAGGTGCGCCAGACGATGGCAGCCACGTGGCGGCCGAGCACTCGTGCCGTGTCACTGATCGACTCGCCGCGGCCGAGCTGGGAAAGCGCGGCATCCATGATCATCGGATGGCCGCCGAGTTCGACGATTGCGGTCTCGAAGGAAATCCGGGTCCGCGTCGAAGGCTTGTCGAAAAGCACGGCGACCGTACGTGGCCCGGCGTAAGGCCGCAGCCGATAGGGCTGTGCCTTGAGCGTTTCGGCGAGATCCAAGATCGCAAGCTGCTCAGTTGCGCTGAGATCATCGTCGACCAGGAAGTGTCTCATGCCGACTCCTCCGCAACCTGGTCTAGGAGTGACGGCAGCACGTTGATGAAGCGATCCAGCTCCGCAGCACTGATGATCAGCGCTGGTGCTAGACGTAGCACGTCGGGACGTGGCGCATTGATCACGAAGCCGGCTTCGAGCGCGGCATCGACGACAGCTAGCGCGACCGGCTTGTCCAAGATCACCGCCTGCAGCAGGCCACGGCCGCGTACGCCGGTGATCAACCGATGACGCAGCTTCGTGATTGCGGCACTGACATGATCACCGAGCGCCTTGGCATGCTCGAGAAGACCGTCCCGCTCGATGACGGCGATAACGGCCAATCCCGCGATAGCCGCCACGGGGTTACCCCCGAAGGTGCTGCCATGGCTGCCTGGGCCGAGCAGCCGTGAGCTCTGACCACTCGCAATGCAGGCTCCAACCGGAAACCCATTTCCCAAGCCCTTCGCAACTGTGATGATGTCTGCGGCGACGCCTTCGTCGACGTGGACCAGCCAACTGCCGCAGCGGCCAATGCCGGTCTGCACCTCATCCATCCAGAGCAATGCTCCGTACTGATCGCAGATCTGGCGAGCCTTGCTGAGATAGCCGGCCGGAGGCACTACAACACCACTTTCGCCCTGAATCGGCTCTAGTACGACTGCTGCCACGGTCTCGTCGACAACCGAGGCCAGCGCCTCCGAGTCGCCATACGGCACGAAGATCACCTCGCTCGGCAGTGGCTCGAACGGTGTGCGGTACTTCGAATTGTGCGTCAGGGCCAGCGCGCCCATCGATCGTCCATGGAATGCGCCCTCCGTGGAGATGATCTTGCTGCGCCCCGTCATTCGGGTGATCTTGAATGCGGCCTCGTTGGCTTCGGTGCCGGAGTTGGTGAAGAAGACCCGTGCTTCATCGACACCGGCCATCCGGCTCAACCGTTCGGCGAGAGCGACCTGCGGAGGCGTGGCAAAGAAGTTTGAGACATGGCCGAGGGTGGCAATTTGGCCGGTTACTGCTGACAACACAGTGGGATGGGCATGACCGAGTGCATTGACCGCCAGACCCGACAGTAGATCGAGGTAGCGGCGCCCTTCGGCATCCCAGAGGTAGCAACCCTCACCGCGTACGAACACCCGCTTCGGCGTGCCGAAGGTGTTCATCACCGACTCGGCGTAGGCATCTAGTACGGCAGCGGAGGACGTCGGGCCGGATAGCTCGCGGCTCACCGTCATTGGGTCCGCCGTCATGACCGGACACCTTGCGGCGCTTCCACCGGTGCTGGTCCAAAGTCACCGTTGGCATATTCGTTTGGCGGAATGCCCTCGTCGCGAGGGAATACCCGGCTACCAAGCCGGATCAGTCCATCTTGGGTCACCATCGTTCCAATGCCGATATTGGTGAAGATCTCCAGAAGCAGCGCATGCGGGACCCGGCCATCGACCACGGTGGCTCTGGTAAGTCCGCCCTCGACAGCCCTCAGGCAGGCGTGCATCTTCGGCACCATTCCGGCCTCCAGCTTGGGCATTAAGCCGCGCAGCTCGGTCGCCGAGAGCTCGGTGATCACTTCGCTGCTATTCGGCCAGTCCCGGTAGAGACCTTCGACGTCGGTCAGCACGACCAACCGATCGGCCTTGAGAGCCACGGCCAATGCGGCCGCAGCCGTATCGGCATTGACGTTGTGCACCACACTATTCACATCGGGCGCGATACTGGCCACCACCGGTACGCTGCCTGAGCTGATCAGGCCCTCGACAGCCTCGGTCCGTACTGAGACCACATCCCCGACCAGGCCAAGATCGACTTCCTGTCCGTCGACCGTTGTGCCCCGGCGCTCGGCGGTGAAGAGGCCGCCATCCTCGCCAGAAAGGCCGACGGCCACGGTGCTGTGAGTGTTGATCAACCCAACTAAATCTCTTCCGACCTGGCCGACCAGCACCATCCGGACCACTTCCATCGCCTCAGGGCTGGTGACCCGCAGGCCGCCCCGGAACTCTGAGGCGATCCCCAGCCTGGAGAGCATTGTCGAGATCTGCGGCCCGCCGCCATGCACGACAACGGGATGGATGCCACACCGTTTCATGAACACGATGTCCTGGGCGAACGCCCGCTTCAGATTGTCGTCGATCATGGCATTTCCGCCGTACTTGATCACCACGATCTTGCCTGCGTAGGTCTCCAGCCATGGCAGAGTCTCGGTGAGGATGGATGCCTTCTCGACCAGCGAAAGCGGCCGAGTCTCTGGGGGGTTCATGTGGAGTACTCCGCGTTCTCTTTCACATAGTCATAGCTGAGATCGTTCGTCCAGAGCGTGGCCGAATGCCTGCCGTTGCGCAGGTCGACGTGGACCTGAACATCGTGTCCACTCAAGTCGACAAGCTCCCGTGGCTCACCTATGGAGCCGTCGCGGCAGACCTGTACGCCGTTGAACGACACGTCAATGCGATCAGGTTCGAACGCAACAGCGGTCGTCCCGATGGCAGCCAGAACTCGTCCCCAGTTGGGATCCTGCCCGAAGACAGCGCATTTGAAGAGATTGCTACGGGCGATGGCACGACCAACTTGCACTGCGTCGTCCTCGGCGGCCGCATGCTCGACGTGGATCGCGATTGTGTGCGATGCTCCCTCCGCATCAGCCAGCAGCTGCAGGGCAAGATCATGACAAGTCTCGTCCAGCGCGGCTTGGAAATCGCCAGGCGTAGCTCGTACGCCGGAAGCGCCGCTGCTCATCAAGATCACTGTGTCGTTGGTGGACATACAACCGTCGCTATCTATCCGCTCGAAGCTGCGTCGGCACGCGCTGGCGAGTTGACCATGAAGCTGGTCGGAATCGACCACAGCGTCCGTGGTCAGGACAACCAGCATCGTGGCCAAGCCCGGTGCGAGCATGCCGGCACCCTTAGCCATGCCACCGATGGACCAACCTTCGTCGGCGTAGCTGGTCTGTTTGGAGACGGAGTCGGTTGTCAAGATCGCCTCGGCTGCCGTCTGGCCGCCGTCCTGGCTAAGCAGCGGAACAAGATCACCAAGGGCAGCCGTCAGCTTTTTCATCGGCAGCCGCGTGCCGATCAAGCCCGTCGAACAGACCGCAACGTCAATGGCGCCGATGTCGGTGCCCTGAGCGGCCTCTGCTGCGCCCTGAGCCTCTCGCAGGGCATCGGCGACCAGCTCGGCGGTCCGATGGGTGTCGGCGAAGCCCTCGGGCCCCGTACAGGCATTCGCCCCACCAGAGTTCAAGATCACCGCTCGCAGCTGAGCGTTGGTCAGGACCTGCTCTGACCAAAGCACTGGCGCTGCCTTGACGCGGTTGGTCGTAAAGACACCGGCGGCGGCATAGTGCGGACCGGTATTCACCACTAGCGCCAGATCTTTACCACCACTGCTCTTCAGACCTGCCGCCAACCCACAGGCGAGGAAGCCAGAGGCTGTCGTGACGCTCACGGTGCTACCCCAATCGTGGACAGCCCGGTCGTCTCAGGCAGGCCGAGCGCCAGATTCATGCATTGAACAGCGGCGCCGGCCGTGCCCTTGGTCAGGTTGTCCAAGGCAGCGATAGCGACCAACCGACCTGCATCGTGATCAACCGTTACCTGAACCTGAACCGCATTCGACCCCAGCACCGACTTGGTCTGCGGCCATTGGCCATCGGGCAGTAGCTGGACAAACGGCTCGCCGGCGTACGCCTCGGTGTAGGCGGCGTAGGCCTGATCATGGGTGAGCCCATGATCAGCCAGCGGAGCCGTGCAGGTCGCCAGAATCCCGCGAGACATCGGAACGAGCACCGGTGTGAACGACACCGATGGCTCCGACGCCCCACAGGCCACGAAGTTCTGCAGCAGCTCCGGGATATGACGATGGACCCCGCCGACGCTGTAGGCACTTGCCGATCCCATGAGCTCCGCGCCAAGCAAGTGCGGCTTTGGGGAACGGCCGGCACCGGAGGGACCGCTGGCCGCAACGATCACGACATCGCGCGCTGTGGTGAGGCCGTGAGCGATCGCCGGCAGCAGCGCCAAGGTTGCCGTCGCGGGATAACACCCAGGAACAGCGATCGCTCGCGCCCCGGCGAGCTTGTCGCGTTGTCCTGGCAGCTCCGGCAACCCGTACGGCCAAGTTCCTGCATGAGCGGACTGGTAGAACCGCTGCCAGGCCTCGGACTCCTCCAGCCGGAAATCGGCCCCGCAGTCGATGACCAAGATGTCAGGGTGCAGCTGGGCAGCTACCTCGGCCGACGCCCCATGCGGCAGGGCGAGAAACACCACGTCGTGATCGGCGAGCACCTCCGCGGACGTCTCCCCCACGAGTCGGTCGCGCAGCGGAATCAGATGAGGATGGTGCTCGCCGAGGAGTGTTCCGGCATTGGTGCTTGCGGTGACTGCTCCGATTTCCACCTCAGGGTGGACGAACAGCAGGCGAAGGAGCTCTCCGCCTGCATAACCTGTGGCGCCTGCCACCGCGACACGTACCGTCACTCGCATGACTATGCCATATGTAACAAGTTCATGCATTTCTATGTCTCAAGGCGTGGAGCGAGCGCAAACGAGCCGACCATCAAGCACGGATTGCGCGCCGCCGGGCTGAGGAGGAGGGAGGGGACGCTCTTTTTGTCCCCGAACGACGACGAAGTAGGCGGCTACCTAGCGCGATCCGCGTGGAGCGAGCGGAGCAATCTTAATCCCGCAGCCGGAAGGCCAACCTCGTTTGCCACTCATTCATGTCTGGCACCTCCGCAGGATCGCTGAGATATTCCTCCAGCCGACACCCCCAGGTGTTCCCATCGGCGTCCCAATCCAAGTCGTGTTTCGCCGCCCATTGCAGCAAGTCACGGGTCGCGGTGATCAAGGTGTCCGGATGACCCGTGTGCACCACCGTGGCGTAGCGGCCCGCAGGCAGGATGCCGGCGCTCACCTCGCCATCACCCTCGACCGGACTGGAGACCGCAACCCCGGTCTCCAAATCCAGCTTGGTTTCCATATCGACGACGACGTACCTCCAAAACGGCGGGCCAGCTGGAGCGATGCCGCGAGCGGCCAGCCACTCAAAGACTCGGCCTGTCAATGGCGGGACGACCGTGCCTAGCTCCTCCATGCGCACGCTCACCGGAATCGCCGCAAAGGGCTGATCGATCCTGGTTTCGATGGTCGGACTTTCACTCACGACGAACTCCCTTTCCTCAGGACCTAAACCTCATCGGCACTTAGACCTCGCTGGGACGTGAAACTCATCGCCGCATCTAAACCGTGCGCTGGACTGCTCCGGTGAGTTCGGCGGCTACTGCCACTGCGGCGTCTCGGGCAGCGGCGGCCTCAGCATCGGTGAGTGTGCGGTCCGGAGCCCGGAACCGGAGAGCGTACGCCAGCGACTTCTTGCCTTGACCGACCTGCGGGCCGGTGTAGACGTCGAACAACGAGATCGACTCCAGCAACGGTCCGGCACCCGCCCGGAGTGCCCGCTCCACCACGGCTGCCGGCATGTCCTCGTCGACGATCAGGGCCACATCCTCCTTGGCGACAGGGAATCCGGAGATCGTCGGGATGTCGCCGGTAACGGGGGCTGCGACGATCAGCGCGTCAAGATCGATTTCGGCAGCGGCCGTACGGGCCGGTAGGCCAAATGCCGTACAAACGCCCGGGTGCAGTTCGCCGGCATAACCGATTACATCTCCGCTGGGCAGCAGGAATTCAGCGCACCGACCCGGATGCCAAGGCGCGTATTCCGCAGCTCGGCGATCTAGGTGCAATCCGATCGTGAGAGCCGCTGCTTCCACAAAGGCAATGGCCTGTTGCCAGCCTGCCGAGACGCCCTGATCGGCCCAGCTTTGCGACTGCCAGTAACCGGTGAGCACTGCTCCGAGATGTCGCGGTTGCTGGCCGAGAGCATGATCGATAGCAGCCAGCTCCTCGGCCGACGGCCGCTGGGTCACCGGCGGTCGCGGCGCGGCCTGCAGCGGATCTCCTGCGAAGAACACCGAACCTGCTTCGAAGAGTGCAAGATCATCATTACCGCGGCTGAGGTTGCGGGCTACAGCGGCGAACAAGCCTGGCAGCAGTGATGTGCGCAGATAGGGACTGGCTTCTGACAACGGGTTGATGATCTTGTTCAGCCGGCGCCGCCGATCGTCAGCGGGCACGCCCATCGCGTCAAGATCGGTCACCGACGTGAACGGGAAGCTCAGCACTTCCACGTATCCGCGAGCGGCGAGCGCCGCGTTGATTGCCCGCCGTGCCCGCTGGCTCCGGGTAAGCCCGCGACCGACAGGTGCGGTCGGGACAACTGGCTCGATGGTGTCGAAGCCGATCAGCCGGCCGACCTCTTCGACATAGTCGTACGGATCCCGCAGATCGGGCCGCCAGCTGGGCGGAGTGATAGTCAGGTTGTCTCCGTGATCGCTGACTGTTGCACCGATGGCCTCCAGCAGGCGTACCACGGAGGCATGATCAA
>Ga0307410_10000909_pt1 | contig 12620 bp, 7 predicted proteins | sample 322Ometagenome_3_FD_203707 | JGI IMG/M metagenome (GOLD analysis project Ga0307410, IMG submission 203707) | Maize rhizosphere microbial communities from greenhouse at UC Davis, California, United States - 322HYB-O-3 | ecosystem: Host-associated > Plants > Roots > Rhizosphere > Soil | place...
TACCTTTGCCCGCCGGCGCTGCTCAAGCGCGCCCGGCCCCGCTCCGTCCCCGATGCTGCGCAACGCCCTCCTCGTCGCCTCACCGTGGGTCGTCGTCGTGCTTCTCTGGTACGCGGTCGCGTGGTCGGGGCTCGTGAACCCGTCGCTGGTGCCCGAGCCGCACCAGGTCGCGGCGAAGTTCTGGGAACTGCTCACGCGCGCGCGCCTGCCGCTCGACATCGTCATGTCGACGCAGCGCGTATTCATCGGCGTGACGCTGGGCATCGCGCTCGCCGTGCCGGCGGGATTCGTGCTCGGCTGGTACCCCGACGTGCGGCGGTTCATCGATCCGCTGCTCAACTTCTTTCGCGCGCTCCCGCCGATCGCGCTGATCCCGCTCGTGATCGTCTACTTCGGCATCGGCGAGCCGGCGAAGATCGTCATCCTGTTCTACGCGTCGTTCTTCGCCGGCGTGATCGTCATGTACGAGGGAATCGCGCAGATCAGCCCGATCTACGTGCGCGTGTCGCGCACGCTCGGCGCGACCGACGGCGAGATCTTCCGCAAGGTGATCGTCCCGCTCACCGTGCCGCACATGCTGACCGCGCTGCGCGTCGCGCTCGGCGTCGCGTGGGCCACGCTCGTCGCCTCCGAGCTCATCGCCGCGCAGCAGGGACTGGGCGCGCTGATCCAGAACGCGTCGTCGTTCTTCCAGCTCGACATCATCTACGTCGGCATCATCTGCATCGGCCTCATCGCGCTGGCGATGGACCTCGCGTTGCGCGCGCTGACGAAGCGCCTCGTCGCCTGGCAGGAGCGCATCGCTTGACGGGCGCGCCGCGCATCGTCTTCGACCGCGTCTCGGTCGAGTTCGCGTCGTCGCGCGGGCCGATCCGCGTCGTCGACGACGTGAGCTACGCGATCGCGGACCGCGAGTTCGTCTCGGTCATCGGCCCGTCCGGATGCGGCAAGACGACGATGATGAACATCGTCGCGGGCTTCGTGACGCCGACCTCGGGTGCGGTCCGGCTGGACGGCAAGCCGATCGCCGGTCCCGGCCCGGACCGGGGCGTGATGTTCCAGGAATACGGCGTCTTTCCCTGGCTCAGCGTGCGCGAGAACATCGCCTTCGGGCTGCGCCTCGCGGCCAACCGCGTCGACGCGCGCGAGCGCGACGACATCGTCGCCCGCTACATGGCGCTGATGGGCCTGACCGACTTCGCGGACGTCTGGCCGCGCATGCTGTCCGGCGGCATGCGCCAGCGGCTCGCGCTGGCGCGGGCGTACGCGGTCCGGCCGCAGTTCCTGCTGATGGACGAGCCGTTCGGCGCGCTGGACGCGCAGACCCGCACCGCCATGCAGGACCTGCTGCTCGACGTGCTCGCCGCCGAAGGCAAGACGGTCATGCTGATCACGCATTCGGTCGAGGAGGCGATCTACCTCTCGTCGCGCATCGTCGTGATGAGCGCGCGGCCGGCACGCATCCGCGAGATCGTCGAGGTGCCGTTCGACTATCCGCGCGACGAATCGCTGCACGAGTCGCGGAGGTTCGGCGAGCTGCGCTCGCACCTGCGCGACCTGGTGATGAAGGAGTACGCCGCACAGGCGCGACAAACGATGCGCATTCCCGACCAGGAGGAGACGAAGACATGACGATCGACCGTCGAACCGTATTGAAGGGCGGCGCCGCGCTGGCCGCCGGCGCCCTCGGCATGCCGGCACTGGCGCAGCCGCGGGCCAAGGTGAAGCTCGGCTACCTGCACACGCTCGCCGTCGACGGCCAGATCTGGACCGGCATCGACCGCGGCACGTTCGCGAAGCACGGCGTGGAGTTCGAGCCGGTGCAGTTCACGACCGGCCTCGAGCTGTTCCAGGCGATGATCGGCGGCAGCATCGACATGCTCGCCACCGGCGCGGTCATCTCCAACTTCCCGGCACGCGGGCAGGGACGCATGTTCCTCGTCAACAACGTCGAGTTCGCGACGGCGCAGCTCTGGGTGCGCGAGGATCAGGGCGTGAAGAGCTTCGCCGACCTCAAGGGAAAGAAGATCTCGACGACCACCGGCACGACGGCGCACGTGTTTCTCGACAATGCGCTCCGCGCGAACAATCTCGCCGCGGGCGACGTGGAGATCGTCAACCAGCGCATGAGCGAGGCGGTGACGTCGTTCATTTCCGGCGCCGTCCCGGCAGTGGCCCTGTGGGTGCCGTTCAACATCACGGTGAAGTCGAAGGTGCCCGGCGCGAGGATGCTCGTCGACGCGTCGGCCTACTATCCCAAGGCGGCGATCGTCGGCGGCTGGGCGACGCGCGACGATTTCTACGCGAAGAACCGCGCCACGTGTGCCGCCATCATCCGCGGCTGGGCGGAGGCCAACGACTACATCATCGCCAATGCCGACGCGGCGCTCGAGGCGCTGCAGGCGAAGCGCTACGACCAGGTGCCGCTCGCCGAGCTCAAGGAGCAGTACAAGGCGCAGAAGATGTTCACCGCGGCCGAATGGCGCAAGCTCTACGCCGACGGGACGGTGACGCAGTGGTCGCAGCAGGTCACCGACTTCTTCGTGCGCTTCGGCAACATCCAGAACCCGGTCCCGGCGTCGAAGTACTTCGACACGTCGCTGTATCTCGAGACCGTCAAGGCGTGACATGCGGCGCGCGGCGGCCGAGTTCGACTATGTGATCGTCGGCGCGGGCTCGGCCGGCTGCATCGTCGCCAACCGGCTCTCGGCCGATCCGGCCGTCCGCGTGCTGCTGCTCGAGGCAGGCGGGGCCGACGCGAGCTTCTGGCTCAGGCTGCCGGTCGGCTATTTCCGCACGATCTACGACCCGCGCTATTCGCGCTTGTTCGACACGGAGCCGTGCGAAGGAACCGCGGGACGCAACGTCGTGTGGCCGCGCGGACGCGTACTCGGCGGGTCGTCGTCGATCAACGGGCTCATCTTCATCCGCGGGCAGCACGAGGATTTCGACGACTGGGCGCGCCTCGGCGCGGCCGGCTGGTCGTATCGCGACGTGCTGCCCGACTTCAAGCGCATCGAGCGCTACGAAGGCGGGGCCGGCCCCTACCACGGGGCGAGCGGCGAGCTCGGCGTGTCGGATCTTCGCAACGACCACCCGTGGTGCGATGCCTGGGTGGAGGCGGCCGCGCAGTACGGGCTGCCGCGCAATCGCGATTTCAACGCGGACAGCACGTTCGGCGCCGGCGCGTATCAGCTGTCGATCCGCGATGGCTGGCGTGCAAGCGCTTCGCGGGCGTTCCTGCACCCGGTGCTCGACCGGCCCAACCTTGCCGTACGCACGCTGGCGCAGGCGACGCGCGTGCGATTCGAGGGACGGCGCGCCACGTTCGTCGAGTGGCTCGAGCGCGGCGAAAGGCACGAGGCGCGCGCCGCCCGGGAAGTGATCCTGTGCGCCGGCGCGATCCAGACGCCGCAGCTGTTGCAACTCTCCGGCGTCGGGCCCGCCTCGCTGCTCCGCTCGCTCGGCATCGCGGTCGTCTGCGACCTCGCCGGCGTGGGCGCCAATTTGCAGGATCATTACCAGGCGAGAACCATCGTGCGATTGCGCGAGCGTCGCTCGCTGAACGACGACGTGCGCAACCCGCTGCGGCTGGCGGCGATGGGCTCGCGCTGGCTGTTCTCCCGCTCGGGCCCGCTCACCGTCGGCGCGGGGCAGGTCGGCGGTGCGGCATGCACGCCGCATGCGCAGCGAGGCCGGCCGGACGTGCAGTTCAACGTGATGCCGCTGTCCGTCGACAAGCCGGGCACGCCGCTGCACCGCTATTCCGGCTTCACCGCGGCCGTCTGGCAATGCCACCCGCGCTCGCGCGGCCGTGTCTCGATCGCGAGCGCCGACCCGCTCGCGGCGCCGCGCATCGAAACCAACTATCTCGCCGACGAGCTGGACCGGCGCACGCTCGTTGCGGGCATCCGGATGCTGCGGGAGATCTACCGACAGCCGGCGTTCGCCGGGCTCGTCGACGCCGAGGTGCTGCCGGGCGAGCGCGCCACGTCGGACGCCGCCCTGCTCGACTTCGCGCGCGAGCAGGGCGGAACCGTATTCCACTGCGTGGGCACCTGCCGCATGGGCAACGACGACGCGGCGGTCGTCGATCCGACGCTGCGCGTGCGCGGCGTCGACGGCCTTCGCGTGATCGACGCCTCGGTGATGCCGACGGTCACCTCGGCGAACACGAACGCCGCGAGCCTGATGATCGGCGAGCGCGGCGCCCGGATCGTCCTCGGGCGCGCGCTCGCGTCACCGCAGCCGCACCGCGTCCCGAGCGAGGCGACGCGCTGAGGCAGTTCCGCTCGCCCGCCCGTTCAGAGCGCGAGGCCGGACACCAGCCGATCGCGCACGCGATCACGACCGACCAGCGCCAGCACGGCGTCGATGGCCGGCGTCTGGGCGGTGCCGGCGACGAGCACGCGCAACGCCATCATGAGCTGCGGCGGCTTGAGACCGTGCCGTGCAGCCGTCTCCTTCACCAGCGCCGCGATCGCCTCGCGCGTCCACGCATGCTGCGCGAACGCGTCGACCAGCTCGCGCAGCGCCGGCCGGACGCGCTCGTCGACATGCCTGGCGACGAGGTCCGCCGGCGGCTCGACGCGCGCGTAGAAGTAGCGCGCTGCTTCCGCCATGTCGACCAGCGTCGCGCAGCGGTCGCGCAACACGTCGGCGACGTCGGCCGCGACAGGGCCCGCCGCGACCTCGAGGCCCGCGCGCTCGAGGAACGGGGCGAGCGCGGCGCCGAGCTCGTCGGCGGGCATGCGCTTGACGTGCTCGTGGTTCACCCAGCGCAGCTTGTCCGGGTCGAACCGCGCCGGTGACGCCGAGAGTCCTCCGAGGTCGAACCAGCGCAGAAACTCCGCGCGCGTGAACACTTCCGCGTCGCCGTGCGACCAGCCGAGGCGCGCGAGGTAGTTCACGACCGCGTCCGGCAGGTAGCCGTCGTCGCGATACTGCAGCACGCCGCGCGCGCCATGCCGCTTCGACAGCTTGTCGCCCTCGGGCGTCAGCACCGTCGGCAGGTGTCCGAACACCGGCTCGGCCGCGCCAAGCGCGCGCATGATGTTGATCTGCCGCGGCGTGTTGTTGACGTGATCGTCGCCGCGAATGACGTGCGTGATGCGCATGTCGATGTCGTCGACGACCACGCAGAAGTTGTACGTCGGCGTGCCGTCACTGCGCATGATCACGAGGTCGTCGAGCTCCTCGTTGCCGATCTCGATGCGCCCCTTGACGGCGTCGTCCCAGCGCACCGCTCCGTCGTCGGGATTGCGAAACCGCACGGCGGCCGCCACGCCCGCCGGAGGCGTCCTGCCCTGCGCGCGCTCGGGACGCCAGCGGCCGTCGTAGCGCGGCTTCTCGCCGCGCGCCATCTGCGTTTCGCGCAGCGCGTCGAGCTCTTCGGGCGTCGTGTAGTCGCGATACGCGAGGCCGCCGGCGAGCATCGCGTCGACCACTTCGCGATAGCGCGCCATGCGCTGCATCTGGAAGTACGGTCCTTCGTCGTAATCGAGTCCGAGCCAGGCCATCGCGTCGAGGATCGCCTGCGTCGCCTCCGGTGTGCTGCGCTCGGTGTCGGTGTCCTCGATGCGCAGGATGAACGCGCCGCCGTGGCGACGCGCGAACGCCCAGGGGAAGAGCGCCGAGCGGATGTTGCCGAGGTGGATGAAGCCCGTGGGGCTGGGGGCGAAGCGCGTGCGGATCATCGATCGTCGCTACGGGTTCCAGCGCAGGTCGAGCGTCGTCGGCAGCGCCGGGTTGGGCGCCTCGGCGACGACGTTCATCGGCCCCGGCGTGTGCCCGTACGACCAGAAGCGCGCGAAACGCCGCGCCTCGGCTTCGTTCGCGTTGACCGGGAACGTGTCGTAGTTGCGCCCGCCGGGATGGGAGACGTGGTAGGTGCAGCCGCCGAGCGCGCGCCCGGCCCAGCTGTCGACCAGATCGAACGTCAGCGGCGCCTGCACGCCGATCGTCGGGTGCAGCGCCGACGGCGGACTCCACGCGCGGAAGCGCACGCCGGCCACGAATTCGCCCGGCACGCCGGTCGACGCGAGCGGCAGCGCACGTCCGTTGCAGGCCACGAGGTGACGGCCGCGCGTCACGCCCGTGACCTTGACCTGCAGCCGCTCGACCGACGAATCGACATAGCGCGATGCGCCGCCGCCGCTCATCTCCTCGCCGAGCACGTGCCACGGCTCGATCGCCTGGCGGAGCTCGATCGTCACGCCGTCGTAGCTCACCGTGCCGTAGCGCGGGAAGCGGAACTCGACGAACGGATCGAACCACGCCGGGGAGAACGGGTAGCCGGCGCGAGCGAGGTCGGCGACGACGTCGCTCATGTCCGCCGCGACGAAGTGCGGCAGCAGCCAGCGGTCGTGCAGCGCCGTGCCCCAGGGGATCAGCGGTGCGCGATAGGGCTCGCGCCAGAAGCGCGCGACCAGCGCGCGCAGCAGCAGGAGCTGCACGCAGCTCATGCGCGGATGCGGCGGCATCTCGAACGCGCGGAACTCGAGGAGGCCCAGGCGACCGGTCGGCCCGTCGGGCGAATACAGCTTGTCGATCGAGAATTCGGCGCGGTGCGTATTGCCGGTGAGATCGGTGAGCAGGTGCCGCAGCAGGCGATCGACGAGCCAGGGCTGCGCGGTCTCGCGACCGGCCGCGTGATGGCGCTCCATCTGCTGGAAGGCGATCGCGAGCTCGTAGAGCCGATCGTCGCGTGCTTCGTCGACGCGCGGCGCCTGGCTCGTCGGTCCGACGAACGTGCCCGAGAACAGGTACGACAGCGCCGGGTGGTTCTGCCAATAGGTGACGAGGCTGCGCAGCAGGTCCGGCCGGCGCAGCAGCGGGCTGTCCGCGGCGGTGGCGCCGCCGAGCGTGACGTGGTTGCCGCCGCCGGTGCCGGTGTGACGGCCGTCGAGCATGAACTTCTCGGTCGCGAGGCGCGTTTGCCGCGCCTCCTCGTACAGCGCATGCGTCGTCGCGACGAGGTCGCGCCAGGTCGACGCCGGATGCACGTTCACTTCGATGACGCCCGGATCGGGCGTGACCATCAGCACCGACAGGCGGGCATCGCGCGGCGGCGCATAGCCTTCGATGGTCACGCGGCCGTCGAGCGACGCCGCCGTATCCTCGACGGCGGCGATGAGCTCCACGTAATCCTCGGCGCGCCGCACCGGCGGCAAGAACACGCGGATGTGTCCGGTTCGCACCTGCACGCAAAGCGCCGTCTTGATCACCTCGCGCGGCTCTCCGCCGCGACGCCGCGCGCGTCCCGCCCGCTGCGCCTCGCGTGAGGCGAGCGCCGGCGACACGTCGAACGGATCGACCGGCGGCATCGTGTCGTCGTCGTCGCGCAGGACGTCGGGAAGCGAAGCGAGCGGCAGCCGCAACCCGAGCGGTGAATCGCCGGGGATCGCGTACAGCCGTTCGCGGCGCACCGGCCAGGGACTGGAAAGCCACAGCGTCGCACCGCTGCCATCGGCTTCGACGCTGCCGGCACGAAGCGGCAGCACGAAGCCTGCCGGCGTGTCGAGGCCGGCCATCAGCGATCGCGCGAGGCGCGCGCGCTCATCGGGTCGCGACAGGTCGGCCGCGAGCGGATCGACGTTGAGCGGCAGCGCCGCTTCGCTACGCAGCGCCTGCGGAATGTCCTCGTACACCGTGATCACCGCGTCGCTCGAAAAACCGAGCCGCACGGCGAGCGCTTCGGCGAATCGGCGCGCATCGTCGACGCTTGCGGTGCCTGCTGCGCTCGTATCCGCCATGCGCGCCGCATCGCGCCACAGCGGCTCGCCGTCGTTGCGCCAGAACACGCCGAGCGCCCAGCGCGGCAGCGGCTCTCCCGGATACCATTTGCCGAGGCCGTCGTGCAGCACGTGCCCGGGCGCGAAGCGGTCGGCGAGGCGGCGCACCAGGCGCTCGGCGAGCGCACGCTTCTGCGGCGAGTCGGCGGTGAAATTCCATTCGGCGCCGTTCATGTCGTCGATCGACACGAACGTCGGCTCGCCGCCCTGCGTCAGACGGACGTCGTGCGCGGCGAGCTCGGCGTCGACCGCCTCGCCCAGCGCGTCGATCGCACGCCACTGCGGCTCGCCGTACGGCTTGGTGACGCGCGGATCCTCGTGCACGCGCGTGACCTGCATGACGACGCCGAACTCGGTGTTGCACACGTCGGTGAACCCGATCACCGGCGCCGCGTTGCCCGGATCGGCGGTGCACGCGAGCGGCAGGTGCCCTTCGCCGGCCAGAAGCCCCGACGTCGGATCGAGGCCGATCCAGCCGGCGCCCGGCAGGTACACCTCGGCCCAGGCGTGCAGGTCGGTGAAATCGCGATCGGTGCCCGCTGGGCCGTCCAGCGGCTTCACGTCGGCGGTGAGCTGGATCAGGTAGCCGGACGCGAAACGCGCCGCGAGGCCGAGATGGCGCAGGATCTGCACGAGCAGCCAGCCGGAGTCGCGGCACGATCCCGAGGCGCATTCGAGCGTCGTCTCGGTCGTCTGCACGCCCGGCTCCATGCGCACCAGGTAGGCGATCTCCCGCTGCAGCTGCTGGTTCAGCCGCACCAGCAAGAGCACGGTGTTCTCGCCCGGCGTGATCGACGCGCGGAAGCGCTCGAGCCACTGCGCGAGGCGCGCGCCCGGGGCCTCCCGCTCGAGGAACGGGATCAGTTCCTTCGCCAGCGCCGGCGCGTACTGGAACGGAAAGCGCTCGGCGTACGGATCGACGAAGAAGTCGAACGGATTGATGACCGAGAGGTCGGCCGTCAGGTCGACGACGATCTCCAGCTGGTCGGACGGCTGGGGGAACACGACCCGGGCGAGCCAGTTGCCGTACGGGTCCTGCTGCCAGTTGACGAAGTGCCCGCTCGGCGACACCGACAGCGAATAGCCGAGCACCGGCGTGCGGCAATGCGGCGCCGGCCGCAGCCGGATCTCGTGCGGCGACAGGTTGACGCGCCGGTCGAAGCGGTACGACGTCTTGTGATGGAGCGCGACGCGGATCGCCATCAGTCAGCTCGTGGACGCCGGATCGACTACGGTGGTCCGCATGGCGCTCGTTTCGATCCGCCTTTGCCGGCGACCGCCGCACGGCCGCCCGAAGGCGGCCGCGTGACTTTCATCTCGATGAGAAAGGCGCAACACTGTTGGCACGCCGCGCACGGCTGCCGCAAACGCCTTTTTCATCGACCAGATTACGCCCAATCCGGATCCGGCAGCTGCCCGAACACGCGACGCAGCCCTTCGCCCCACTGCGTGTGGATCATCGCGAAATACGGGTCGGTGTCGTCGATGCGTCGCTGCAGCTTCACGCGCAGCGAATCGTTCTCGTAGACGAGCAGATCGATCGGCAGCCCGACCGAGATGTTGCTTCGCATCGTCGAGTCGAACGACACCAGCACGCACTTGATCGCGTCGGTGAGGCTCGTGCTCCGCTTGACGACCCGGTCGATGATCGGCTTGCCGTACTTGGTCTCGCCGATCTGGAAATACGGCGTGTCGGGCGACGACTCGATGAAGTTGCCCTCGGTGTAGACATGGAACAGGCGGCCCGGCTCGCCGCGGATCTGGCCGCCGACGAGGAAGTTCGCCGACGAGTCGATGTTGTTCTGCAGCAGGTACGCCCCGTCGCGGCTCTTGACCTCGCGCAGCGCATCGCCGATCACCCGCGCCACGTCGAACATCGAGCGCGCATTGAAGAAGTGCAGCTCCTCGTCGCCGGCACGCACCCGCTGCTCGAGCATCGAAAGGGCGTTCTGGGTGATCGACAGGTTGCCCGACGAGAGCGTGACGATGATCCGGTCGCCCTCCTTCTTGAACACCCGCATCTTCGAGAACCGCGCGATGTGATCGACGCCGGCGTTCGTGCGGGAGTCCGAGGCGAAGATCATGCCGGCGTCGAGCGCCATGGCAACACAATAGGTCATCGCGTGGTTCTGCGGTTCGAGGGAGCGAAACGCGCGATTCTACAGCGCCGCCGCGTGGCGACGCGCCGCCGCGATGACCCTCAATAGGTGGGGACCAGGAAGCGGCGCGTGATCTCGGTCGCGAGCGCCGAGATCCGCTCGAGGAAGTCGATCAGGTATTCGTGCAGGCCGAAGCGCATGATCTCCTCGGTCTTGCCGAACTCGAGCCGCGCGTTGAGCTCCCCCGCCATGCGCTCGAGCTCCCAGTTGTCGTCGTCGCACAACAGCCCGAGCGTCTCGTTGATGAGCCCGAGGCAGGCGCGCAGCGACCGCGGCATGTCGCGTCGCAGGATCAGGAGCTCCGCCACGCGACGTGGCGTGATGACGTCGCTGTAGATCTTGCGGTACGCCTCGAACCCCGACACCGAGGTCAGCAGCGACTGCCACTGGTAGTAGTCGACGGCGCCGCCGACGTCCTGCGCCGACGGGAGCAGCAGGTGATACTTGGTGTCGAGGATCCGCGCCGTGTTGTCGGCGCGCTCGAGGTGCGTTCCCAGGCGCAGGAAGTGGTAGGCCTCGCCGCGCAGCATCGTGCCGAACGTGATGCCGCGGAAAAGATGCGAGCGCATCTTCACCCAGTCGCAGAATTCCTGCACGCCGATGCGCTGGACGCGGTCGTAGTCGTAGGTGCGCATCTCGAGCCACGAGGCGTTGAGCTCCTCGTACATCTCGGACGTGATGCCCCCGCGCACCGCGCGCCCCGATTCGCGCGCCGAGCGCAGGCAGCAGAAGATCGACGAGGGGTTGGTCGTGTCGAAGATCATGTAGCGCAGGACGTTCTCGGCCGACATCTCCGGGTGCGCGGCGTAGTAGCCGGTGGCGAGGCCCGTGGTGATCAGCGGGACCGCCCAGGGCGCCGCCCACGCGAGCCCCGGCTCGCCCAGGTGGTACGGGAGTAGCGACGTGCGATAGGTGACGTCGAGCAGCCGCGCGGTGTTCTCCGCCCGCTCGACGTGGCGGCCGATCCAGTACAGGTCGTTGGCGACGCGCGACAGCATGTCAGTCGGAAACGGCCGCCCCAACGGTCTGACTGCGCCCCCCTGGGGGCAGCGAGCGGAGCGAGCGTGGGGGTCGTTTCATCCTAGGCGTCCTCGAGCACCCAGGTGTCCTTCGTCCCCCCGCCCTGCGACGAGTTGACGACGAGCGAGCCTTCGCGCAATGCGACGCGCGTCAGCCCGCCCGGGACGATGTTGACGGTCCGGCCGGAGAGCACGTACGGCCTGAGGTCGATGTGCCTCGGCGCGACGCCGGCGGCCACGAACGTCGGGCACGTCGACAGGGCGAGCGTGGGCTGCGCGATGTACTTGTCGGGGTTCGCCTCGATGCGCCGCCGGAACTCCTCGCGCTCGGCGGCGGTCGAGGCGGGCCCGATCAGCATGCCGTAGCCGCCCGCGCCGTGAACTTCCTTGACGACGAGCTCGCCGATGTGATCGAGGACGTAGCGCCGGTCCTCCTCGACGTAGGTCTTCCACGTCGGCACGTTGTTCAGGATCGGCGCCTCGTCGAGGTAGAAGCGGATCATCTCCGGGACGTACGGGTAGATCGACTTGTCGTCCGCGACGCCCGTGCCGATCGCGTTGGCGAGGGTGACGCGGCCGGCCCGGTACGCGGCGAAGAGGCCCGGCACGCCGAGCATCGAATCGGCGCGGAACGCGAGCGGATCGAGGAAGTCGTCGTCGACCCGGCGGTAGATCACGTGCACGCGCTGCGGGCCGCGCGTCGTGCGCATGTAGACGGTGTCGTCGCGGACGAACAGGTCGAGGCCTTCGACCAGCTCGACGCCCATCTGCTGGGCGAGGAAGCTGTGCTCGAAGTAGGCCGAGTTGTACGGGCCGGGCGTCAGCACCGCGACCGTCGGCCGGTCGCCGCCGTCCGGCCCGACCGCGCGCAGGTTCTCGAGCAGCAGGTCGGGGTAATGCTGGACCGGCCGGATCGACTGCGTCGCGAACAGCTCGGGGAACAGCCGCATCATCATCTTGCGGTTCTCGAGCATGTACGAGACGCCCGACGGAACGCGCAGGTTGTCCTCGAGCACGTAGAACTCGCCCTCGCCCGCACGGACGAGATCGACGCCGGCGACATGGGCGTAGATGCCGCCGGGGACGTTCATGCCCTGCATCTCGCGCCGGTACTGGACGTTGCCTAGCACGCGCTCGCGGGGCACGACGCCCGCGGCAAGGATCCGCTGCTCGTGGTAGATGTCGCCGAGGAACGCGTTCAGCGCCGCGACGCGTTGCTGCAGCCCGCGCTCGAGCGTCAGCCACTCGGACGCGGGGATGATGCGCGGAATCAGATCGAACGGGATCAGCCGCTCGTTGCCCGACTCCTCGCCATAGACGGCGAACGTGATGCCGACGCGGTGGAATGCGCGCTCCGCCTCCTCGCGCTTCTGCGCGATGCGGTCGGGCGCGGTGCGCGCGAGCCAGTCGGCAAAGGCCCGGTAATGCGGCCGCACCTGGCCGTCCGGGCCCTGCATCTCATCGAAAGGTGGGGTGTTCACGCGAAACGACGTAGGAGGTCCTGCCTGGCCCAGCAAGCCCTGCGCCACGGGGCCAACCTGCTGATGCGGCGTCTTTTTGCGCTCGGGCGCCCGGCCGCTCGCCGACCGACGCACCACAATGATGCAAGCGGCGCCCATGTTTGGGGCGCGGTTGTCCAGGACGTGGCT
>Ga0307410_10000910_pt1 | contig 12611 bp, 7 predicted proteins | sample 322Ometagenome_3_FD_203707 | JGI IMG/M metagenome (GOLD analysis project Ga0307410, IMG submission 203707) | Maize rhizosphere microbial communities from greenhouse at UC Davis, California, United States - 322HYB-O-3 | ecosystem: Host-associated > Plants > Roots > Rhizosphere > Soil | place...
CGGACCCGAACCCGCATGCTGCTGTGGAGTTCGCTTTGTTTCGGCTTCCTGGCCCTTGCCAACCTGTTCGTCGTGTTCGACCTGCTGATATTCCCATCGGTCGACCTTCGACCGGTCCGCCTATGGTTGTCGCTGGCGGCGGTCGCCATCTTGTTGTTTGGATTCATTTGGGATCAGGATGATTAAGCCATGATCGATGACTTCCTGGCCGGCGCGGTGGCAATGGGCTTCGCAGTGGCCGCCCTGATGTTCCTGAAATTCTGGCGTCGCACGCGGGAAGGCTTGTTCCTGGCCTTCGCGGGCAGCTTCCTGCTGCTAAGCGTCAATCATGCAATGTTGTCACTCAGCAACGTGCCGCTTGAAGAGCGCAGCTCGCTTTACCTTGTCAGACTGGCCGCCTTCCTTCTCATCATCGGTGCATTGTGGCGCCAGAACCGAAAGAGGCGCGTTCATTAGGAAGCGGTGAGTCGAGGCGTTATCGGGCCGACTACACCCTGAAAGTGGGGATCTCAGCCTCGATTTTACAACGACTTAGCCAGTCCTTCATTGACTCTGGTTAAGCTAAAGTTAATCATGACAGCTCGGTTTCATCGCGTGGGGCGGTGAACCGGTGTGCGTATTGGTTTCACCGCGAGGGGGTGCGACGTGACAACGATCGAATCAAGCCAATCAAGCAATCGCAAATATATCGTGACCGGCGCGGCCATATTGGCCGTGGCCATCGGCGCTTATGGACTGGGCCGAATCTATCCGCCGCTCGGGCCGGTCGAGGGGACCATCGCCCCGGCTCAACGCCATGTGAATCCGCAGATCGGCTCGGGCGACGTGACGCTCGGCGATACGACGATTCCGCAGCTGATGCAGACCGACGCCTTTGAGGTGATGTCGAAAAATCCCAGCTTCCGGGCTTTGGCGGCCGACCCGAACTTCGCTTCGCTGGCGTCCAACAGCCAGGCGATGTCGATGATCGCGGCCAATCCGAAGGAATTCTCGCAACTGGCGGCAAATCCGCAGGCCTTCCTGGCCACGCTGAACGCCGCCAAGGCGGTTTCGGCGAATAGCGGCAGCGTCAACGCTGCCAGTGCGCAGGCATTCGCGGTGATGGCACAGCACGCAGTTGCCTTTGAATCGCTCGCCCGCCATCCGCAGGCGGTTCACGCGATCGCGTCCAATCCGAATGCTTTCACCGCCTATGCGAACAACTTCGCCGGCTTCAAGGCCGCGCTGGCCAACCCGTCGGCGGTGGCGTCGATGGCCAACAATGCCAAGGCTTTCGAGGCGCTCGGCAACGACGCAAAGGCAATGCAGAGCCTGTCGGCTGACGCCAAGGCGGTCAGCGCCATTCTCGCCAACGCCAACTCGTTCAAGGCGATCTCGGCCAACGCGGCTTCGCTCAACGTCGCGGCAAAAGCTGCCAGCGCCTATCATGCCAATCTTGGCCAGGCCAATGGCCAGGTCGCGGCGGTGATGGCCCAGAATGCCAATGCGCTCTATTCGCTGTCGCTGCAGCCTCGGGCATTGCTTGCGGTTTCGCAGCATCCCAATGCCTTCCTGGCCTTATCTGGCCATCCGCGGGCGTTGCACGCGATTGCCTCCAATCCCAACGCCTTTGCGAACTACGCCAATAATTTCGGCGGCTTCAAGGCGGCGCTGGCCAACCCATCGGCGGTCGCGTCGATGCAGAACAATGCCAAGGCGTTCGAAGCGCTCGGCAATGACGCCAAGGCGATGCATGCTCTGCAAGCGGACACCAAGGCGCTGAGCGCAATCGCGGCCAATGCCGCATCGTTCCAGTCGCTGGCCGCCAATCCGAAGGCGTTCGCAGTGGCAATGGACGCCAAGGCGCTGACCGCGGTGGCGAACAATGCCAAGGCGTTCAATGCGGTGTCGGCCAACGCCAATTCGCTCGCTGCCGCGGCGCAGGCGGCCCAAGCCTACAATGCCGCTGCCGCGGCGGCGAACCTGGCTGCCAGTGGCCAGCTCAATGCCCGGGCGGCTCAGATGATGTCGGCCAACCCGGTTGCATTTGCGTCGATGTCGGCAAATCCCCAGGCATTCACTGCGATCGCCAACAACGCCAACGCGCTTCGATCTCTGGCCGCCAACGCCAATTCGCTTAGCGCGCTAAGGGGATCGGTACATTTCCAGGCATTGATGGCCAATCCGTCATTTGGTGCCGCGATGCAGAACGCCAGTTTCGCGACTAGCCTGTCGAACCAATAGCGCGACACCGGGCCGCGTGGTGGCCCGAAAGGGGGGTGATGAGCGGGGGAAGCGCGCGCCATGGTCGGCGCTGGGCAACTCGGATCGCGGCGCTGTGGCTGGGCAGCGTCGCCAGCGGCGCCTGGGCGCAGGTCCAGCCGGAGCCTCTCCCGCCACAGCCCGACACCACCACGGTGCAAGAGGTTCCCGCGCCGGCGACCGGAACGCAGCCGCCGGTGGTGGAACCGACGCCGGAGGAGCCCGAGACCGAACAGCCCGAGCGGGTTCGGGAAAGCGTCTCGGGCATCCCCCTCACGACGCTGGAAACCGACAATCAGCTGCTGCTCTATTTCGATCCGACCCAGACCTATTTGATACCCTATGTTGCGCGCGCCTTTGAAAACTCGATCGAATGGCACAAGAAGCGCTTCCAGTGGGAGCCGTGGGACCGGACGACGGTCCTGATCAAGGACTTCAGCGACTATGGAAACGCCGCGGCTCGCTCTTCTCCCAATAACGGCGTCATGCTCGACGTCGCCCCGCTATCGCAGCGGCTGGAGACTTTCTCTCCGGGCGAACGCTTCTTCACGCTGATCAACCATGAGCTGGCCCATGTCGCGACGCTCGACGTGTACAACCGCAAGGATGCTTTCTGGCGCAAGCTCCTGGCTGGCAAGCCGATGCCGATCCAGGAGCATCCGGAGTCGATCCTCTATCATTATCTGACGGCGCCGCGGACCAACGTGCCTCGCTGGTATGCCGAAGGATCGGCGGTGTTTTTCGAGACCTGGATGGCCGGCGGCCTCGGCCGCGCGCAGGGCGCCTATGACGAAATGGTGTTTCGGGCGAAGGTCCGCGACAACGACAAGCTCTATTCGCCCCTCGGCCTCGAAAGCGAGGGCATCGTCATCGATTTCATGATCGGTGCGAACGACTATCTCTACGGTACCCGCTTCTTCTCCTGGCTGGCGCTGACTTACGGTCCCGACAAGGTGATGGAGTGGCTGCGCCGGGACGAGGACAGCGCGGCCTTTTACGCCACGCAATTCCACCGCGCCTTCGGCAAGAAGCTCGACTATGCGTGGAGCGATTGGCACGCCTGGGAGCGCCAGTTCCAGCGCGGCAATCTCGACAGGCTGTCGGCTTACCCGCTGACCGAAGTGAAGCACCTCAGCCCGCGCGGGCTGGGATCGATGTCCCGCGGTTTCATCGACGAGAAGACCAACAGCCTGGTCGCAGCCTTCCGCTACCCGGGGGAGATCGGCTTCGTCGGCACCATGGACCTTTCGACCGGCAAGCTTCGCAAGCTCGCCGAATTGAAGGGCATGATGCTCTATTTCGTGACGGCCCTGGCGTTCGATCCGGACAGCCGGAAAGCCTATTTTGTCGACGACAATCGCGCCTATCGCGATCTCGTCCAGGTCGACGTCGATACCGGCAAGAAGAAGATGCTGCTGCGCGATGCGCGCATCGGCGATCTCGCGATCAATCCGAAGGACAAGTCGATCTGGGGCATCCGGCACCAGAACGGCTACGCGACCATCGTCCGCATCCCACCGCCCTATGCTGGCTTCAACCAGGTCCACACCTTTGACTATGGCATCACGCCGTTCGATTTGGACATTTCGCCCGACGGCTCGATGATCTCGGCCAGCTACGGCGAGATCGACGGCAGCCAGTCGGTCCGCGTGTGGAACCTGCAGGATTTCGAGCAGGGCGGCGGGCCGCAGGAGATCGCGCGGCTCGACCTTCCGCCGGCGACGCCGGAGGGATTCACCTTCTCGCCGGACGGCAAATCACTGTACGGCACCAGCTATTACACCGGTGTTTCGAATGTCTTCCGCTTCGACATCGCGACCCGGAAATATGAAGTGCTGTCCAACGCCTCGACGGGTTTCTTCCGCCCGATGGTCAGGCCCGACGGGCAGCTGATGGTCTATGAATATACCGGCGCGGGCTTCAACCCGTCGCTGATCCGGCCGGAAGTCCGCAACGACTTGGGCACGATCGAATTCCTCGGCACCAAGGTCATCAACGCCCGGCCCGAGCTCAAGGAATGGGGCGTCGGTTCGCCGGCCAAAATCGATCTCGACGCGAGGATCAAGGCGCGCGGCATGTACAATGCCACCAAGCGGATGAAACTCGCCGCCGCCTATCCTGTGGTCGAAGGCTATAAGCAGAAACCGGCGCTCGGCTACTATTTCCATTTCGAAGACCCGATGCAGTTTCACCAGCTGGACGCGACGGTCAGCGTGTCGCCGGGAGGGGGCATCAAGGACACCGAGCGGCTCCACGCCGACATCGAATATCGGACGCTAAACTGGAAGCTGCGCTATTGGCACGACGACGCTGACATCTACGACCTCGCCGGGCCGGTATTGCGCAGCCGCAAGGGCGACGCCTTCATCGTCGGCTACAACAAGACCGCGATCTATGATCCGCCGCGCCAGCTCGACATCTTCTTCAATCTCGCCGCCTATTTCGGCCTGGAGCAATTGCCATCAGCGCAGAATGTCACCAGCCCGAAGGACATTTTGTCGACCGAAGTCGGGGTGAAATATACCAATACCCGCAATTCGCTCGGCGGCGTCGACCATGAAAAAGGCATTGCCTGGCGGGTGATCGGCGGCACCGACCACGCCCAGGGCGACACTTTCCCGCACATCTGGGCCGGCATCGACTATGGCGTGCCGCTCCCGCTCCCCAACTCATCGGCGTGGATCTATGCCCAGGCGGGGATCGTCGGCGGTCCGTCGGAGAGCGCGCTCGGCGCCTATTATTTCGGCAGCTTCCGCAACAACTATGTCGATAACCGGCCGGAGAAACGCTACCGCGAGATGGAGAGCTTCGCCGGCTTCGAAATCGACCAGGTCGCGGCTCGCAAATTCGGGAAGGTGACGGGCGAGGTCAATCTGCCGCCCTTACGATTCGAGGAAGTCGGGACGGCCGCCTTCTTTCTGAGCTATGCGCGTCCCGCAATATTCGGCGGTGCCATGCAGCTGCGATCGCCCGACGCCAGAAACTATCGACTCTACAACCTCGGCGCTCAGGTCGATCTGGGGTTCACGGTGGTGATGCGGCTGCCGATGGTCTTTTCGGTTGGCGTAGCCCGCGGCTTCGGCGACAAGGATATCGACGGACGAACCGAATGGATGGCGTCGCTGAAGATCCTGTAGGGTAGATGCCGCATGAGCCTGGCCGAAATTCTCGACTGGTCGATCGCACTGGTACCGGTGCTGGTCATGGCCATGCTGTTTGCCTGGCTCGACGTGTTCAAGCTGATGTCGCCATGGGAAATGATCGCCTGCCTGCTGCTCGGGATGGTGGCGGCGCTGGCTGCCTGGCCGGTCAGCGGCCGGATGCTCGATACGCTGCCGATGGGCTACAGTGACTATAGCCGCTTCGTCGCGCCTTGGATCGAGGAGGCGCTGAAAACAATCGCCATCGCGCTGCTGTTCCTGACGAACCGCATCGGCTTCAAGCTGGACGCGATCATAAGCGGCTTCGCGATCGGCGCCGGCTTCTCGGTGATCGAGAATATCTTCTACCTCGCCCGCTTTCCGGAGCTGACGACGGCGGTATGGCTGGTGCGCGGACTTGGCACCGCGGTCATGCATGGGGCGACCATGGCGATCCTCGCCGCCATCGCCCATGAGCTGGCCGAGCGGTCGATGCGGCGCCAGGGCGGGCAGGGGTTCAACCCGCTGTGGCTATTGCCCGGCTATGTCGTGGCGAGCCTCATCCACATCATTTTCAACCATTTTCCGAGCCATCCGATGGAAGTGATGGTGGTGACGCTGGTGCTGGCCCCGATCGTCCTGATCGGACTGATGCGGTTCGGCGAGCGCGAAACGCACAAATGGCTGACGGAGGATCGCGACAGCCACCGGCGCTGGCTCGAGGAATGGCGATCGGGCGGGTTTCCCAGCGACGCCGCCGGGCAGCGGATCGCCGCGCTAGCCCGCCGCGCCAAGCCGCACGAAGCGGCGTTGATCCGCGATTATTGCCTGCTCAAGACCGAACTCGTGCTGACTGCCGAGGAAGAGCTGCTGGACGGCGACCGCAAGCTCGAAGTCGGAGAGGTCGAGCGGCTGCGCGACCGCTTCGCCCAGCTGAAGCAGATCAGGGAGCGGATGGGCCGGGCCGGATTTTGCGCGCTCAGGCCGCTACTGCCCTTCAGCGCCAATGACGAATGGGAGCTTGAAGAGCTTCGCGAGCTGCTCGAAAGCAACGACTAGTCGCTCGCCTCCGCGGCCTTCACGCGCAGCATCGCCAATGCCGATAGCACCATCATCGCCGACGCAAAGGCCATGGTGTAGATCGGTTCGGTCGGGAACCAGGCCTTCATTATTGACCCCATCACGGTCGCCACCAGCAGCTGCGGGACGACGATGAAGATGTTGAACAGGCCCATGTAAATTCCAAGCTTCGCCTGTGGCAGGTTCGAGGCGAGGATGGCGTAGGGCATGGCCAAGATCGATGCCCAGGCGATGCCGACGCCGATCTCCGCGATCAGCAGATGCTGCGGGTCGGTGAAGATGAAGAAGCTGGCATAGCCGGCCGCGCCGCACAGCAGACCGACAATATGGGTCCGCGCCTTGCCGATCCGACTGGCGAGCAGCGGCAGCAGGGTCAGCGCGGCGACGGCCGCGACGCCGTTGTAGACGGCGAACAGCACTCCGACCCAATTGCCGGCTTCCTGGAAGCCGGAGCTGGCCGGATCGGCCGAGGCGTAGAAATTCTGCGCCACCACCGGCGTCGTATTGATCCACATGATGAACAGCGCCGACCAGCTGAAGAACTGCGCCACGGCCAGCCGCTTCATCACTTCGGGCATGCCGGAGAAGTCGCCGACGATGCTCGCCAGCATGTTGCTGCTCTTGCCCTGGCGCGCCAGCCGGATGCCGATCAGGCTGGCCAGGCCGTAGGCGATGAGTAGGCCGCCCAGCAGATACATTTCCTTCTCGAGCCCCAACTCCAGCACGATCAGCAGAACGACGGCTCCGGCGGCCATCCAGATCGCGCTGCCGCCCAGGCCGCGCGCGGCGAGCGCGCGGACGGTCGGCGAGGCGTCGCCGGTTCCGGCGGACGCATCGAACGTCCGAATTTCCTCGGGCGAATATTCCTTGGTCGAGACCACCGTCCAAAGGACGGCTAGGAACAGGGCGGCGCCGCCGAACCAGAAGGAGTAGCGGACCGTATCGGGAATGCCCCCGCCGACCGCCTCGTTCGGCACTCCCCAGCGCTCGAGCAGCCAGGGAAAGATCGATCCGACCACCGCGCCGGCGCCGATGAAGGCGGTCTGCACCGCATAGCCGGCGGTGTGCTGATCCTTGCGCAACATGTCCCCGACGAAGGCGCGGAACGGTTCCATCGAGATGTTGAGGCTGGCGTCCAGGGTCCACAGCAGGATCGCCGCGAACAGCAGCACGTCGGCCAGCGGCATCAGGAACAGCGAGAGGGCGGCAAGGACGGCTCCGGCCAGGAAATAGGGCCGCCGCCGCCCCAGTCGGCCGAGCCATGTGCGGTCGCTCATGTGACCGACGATCGGCTGGACAAGCAGACCGGTCAGCGGCGCCGCGATCCACAGCGCCGGGAGATCGTCGAGCGACGAGCCCAGCGTCTGAAAGATGCGGCTCATGTTCGAATTCTGCAGCGCGAAGCCGATCTGGATGCCGAAGAAGCCGAACGAGATGTTCCACAGCCCCGCCCAGGACTGGCGAGGTTTTTCTGCTGCCGCCACGTCACTCTCCCCTTGCGATCCGGATCATGTCGTCCGGTTGCGCGGGAACGCTGGCAGAGCGGCGCCGGCAACACAACGCCCCTGGATACGTATGCAGGGCCTAACTCGAACCGCGAACCACCAGCTTCACCGGCAGCAGCACGCTTTCCGGCCCGCGCTCCTCGATCTTGGCGATAAGTGTCTCGACCAATGTCTCGCCAGCCCGCTTCGTGTCTTGGGCGATGGTTGTGATCGCCGGTTCCGCCATGCGCGCTGCGGCGAGGTCGTCATAGCCCACGATCGACACGTCGCGCGGTACGTCGATCCCCGCCTCGTGCAGCGCCCGCATCGCTCCGATCGCGGCAAGGTCGCTGGTCGCAAAGACGCCGTCGAACGCAATGCCCTGGCCGAGCAACTTGAGCGCGGCAATCCGGCCAGCCTCCTCGCTCGGCCCAGCGTCGAGGCGCAAACGCTCGTCCTGCTCAAGCCCTGCTTCGCGCATTGCGCGTTGATAGCCCGTCCAGCGTTCGAGAAACTCCGGAGCGTCGTCGGTAACCGTGCCGAGGAACGCGATCTTCCGGCGGCCGCGTTCGACGAGATGCTTGCCCGCCAGATAGCCACCCTGCTCGTTGTCGGAGCCAACGGTGGTACCGACTTGCCCCGACTTGGCCGCGCCCCAGCGGACGAAATGGGTACCCTGCTCGACCAGCTGCTCGAGCCGCGGAAGAGCGGTCAGATAATCGCCGTAGCCGAGCAGCAGGATTCCGTCCGCCTTGCGGCTGTCCTCATAATCGACGTGCCAATCGCCAGACAGCTGCTGCATGCTTATCAGCAGGTCGTACCCCCGCGCGGCGCAAGCCCGAGTCAGCGCACCAAGCATCGACAGATAGAAGGGGTTGATCAGCGTATCGTCCGGAGTCGGGTCCTCGAAGAAGAGGAGGGCGATGGTTTTCGACTGGCGCCGCCGCAGCCCCGACGCATTCTTGTCGACCGTGTAGTGCAGCTGCCGGGCTGCCTCGAGCACCCGCTCGCGGGTTTCCGCACTGACCGACGGATTGCCGGAAAGAGCGCGGCTCACCGTCGGCTGCGACACTCCGGCAAGGGCAGCAATGTCGAACGAGGTTGGGCGGCGTGCGGTCATCCGAGCGATGTCATTCCGTTGCAAATTGGCCACTTCGCGGTGGGTAAGCCCTTCGTAAGGGGGGTGAATACGTATGTATAGCGGTGTCGACATGCTGACACATTTGTGTCGGTGAGGTTAAGCCTTGGACAGATCCAAAAGATTGGACGCGGTGCGTTCGCGCGCGCCGTTCACATGGAGGGGAACAGGGGAACCATGACCAATTTCTCACGCTCGCTGTACGCGACGACTTCAAGGCACGTCGCGATGGGCATCGCGCTCGCCGTGATCGGGACGGCGCCGGCGTCGGCCGAGGATGCGGCGACGGAGGCCAGTGTCGCCATCACGGCGGCCGCGCAGGATGTGCCGTCGGACGCCAATCCCAATACCGACCCTGCCGAAGAACGGGCGGCCGCCACCGGCGACGACATCGTCGTTACGGGCATCCGCGCGTCGATCGCCGCATCGGTTGCCGAGAAGAAGAACAACACGTCGATCGTCGAAGTGATTTCGGCCGAGGACATCGGCAAGCTGCCGGATCAGTCGATCGCGGAGTCGCTGGCGCGCCTGCCCGGGCTGGCAACGCAGCGGCTCGACGGACGTGCCAGCGTCGTTTCGATCCGCGGCCTTGCTCCGGACTTCACGACGACGCTGCTCAATGGTCGCGAACAGGTCAGCGCGGGCAACAACCGCGGTGTCGAGCTCGATCAGTATCCGTCGGAGCTGATCAACGGCGCGATCGTCTACAAGACGCCGGATGCGAGCCTGATCGGCCAGGCGCTGGGCGGCACGATCGACATGAAGACGATCCGGCCGCTAGCGCATGGCAAGCGATCGATCACATTCGGTCTGCGCGGCGAAATCAACGATCTGGGTGAGATCAACCCAGACATTTCCAACAAGGGATACCGCGCCTACGCTTCCTATGTCGACCAGAACGAGACCGGCACCGTCGGCTGGGCGATCGTCGCGGCCAGGATGGTTTCGCCGACGGCGGAAGAGCGCTGGCAGGCGTGGGGCTATCCGACGTTCAACTGGGCCGATCGACCCACCGTCTATGGCGAGGATCCCGATCTTGACGGCGTCTATACCATCCGGCCGGAATATGAAGCGGCCCAGGGCCAGCTGCTGATCGGCGGCGCCAAGCCATATGTGAAGTCCAACAAGCTGACTCGTGACGGTGTTATGGCCGTGCTGGAGTTCGAGCCGGACGATCAGTGGCATGTCACGCTCGACGGATATTGGTCGCGCTTCAAGGACGACCAGCGCCTGCGCGGCCTCGAGCTGCCGTTCTGGTGGGGCGGCCAGGGCGAAACCCTGGGCCCCGACTACACCGTTGAGGACGGTCTGATCACGTCCGGCACCTGGAGCAACGTCAAGGCGGTGATGCGCAACGACATTGTCAAGCGTACGTCGAAGATCCTTTCCGGCGGACTCAACGTCGCCTTCAAGCCGCACGATGGTCTGACGCTGGAGGGCGACGCCAGCATCTCCAAGCTGCGTAGCAAGATCCGGAATATCGAAATCTATGCCGGAACGGGCCGCGGCGGTGCCAATGGAGCCCGCGACACAATGGACTTCGTGCTGGGGTCCGACGGCGTGATCGAGTTCACTCCCAACGACATCGACTACACCGACGACAGCCTGTTTCAGCTGACCGACCCGCGCGGCTGGTGCGGCCGACCGGGCTTCCCCGGCGATTGCCAGGACGGCTTCATCAATGCGCCCAAGGTCAAGGACCAGCTCGCATCGCTGCGCCTGCAGGCTACCCAGGACGTGTTCGAGAACGACAGCATCCGCGCCGGCATGAACTACAGCCGGCGCAAGAAGACCCTTCATGACGAAGGCTATGTGCTGACCCACGAAAACTATCCGGCCAATACGCCGATCCCGGACGACATGCTGTTCGATCCGGTGTCGCTGGACTTCATCGGCATCCCCGGAATGGTGTCATTCGACAGCTGGGACTATTACAATGAGGGCCATTACGTCCTTACCCCGGAATCGCTCTGGACCTCGGGCCGGCTGACCAACAGCTTCGAAGTCACCGAAAAGGTACTGACGGGCTTTGTTCAGTATAACATCGACCGGGATCTCGGCAGCATGCCGATCCGCGGCAACGCCGGCCTTCAGATCGTCCACACCGACCAGCAGGGCGACAGCTTCTCCGCGTCGAGGCAGGGGGACGTAGTGGTCGTCGAGCCGATTTCCGACGGCGACACCTACACCGACTTCCTGCCGAGTTTGAACCTCAGCCTGGAGGTCGCGCCGAACAATTTCATCCGGCTCGGCGCGGCACGGGTTCTGGCGCGTGCGCGAATGGACCAAATGAATCCGGCGAACGGTTTCAACTTCGACCAGTCAAAGGCGGCAAATACCGACATCAACAGTTCGCCATGGTCGGGCACTGCGGGCAATGCCAAGCTCAAGCCGCTGATCGCCGACGCGTTCGATGTGGCTTACGAGAATTACTTCACCCCGGGTGGCTACATCGCGCTGAGCGGCTTCTACAAACATCTGGAATCATTCATTTACCGCCAGCAGTCGGTGTTTGATTTTACCGGCTACCCGCACAGCGGCCCGGTGACCCCGACCTTCTACCAGGGCTTCGTTTCGCAGTGGCAGAACGCCGGCGGCGGCAAGGTCTATGGCGCCGAGTTGTCGTCGTCGCTGCCGTTCAACGTGCTGACCAACGCGCTCGACGGCTTCGGCGTGCTGCTCAGCGGGTCCTACACCAAGAGCAAGGTCAGGCTCGGCGACGATCCGCCAACGACGATGCCGGGGCTGTCCAAGTGGGTCGTCAACTCGACGCTCTATTACGACAAGCACGGCTTCAACGCGCGAGTCAGCACGCGCTATCGCTCGAAGTTCCTGGCGGAGGTCTCCGGCCTCAGCCTGGTGCGCGATCTGGTCTTCGCCAAGAGCGAATTCCTGGTCGACGCCCAGCTCGGTTACGAGTTCCGGCAGGGCTCGCTCAAGGGGCTGTCCATTCTGGCGTCGGGCTACAACCTCACCAACGAGCCATTCATCACTTACCAGAACAACGATACCCGCCAGATTCGTGACCATCAGAACTATGGCCGCAACTTCATGCTGGGCTTCAACTACAAGTTCTGAACTCCACAACGGCCGGGTCACTCCCGAGCATCCGCTCGAAGTGACCCGGCTGGAGTACTGGCAGGAATGCTTTGATGGGCCAGGTCTTGGCTGACAGTCGCATCAAGGATGTTGTCATTGTCGGCGGTGGAACTGCCGGCTGGATGGCGGCGACCGCCCTCGCCCGGACGATGGGGCATCAGCTCAACATTCACCTGGTCGAAAGCGATGCGATCGGCATTGTCGGTGTGGGCGAAGCGACCATCCCGGCGATCCGGCTGTTCAATGCCATGGCCGAGCTAGACGAGGACGAGTTCCTGCGGGAGACAAAGGCGACCTTCAAGCTCGGCATCGAGTTCCACAATTGGGGCAGGGCAGGCGAGCGCTACATGCACGCCTTCGGCCAGTTCGGGCAAAGCCTCGGATTGCTTGAGTTCTTCCAGTTCTGGCTGCGTGCCCGCAAGGAAGGAG
>Ga0307410_10000911_pt1 | contig 12606 bp, 12 predicted proteins | sample 322Ometagenome_3_FD_203707 | JGI IMG/M metagenome (GOLD analysis project Ga0307410, IMG submission 203707) | Maize rhizosphere microbial communities from greenhouse at UC Davis, California, United States - 322HYB-O-3 | ecosystem: Host-associated > Plants > Roots > Rhizosphere > Soil | place...
CCTGCAGCAGCACGCGGACATCGCGCTGCAGAGCGGCGTCGCGCTGCAGGCGCATGCGTTCGAGCGCGAGCACGAACGCGTCGCCCACCGGTGTCAGCGCGGTCTCGAGATCGATCGAGGCCGGGTCGGTGTCGAGGCCGATGACCACGAGGCCGAGGGGATCGTCGAGCCCGGCAAGCGGCAGCAGGATCGCGTGTCGCGATCCGAGGTGGCCGGCGAGTGCGGGACAGCGTGCGGGAAGATCCGACACGGCGAGCGGGTGGTCCGCCGTCAGCGCGGTCGCGGCAAGCCGCGCCTCCCCGTCAGCGGTCAGCCACGGCGCGGTCGGCAGGTACTCGAGGCCGAAGGCGGACGTCGGATGCAGGAGTGCCGTGCGCGGATTCGTCTGCAGCAGGACGGAACAGCGACCGCCCGCCGTTTCGACCGCATATTCGTGCAGATGGGGGAGCAGGTCGGCCATCCGGGCGTGGCGGGCCAGCACACGCGCCAGGGTGGCGAACCTGACGGAGTCAATCACGGTCACGAAATCTTACCACCGGTCCCAAGACCCGCCCGCGGCGGGTAAGCCGCGGGCGGGCAATAGCTTACGTCGTATCATGGAATCGCTGGCCGCGCTCGTGGACGCGCAGGCCACGCGCCGTGCCCTGCCGTCTAACCGAGTAACTGTGGACCGGGAGGCCTCTTAGGTCTCAGATGACGTGGACCGACGAAGAACTCGTCACCCGATCGATGGGCGGTGACGTCGATAGCTTCAATCAGCTCATCCTTCGATGGGAGAGGCCTATCTACGCCCTCGCGTACCGCGTCATCGGCCGCGAAGAAGACGCGCGCGACGTCGTCCAGGAGACCTTCCTCCGCGCATTCCGCGCGCTTCCAGGCTTCAAGGGACAGGCGAAGTTCTCCTCGTGGCTGTATCGCATCGCGCTCAACCTCTGTCGGGACTGGATCCGGAGGCAGCGCCGCGCTCCCGTCATGCAGGCACCCGAAGGGGTCGAGCTCGTCGACCTGGCCTCCGAGCGCGGGCCGGTTGAATCGATTGAGGACCTGGTTTGCCGTCGCGAGTTGAGCGAGGTCGTGGCCGATGCCATGAAGCTGCTGCCCGAGGAGCAGCGCACGGCGATCATCCTGAAGGAGTACCACGGGATGACGTTCCAGGAGATTGCCGACCTGCAGGGGTGTCCCCTCAGCACGGTGAAGACCAGGCTCTACCAGGGACTATCTGTACTGCGCCGCCACCTGGAGAAGAATGCGAAGACGGCGCCGGAACTGGTGAAACGCGTATGAATGCTGAATTTACATGTAGAGATGGCGGCGCGCTGGCCGGCTATCTCTATGGCGAGGCGGACGCGGCGGAACGGGCGGTGATCGAGGCGCACCTGGCAGCCTGCGCGGCATGCGCCGCGGAACTCGCCGCGCTGGGCGCCGCGCGATCGGCCCTCGCCGCCTGGACCCCTCCTCAAACCGACCTGGGTTTTCAGATCGTCTCGGCGCGCGACGCTGACACGCCGGCCGTGCAGGGCGCCTCGATTCTGCGCCCTGCCCGGTGGTGGCATCGTCCGCTGCCGGCCTGGGCGCAAGCCGCGGCGGCGCTCCTGATCTTTGCTGCCGGCGGTGCGCTCGGGATGCGCGCCGGAGACGTTCGCACCGTGTCTCAACCCGCGCGACCGGCTGCCGCAACGCAGGCCCCGACCGCGGCAGCGAGCGTGTCAGCCGACGATCTCGCGGCCCTCGAGCAGCGGCTCCGTCGCGAGATAGCGGACATGCGGCCGACGACCGCGGCGGCGCAGCCGGTGAACGCCTCCGCCACCGACGAACAGCTCGTCCAGCGTTTCCGCACGATGCTCGCGCAGAGCGAAGAGCGGCAGCAGCGCGAGCTGGCGCTGCGCCTCACTGACCTTGTGCGTGACTTCGATTCGCAGCGCCGCGTGGACCTGGCGCTCATCGAGCGCACGTTCGGGCAGATGGAAGGCGTGACCGGACCGGAGCTTCGCCAGCAACGCGAAGCGATCAACTACCTCATTCGGACGGCCTCGCAGCGGCCGCAGCAGTGAACGACAGGGGAGCCACCGTGTTGAAGTATTTCGTCACCAGCCTTGCGCTCGTCTCCGCCGCCGCCGGCACCGCGGCGGCGCAGGCGCCGCCGCCGCGGGTTCCCGCCGCGGCGATGCGCGAGCAGCAGCAGACGCGCTACAAGATTTTCGTGATGGAAGGCGTGCTCGAGCGCGCCGTCGAGCTCGGCGCCGAGCAGGTCAAGCGGCAGGTGCGGCGCGTGATGCCCGACATGCTGTTCATGAGCGGCGGCGCCGATGCGCGCGGCTTGCGACTGGAGGGGTACGGCGTCTTCTTCGACGTCGAGGTCCCGGTGCTTCGCCGCAGCGTTGCGTGGAGCCTGCGCACGATGATGGACGACAACGGCCTCGGCATGAGTGCCGCGCTGCAGCAGCTCAGGACCATGGTCGAGCGCGTGAACGATCCGCGCGAGAAGGCAAATCTGCAGCAGGCGATCAAGCGCATCGAGTTGCAGGTCGGCCCGGTGCAGCCGAGCACGGAGGCACCAGCGCGTGGCGATGTGCCGGCGCGAGGCTCCGTTGCGGCAATGGAAACGGCCGAGCCCGTCCCTGTTGCACCGGCCACGCCTGCCGCTCCTGCGGCACCGGTTCCGCCGCCGCCCGCTCCAATCGACCAGGCGATTCTCACCAATCCGAACGAGGCGTACGAGAAGGAAGTCATTACGGCGCTCATCGATGCGATGCTCGACCACGGCGGCACCATCGGCGTGGGGCCCGAGGAATGGCTCACAGTGGCCGCCCGCGACAACGAGCACCGCGACCGGCTCGCGCCGAGCGATTCCTACGACCTGATGACCATCGTGCTGCGCGTCAAGGGCAGCGACATCTCGGCGTTTCGCGCCGAGCGCATCACGAGAGAGGAAGCGCGCAAGCGCGTCGAGATCAGGGAGTTCTGAAATCTCGAATCCAGAATCGAGAATCAAGAATTGTGAGTTGGTGTCTAATCACGGCATGAGGTGCGCGTTATTCCTGACGCTGGCGCTCACGGTCGCCGGCTGTTCGCGGAACATCGAAGTCGAGAAGGCGCTCAAGGTCACCGACGTCCACACCGGCTGGTACGACGCCGGCCTCCAGTCGGACGGCAAGAACAAACTGGTGCCGAGCGTCTCGATCAAGCTGCAGAACGTATCCAACGGGGAGATCGCAAGCGTGCAGGTCAACGCGATCTTCCGCCGCGTCGGCGAAGCCGAAGCCTGGGGCGAGCATTTCGTCCGCGCCATTGGGCCCGCTGGCCTCGCGCCCGGCGCTTCCACCACGCCGATTGTCCTCCGATCGAACCTCGGCTACACCGGTACGCAGGCGCGCATGGCGATGCTGCAGAACCGCGAGTTCGTGGACGCCAAGGTCGAGATCTTCGGCAAGCAGGGCTCGCGCACGTGGGTGAAGATCGGCGAATACCAGATTGACCGGCAGTTACTGACCCAGTAGGCTGCCCTTCGTGCGCACCACTGCGGCCGCAGTTCCTCCCGATCCCACCCTCCTCGATCGCCGGCTCGGACCGCTCGATGCGGCAGCGGTGATCGTGTCGAACGTCATCGGCGGCGGCATCCTGTTCACGCCGCCGCAGGTCGCGGCGTCGGTGCCGAGCGCGCTCCTCTTCCTCTCCACCTGGATCGCAGGCGGCCTGCTGGCGTTTGCCGGCGCGATGGCCTACGCGGAGCTCGCGACGCTGCGCCCGCGTGCGGGCGGCGAGTACGTGTACCTGCGCGATGCGTACGGACCGCTGGCAGCGTTCCTCACCGGGTGGACCTCGTTTGTCGCCGGCTTCGCCGGCGCGATCGCGACGACGGCGGTCGTGTTTCCGATGTACCTCGGGCGCTTCGTCCCCGCCGCGGGCGATGCCACGCCCTTCCTCGTGTTGCCCATCGTCCCCGGCCTGCTGCAGCTCACGTTTTCCCCGCAGACGATGTGCGCGCTCGTGCTCGTGTGGGGCCTGGCGTTCGTGCACCTCCGCGGCGTCGGGCCGGGCACGCTCGTCGGCAACATCCTCGCGATGCTCAAGATTTCGGCGCTCGTGCTCTTCGTTGCACTCGGGTTTTCGATTGGCGTGGGGTCGCCCGCCAACGTGGTCCAGAGCGGACCGGTGGCCCCCACCAGCTGGCTGCTTGCGCTGATCCCGGTGATGTTCACCTACTCGGGATGGAACGCAGCGGGCTACATCGCCGAGGAGATCCGCAATCCTGGACGGAACGTTCCGCGCAGCTTCGCCATCGGCACGGCCGCCGTTGTCCTGCTGTATCTCGCGATGAACGTGCTCTACCTGTATGTGTTTCCGATCGACCAGCTCGCGAAGGTGCAGGGCAGCGTCCTCGATCTCGTCGCGGACCGTCTGCTCGGCGCCGCCGCTGGCGACGTGATGGCGGTCGTCGCGCTGATCAGTCTCTCGGCGAGCATCAGCGCAATGACATTCGCCGGGCCGCGTGTCTACTTCGCCATGGCGCGCGATGGCCTTTTCTTCCGGCGTCTCGCCGTCGTGCATCCGCGCTACCGCACACCTGCGCTCGCGATCGTCGCGCAGGCGGCGTGGAGCTCGGTGCTCGTGCTCTCGGCCGAAACCACGAAGCTCGTGAACTACACCGGCTTCGCGATCACGCTCTTCCTCGGCCTTGCCGTCGCAGGGCTGTTTGTCCTGCGCGCGCGCGAGCCGCACGCAGAGCGGCCCTTCCGCGCGCTCGGGTACCCGGTGGCGCCGGCGATCTACGTGATCGCAAGCGCGCTCATCCTTCTGAACGGACTGTGGCGGGACCCCGGTCCGACGGGCGCCGGCGCGATCATCATCGCGCTCGGGATTCCGGTCTACTTCTGGTTCCGCCGCCGCGCCTAGACTTGCTGCTGCTGCGCGCTCGCGGGCTTCGCGGCCAGCAGTGCCCACAGCGTCAGGACCGCCAGCGTGCCGTCGCACACCGCAAAGAGGAGGAACGCCGGCGGTGAGCCGCGCAGCAGATAGTCGGCGATGAACGTCGCCGCGCCCGCGCCCTTCAGCACCGGGCCCATCAGCCATAGGTACCAGCGGTACCGCTGCGGATCGCGATAGGGCCACCAGTAGCCGATGCCTACCGTGGTGACGAAGAGCGCGTTGAGGTCGGCGTGGATGGGTGGAACGGGTGCGGGCAGCTGGAAGAGCGACATGAGCAGCGGGCGCCCCAGCGCGAGCGAGGCGCCCACCGCGACGTCGTAGATTCCGGAGATCAGCGCAATCGCGCGAAGCATGTCAAATCCCGCCGCGGGACTTGACTCTACCACCTATGGGATCCGGCGCAGCTCCCGGCGATACGTGATCTTTCGGCCCGGCTGGATGCGGATGTCGAACTCGAGCGGCTCGTAGCCCGGCGCGACGATCTCGATCTTGTACGGCCCGTCCTCGAGCCGCAGCGCCTGGAACATCCCGTCGAAGTCGTCCACGTGTCCCGCGAAGTAGCCGTCCACGTACACCTCCGCGTACTTCGGCTCGACGTCGAGGCGAAGCTCGCCGGTGGAGTAGCCGTCCCCGTAGCTCGATCCGTAGCCGCCGCCGTAGCCGCCGTAGTAGCCGCCGCCGTAGTAGCGCGGGTAGTACGGGTCGTACGAGTACCAGGTGTACGGGTCGTAGTAGAAGTAGCCGAGCCCGAATGCGCCATAGCCGTAGGGATACCAGCGGCGCGGGTAGTAGTAATAGTTGTTGTAGACCCGCGTGCCGGAGAAGATGCGTCCATGGCTGCGCGGCGTGAAAATCGTGCCGCCGTGTCGCCCGTCGTCGCGGTGCCCGTCGCCGAAATGTCCGTCGCGCGGCACCGCGCGCCCGGTCGTCGGATTGTCACCGCGCGGACGGCTTCCCCGCGGTTGCGCACGGCGCTGTTCGTCGTTTTCGCTCGAGGTCGAAGAGGCTGCGGGAGCCGACGGCGTGCGAACCTCGGGGCGCCTTTCGGCGGTCGGCGCGACCGGCGCCGGCGCTGCGGCCACAGGTGGCGGCGCCGGACGTGGCGCGGCCTCACGCTGAATGGGCGCGCGCACGCGGCCCTGGTCGTCCGTTCCGCGGCTGCGCTCTCCTGCGGGTCTCTCCGCGCGATCCGATCCGCGGGATTCACCGCGCTCCGCCTGGCGCGCCGTTCGCGGCTGTGCCTGTCGCGCCGGACGCGAGGCGGCCGCCGGCGCGGCTGTGCTCGGCTGCTGCTGCACCGGCTCCGCTTCCTGCGCAGCGATCGGCGCGGCGGCAAAGGCGGCGAAAACGGCCGCGAGCAGGAATCGAGAAGAGCGCGGGTTCATCTGGGCCTCCTCTGTCCGGTTGAGCAACACCCCTGCCAGCGACGTCACCGGAAATTATCGCTGGTTTCGCCCGTCTTTGCGCCACATTCCCATCGTTTCCTGTCACCGCCGCAGGACTGGCTGTGCTCACTTTTTAAGGCATACTGACAGGGTGATTCACGCGACGACCATCCTGGCCGTGCGCCACAAGGACAGGACGGTCCTCGCAGGCGACGGCCAGGTCACGATTGGCAACACGGTCATGAAGCAGGGCGCGAAGAAGATTCGCCGCCTGCACAACGACACGATCCTCGCCGGCTTTGCCGGGTCCGCCGCCGACGCCTTCGCGCTCTTCTCCCGCTTCGAAGCCAAGCTCGAACAGTACCGCGGCAACCTCGAACGTGCCGCGGTCGAACTGGCCCGTGATTGGCGCACCGACCGCCTGCTGCGCCGCCTCGAGGCGATGCTCATCGTCGCCGACAGGAAGTCCACGTTCCTGCTCTCGGGGTCCGGCGAGCTCATCGAGCCCGACGATGGAGTGGTGGCGGTGGGATCGGGCGGCCCGTTTGCACTTGCGGCCGCGCGCGCGCTCGTCCGCCACAGCAGCCTGGATGCGCGGCAGGTTGCCGAAGAGGCGATGAAGATTGCCGCCGACATCTGCATCTACACCAACCCGCAGCTGACAATCGAAGAGTTGTGACCCCCATCTATCTACCCGAACGCACCAATACGGCCGTCGGCTCACTGACGCCGCGTGAGATCGTCGGCGAGCTCGACAAACACGTTGTCGGCCAGGCCAAGGCCAAGCGCGCGGTTGCCATCGCACTGCGCAATAGGATGCGGCGCCAGAAGCTTGCCCCCGACATCGCCGAAGAAGTCACGCCGAAGAACATTCTGATGATTGGCCCGACCGGTGTCGGCAAAACGGAGATCGCGCGCCGGCTCGCGCGGCTCGCACAGTCGCCGTTCATCAAGGTCGAGGCGTCGAAGTTCACCGAAGTCGGCTACGTCGGACGCGACGTGGAATCGATGGTACGGGATCTCGTGGAGCTGGCCGTCGACATGGTCCGCGACGAGCGCGCCGACGAAGTGGAGGAGAAGGCGCGCGAGGCGGCGGAGGAGCGGCTGCTCGATCTCCTGCTGCCGCCGTCGCGGCCGGCGATGCCGGGCGAGGATCCGGCGGCGTTGCGCGATCAGCACAGCCGCACGCGCGAGCGCATGCGCGAGCAGCTGCGCGACGGGCGCCTCGACGACCGCGTCGTCGAGATCGAGGTCGTGCAGAACCAGATGCCGTCGTTCGAGATCATCGCGGGTTCGTCGGTGGAGGAGATCGGCGTGAACCTGAAGGACATGATGGGCAACATGTTCGGCAGCGGACGCACGAAGAGCCGGCGGCTCAAGGTGCCCGACGCGCTGCAGCACCTTGTGCAGGAGGAATCGCAGAAGCTGGTGGACATGGAATCGGTGAACCGGACCGCGGTCGAACGCGTGCAGCAATCGGGGATCATCTTCATCGACGAGATCGACAAGATCGCCAGCCGCGATGGCGGCGGCGGGCACGGGCCCGACGTGAGCCGTGAGGGCGTTCAGCGCGACATCCTGCCGATTGTCGAAGGCACCACCGTCAATACGAAGTACGGAATGGTGAAGACCGATCACATCCTGTTCATCGCGGCGGGTGCTTTCCACGTCTCGAAGCCGTCGGATCTGATCCCGGAGCTGCAGGGGCGATTCCCGATCCGCGTGGAGCTCGAGCCGCTGACGCGGGATGATTTCGTGCGCATCCTGACCGAGCCGAAGAGCGCGCTGGTCAAGCAGTACACGGCGCTCCTCGGCGCCGAGGAGATCGACCTGCGGTTCACGCCCGGTGCGATCGATCGGATCGCAGACTTCGCGGCACGCGTGAACGACAAGACCGAGAACATCGGGGCGCGGCGCCTGCACACCGTAATGGAGCGGCTGCTCGACGAGATCTCGTTCGAAGGTCCGGACCTGCCGGAGAAATCGATTACGATTGACGAGGACTACGTCGAGCGGATGCTCGAGGACATCGTCAAGAACGAAGATCTCTCACGCTATATTCTGTGACCCGGTTGGTTGTCGTGTCGGCACTCCTTCTTGCGGCCGGTTGCGGCAAGAAGGGGCCGCCGCTTGCGCCGCTCGTGCGCATTCCGGCCGCCGTCGAAGAGATGTCGGCACAGCGCGTCGGCTCAGAGGTCTATGTGACCCTGGTCGTCCCGAGCGCCAACGTCGATCGGTTCTCGCCGGCCGACATCGAGCGCGTGGAGGTCTTCGGGTATACGGGCCGGACGCCGCCGCCGCGCGCGCGCTTCGCCGAATCCGCCACGCTCGTCGCCACCGTTCCTGTGCTGCCGCCGCCGCCCCCCGGGGGTGAGAAGCCACCCGAAGTGCCGCCCGAGGGCGCCGCGCAGGGCGCACAGGTCACGATTCGCGACACGCTCACGCCCGAGGATCTGGTGCCGGGACAAGAAGCTCGGCCCGCAGTGGCAGCCGGGAACCGGGAACCGGCAGCCGGGAACCCGGAACCGGCAGCCGGGAACCGGGAACCGGGAGCCCGGAACTCCGAACCTGGAACCACGAACGCGGAACCTGGAACCGGGAACGTGGAACCGGCGATGTTGCGCCGGTTCTATATCGCGTATGCCTGGAGCCCGCGGGGACGTGTCGGTCCGCCCAGTTCGGTCGCCGAATTGCCGCTGCTGCCACTGCCCGATCCGCCAGCGTCGGTTGCCATCGACTACTCCGAGGATCAAATGGTGGTGACCTGGGAGCCGTCCGGCGGCTTGATCGGCTTCCTGCTCGAACGGCTGCTGCCCGAGGAATTGATTCCGTTCGACCTCGGCGAACCTCCCGCTGCGGCAGCGGCAACGCAGCCGGGCTCGCCCACGTACAACGTGTACCGCACTGCAGTGCCCGATCCGTTCGCGCCGCCACAAGGCGCTCCGGCGGCGCAGGCGTGGACCGCCCGGCCGCCCGTGCCGCTCAACGGTGCGCCGCTTGCCGCGCTCACGTTCACCGACTCGATTGAGTTCGGCGAGGAGCGGTGTTACAGCGTGCGCTCGGTTCGAGGCGCGGCGCCAGATGTGCGCATCGGCGATCCTTCGCCGCCCGCGTGCGTGACGCCGGTCGACACCTTTGCGCCGGCGCCGCCCACCGGCCTTGCGACTGTCGCGTCGCAAGGCGCGATCGACCTCATTTGGGAACCGAGCACCGACGCCGATTTGCGCGGTTACGTGGTCTTGCGCGGTGAGGCGCCTGATGCCACACTTCAGCCGCTCACGCCGGCGCCGATCGGCGAGGCGAGCTACCGCGACGCGACCGTCACGTCCGGCGTCCGCTACGTGTACGCGGTGGTCGCGGTGGATAATCGATTTCCCGTGCCGAACGTGAGCGCGGCGTCAACTCCAGTCGAAGAGACAGCGCGGTAATGGATCGCATCTATCGAATTCGCAACGGTATGGGCGGGCGCTACGCCGTCGAGCGCGGCGGCAACCTGTCCTGGCTCGAAGGAAATGTGTTCGGCGATTACGAGCCGGGCGCGCCGGTCGAGGAGAAGGGCCTGAAGTTCATGGCGCCAGTGGCGCCGTCGAAGATCGTCGCCATCGGCCTCAACTACCGCGACCACGCCGCCGAGATGAAGAAGGCACTCCCGGAAGAGCCGCTGATGTTCATGAAGCCGTCGACGGCGGTCATCGGCCCGGAAGATCCGATCCGCGTGCCGACCGGCGTTGGCGAGATCCACTACGAGTCAGAGCTCGCGGTGGTGATCGGCAGGACCGCCACGCGAGTAAAGGCAGCTGCGGCGCGCGACTACGTGCTCGGCCTCACGTGCCTCAACGACGTCACGGCGCGCGATCTGCAAAGGAAAGACGTGCAGTACACGCGTGCCAAGGGATTCGATACGTTCGCGCCGATGGGCCCCTGCATTGCCGTCGGGCTCGATAGCGGCTCGCTCGCGATCGAAGGCTGGGTCAACGGCGACAAGAAGCAGTCGTCGAATACGAATCAGCTCATCTTCCCGGTGGACCAACTGATCGAGTTCGTAACTGCCGTCATGACCCTGCACCCCGGCGACGTCATCACCACCGGGACGCCATCGGGCGTTGGACCGCTCAAGCCCGGCGATCGCATGATGGTGAAGATCCAGGACATCGGGACGCTCAGCAACCCCGTGGTTGAGAGGTAATCATGAAACTCTTCGTCGACACCGGAAACGTCAAGGAGATCGAGACGCTCGCCGCCCTCGGCATTCTCGACGGCGTCACCACCAACCCATCGCTCCTCGCGAAAGCGGGCGGCGACTACCGCCAGATCCTCAAGCAGATTTGCCAGCTCGTGAAGGGACCGGTGAGCGGCGAGGTCACCGCCACGGATTTCGCGGGCATGCTGCGTGAGGGCCGGGACCTCGCCGCGATCGACCCGCACATGGTCGTCAAGGTGCCGTTCACGCAGGACGGCGTCAAGGCGTGCAAGGCGCTCTCGGGCGAAGGCAAGAAGGTGAACGTCACGCTGATCTTCTCGGCGACGCAGGCGTGGCTGGCCGCGAAGGCCGGCGCGAGCTACGTCAGCCCGTTCGTCGGCCGCCTCGATGACATCGCGACGACGGGGATGAACCTGGTGCGCGAGATCGTCGAGATTTTCGACAACTACGAGTACCCCACCGAGGTGCTGGTCGCGAGCGTGCGCAACCCGATTCACATCATCGAGGCCGCTCGCCTTGGCGCCGACATCGTGACCGTGCCCGCAGCGGTGATCGAGCAGTCGTTCAAGCACCCGCTCACGGATATCGGCCTGGCGAAATTCCTTGCCGACTGGGAACAGGCGCAGACCGTCGGTCGAACCTCGTAGAACACCGAACGACCACGGATCACGGACGACAGCCGATTTATGTCCAAGGACCTTCTGGCGGATCTCGAGCGCCGCGCCGAGCAGGGCGGCGGCGAGGAGCGCCTCAGGAAGCAGCGCGACGCGGGCAAGCTCACCGCCCGTGAGCGCGTCGACGCCCTGTTCGATCCCGGGTCGTTCGAGGAGATCGACAAGTTCGTCACCCACCGCTGCCTGGACTTCGGGATGGCCGAGCACGTCGTGCCCGGCGACGGCGTCGTCGCCGGACACGGCCGCGTGAACGGCCGCGTGGTCTACGCCTTCGCGCAGGACTTCACCGTCTTCGGCGGCTCGCTCTCGGAAACGAACGCCGCGAAAATCGTGAAGATCATGGATCTCGCGATGAAGATGGGCGCCCCGATTGTCGGGTTGAACGACTCGGGCGGCGCGCGCATCCAGGAAGGCGTGCTCTCGCTCGGCGGCTACGCTGACATCTTCCTGCGCAATACGCTCGCCTCGGGCGTGGTGCCGCAGATCTCCGCGATCATGGGCCCGTGTGCCGGCGGCGCCGTGTATTCGCCGGCGATCACCGACTTCACCGTGATGGTGAAGGGCACGAGCTACATGTTCGTCACCGGACCCGACGTGATCCGCACGGTCACGCACGAGGAGGTGACGAAAGAGGAGCTCGGCGGCGCGATGACGCACAACGAGAAGAGCGGCGTCGCGCACTTCGCGGTGGACAACGATCGCGAGTGCATCCAGCTGATTCGCGAGCTGCTCGGTTTCCTGCCGAGCAACAACGTCGACGACCCGCCGCGCGTCGAGACCGCGGATCCGATCGACCGCGCCGACGAGGCGCTCGATACGGTCGTACCCGAGTCGACGAACCAGCCGTACGACATGCTCGACGTGATCCACGCCGTCGTGGACGACCGCTACTTTCTCGAGGTGCATCGGCACTACGCGAAGAACATCATCGTCGGCTTCGCGCGGCTCGGCGGCCGTTCCATCGGCATCGTCGCGAACCAGCCGGCGTACCTCGCGGGCACCCTCGACATCGATGCGTCGGTCAAAGGCGCGCGCTTCGTCCGCTTCTGCGACGCCTTCAACATCCCGCTCGTCACCTTCGAGGACGTCCCCGGCTTCCTGCCCGGCACCGTGCAGGAATACGGCGGCATCATTCGCCACGGCGCGAAGCTTCTCTTCGCGTTCGCCGAAGCGACGGTGCCCAAGATGACCGTGATCACACGCAAGGCGTACGGCGGGGCGTACTGCGTCATGTCGAGCAAGCACATTCGGACCGACGTGAACTTCGCGTGGCCGACGGCGGAGATCGCGGTAATGGGCGCGGAAGGCGCGGTGAACATCCTGTACAAGCGCGAGCTCGACGCCGCGAAGGACGTGAACGCGGCACGGGCGGCGAAGATTGCCGAGTACCGCCAGAAGTTCGCCAACCCGTATGTCGCCG
>Ga0307410_10000912_pt1 | contig 12597 bp, 21 predicted proteins | sample 322Ometagenome_3_FD_203707 | JGI IMG/M metagenome (GOLD analysis project Ga0307410, IMG submission 203707) | Maize rhizosphere microbial communities from greenhouse at UC Davis, California, United States - 322HYB-O-3 | ecosystem: Host-associated > Plants > Roots > Rhizosphere > Soil | place...
GTCCGCTCCATGGCAGTGCTCAGCAAAGGACGTGGTGGACCGTGGATGCAGGACCGGATCGTAGCACTGCTCGCCCTCTCCGGCGTCCTCGCGGCGCTGGTTGCGGACTTCTCCGCCTTATCGAAAGCTGAGACAGAGCGGATCTGGCTTGCCTTTGGGGTGATCGCGTACACGGGTCTAGCGCTGTTCCGAGACCGGGGCGCCCGAGGGGCTCTGATCGCGAGCGCAGCCTGGGCGCTGCTGGTGAACCATCTGCTCAACACAGGATGGTGAGGTGCCGCAGGACCATGGCTCCGCGGTGGACTAAGCCGTGGAAGTCGGCCCTCGCATATCCCGAAAGGCTTGCACCAGCTCGGCCTGGGCCGTCTCGCTTAGCGTTGCGACAGGCACTTTGCCGAGCGCGCGAAGGGTGGCGCGTATTTGTTCCACGTAAATGTCGCAGCCGTCGCAAAGCTTCAGGTGGGCCTCCACCTCCCCCCTCATGTCCGCGTCGAGCACGCCTTCCAAGTAGTCGGTGACGAGCTCGACAATCTCCTGGCAGTGGACTGTCATACCCGGCGTGGGCTGCTCGGCGTTCACGTCCCCATCACCGGCTCTCCGCCGGCGTAATGCATTTCCAGAAGACCTCTCAGCCGAGAACGTCCCCGATGCAGCAGAACACGCTGATTGCCGGCACTGAGCCCAAGAAGAGAGGAAACCTCATCGGAGGACAGGCCATGAACATCACGCAAGGTGACAACTGTCCGCTGCCGCTCAGGCAGCTCAGCCAAGCCACTCTCGAGCAGGGTACGATTTTCGGCAGCCATGATCTCTTCTTCGGGGGAGCTCGGCCAGGGTCGCGGTTTGCCTAATGGCGTCCAATTTCGCGACCACCTGTCATCTGGACCACGGAAGCGATCGGGATCCACGGCAGGACCGTCGTCTTCGTCAGGGCCTAGCGATGACAACGGCACAGTCCGCGCCTCCCGTACGCCGCGGCTGCAGCCAATATTTCCCAGAATCGCGAGCATCCACGTACGCAGCGAGGACCGGCCTTCGAATTTGTCGAGACCTTGAATCATCGCCAACCACGCCTCCTGGACAACTTCTTGAGCAGAGGCGTCGGTCGACACGTACAGACGCGCGACGTGCAACATCATCGGTGACCACGCCCGTACGATCTCCGCGAATGCGTCGGCGTCGGCGACGCGCAGTCGCTCGACCAATGCAGGATCCGCGGGCTGGTCGTTATCGCTACGACGGCTCGGCAGGGAATGGCGTTTGGCGTCGACGCTTGACATCCCGGCACCTCCGTCGCCCGCGCTACCGGGCAGCCTAGCGGCAGCAGCAGCCAGGAGGCGACTGTGGCGGCAGTCGGTGGGGCCTGATCACGGCCATGATTTGCCCACCAGAACGACCCGAAAACCGTCGGGATCACCGAAGGTTACGCCGACTTGGTCCCAATAAGGGTTCTCGCTGCTTATCGGCGCAACGGCGAGCCTCGCGACGAGCTCGTCAACGGTTCGATCGAGTTAGCCTCGATGCAGGCACAGTGCTCATCGACCGCCAGGCGATCCGCAGCAAAGGTCATGGTCTGCGTCTCATGCCGACGAAAACCGATGCTGGTATCCGAACACTTGTCTGCCGGCCTGGGGCCGTGACCTGCTAAGTCGGCGTTATCGTGCCGGTGCCCCTGATCGGCCGGTGTTCCCGGCCACACGGACCGGCGGCATCCGTGATCCTCGAAACACAGCGCGGGACATCCGGCGAAGCCTGCAGGGGACGGGACGGGCTTTGACTGGGCATCGGCGCACACGATCGGCCGACGATCCCTGGCGACATGGATGGACCTAGCCGGTCTTAGCTCGAGAGCAGCTGCAGACCAGCTAGGTCATCGCAGAGTAAGCGTGACGACCGATACGTACTTTGGCCGCAAGATCGAAAACACCGGAGCTGCTGCCGTGCTCGAAGCAATAGAGGATTGAGCTGATGTCAGCTCCGGTCGCTGCTCACGACCATCCGCGGCGTTCTCTCAGGCGTATGCGCCTTTGCTTGCCGCTACGACGCCCTGGTCACCAATTCCGTGCCGTGACGTCGCCCGAATCTCGACCAAGCCAAAGCGCTGCCCGCGGACGAGCGCAGAGGCCTTCACCAATGGCTCAGTTCCGATGAGCAATCGATTGAGCGTGGGTCTTCTCAACTTCGTATCTTCCTGGTCGCCACGGGATTGCGGATCGGTGAAGCGCTCGCGGTCCGGTGGGCCCACGTCAGCCTGGACGAGGGCACCGTCGAGGTGGGCAGACAGCGCGTCCGTAGTGCGACTCGCCCGCAGACTCGGGACGAGCCGCTGGTCAGGACCTGTCCGTCAACTGACGCAAGTCGCGAAGCGGCAGCGGGCGGTCGTTAAGGCTCAATGACAAGCCTCGGAGGGTCGCGGTCAGGGCGCGCGCAGGCATACAACTCATTGTTTACGGTGCAATCCGTCCGCCTTACCACCGACGCCTACTCCAGTGCTGACGCCGCACGCCGGTCCTTGGGGGGCCAATCTGGGAGGTGAGGAGGTAACTCGGAGCCCAAACCTGCTGTTTCTCTGCGGGTCTTATCTGAGCGCTTTGGCCGGGTGCCGTCGTCCGGACTCTGCGCCCCGGTTGCACTAAGTGGTGATTGTGCTGATCAAAGCACTCCGGGCGTCCGGTGCGGGGTCATTCGCCGGTCACCACCGGGCCGTGCGCAGCTACCAACTTTAGTCGGGTGAGCGTTGTCGACGTCGGCGGCCGTAGGCGATGAGGACGGCGAGCACGATGAGGAGCAGGGCGAGCAGCACCCAGCCGGCGACCAGGGACTCGGCGGTGGTCATCGGTGCAGCTCATCGATCAGCCGGGGAAGGTCGCCGAGCCTGCCGCGGATCCGAATCGTGCCAGCCTCCCAGGACTCGACCCGGGCGGCGGGGACGAACCGGGCCTGTCGGGCGCCGCGCGCGGTGAGCACCCGCAACAGCCACGGGCCGGTGGCGCGTCCCTCGGCGAATCCCCAGGCGTGGGGCAATCGGCCGCCGCCGATCACCAGGCCGACCACCCGAAAGGGGGCGGCCTCCTCGCCGGGCCCGGGCTCACCGCTGATCCGGACGTCGTGGACCCACCCGCCGGACCGGCCGGTCTCGTCGACCACCTCCGACGACAGCAGCTCACTGATCCGCATCGCCGGCTCCGGGCAGCAGGGAGATGACATGGGCGGACAGCCACCGCTCCAGGCCTGCGACGTCGGGCAGGTCAGCCAGTCTGACCCGCAGGTGTACTAGGTCAGCGTGGTCGGCGACCAGGTCCGCAGGGATGCGGCTGGGTCCGTCGGGGGTGGTGCGCAGCCGGGCCGACACCGCGGCCATCAGCTTACCGGTCAGCCCACCCAGACGGTCCCCGAGGGCTTCGGCGCCGCTGAGCAGATGGGTGATGACCGGCTCGCCGCCGGGGCCGGGATCGTCGCAGAGGAGGTCGTCGACGCGCCCGATCCGGCGGCCGTCGGCGTCGACGACCTGCTGGTCGAGCAGGGTGAACCGCACGCTGTGGTGGTCAGTCATGAGCTGCCGCCCCGAGTCAGCACCAGCAGCGGCAGCGCGGCGAGGGCCGCCACCGTGCTGATCGCCAAGGTGACGGTGCCGAGGGTGTTGGACAGGCGGCCGTTGGCGAGCTGGCCCATCACCTGGCGGTCGTTCCCGACCAGCAGGACGGGCAGGAAAGTCAGCGGCAGCACGGTGGCGCTGAACACTACAGCGAAGATCGTGACCGTGATCGGGTCCAGGGTGGTCATGGCCAAAGCCGTCGACAGCAGCAGCAGCCCCACCACGACGGTGGTGAACCGGGCCGCCTGAGCCGGCGGCTGCACCTTGCCGTAGGACCAGCCGAAGTACTGGGCGATCTGGTAGCCGGTGGAGAACAAGGTCTCCAAGGTGGCGCCGAAGGTGGCGGCGAACACCCCCAGCAGGGCGATCGCCAGTCCCAGCTTGCCGAGCGCCAGCCCGACTGGCAGTACGGTCTCGGCCAGGTGCTCGACCTGAATACCGGCATCGAAGAAGACCAGGAACGCGACCGCCTGGATCGCGATCGCGAGCAGTCCGCCGAGAGGGAAGCCGACCAGCACGTTCACCCGCATCTCTGTGAGATCCTTCGGGCCCCAGCGGCTCTCCACCGCGCCGGAGGAGAAGAAGAACATCTCGTAAGGCGTCATCTGCGCCCCGATCAGGGTGACCACGAAGAACAGGTACGCCGGCCAGCTCTCCGACGCCGGCGGCACGGGGGTGGTGGCCGAGGACCACAGCCGCGGCCAGTCCGGGTCCAGGTGCCACACCGCGACCACGAATACTAGCATCGTCAGTCCCAGCAGGCCGTAGATCCGTTCCATCGTCTCGAACGGCAGCACCCAGATCAGCAGCAACACCACGGCTGCGACGACGGGCACCCACAGCAGATAGTGCACGCTGGTGGCCAGCTGCAGAGCCAACGCCACCCCGCTCAGTTCGGCCATCACCAACAACCCGGTCACTGCGAACGCCCCGACCAGCCCGACTAGGGCGTAGCCGGGGCCGAGCCGGGAACGGATCAGGTCGAACGCCGGCCGCCGGGTTTGCACGGTGATCCGCGCCGACATCTCGGCGTAGCAGGCGATGCCAATCACCGAGACCACCGTCACCCAGGCCAGCGCGAGACCGAACCTGGCCCCGACCAAGGCGTCGGCGACTAGGTCGCCGATGTCGATGAAGCCGCCGATCGCGGATAAGGTGCCGAGGGTGAACGCGAACATCTTCTTCGCCTTCACCGGAGCCCCCGCCGCAACGCCGTGAGGTCACCGGTGAGCCGGTCCGCCAGCGGCCCGAGCCCGCCGGCCACCTCCGGCAGGTCCTCCCACCGCCTCTCGTGGGTCGCCACCCGAAGCCTCGTCAGCGTCTCCACCAGCTCAGCGCCAGTGCTGGTCAGCTCGGTCCGGGTCGATGCGAGTTCAGGCGGCGGGTCCCAGCGGTCGAAGCGGCTGGCCGTTGCGCGGGCGTCGCTCTCGGCGTCCTCGATGGCGACTGTGGCAGCCTGCCGGGTGACCGTCCCCGCGGCCGCTGCCCGGACCCATAGCTCCGCGGCTCGGGCTTGGGACCGCAGCGCCTCCGCCGTCTCCTCCGCCCTCGACTGGTACGCCTGCGCTGAGCGTGGCGGGGCGTGGCCGTACCATACGGCGCTGGCCACCACGAGCAGCACTGCGACCAGGGCGATTACCCGGCGTCGCATGCCAGGCACCCGTCCAGCGCGGCTGCTAGCCACGGCCGTCGACGTCGGTGCTCCGGGTCAAGACCAACACCTCCCCCGCGGGCTCGCTTAGCGCCAACCCCACCTGCGACGCCGTACGACTGGGTGGCTGTGGTGGCGGTGGGCGCCACGCCGCTCCATGAACCGATCAGCAGCGCCGCGGTCAAGAACAACGCGGGGGCCTTGACCGCCACCGGAACGGTCTGGTGCCAGTCCGCGATCAGGATCCGGCTTAGCTCAGGGACCACCGCCTACCTCCGGATCCTTCTGCCATGGCCACCGGCCGGTGATCTCCACCTCCAGCAAGAAGCTCGAGAACGTGCGAATGATCACGATCACGGCCAGCACACCGACACTGCCGAAGGTCGGGGTACCGCAACCGTGCGGATGATGTCGCCGCCACCAAGAACTCCAAGCCCAGCAGGATCGACCGGCCCAGCCGGCGCGTTACATCTCGTAGCTGCCCGGCTGGCGCCGGACCAGCCCGACCAATGCCACGCTGACGAGCGCGAGCCCGACCACAATGACCCCACTGACATCGACGTCCTGCCCGATCCAGAGATCCCACGCTTATCGACTCCTTCCTCGACCCCGCTGAGCTGTCTTATCCGTATCAGCCGAGCAGAAACGTCGGTGGCTCCTGACCGCCAGAAGGAGTCGGTGCCAACCTCCGCCGGCCACGGGAGCGGACGGGTCATGGTGGTGCCGCTGGGCCTGCAGGCCCAGCCCGAGGACCTCCCAGTCGCCCGGGCGCTGCTGGCCGCGGGCACACTCCGTGGTCGCCAAGGAGGTTCACCGCGGTGTCGGTGTTGCGTCGGCTGAGCCCGTGAGCCGAGGGTGATTGATTAGGACAGCGATCCGCTGGGCTGTCCGGCCAGGTGTGGCGGCAAGCGAACCTGCCGAACAGGGCGGGCCGGACCAATACGGTGGCGAAGGCCCTCAACAGACGCCCAAGATCCTTGCAGCGTTTTGACATAGGGAGGTCTGCCACCCTCAGCGTGTTCGGCTTCACTGCGGGAAGTGTCGACCAAGTCTGGTGCGGATGCCGCATCGCGGCCTGTCGGGTGGTTTCCAATGTTGTGCAGGTGAGCGTCCTGAATGCCCATCTGCAGCATTACTTGCCCCACCCGTTTGCGGCTCGCCCGGATGCCTTCACGGGCCAGCATGGCAGGCGATGCGTGGCGCCGTAGATGCGAGGCGACCGCTCCCAGATCGCCTCAATCCGCTCGGCCAGTGCGGAGTCGCAGACAGCTTTGCCGACGGAACTTGGCTGGTGCGGTCGTAGAAGGTGGACACCGGTTCGCCGATCGCGGCGAGCAGCGGCGCAACTAGGAAGGTGTGACGATGGGTCTCCACGAACGTCACGACCTGCGCCAGGTCGGCCTCCTAGGCGAAAACGCACTCGCTAACCTCAAAGTCTCATTGGTGCGCATCAACTCCGCGTTCTCCCTGCGGGGCCGGTTCAGCTCCTCGGGTCCTTGCTGGTCAACCGGTCATCTCGCTCGCCGGTCGGTCTCGTCTTGACTCATCCACTTGCGGAACGTTTCGGTGCCGATTCCCAGCTCCCGGGCCACTCGGCGATCGTGCGGCACTCTAGGGACCGATACCGGGACCACGCTGTGCCATGAGCATAGGACCCAACGGTGGCTGATGAAGGGCGTCCTTCCGGCCGACCGAATTCCTGGAGAACATCGGGCGAGTCTGACCCAGCGACCTTCGATGCGGGCGTCCCCGGCAAGCTAACGCTCCACGCTTCCGGCGTGGTGAACGTGACCGTGTAGATCGGCTCGAGTCGCATTTCCGCTCCAGTCTCAGTGGGCCGCGAGCCGCCACCGTCGCGGAGGGCCCTCCCAAGACCCGACCGGCTCCAGCGCCCCACCAGCACCGACCGACCAGCCATAGATGCGGTCGCCGTCGGCGTTGATTAGGTAGAAAACCCGCCCATCGCTGGAGAAGTCCACGTACCGCAGCTCGGTCATGCCGTCGACTGAGATACCGGCCGTCGCATCCTCCAGAGAGAGCGAACCGTTCCCCGCGATCGCATAGCGCGACACGGCACCGTGGGCGAGGTTCCTCGTAAAGGCGAACTTGCCCGTCGGGCGTCACCACCGCCCAACAGATCTCGCTCCGGCCGTTGCCAACCGGCCCGCTACGCGCCTTGAGCGAGCCCTCGACGACGCGTACGACGACGCTGCCGCGGCGCCCTTCTCTGCCCGAAAGCCTCGGTCACCAGGAGCGTGCCACCCGAGGCGAACCCAAACGCCATACGGAGTCGGCCCTTGCGACGCGATCGTACTGGAGGCACCGAAGGTGCCGTCCGCCCCGATCTGGTACGTCACAATCGAATCGGTGCCGCGCTGTCTAATCACCACCATCGAGCCATCGGGACTAAACCCAACCTTCGCCGGGTCGGCCTCGCTGGCTAAAACCTGATCGCCGCCCGACGCTCGTTCGATGCCCTCAGCGCTCAGCCGGAACGACACCAGACGCGGTTTCCCAGTGTTCATCACGACCACCAGGCCGTCATGCTCGGCGACGCTTCTTGGTACGGAGCCGATTTCCACGCGGTCGCGACGCTATTCCATCGCGAAAGTCCCCTGAATCTGCGTTATAGAGCATCACCGCTCCTCTTGGGCCCGCAGAACTGCACAAGGGCGCTCTCATTCGATCATCCCCAAGAACACTCGATCAGTTCGACCCTCCACGAACACGACGCAAGCGTCGCTGAGTACCGCCACCGCCAAGTGGACGTGACGGAAGATGCCCGATCTCTTCAACCAGGTTAGGAGGATCTTGACGGTGCGGCTCAGCAATGACACGTACTTGGAGATTTGTACCAAGGTGTCCGGTGCAGGCGACCGGGCGCCTGCGCGCCCAGTCCTCTTACGGCAGTCTGCCGCCACGCTCCCGGGACGAGTAGCGCGCCAATTCGTCGACCGCCCGGTCCCTCGGCAGCTTCATGGAGGATTTTCTCGAAGGCTCCGCGTCGATGCAGCAGGCGTCGTCCCTGACCGACCTTGGCGGTAAGCCGCTTATCGTCCTCACCGCCGATACCGGCCACACGACGCGAAACGGCAATTGGCGCAGGACCACCTGGCCACGCTGTCGACCAACAGTGTCCACCGTGTCGCCAAGGCCACCACGCACCAATCGCTCATCGACGACGAAGCCGACTCCGCCGCAGCCAGCGCCGCCACTCACGATGTCGTCGCCTCCTACGCACGTCCGAACCATCGGCGTCGCGCTGATCGGGGAGACAGACGCACCCCGCTGCTTGGCTACGGCTCACCAGCGGTAGGAATAAGTCAGCGGGCGCCAGCCCGACCAAGTGCGTACCAGAAAGTGAGAGGAGCGGCACCCATGTCACACGTGACAGCCATGTTGGATGCCTACCCGAAGGATCTTGGCAACGTTGATCGACAGAAGCTGGCTGACTGTATCCATGCCTGCTTCGCCTGCGGCGAAACCTGTACGGCATGCGCCGATGCCTGCCTCAGCGAGGACATGGTTGCCGAGCTGACGAAGTGTATCCGGACCAACCTGGACTGCGCCGACATATGCACCACCACCGGCGCAGTGCTGTCGCGGCACACCGGCTATGACGCCAACATCACCAGAGCCCTCCTGGAGGCCTGCCGTCTCGCCTGCGCAAGCTGCGCCACAGAATGCGAAGCCCACGCTGAGATGCATGAGCACTGCCGCATCTGCGCAAAAGCCTGCCGCCGTTGCGAGCAGGCCTGCGCCGACCTGCTGGGCAGTCTTGGCTGACGCAGGCGGCGCCCTCGACACTGCGGGCGCGGGGTTCGGCGTGACTAATCGTCAGACGCGGCTCGTCAGACAATGAGCCTGTGCGGCTTCGTCGGAAGCCGAAGGGCCACGCGCGAAAGTTGTCCCAAGCCACCGGATTACGGTGCTCGTCGCTCGCCGAGCGCGAAGACGAGGCCAACTGTCCCGAAGTTCGACGGAACTGGCCGCGTCACATTTCAACGCCGGTCCCGTTCAGGTGGCGAGTATGCCGTCGGGGTTCTTTGCCCGGCTTACGAGATTGAACACGTAGTAGAGGTGGTGTGCCGCTGGCCGGTCCCATGGCGTGAGGCCTGGGTCTAGGTTCAGCAGGAGACTCCAGCTAGATCCAAGTCTTGTGCCGCCGACTAACTGGAGCTCTCCCCATGTATCCCACTGCGGTTGATGCTCGGCGGTCGCGTGGAGCACGCCGGAGTTGGTCAGCCGGGTCAGCGGATCGCGCGCGACGTGGCGGCCCCAGTGGGTGACCGGCTGGAAGGCGACCGAGCGCACGGCAGTGTGCGCCAGACTCTACCGGAGGTGGCTCTCGACGAAAGCTACGCGTTCGTCCCCGGAGGACGCCAGCGAACCCTACGACCAGTTTCACATCAACTCCATACCAAACGGCAACATCGTCGTCTGCGGATCACCGAGTTCAGCCGCTCTGGCGAATTGGTCTTCGAGGCCGGGCTGTGCCGTCATCGCCAAAATTCGAGACCCGTTCAAATCCACGGCCGCCGAACCGATACCGTCTGGGGGTTCGTCATGCCGTCGGCAACGACAGGTGGTGGCAACTGTTGCGACCGGTCAGACTGCCTGACAATCAAGAATGATGAGAGCCTGGCGCCTGGTGGCCAAGGTAAGTCCGTACGCGTGATAGCACTAGCTCATGGCAGATTGCGCCACCCGCCGCGCTAGGCAGGCCGGTCTGGGGTCGCGTGGGGAATCGGGTTGACGCCACCACGCGCGAGCCGCCACGACCGAGCCCGCAGGCCGTTCTTCCGACATCCGTCCCAGGCGCTTGTCGCGGCCTTCGCCGCCGCGATCGCACTCGGCACCGTGCTGTTGCTGTTGCCGATCGCGAGCCATGAGGGAACCGGGATGGTGACGGCCCTGTTCACTGCCACGAGCGCGGTCTGTGTCACCGGACTGGTGACAGTTGACACCGCGACCCACTGGACGACCTTCGGTCAGATCGTCATTTTGGTGCTGATCCAGATCGGCGGCTTCGGCATTATGACCATGGCATCGCTGCTGGGCCTAGTGGTGTCTCGCCGCATGGGACTGCGTTCCCGCCTCACAGTTGCGGCTGAAACGAAGACCCTAGGCATTGGAGAGGTTCGCCTAGTGCTTCGCGGAGTTCTGAAGGCGACCGCCCTCGTGGAAGCGGTGTGCGGGCTGCTGCTGACGCTGCGTTTTTACTTCGGGTACGGCGAGCCTGCCGGCCGAGCCACCTGGTTGGGGCTTTTTCACGCCGTGTCGGCGTTCAACAATGCAGGCTTTGCTCTGTACCCGGACAATCTGGTCCGCTTCGTCGTCGACCCGTGGGTCTGCGTACCGATCGCACTGGCGGTCATAATCGGGGGACTTGGCTTCCCGGTCCTGTTCGAGTTGCGCAGAAACCCGCATCGACCTCGCAACTGGAGCCTGCACACCAAACTCACAATCTCTATGACTGTGCTTCTCCTGGTGTCCGGCGCGGCATTCATCACCCTCAACGAGTGGAACAATCCGGCAACCCTCGGCCAGCTCGACCCTGGCGGTCGCATGCTCGCCGGAAGCTTTCAGGCTGTCATGCCGCGTACGGCGGGATTCAACAGCCTTTACATCGGCCAGATGAAGCAGAGCACCTGGCTCGGCACCATTGTCTTGATGTTCATCGGCGGCGGTTCGGCAAGCACGGCGGGCGGAATCAAGGTGACAACATTCGTCGTGTTGCTCTTCGCGATCCTGGCCGAGGTCCGCGGAGAGTCGGCGGTGAATGCCTTCGATCGGCAGATCACCGCACGAGTCCAGCGCCAAGCGCTGACGATAGCATTGCTCTCGGTCGCGGCCGTCGTCTCCTCGACGCTGCTGGTGATCGAAATGACTCAGTACCCCTTGTCGGAGGCGCTGTTCGAAGTTACATCGGCGTTTGCCACGGTGGGTCTGTCGACCGGTCTCACGCCGAGCCTCCCGGAGTCGGCCGCGTTGCTGCTGGTGTTCTTGATGTTCCTCGGCCGCCTTGGGCCTATCACATTGGTCACAGCGCTGGCGATCCGTGATCGTGAGCGTCTTTATCACCTACCAGAAGGGCGGCCGATCATTGGCTAACCGGAACACGTTCCTCGCCGGCGGGATCGTCGTCATCGGTCTCGGCCGTTTTGGTACCTCACTTGCGCTCGAGCTGATGACCGAAGGCACGGAAGTCCTTGGCATCGACGCCGACGCCAAGGTTGTCCAGGGTCTGGCCGGACGCCTCACGCACGTGGTGCAGGCCGACTCGACAGACGAGGAGGCGATGCGGCAGCTGTCTGTCCATGAGTTCCACCACGGCGTCGTCGGTATCGGAAACAATCTGGAAAGCAGCATCTTGACTTCTTCGGTGCTGCTCAATTTCGGTATACCAAACGTGTGGGCGAAAGCCATCACCGGCCCGCACGCCCGGATACTGAACCAGATCGGGGTGCACCATGTGGTACGTCCCGAACACGATATGGGCAAGCGCGTCGCCCATCTGGTACGGGGCAAGATGCTGGACTACATCGAGCTCGACGAGGGCTACGCCGTTGCCAAGACCAGCCCGCCACAGTTTCTCCGCGGGCTGCCGTTGAGCGAGTCGCGGCCGCGCGAGAAGTTCGGCGTAGCAGTGGTCGGGGTAAAGCGTGCCCACGAGGATTTCACTCACGCCACGCCTCAGACCGTGATCAGGGCAAGCGATCTGATCATCGTCGCCGGCCCGCAGCTCAAAGTCGAGCAGTTCAGCGAGCTCGCCTGAGTCAAACACACGGCTCTTAGATTGATGACGGAATCTCCTTCCCCCCGGGGGAGTCCACCGCGGAACAGCTTGCCGATTGGCCGGGTCTGATCGTCATATTCGTTGTCATCTTGCGCAGCGGAGGTGGGTTGGAGGAAGTTGGATGGCGCGGCGATGGGCAGGCCCAGTTGAGGAGCGACACTCCGCCCGGGCGACGGCCATCATCCTGGCCGTGCTGATCGCAGGCTGGCATTTGCCGCCTTCCTACGCAGATCCTGATCGGCTTGTTCTCCACAAAAATCCTCCTTTGGTGGATCTTTGATAGCGCCGGTTGGAGCGCGGCTGGCCGTCCTCGTATACACGATGCACAACACAAAAGGCGGCGAGTTCTTCGGCCCATGTCACGGACGCAGATTGCGACCGGTTCAGCTGGTTCCTTGGGCCTGACCTACGGCGTCGGTGCTCTATGGCGGCCCCGCGCACCTGGCCTGCGGTCGACACAAAATCCTATTTCCGATGCTGAACCGATTGTCATAGCCGCGAACAGCGATAGAAGGGGCATCCAGGGCAATGCGGCCGGAAACCCCGCTGGAC
>Ga0307410_10000913_pt1 | contig 12597 bp, 10 predicted proteins | sample 322Ometagenome_3_FD_203707 | JGI IMG/M metagenome (GOLD analysis project Ga0307410, IMG submission 203707) | Maize rhizosphere microbial communities from greenhouse at UC Davis, California, United States - 322HYB-O-3 | ecosystem: Host-associated > Plants > Roots > Rhizosphere > Soil | place...
ACGCGATCGGCCGCGGCCCGCAGCGCCAGCGACAGCGCCGGCGGAGAGATGAGCGGCTCGGCGAGCACCTCGATCCTCGGGTCTAGGTAGGCGATCCCAGTCAGTGCGTGCAGCACACGCTCGTCGATCCGCAGTGGACTCGCGGTCGGCACCTCCGGGTGCGCCAGCTCGACCAGGTGCCAACGGCGCAGCTGGGCAGTCGGCGTCGTGGCGCTCCAGTGTGAGTCCGGCAGCGTCGCCATCGCCAGGCTGAAAGTCGCGTACGGCCGATCCGGGTCGCCATGCGCGGTCGCACACGCCCGGGCGACCGCGGTGTCCAGTTCCACGCCGGCACAGAGCAACAGCACCGCCCGTTCGAAGCCGGACAAACCAAAGGCTGCAGCTATGCCGTCGAGCGCCGGCGGTGCCGGCATCACGGCGGCGAGGTTGTCCCGACGGAGGGCCGCGTCGTGGTCGTCCTCACCGGACACGCAGCACCGGACGGCGTCGAGCGCGGCGGTGAGGAACCGGTGGTTGGCCTCCACCCAGCCGTCGGCCGGCTCGCTGTCCGGACCGGTCATAGGATCGTCACCCTGGGCTGGTCAAAGCGACCGTCGGCCCCTGTGGCCAGGATGCTCTCCGCGCCGTCGACCTGCACGCGGACGAGGTAATCGCCGGGCATCACCCCAGTCACCCGCAAGGTCACCTCGTCGACCGTCGCGGGGCCAGCCGGGTCGAGCGGCGGCGCGACGAACAGGTACGACCGCGTTGGGCGCTGGTCCGGAGGCGGCGGGTGATGCTCGTTGAGGATCAGCACGACGCGCTGCCGGCGCCCGACAGCCGGTGTCAATGGCACGGTCACGTCGACCGCACCCGCGCCGCCGGAAGCGGCGGTCACAGCGTCAGCGACGGTGGGCCGAATAACCACGGGTTCGGCCGCAGACTCGGCGCCGCCGCGCTCGACCGCCGGCGTGCCTACGAGCCGAGGGTGCACCACCTGCACGCCATGCACGCCCGCGACGACCGCGGCCGGGACGGTGACGGTCAGCCTGCTGCCCGTGGCCTGGTCGTCGGGAACCGTCATCTCGACCTCGCCTAGCCGTACCCGCGTCCTGAACGCGCCGCGCAGGCGCTGGCCTTCGATCCGCAGGCTGGTACCGACCGTGACCGGATCGGTCGGCGCCGTGTCGGCGACCACCCGCGTGATGGCGGGAACAGTGAGTGCGGCGACATCGACGCCACGGGTGAGCACGGGCAGCGGCGCCTCAGGTGTGAGGTCCTGATCCAGCAGCACGACGGCAGCGTTGTATGCGACAGAAAGCCGGTACGGTGCCTGGAAGAACGTCGACCACAGCTTCGACAGTTCCTCCAGGCTGAGGGGCTGTAGCGTGAAGCGCACCACGTCGACTTGGTCGGGGAGGTCGGAGAACTGTTCCCATGCTGTGGGATCTTGCACGCTTGCGCGATTGATAAGGTCGCGCAGTAGCTCGCGGCTCAGCACCGGCCGGGCGGCGAGGGCGGTGACCGCGACGCCTAGCATCCGTTGCGGCTCGACGGCGCCCTCGTCGCCGGAGAATGTCAGCAGGTAGTGCAGGTCCAGCGCCTGCTGCGGGCGAGCGACCGCGGTGCCGTCTGGTCGGCGCGTCGGCAGGGCGGCGCCGCTCCAGTGACCGTTCCCGACGACCTCGTACAGGAAGACGTTGATGCCGCGGGCATCACCGTCGACGTTCGCGAGCATGTCCGGCCGCAGTGTCGTGACGCGGGCGTTCTGGACGCCACCATTAGGTACCCGCGGCAGCGCCTCAGCGAGGATCCGGCTGAGCGCGGACGTCACCATCGCCACCGAGAGTGAATTACTCATTGGGCGCCGCTGTTCCGGCGGTCCAGGTACGCCTCGAGCGAGAGCTGCTGCGGGCCAGGCTCCGGCTCTTGAGCGGGCGGAGGTTGGGGCGGGGTGTGAACCTCGACCCTGCCGATGTGGACCGTCACGGTCGGCGCCGGTTCGCTCGCCGAGCCGTTCAGATCCGACGGCACGAGCCTGTCGGCCCGGTTGGTCCCCGTCGCGGCTCTGGTGCCTGGCAGTACCCGCAATTCGCGTGCCGCCGAGCCTGCGTGACCCGGCCGCGTGGTGTCCCGGTCTGTAGCCTCAGTGAAGCTCCGGGCGGGGTCCGTTGTCGACAGGGGCGGCCGGCGAATCGTGGCCGAGTCAGCTGCGCCGGCGCCTTCGGTTCCTGCACTCGGGCGACGCTGGACCTCCGTCGTTCCGGTGACTGCGGAGCCGCGAGTGCCGCGGCTCGGCGGACCGCCGGGAATCTCTGTCAGTCCGGTTCGGTTGGGTGCGGCGACCGCACGCCGCGCTGGGAGGGTCCCGCTCGGATCCGGTTCGCCGGCGACGCCGGTGGTCGGTGCCTCGTTAGCAACGATGGCGCTGGTCACTGTAAATGCGTGAACCCCGTTGTCCGCCGCCGCTTCAGGCGTGCGGCCGCCTCCGGCGCGGTCCGGTACGGCGACCTCGACGGCGTGCGCACCGCTGGCCCCTGATGTTGAGTGAACCGGAGTACGGCGGCCCGGCCCGGTGGCGTCCGCGTCTATGCCAGTAGTCGGGCCCCGGTCGCCGTCCACCGTCCCGGCGACCTCGACGGCGTGGGCGCCGCTGGCCGACGCCGCAGCTGGGTGAACCGGAGTACCGCGGCCCGGGCCGCCGGTGGCGACGGCGTCCCTGCCAGTGCGCCCTCCCCGGTCGCTGTCCGCCGTCCCGGCGACCTCGATGGCGTCGGCGCCGCTGGCCTCCGACATAGAGGAGATCGGATGGCCGATTCCCCGGACGTCGGTGGAGTGCTCGCCGACCCGCTCCTGGTCAGCTGTCGGCGTAACGGGAACCGCAGAGCCGGGAGTGCCGTCGGTGACCGCCCCCGACGGCTGCTGGGTGGGCCCTGGGCTCACGGAAGCGTCGAGTCGGGCCGGGCCTGGAGTGGCTTCGCGGTCGGTGGCCCTTGCCGTCCGGACGCTGGTTGGGTCCGGGCGCGAGGTGGCGCTGTCCCCGGCCGGCCTGGGCTGTACCGGATCCCACGCCTCGTGCCGCCCGGTCAGATGTGCAGCGAGTGCTACCTCAGTGCGGACCAGCCGGTCCACGCTGCTAGGCGGGCCTGGCGGCCGGCGTGCCTCCAGTGAGGGAGCGGCGCGATCGATGGCCACCTCCTCGAGCCCGGCCGGCGGGATAGGCGCCGGCTCGAAGAGCGTCGTCGGACGGGGCCGCAGGACTGGCACGACACCGAAGGTGCGGTCCGCGAGTCGGCCGAGGTAGTCGCTCATGCTCCGGCCAGCTCGAGATAGGCGGCCCGTCGGCGCGGGCTCAACGCCAGCACGTCTGTCTCGTTCCATCCGTATCGGCGGGCCAGAGCGTCCACGTCGTGGAGCAATCGGGTCGCCTGCGCCTCGACCTCTGCCCAGAGCAGCGCGGGCAGGTCTAGCGCCGCGGTAGTCAGCGCTCCGCACTCCCCGCAGCGGATGGCCATCTCAACCGCCCCTGCGGGCGCCACCGACTCCATGGCTGCCTCGACGCCATCGGCCACGTCCTCTGGCAGCGTCTCGCGAGTCCAGCGAACGCACCGGTCGAGCAGGAGCCGGCGGGCCGCCGGACGGCCGTGGCCGCCCAGTGCAGCCAGGTCGAGGGTGGTCGGGAGCCGGAATGAGACCACCGATCCGGCAGCTTCAATCTCGAAGAACTTGCCTGGGGGGTATGTCGGGAGCTCGGCGACAATGCCGATGTCGACCCGCACGTCGAGTGGGCTCCGACAGCCGCTGCAGTCAACGCTCGCCCAGACTTCCTGGCCTGCAATTCGCACGAGCAAGGAGGCCAGCATTACGTCCCGGCTGCCGACGTCGAATGTCCCCGCATCGTCAACGGCGTGCCCGGTGCCGACGGCGAGTAACGTCAGTGCCCGCTCGAGCGGCGGCTCGCCGCATCCCCGCTCCCAGGCCGCAAGAAGGTCAGCAGCGTCGAGCCCGACCATCGGCTCACCCGGCCGGTTCTAGGAAGGTCGGCTCCTTTGGCTCTGGCACCTCGTAGTCGCGCTCCCAGCCCTCGTTCTCCAGCTTGATGTGCTGTATCGCAATCGCGTTAGCATTCGCGTCAAGGTCTGGCAGTGACTGGAACTCCGACACCCAACAGCGGAAGACCTTGTACGCGATCACAAGCTGGCCGGCCTCGTTGTAGACCTCGATAATCATGTTTTTGCGAAAGTCCAATAAAGACACCTCCGAGCCGAGGCCGGAGCCGAAATTCCAGACCTTGTTCGCCCACTGCTCGAAGTCCACGTCATGGGTCACGCCCCGCTCCAGGGTGATCGCGTCGTACTCGGTGCGACCTGGTGACTTCCGACTGGTGCTCGGGTCGCCGCCCTCCCTATGTTTCACCACCTCTGTGGTGCGCTTGAGTGTTCCAACCTTGCTCACGCCGGCGACGTACCGACCGTCCCACTTCACCCGGAATTTGAAGTTCTTGTACGGGTCGAAGCGCTCGGCGTTGACGGTGAACTGGGCCACAGCTCTTCCTTCCTAGGCCTCTGCTCGCGCAATCTGCTGGATCTGCAGGATCACGAATTCAGCCGGCCGCAGCGGGGCGAAGCCGACAAGGATGTTGACCCGCCCGAGGTTTCGGTCGTTAGCAGTCGTTGTCTCCGCATCGCACTTCACGAAATACGCCTCCCGCGGGCTGGTGCCCTCGAAGGCGCCCTGCCGGAAGAGGTTTTGCATGAAGGCGCCCAAGTTGAGCCGGATCTGCGCCCACAGCGGCTCGTCGTTGGGCTCGAAGACGACCCATTGGGTACCGCGGTACAGGCTCTCCTCGATGTATAGCGCGAGCCGCCGCACCGGCACGTACTTCCACTCGTCAGCGAGGATGTCGGCTCCGCGCAGTGTGCGAGCGCCCCAGACCACTCTGCCGATGATCGGGAATGAGCGCATGCAGTTGACCGCGATCGGATTCAGCCGGTCCTGCTCCCCGTCGGTCAGATTGCGCTCGAGGTCGGCCACTCCCGCGACGCCCGCGTCGATGCCAGCTGGCGCCTTCCAGACTCCACGAGCTGCATCTGTGCGGGCCATCACTCCGGCAACTGCACCGCAGGGTACAAACAGCTTCAGCCGGTTCTCCGCAGTCGGGTCGGGCTGCTTCAGCCGCGGGAAGTACAGCGCAGCGTTCCGGGCCGCGTCCGCTGGGAGGCCGAGGTCCTCGATCGTGTCACCTGCGTTGTCGACGGTCATCGACGCCGGCGGATCGATGAGCAACATCGCGCGGCGCAGCCGGCAGTACGCGGCGGCTGCCCCATACACTGGCGTCGATGTATCGAGGTCGAACGAGGGCGGCGGGATGCACAGCAGGTTGAACAGGTCGACTGTGTCCAATGCGGGCAGCCCTCGATTGGTGTACGCAGCATCGTCTGGGGGGGTCCCATCGTCGCCGCCGTCGGCCCCGACGGTCGCCGGGGCGGGCCGTGCGGGGGGTGGCGCCGGCGGGACCGTCGGGGGCGTCACGACCACCCGGACGAGATCCGACTCAGCCTCGAGTACGTCCCGGACATTGCGCGGGCTGTCGATCATGGTCAGGTTGCGGAAGACCTCCTCGCGCCTGCCGCCCTCGCTCTCAGGTGGCGAATAGCTGACGGTCAGAGTGAACAGGTCCGTGACCGCGACGCCGATGCGCGACGCGACATCCGCCGAAACATTGGCGGCGTCTGTGGCTACTGTGGCGGTGAGATCGTCGCCCCACACGCCGCCGCCGGACGCCTCCAGCTGCAGACTGCCCAGGTCTAGAGTCGATCTAACGGCGTTGTTTGTCAGCCGTACGATGATCGCCACCCCGCCGCCGTTGAGGAAGAAGCTGCGGACGGCAAAGCTCAGCGGGCTCCGCGGCCACAGCCCACCGAAGAGGCGCTCGAACTCGGTAAAGCCGTTGACGACCTTCGGCTCATCCTCAGGCCCCCACCGAGTGGGGCCAATGAACGCGGTGATCGACGTCGCGACCCCGGTGATCGCTCGTACACCGCTGGGGATTTCGGTGACATAGACGCCAGGATGTAACGTAGCGATGGTCATCTGCCCTCATCTCCGGCTTCTGCGGGTGACCGCATCCGATTTCCTGCTGCCGGGAACGCTACGACCGCGTTGTCACCGTGTCGTCACTCCCTCTCTGAGCCGATTGCCACCTGCCGGATTCGTACAGGTCGCCATGTCAATTTGTTGGGGCGCCACCGCGTCGGAGCTACGAGCTAGCGAGGGCACCGGCGACCGTGAGGCATATGACGACTTCAGTTGCACGTGTTGCCTGGGGTGCCCTAATCAGCGGCCGCGGCCACGGTGACCTTTGGTGGCCGCATCACCGATACCGGTGCGCCTCCTGCGCGGCTCGCAGGTCGAGCACATCGAGGATCCGCCCGAGCCGGGCGACGTGCTCCGGATTCCCGGCCTGGGTCGGCTCCTCGGTCGCGGCCAGTGCGAGCCCTCCCTGGGGCAGCTCGACGACCCGGGCCCACGGTGCCTGCAGAATTGCCTTTTGCCCGAGCGTGGCCACCTCGACGGCGTCCCAGACGTTGATCCACCAGACCGCATCGGGCACCCGGCGACGGTCAAACTCTTGTGGAACCAGGAGCTGTGGCAGCACGCCGCCGTCGGGGCCGGCCGCTGGGATCGGGACGTAGGCACGCAGCTCCTCCGGCAGGGCCTCAAGCGCCCTCTCAGCGGCACGCCCCCCGCGGTACCGCACCATCAGCGCGTCATCCTCCACAGCGCCGCGATGCGCGCCAAACGCGATGGCGACCGCCGCGACGACCGCGAGCATGCCGTCGACCGGCAGGACGAGCGAGTCCGGCAGCGAACACCAGACATACTCCACTCCCGTCCCGACCCACGGCTCGGCCTCATATGTCAGGGTGGCTCCCGCCGGCAGGTCGGGCCCAGCAGCCAGCGTCACGGGTGCGGGGATTCCCGCGGACCGCTGCCGGTGCACCTCGTCCAGCCAGGTTCGGAGGGCCGGCAGGGTGAGCTCGATCCGGTGGGGTGGCACGCCGGCATACGTCAGCGGTTTGGTACCCAGACCGGTCCGTACCTTCTCCGCGACAGCGAGCAACGCCCGGGGGAGCGGTGGCCCGGCCGACGGCATCCGTTCGGCATGCAGGCGTCGTAGCGGTTGTGTGGGGAAGTCCTGCGCAGTCATCGGTCACTCCGACACGCTGAGCACTGGCGGCAGGCCACCCCACCGCCCGTTGAGCAACTGGGACACCCAGCGATCAGGGATCGACCAGATGTGGAAGTAACCACAGATGGTCGCCACAGCCACTCCGCGCGCCATCTGGGCGTCGAACTCCCGCAACTTCATGTCGGTCAGCGCACGCATCGCGGGATTAAAGAACCATCCATAGCCGACTTTGACCTCCCACACGTCGAGCTGGGCACGACCCCGGCCGTCGTAGGCTATAGACAGGCCGCTCGGGGTGCGGACAAGGTAGTCCTGGAGTGAGCCGGTGCACCTTGTAGCGTAAGCGTCGTGGCGCGGATGACCGCCCCGCCGGGTAATCGGACCGGCCACGCACGGCCTCGGCTTCTCGTCCTCGTCCTCGTCCGGTCGCGCCTCGACCCGAGGCACGTCCCAGGGAGCGGGATCGGTCTCGACCTCCGGTTCCGGAACCTCACGGCGGGCCCGCTCCAGACGGCGTAGGTAATCCCCTTGCTCGGAGGTGAGCCGCTTGATCCAGTCGCACTCCTGCGGGCTGCCGTAGGGCTGGCCGGTGACCTGGTTGATCTCGTCCATCCAGGCCGGCGCCGTCGGCGACGACCAGAGCAGGACCGTGAGGAACACCACCGGTGGGACGAGCTCCGCGATCAAGCCTCCGAGGCCGGTGCCTGTTCCCGTGCCGGCGAGCGGTGCCTCCGCCGCCAGCGGTGCCTCGGCCGCCAGCGGTGCCTCCGCCGCCAGCGGCGGAGCGGTCGGCGGCAGCTCCACCAACGGCGGCTGAAGCGACGGTCCCATCGCGGGCGGCATCGGCCGCAGCGCCGGCCCGCCAATGGCCGGGCCGGCGAGCCCGAGCGCCGCAACCGGGACCCCCCGCAGGCGGGCCGCTTCCTCTGGAGTAACGGGGAACGGCGCAAACGCGGGGACGTCGGCGGGCCGAAATGGTGGATCCAGCAGGCCGGCGGCCTTCCACTGCAAGAGTCGCGGCAGCATCTTGTACTCCGGCTGCTGCAGGTTGGCCGCGGCCGCGGCGATAGTGGGCCGCCGATTCACCTCCAGCAAAAGCGTGACCAGGTTCTGATACAGCGCCGGGTACAGCGGGCTGGTGGGCGACAGCGACCGGAGTTGGGCGTGCACTAGCTGCACCTGCCGGGTCATCTCGTCGTCGCTGAGCGCGGCCGCTAACTGTGGAGTGATCGACGCTTGCGTGGCGTCGACGGCGGCTGGCGGTGAGATTGCGGTGGAGGCCTGGCGCTGAATTCCTGTTTCCGGGCTCCCGACCGAGCCGGCGCGAACGCCGACGGCCTGACCGATGTCGCCAGGGGTGGCGCTCAGCCCGACCGCCACATGCCTAGCCTCGTCCTCCGCGGCCGGTGACGCGTCCACGGTCACCGTCCCGCCCATGCCGGCCGGCGAGTCGTGTTGCTGGACGACGTGAGTGAGCTCGTGCGCCACCGTCGCGCGACCGGCCGTACTGCCTGGCACATAGCGACCCGCCCCGAAGACGATGTCGCGGCCAACGGTGTACGCGTCGGCGCCCAGCAGCTGGGCTGAAGCGGCGGCTCTGGCGTCGTTGTGCACCCGGACGTCCCGGAAGGAGTGGCCCAGGCGTCGCCCCATGTCCGTTGCCAGGTTCGAGTCCAGCGGCGCGCCGGGCGTGTCGAGCGCGTCACGCACTGCCCCGGCGCGAACGGCGCCGGACGAGCGCCCGCGCGTGCCATCACTGATGCCACGGCGGATGTCGAACGCAGCTAGCACCTTCGCTCCCTCCCTCCGGACTAGAAGCACGCCTACTGCCGCGGTGCAGACCCGCGGTGGCGCCGACTTAACCCTCCCTTTATCACCCGGCCGTCGCCTGCCCGTCACTGGAGGTGAGCATTGCCCTGCGGGCATAGCTGGCTGGGTCGAGTGAAGCTTGCTTGCACCGGACGGGGTCATGGTGTGCCTCGCGCCGCCGGTGGTGCCGTGAAGCAGCCAGTCCGCGCACCGCTCTGAGCAGGGGCCTTGTGTGTAGCCTGAACATCTGCACGCCACCTCTGCGGGCTGTCCTCCCGAGGAGTCGCCCTCGATCGGCCACCTTCTGCGCGTGATGTGAAAGGAACCCGAGCACCAACGCTGGAATGCGCCACGTCGCGGGGCTCAAAACCGGATTAGAGCTCCTCCCGCCTTGCGACCTCTGTACTGCGGTGACAGAGCGGTGACGACTACCGCGATGTACTCGGGCTGATCGATTGGAGGAGCTTGCTCGATGAAGGATGCACGATCAGTTCTGGCGTTCCGTCTTCAACAGCGGCTTTGCCACGACGTCCACGCGGTGCATGTGGGCGCCGGCAACTACGCGACTGCTCACTTCCTGATCCGAAGTGGGCGATAACACGGACGGACAAGCGGTTCTGCTGGCGCGGGTACGCGAGGCCGAGGCCGACATCAGCGCCGTCGAAAGCATGCTGCGAGCGCCCGTCTTCAACGGCTTTCCGGAGCGTGATGAGATCCTTGCCCGGCTGCGGGTCCCTATCGCCGAGCAGCGCGACAAGCTGGCCAGCGCCCGCGCAGCCGGCACGACAGGTCTGGCTTGGGGCCACCTTGACTCCGCCCTGCTGAGCAGCGTGGCAGCGTTCGAGGAGGCCCTGGCGCTGCTAGGCGGCATGCTGCTGCGCCAGGCCGGCCTCGACAATAACGTCTCCTTAATGGCGCATATGCTGCAGCGCGAGTTGGCCGAGCGGTTGCGGGAGGTGGCCTGGCCAAAAGCGTGCGTCCCGGACGTGGAGGAGCGCTATCACCGGGTCAGCAAGCTTATCCGAATCCGGTTTCCGAACACGTCGATCTGGTCCCTTCCAGTCGTGGCGCACGAGGTGGGTCACGCCGTCATTGCCGGCTTCGCAGAGGTGGCTCGTGGTACCAACGACAACCGGCTGGCCTTCCAGGTCGAGTTCATCCCTGGATCGCAACGCGAGCTTGTCTGCGACGTTATCGCGACCCTCGGGTTGGGACCCGCGTACGTTTCAGCCTGCCTCCTGCTCCGCTTCGTGCCCAGCTCAGCGAGCGAAGCCTTCGACCCGCACCCGCCTGAGCGCGAGCGCGCGCACGTGATGCTCTGGGTACTGCGCGAGCTGGCATACGAGGAGACCGCGCAGCGGCTGCAGGCAGCCTGGGTTTCCGCCATGCAGAGCGCCGGCGTCGATGAGCCCGACCCCACGGAGCTGGACGAGTTGGCGCAGCGCATCTATACCTTTACTACGGCGCGGCTCCCGGAGCTGCCCTACACCGGCATGGACAGGGCGGACAAGCTCGCCCAAGACATCGAGGCAGGGCGCGACCCGGACCCCCGCGGCGAGGCGAACATGCTCGACGCGCTGAACGCGGCCTGGTTGGTCCGCAGGCGCGGCTGGGGAACCGAGGGAGCCCTCGACGATGCCACTCGGGTCGCCTGCCACGAGCTCTGCCGAACCGTCGCGCTACGACCGGGAGAAACGCGATGACAGACAACCTGCTGCTCCGCATCCGGCTCGAGTCACTGCGCAACAGCTTCCAACAGGTGGGTGCGCTGCGAGAGGCCATGACTTTGAGCAACGCCGGGGTGGAACGCCTCTGGAGGCTGTTGTCGGGTGAGGACTCGGACTCCGAGCCGGATTCTGAACCGGCAGGCGTCCCGCTGAGATCGCTGCTTGCGTCGGTCGACGGCGTGCTCGCCAGCTTGCTCAGCCTGCTCGTGGAGAACCGGAGCCTGAGACCCCTCGACTTCGAGCTGCAGCGCCTGACAGCCGACGACGTGAGGAACGCGCGCGACCGGCTCGCCGAGCTCCAAAAAAACATCGCGTCCGCACAGGACGAGGCGGACGCGCTCCGGGAGGACATGAACGACTGGATCGACCTGGGCATCCGCGGGCAGGAGCACGCCACGAGCGATGCGAGCGACTTCCGGCAGGCGTCCCAGCGGGTAGATGGCCTCCTGACCAGCCTCGAACACGGCGGAGATATCGGCCAGACGTGGGAGTCCTATCGCACGTTGGTGGCCACACGTACGCCGCCGCTCTTCAAGAGCTACGTCGACATTGCTAGTGGCCTTACCCTGCGCGGCCTACGTCTGGACGGTCGGGTATGCGCCATGGCCGACGACCTCGTAGTCGACTGGGCGCGGTACCACGACTTGAGTAGAAAGGCGTTGACGATCCCAGCGTTCGACGATGAGGAGCAGCCTTCGCATATGGTGCGCTTCGGGTTCGCCGCATGGACGGTCTGGTCGCTGCCACTGTTCGCTGGCACGTTCTGGCGGATGTACGCGGACCTCTTCAACAGCATCGCGCTGACCTCGCTGGCCACGGACGAGCCTTCGCGGCGACGTGTGCGGACGTATCTAGGGGATTGTCTAGCTGTCGAGATGATGGGACCCGCATACGCATGTGCTTTGATCTTGCTGCGGCTGGACCCGGCCCAGACTGAGGACGAGGCCGCGAACCTGGGCTTTGACAGCGTTCGAGCACAGGTGGTCATGGACATGATGCGCCCTGCGGCAACCCGAGAGCGGTCGAAGCTTCAGGAGATCTTCGATCTGCTCGACGACGCCTGGACAGACGCTCAGGTGCTGGCCGGTGACGCCGACCAGCGCTCGACGGACTTTGACTACGCGGCTCCAGTCGTCGCGCTTGCCCGGGAGGTAGTGAGCGAATTCGGCCCCAGGATTGGGGCACTGGCAGGGGTCGGCGAGGACCGCTGGGAGGCCTCGAGGGCTCTCGCTGGGTCCGCGTTGTCGCCGCCGACACCAGACGATGGCGACAAGGTCGATCGCGAGAAACTCAGCGCTCTGCTCAGAAACTCGTCAGTCGTCGACGTGTTGAATGCCGCGTGGCGGCGACGGCTGCTTCCAGCAACGTGCCTTCCGCCGGCACCCGAGCTACCCGGCAGACAGGCAGACGAAGCGCGTCGCATCGCGGCACGGGTTTCAAGCAGAGTCTGGCCCTCCCTCCCTCGCCCGACATCGGGAGCCAGCCCGATGCTCTCCCTGCGCGGCGCGACCAGACGAGGATGATGCCATGACCGAGCGACCAAGAGCAGGCAAGCTGCTCCCTGGTGGGCCTGTGCTGCGTGATGCCACCGTCTCACCGCTGTCCTTAGTGGACGCGGAATTCCGTCGCCTCGGAGAGGCACTCAGCGCTGGGATCGAGGGCGACCATGTTGCGGCGCTCGTGGCGGCAATAGACGAACTGCGCAACGCCGCCGGCATCATTCCAGAGGCCGAGCTCAGCCGCCGGATCGGCAGCGGCCTGGTCCTATTGGGCTCGGCCTACGAGCAGATCGGGAACCAAAAGGACGCGGTGGTCGCGTTCCGTCGGGCAATGACCCTCTTGGCGCACGTTGGCCTTGAGGACCTGCCGGCCGAGGTGCTGATGCCGTAC
>Ga0307410_10000915_pt1 | contig 12582 bp, 13 predicted proteins | sample 322Ometagenome_3_FD_203707 | JGI IMG/M metagenome (GOLD analysis project Ga0307410, IMG submission 203707) | Maize rhizosphere microbial communities from greenhouse at UC Davis, California, United States - 322HYB-O-3 | ecosystem: Host-associated > Plants > Roots > Rhizosphere > Soil | place...
GATAATTATAAGTCAAATCTGACCTGCATTCCACCGAACCTGCGCTCTATTGATTATAGTATTGGATAGTGTATCCAGCATGCCTTTAAGGAAGACCACTATTAGGATGTACGATATGACATTAACTATAGATAATAACGAATCAGACACTACATTTCAGGATATCATAAGCGATATACTTTCTCAAGATAATGTCATGTTGTCTGTAAAAAGCACTGGGGCTATATGCGAGGTAAATACAGAAATGAATTTGCCTTTGCGTGTTAGCGATCAATATGCCACAATAGGTGACGAAACCAGACCCTGGCATATACACATTAACATTCTCGAAACCAAGGAAGCTAGGTTCGTGATAGAGAACAAAACCAATGGTAGACATAGTTATAGTATAAGATTCTTTGATTCAAATGGGAATTTGGTACTGAGAGCAAATTTTGTCAAGATGTATGATAGTTCAAACACACTTATCCAAGAAAGACTCTTGGCATATGAAAAAATATTTGCAAAGTATGGTAAGAAACAAAATCTAGTATTAAGAGCAACCAAAGAAATAGAGCACTATTAAATCTTTATCGCCTACGACAAATCTGTGATGAACATTAGCTGGAACAAAGATAAAATCAGCGCGATTAACTGGCTTCATTTTATCCTCTATTTCTATATGTCCATTACCTTCAATTACAAAATACACTTCGTCAACTGAATGTGGCTCTTGAGTATCTGTCTCTCCCTTTCTAAGTTTAAGTATTCCCAGGTCGAACCCTTTGCTTTTAAAAACATTTAAAAAATATTCATTAGTACCATCTAAATCAACTATTACTTTCTCAAGGCTAATAATAGAGCTATCTTCCTCTCCCATTGATTCTATTGTGGAAGATACGATAAGCTGAGAATATATTTCTATATTGTTTTTGGTTATGTCACTGTCATCTTAGAACTTAGCCGATAATAATAAACTGTTGATTCTATAAGGAAATAGAAGACTCACCGCAATTTTCAACTGTATTTCCGCGAACTCGTTAATATATTAGCTATTTGATGAGTGATGTTCTTGAGTCAAATCTGTCACTGATTCCACCAAACCCGCAAAGATTTTGAGCCGAATCCAAAAACTTTATGGCTATATTCGGCATTATTAATCGCAGAAAATGACAGAAGATGAGAGGCGGAAAAATCGATAGGGCTTTACTTCAAGGGGAAAGCTTTGAGTTTAGTGACCGAAGCAACGCCCTTTGCTTGCATTAACTGCAACAAGACTTACGTCACTTCTAATGAATCGATCATTTCTTCTATGATCGGCAAATATGTAGAATATTTGGTCTTTTCTGAAGAATATAAAATAGAATAAACTTTATCCTCTTTTATCGCTAAAATTTGCATGAAGTCTAAACCCTCTTGTGTGAGACTGCCCACAAGCTTATACGCTGGAATAGCATTATTAGCTAAATTAGTCGAAGTTAACTCACTAAATTTAAGATCTGGATATGGTTCTAGATAAGAAGTAAGAGTTGCACTCGTGAAATTACTCAAGGCTGTATTATTGGAGACGGTATTAATTTCTAAAATGACGTTTTCACGAAAGCTATCGGTATCATTTTCCAGTGGAGAGTTAAATCTTAGGGATAATAAAGAATTTGAAGTATTTTGAATTATTACGTCCCACCCATCAGGATACTGTGTTCTAATTCCATAAACAGGACTTTCGTATACTAGAGAGCCACCAAGAGATTGAACTGAACTCTCTGTTGTGGTGGTATCGTTATCAATACTCTCTATTCTTTGGTTTCCTCTGAGAATCTCGCTTTCGATTTCTTCAGGGGATTGTTCCTGCTGTGCTAATATCTGTTGATTATTGATACTATTGCTAATTAATACAGAGAAAATTATACTGAGGAGTAGCGGTGTGACGACGATTTCTTTAGTTTTAATCAGTTTCATTGATATAGAACAATAAAGGGTTTCTTTTATAGTTATTTGATAAAAGAACATTTTTTTATTGGCTTTAACAGAAACTGCATATATGTAAGCATCACTGTCTTAAAAGTTACCAAGAACAATGCATACTGTGACACGCATGTAAAACCTCTCTTGATAAATGTAATTTTGCTATTATATTTCAATAATTATTTAGATTCTTAAAAGAATAGTAAAAAACAAGGAGCCGGCTGGTGTGGTTATTTTGACATTATTACGTGGTATATGTTCGAATTGTTTTGAGTGCCTGCGCCGTCCATAGTAGCGGATTGTACCACATAGCCTTGTTGTTTGACAGTATCGACCGGTTCACACAGTAACGGATTTGGAACCTTTGCAAATTCATTACCACCTGGAAGCTGTGCAATGTATGGTCCGGCGAGCACCACTGTCCTATCTGGAGCCCCCACACTAGATCAATACACTCTGCAGTTGGACATCTATTGCTTTGTATTTGATTGACAAGTTGTTGTATTGGCTCTCCGCAAGTGCGTATTGAAATTGAACTACAGTTATTACACACTTATCACAATTGTGATTCCCGCCAATAATAATAACAACGAAAGAGGAGGAACTGCCATAGTCAGAGGTTTTTCTGCCTTAATTATTGGTTGGGTTCTAGTAGAAAACGTACATAGCATACTTTATTGATCTGTATAAGGTCATTTTGAGATAATTTCTTAAGACTGTTTTCTATATTTTTTGTTAACGAATCTCTCACGGTAAGGAGGGTGTTTATGAAGAAGAGACTGGTTGTTTACAGTGAGTCAGGATCATCGATGGAAGGTTTCACTCCAGGATACTCGAATATATGTTCCTATATGCTCCTCCACTTCATTTCCTCTTCTGGATGATCGTAATTATTATTGCTGCGCAATAGCTTCAAAGCTCTCTTTCTTCTTGCGCTCGTAACCGTTTCTTTTGTCTCTGAAGATATTATCTCAATCAGCCTGGCTTTCTTGTAGTCTTTATGATTACTACTAGTAGTGCTGCTGCTACTACTGCTAGCGCTATTATTACGTAGATTAGGTCTCAGCAATCTTCCAAGTCTTTGTATGAATTCCCTTGCACTTCCAGTACCGCTTAGTATTACACCCAACTCTGCATCTGGAATATCAACGCCTTCATCTAGAACCTTGGACGTGACTATAGCCATGTATCGACCTTCCTTGAACTCCCTGAGGACATCCTGTCTTTCCTCCTTGATTGTTTTGTGAGTTATAAGTGGAATTAGGAACTTATCGGATATTTCATGGACAAGGCTGTTGTGCTGAGTAAATATTATCGTCTTGGCACCTTTGTTCTCTGCAAGAATTTCTCTCAGCTCTTCTATTTTGGCCTTGCTGTTCAGCGCAACATTCATCGCCTTGTTTCTGGCCAGCAAGGCTTCCCTTGCTGTCCTGTTTCTCCCAGACATTATTATCAACTTTTCAAGGGTAATCGGATACCTTTGAAAACTGAGTTTCTTCATGCATTGCTGATAGATGCTCATATTTCTTCTGTACTCTTCTAGCTCATCTGGCAGCATTTCCACCATTCTTCTTTCAATTTCATAGGAAGCAAGGTGTTTGTCTTTAGCAAGCTCATCAGGGCTGGCTTGAAACACAACTTCGCCAACGAGCCTCGGCAGGTCTTTATGAAGATCATCTTCCCTTTCAATCGTAGCAGTAAGGCCCAGACGAAATGGTGCCGCCATTTGCTCCGCTATGGTTCTGTAACCTAGAGCCGCCAGATGATGCACCTCGTCAAATATTACAAGCGAAAATTTGTTCCCAAGAAAAGGTGCTCGTATGTAGGCCGAGTCATATGTCGAAACTGTAATTGATTGTATGTCATCATTACCTCCTCCGAGGTTTCCTATTCTGATGTTTGGAAAATATTTTGAGAGAATTGTGGTCCATTGATCCATCAAGTCAAGTGTCGGAACGACAATCAGAGAAGCGGCATTTGATTTCTCTATGGCCCTAATGCCAATAATGGTTTTGCCAGAACCCGTAGGTAAAACGACGCATCCTCTCAAACCTGCACGGAGCCAGTTGTCAAGAGCCTTTTGCTGGTAATCTCGCAATGATAGAGGTGATGACGATGAAAGTGACGATGACAACATCATCGACTCATCTGAGAAAACATAATCTGAATATTCTATACCACTCTGCTTGAGGTATTCTATAATATTAGAATAATGTAGGGCAAGTGCTCTTAGCACGTTCGTCCTCGGGTCTAAAATGGCAAATGGAATATGGGCAAGACCATGGATCACTATGGTGCCTTTATCATAAGTTAACGTCGCTTTGAGCACTAGTAATTTTCTCAAAAAAGCATTAAAAGTCTTACCCCTCAAAATTCAATTCCCCCTATTTGTAGTAGTGATAAAACAAGAACAGGTTTTATCATAAACCAATTAATTAACATGCTTTAGTTGTTCAGTTCTACAACACTAAATAACTGCCTACACTAACCATTGCTCATTGAGACGATAGCACAATAGATGTGTTCATAAGTGTAATGATAAGTGTCATGATATAGTGTTTTGTTCTGTTGCTTCGAACACACAGGAACCTTCTTCAAAATATTGAACTACCATAATTTTATTAGCAAGTAAGTAATCACTACTAGGTATGACAGAAGAACCAGAAGAAGAGGTCGGGACGGGTGACACATGTACAGTAGTGGATGTATGGGAGTTGCTAGGTAGAAGATGGTCGCTCCACATTTTGAAAAATCTAAAAACAAAAGAAGTCATTAGGTTTAATGAACTAAAAAGATCGCTGGCCGGCATCAGCAGTACAGTACTCTCAGAGAGGCTGCTGGAACTAGAGCGTGAAGGGCTTGTGACAAAAAAGATTTACCCAGAGGTGCCACCAAGAGTAGAATATAGTATTACGCCTCAGGCAAGAGAGCTCGGATTGATAATAAAAGATCTGGCGCGTTGGGCAAACAAGTGGAAGCGCCCAGAAATAAAGCCACTTGTTGCCCAAAAGAAAAGCTAGTGCAGCTTTTGGAACTTGCGGCCGTCCTTTGCGCTGACAACCCCTATTTCCACAACAGGCAGCTCACCAAGTGCCCTTTCTATCGCTTTGTTGCTCAACGCGACAGCTTGCTCAACGCTCATGTCGGCGCTATACTCGCTTTGTACCACATCTAGTGCTGATTCAGCCGACTTGCCTATTGCAAAGCCCGAGCCGCGGAAGAATGTCCCGCTTGGGTCAACCTGATAGAGCTGCACGCCAGTCTGGTCGACGCCAGCTATGATCACAGATGCAGCCTGTGGCCTAACTGCGTACACAGTGTAATTGTGCAGGAAAGACCCAAGATGCTTTGCAAGCGAGCCGACATCCATTGGAGTTTCAAAGTTGAGCCGATGCTTCTGTGCTTCAAGTCTCAGCTCGTCTATTAGCTGCAATATGTCACCAATATAGCCTGAGCCTGTAGCACCGACATGGCCGTCGACTACGAATATCTTTTCAGCCGGGTCTATAAGCGGCCTGACAGGCTTGATGTGGCTTGCTAGGAGCGCAAACGACGGAGTTTTGATTCCTATTGTGGTTGATCCCCTATTTACTGCTTCAAGGGCGCTATCAACCAGCACCAACCGGCCTTCCGGCCCATAATAATATGGATACCTTCCTCCAGCAGCAATGTTTGCTCCTGCTCCTGCTGTTTCAGCCATCTCTACTTTTTCACCTCCACCGTTGCCAACAGGTTTGGAATCGCAAGCACCTCTATGCCGTTGCCAGAGCCAGGATCCCGCTCCATAGCTGCAGCCACCGCTTTTGTAGCCACAGCCTCAGCCTGTTCATTTGTGATTTCTTTGAAATACATACTCTCAAGCACTCCATACGCAATGGGCGAGCCGGAGCCTGAGGACGCAAAATCTTCGCTTGTTATTGCTCCACTCATATCAGCTGCATAGACGTGCCCGCCTTCTTGGTCAACGCCGGCGACTAACAGTTCCACAAAATAGGGCTGATAGTTCTTTAGGCCAGAGTACGCAAGGTTTGCGATCAACCTTGCTGATTCTTTGGTTGTGAGCGGGAAGCCTCTCCGCAGCTCCATGAGTTGGCGCTCTGCCTTGGCGACTTTAATCAAATACTCTGCATCGGATAACTGTCCCGCTATTGCCACAGCAAGTGTGTCATCTACCTTGGCTATCTTTTGCGTTATTTTTGAGCCAATGAAAAAGCCCTTGCTTGCCCGCTTGTCTGAGCCTAGCACTACTCCTTCTTTGGTCTTGATACCAACGATTGTTGTCATATCTCTGATAGTAGTATAGGAAGATAGGGAATTAATTGACCCGTATTGCTGGAAATAAGTCACAGCTAGTTTTCTCCTAGTTAAATTCTTCATATATGAAGCATATATTACCAGAGCGCTTAGCGCGTTAATCCGAGGGTTTGTAGCTAGGTCAGATATGGCTGGTGTGTGAATTGTGCAATCAATAAAGCCTACCGCAATTAGACTAAATGACAGTTTATTGTTTCAAGCAAAGGCGAACTGACATCTAAAGGCTTGCTGCATTCCATTGTACGTAGTGATAATAGTTGCAGTTCCAAGAGTTGCAAGCGATACTGCGAAAACTTCTAGACATCCCCACGCCACCTTTTCTTCTGATGCTTCTGTCGCTGCAAATACTGCAGATGAAAAGCTATCTAATCAGTCTTGTTTTAATATTATCCTACATTTCATATATGAAAATGGTACCATTTCTATGCGAAGAATACTGACGTGGTAGTCGGCCCCCGGCCGTAAAGTAGAGTTTGAACGTCGTAGGTGCCATAGAAATAGATTGAGGAGACAAATGACTAACTAACTCATTGTTCTGCTGGCGCCCTTCGGGCGCCCCTGCTCTAATTATTAACTAAGGTCAAAATTGGCTCTTGTCTTCGTCGACTGGCTTCACTCCCCTGCAAACCGAATTTTCTGGCCCCTTTTTGGTGGACGGCTTGTATTACGTAGATCGACTGCTGCTTTCGTTTATGGGCGTTTTACCTGCCTCCATGATCGTGGCAACTATAGCTGCAGCGATCACGGAAGCAGGTCATATCAAGAGCTCTTGACGAGAGCGGCTAGCTTCTCGCTGGTACTTTCAAATCCTGCAGGTGTTATCTCTGAAAACAGAATCCCTTGGTAAAGCTAATTGACTACACGAGCGTCTTGGTGATCCGGTACGTAGGCATCAAGCCTGCTCTGCATCACATTTGTTATCTGCTCATAGATGGTATACGATCCCACCATCGCCTGCACTTTTTCTTTTTCAGTGGATGCATTGGTCTCGATGACAATATATTCTGCAATTAATCTAAGGTTGATTTGGAATGAGCCATCGTCACTTGTCCACTGCAGTGTATAACCTGTATCGCTCCTTATCATGCCTATCCATCTAAGGTTCTTAAACCACCTGCCGATCAAGTGTCGGATAACTTCTGAGGGTTTGACATTTAACGGGATATACGTCTGCAACAACTGCATATACTCTCTGCCCTTTGGTTTGTGTTGTTGCTGCTGCAACAACTCGATCCTTGGCACTGCAGTTGTACCGCCCTTGCTAAGCTGATAACCCACCGGAGACTTTTCCACAAGCTCCATTTCTTCTAGCCTACGGAGCGCCCTTGACAAGCTTTGCTGGTGGAGGTTGAGCTTACGCATCAAGCCTTTAAAGGAGTAGTTTGATCCAGCTTCATTCAGTAATGCCAAGATCTTGTTATCGTTGTTATGAAAATCGTTTGCACTAAGTGAGTTCTGTGAGTCATCTTCTTCTTCTTTTTCTTCTACTAGGATCTGAGCAGCAGCCTTGTCACTGGTCATCTGCTTTTCCGCTGCAAAGTCCTCTCTAGCGGTCTCCTCCTTGAGGGTTGTAGTTGTTGTTGATTCAGTCGGAATGTCGCTTTCCACTTGCATATTACAAGCGCCCCTTCATGATATAAATCATAAAGTAACCATCCGGAGAGCAGGTAAGTAAAATGCTACTAATACACCTCAATTGCCTCTTCCTTGAAACCCATCTGAGCCAGTAGACTCTTTGCCGTCTCTCGATGGTCCCCTTGGAGAATTATCTGGCCTTCCTTGAACGTGCCTCCTGTGCCAATCTTGGTCTTTAGCTGTTTTGTAATTTCCTTCAAATCTTTTCTTTCCTGAAGGCCTGATATCACAGTGACAGGTTTCCTATACTTTCTGATGTCTTTGGTAATCACTATGGCTGCCTCTTCCTTTTCAATCTCTTTGATCAGCTCATCCATTGAATCATAGTCAGACACTAGGATGATTATTGCCGCTCACGCTCAAAAGTGTTTTGATAAAATATTTTATGGGCGTTCGTCGACTGGAACTGGAAGTTGAAACTGGCGCCCATAGCGATTGATAGTAACTGTTAGTCGGTCATTTACCTGCTTTTTGCGCACGTATGAAGCAATTTCTGAAGGGTTTTTTATCGTGTTGCCATCTATTTCTTCGATGATATCTCCTTTTCTTAGCCCTGCATCGTCAGCCGGACTATAAGGCTCAACTCTTGCAATGAGCGCTCCATCAATCACAGGGAGCCCATAGTACCGTGCAAGCTGGGGTGTAACCTTCATCGACGCAACGCCAATCCACGGCCGAGTTACCTTGCCCTTATCTATTAATTCTTTCAATATCGACTTGGCAGTGTTAATAGGAACTGCAAACCCGATACCCTGTGCATACGGCATGTTAGCGGTGTTGATAGCAATCACTTCTCCTTTAGTATTGACAAGTGGTCCACCTGAGTTACCTGGGTTGATGGCAGCGTCTGTCTGTATTAGCTCCAGCACGCCGCTCCTTGTCTGTATGCTTCTATTCAATGAGCTGACTATGCCGGCACTTACTGCAGGTCCTCCAGTGAGCCCAAAGGGGTTGCCAATTGCAATCACTATCTGACCAGCCTTTAGGTTGTCTGAGTTGCCAAGCTGTGTAGCTGTAAGCGACTGTTCTGAATCTACCTTGAGCACTGCAAGGTCGGTGGTCTCGTCACTTCCGACTACCTTTCCTTTGAGCACCTTGCCATCTGGAAGCGTCACCTTAAGCCGCTCTGCGTCGTCGATCACGTGGTTATTTGTAAGGATGTAGCCCTTTTCATCTATGACTACCCCTGAGCCTACTCCCTCTACTGGAAATATCCTGAACATCTGGTCATGTAGCATCCTCACACTTGCGATGTTGACTACGCTCTTGCTCACTTTTTCAACTGAGCTGATAAGTACATCTTCTGGAACAGGTATCATATGCCACTATATTGGAGGGCAGCAGGTAAATTGACCGGCTATTCTAGAATCTGGTCACACTAGTTGGACAAGAGAAGCACAGTATTAGAAATCTAGCATTGAGAAAAAATTGCCATTTCATCAAGAAAGCATGCTTTGGCTAAGATACTAATTGCAGCTGTTTTCGGCTTGTTTTCAGGTATGCCACTTGGGTATTGAGGTTTTTGTTCAACTTTCATTTCGACATGCAAGTAACTGCTACGACTCGGAAGGCAACCGTCGCGTGCATAACACTTGCGAAATCGATGTATATGAAACTATGCGAGTCTTGAAGGAAAATCTTAATGCAGTGGCACGATTGGAAACAGTGGACGGTTTCATAATTTCCTATCTGCCTAAAGATCATATTAGCAAATCAAAATATCCTTGTCCAGCTGAACTTTGCACACCATTAAATCTTGATATGATTATGACGCATATCGAAAATATTGAGAGATAGAAAAAAGTTACCCTGTAGAGAGACCATGGCATTTAATTGGCACTTGATGGTTGGACTTCTTCAACCGGTTATTAAAATGAAGCACAAGGTATCTAATTGAAAAACTTCTACTAAGAAGGGGTTAATTTTTTGATGTGCCAATTGATGTATTCCTCGTAGATGCTCTGGAAATTGTTGAAGTGGGACAAATTTTGGTTACTCTCTGAAAAGCTTTCGATGACGCGGCGCCTCCTAGTCTTCTTTTCTCTTTTTATGGCCTGTAATGCGCTGCAAACGTGTCCGGCTCATTAGAACCAAAATCACGCATAAATTGATCCCTGACAAGCCTGCCATATACCACCAAGTCGCGTGCCATCATCCGCACCCTACTTGACAATCTTGCATTCACCGTTTCATGACCTGTAAAGTCCTGTGGGCCATTTATCGATACCCCATAGGGCATACTCCATCCATAGCACTGGCGCACCGCTGTACGCATCTGATCCATAACTGTAAGCCCTTTCTCATGTGATGCAACTATGTATCCAAACACTTTGCCAGCAAACTCTTCATAAAAGTGATCAAGAAAATTCTTAAGAGCACCGGACATCGAGCCGTGGTAGTCTGGCGATGCAAGGATAAAGGCGTCAGCCCAAGCTATGGCCTTGGCTGCCTCTTCTACCTCTTTTGAGGCTGTGGCGCTTGGATCGTATAGGGGCAAAACTATTCTATTGAGCTCTAGTAGGCGAACTTCTGCACCTTGCTTTTTGACATACTCGAGCGCAATTTTAAGTGCTCGCGTGCTGTATGATCCCTGTCGAGTGCTACCTGCAACTCCTAACACGTTAAACGAATTTTTCATCTCTTATTATTATTGGACTTAGCCGAATTAATCGACTTGCTTTTACAGGAACTGGTCACACCATCAATTCTTGGTGATTGCAGCTTTCTATGGGGCATGTTCAGCCTGCATAGCCGCAATCGAGGGTAGAGCCTTAGCTATCACTAACTTGCACCCAAGTGATACCTAGTATTGCAATCTATCTGATGAAGAAGATGTTGTTGTTGTTGCCCTTCGTTATTGCTCTCTTGAACTAAATGGTGATGCGCTTGGCACATGATAGGCATTCAACAATTACCTGACTTTCGCTCTTATTTATCACTTTGAACTTCTTTGAGCCACATGACAGGCAGACAGGACATGCCCTTTGACCCTTTACCACGTCTCCTCCTCCTTCTCCTATTACCACCTCTGCGGGTTGCTATCCGAGCGGGCCAGCATATTTATCCTAACAATGCCTCCAACCTGCTGTATCACCTTTGCGACTGCCGGTGGTACTAAATGCTCCCATGGCTTACCCTCTTGCATGAGACGCCGAATGTTTGCGCCATTGTATTCATTTATTTCTGCAAACACAGGGTCCTCAATGACAATGCTGGAGTCTTGAGAGCGTGTAAGGTGCTTTACAAATTCGTTGCCCGAGTATAGCACATCAAATGGTGGGACCATTGATCGTATGTAGGCAAGCCATCGAGCATTGTTCTCATCATTTGCAACAGGTATAATATAGCATCTTGAAAGATCAACCCCTGCTTCTTTCAACGCCTCATGAATCATTAGCACCCTCTCGCCGGCACTGAAAGGATCCTTGTCGATAAAGTTGAACTGCGCGCTCCCAATTATTATCAAGAGCTCGTCGCACTCGCTTAGGATCTGCTTTGTAAGTGCTAGGTGACCCTTATGGAAGGGCTGGAAGCGTCCCAGCATGAGTCCACGTCTCGTCATTGTGGTTTGCCTAGCTTATTCTTCCACTGCTCTATTTCCTTTGCTTCTATCTTGCGGAAGATCGGCTCTACCTTACCAAGTTCATGGCCTGCAGGAATTGCTTTGATGTCCTTAGCCGACTCCCAACCCTGCTGGTGAACACCGCCACCACTTCCAAGCTTGAGCTGGGCCCATATCTTTTCACACGAAAAGGGAATGAATGGTTCAAGCAGGACCGCCAAGCTTCGTACTGCATTCACCGATACGTACACCGTTGTGTTTGAAGTATCCTTGTTTGCCCAGGGTGAGTTTGTCTGGAAATAATGGTTCATGTAATTGCTATATTTTAGGATCCTCTTGAGCGACTTGTCTATTTCGTTGCTTGACAGCAGCCTGCCTGTTTCATCCACTGTTGCCGCCAGCTCCTTTTCTGTCGTATCGTCAATGCTGGATGGCTTGGGCACTATGCCTTGAAACGATTTTTGCGTAAATGAAAGGGCCCTATTTATGAAATTGCCAATGTTGGCGATCAGCTCATTGTTTATCCTTTCATAGAATGCATCAAAGTCAAAATTCAGATCGTCTTGCGAGTATGAGACCACAGACGCAATATAGAATCTCAAATAGTCAGGGTTGAATGCGGAAGTGAAATCCTTCAGGCCAATATACCAATTTCTGCTCTTTGATATCTTTTGGTTTTGCAGCATGAGATGGCCCCTTGTAGGGATATATTCTGGAAGCTTGTATTCTGAATTGATGCCAAGACGTATTGCAGGCAAGAAGAGGTAGTGGTGGTAGATAATGTCCTTGCCAATAAAATGGTAAATCTCCGATTCGTTCCAGAATTTCTTGCCGTTGCCTCCCCTATCATTCACGAGCTTGACAAGCGACGAGATGTAGCATAGGTGGTTATCGAACCAGCCGTAAAACACTTTACCCTTTGCCTCGGGCAGGGGTATTGGCACGCCCCATGAGAGGTCACGAGTGATGTCCCAATCATGCAGTCCTTCGTTTATCCAGTTGATGACATAGTTCTTGACGTCCGGCTGCAAGTGCGTGTTCGACAAGAGCCACTTTTTCAGCTTCTCTTCAAAGCTTGACAGACGGAAAAAGTAGTGTTTGCTCTCTTTTTTGACAGGGGGTCTGCC
>Ga0307410_10000918_pt1 | contig 12579 bp, 9 predicted proteins | sample 322Ometagenome_3_FD_203707 | JGI IMG/M metagenome (GOLD analysis project Ga0307410, IMG submission 203707) | Maize rhizosphere microbial communities from greenhouse at UC Davis, California, United States - 322HYB-O-3 | ecosystem: Host-associated > Plants > Roots > Rhizosphere > Soil | place...
GCGCTCGGGGTTGTCCCGGTCAACGGCGGCGTGATCGTCGTGGACCGGGACAACCCCGAGCGCGGCGCGTCGTGCGGCGTGATCACCGACGTCGACGCGGCGACCAACACCGTGAAGGTGGACTTCGAGGTCAAGACGGTGCCGAATGCGCCCACCCCGAACGGCGCCGCGCCGGGCGGCACGCCGCTCGGCGCCGGCGCGGTGGATCTCGTCGCGGTGCCCGCGCACGTCTACTGGATCGACCCGGGCGGCGCCGGCAATCCGCCCCGGCTGATCCGGGACGGCATGGTGCTCGCGAACGACGTCGAAGACCTCCAGCTCGCGTTGTTCTACGACGTGGACGAGGACGGCGCGGTGAGCGGGCTCGACGCGGCCTTCGCGCCGCCGCCCTTCCACAGCGCCACCGAGTACCCGGGCTCGGCGGCCACGAACGCGGAGTACGAGTCGGGCGTCTGGGACAACTCGCAGCTGCGCGAGGTGCGGGTGACGGTCGTCGCCCGCACGCGCGGGGAAGACCCGGAGGTGCTGGCGAACCCGGCCCTCGCGAACAGCGTCACGCAGGGCTTCGAGAACCGGCCGGCTGGCGTGGCGCCGGACGGCTTCCGGCGCCGCTCGATCACGTTGGTCGTGCAGCCCCGCAACGTGGATCGCGTGCTCTGATGCGCGGAGGTGACCCCATGCGAAACGAGCGACGGCGAGAGCAGGGCATGGTCATGTTCATCACGGTGCTGATCCTGGCGCTGATGGGCGGGCTCGGCCTGGCGGCGCTCGACTCGGCGGCGCGCGACCGCGACGCGGCCGGCCACTACAACCGCGAGACGCTGGCGTTCTTCGCCGCCGAGGCGGGCATCGCGCACGCGCGCGCGCTCATCCGCAAGGTGGGCAGCACCTCCGAGCTGCCGGCCTTCCCGACCGAGGCCGCGCCGCAGACCCTCGGCGACACCTCCATGTTCCCGGACGGCGCCGGCGCCTCGGCGGACGGCAACGCGCTGCCGCTGTACTACGGCGACCCGACGGTCACGAACCCGATCAAGTCGGACGGCGAGTCGGCGGGCAACTACAGCGAGGGCATGAACCTGCAGAGCAAGGGCGCCAAGGCCGTGGCCACGCTCTGGACGATCAACGTGAAGGGCGAGAGCCCGGACGGGGCCAGCGCCCGGATCGAAGCCAAGGAAGTGAAGTTCCTGTTCGGCGGCGGCTACTAGGCGCACCGGCGAAGCCAGACGGAACGGGGGGGAAGCAATGCAGAGGGGACGTGTCCGCGGCGGCGTGCTCGCCGTCGCGGTCTTCGTGCTCGCCTGTGGCGGCGACGATCCGCAGCCGAGCGGCGCGCCGCTCGCGCGCGACCGCGGTGAGCCGGTGCCGGAGCGCGCGGAGAACGAGGCGCCCGTCGTCGAGCGGATCGTGCTGCATCCGCCGCGGCCGCTCGCGGGCCAGCGGATCGAGGCGCGCATCGAAGCCAGCGATCCCGACGGCGACCCGATCCGCCTCGAGCTCGAGTGGCGTCACGACGGCCGCGTGATCTCGCGGGGCCCGAACGCGGTGATGACGCTCGAGCAGCTCGCGAAGGGCGACGAGGTCGAGGTGGTGGTGACGGCGACCGACGGGCGCGACACGAGCGCGCCCGCGCACGCGTCCGTCACGGCAGGCAACCGCGATCCGCTGATCGAGGCGCTCTACCTGGCGCCCGACGGCGAGATCGCGCCGGGCCAGGCGGTGACCGCAGCGCCGCGAGCGCTCGACCCCGACGGCGACCCGCTCGAGTACGAGTTCGTGTGGGTGCTGAACGGGCAGGTGGTACGCGGGGCCGAAGAGGCCGCCTTCGCGACCGACCGCCTGAAGCGCGGCGACCGCCTCCAGGCGCGCGTGCGCGTGAGCGACGGAGAGGCCTTCAGCCCCATCGCCGAGAGCATGACGCTCGAGCTCGCCAACAGCGCCCCGCGCTTCAAGGGCCTGCCCGAGATCGCCGCGACGGAGGGCGCGTTCCACGCGGACCTCGAGGCGCAGGATCCCGACGGAGACCACAGCCTGCGCTTCCGCCTGATCGAGGGGCCGCCGGGCCTCACCGTCGACGCGGTGAGCGGGCGCGTGAGCTGGCGGCCGGGCGCGGATGCCGCCGGCACGCACGCCGTGGAAGTGGCGGTGGGCGACTCGTTCGGCGCCGAGAGCGCGATGCGCTTCGAGCTCACCGTGGCCGGCGCGGGGGCCGCCGCGCCGCCTGCGAAGGCCGACGCGAGCGACGACGGCGAAGAGAGCGACGAGAGCGAGGCCGGCGAAGAGGCCGACGCGACCGAGAAGGAAGAGAGCGAAGAGAGCGAAGAGAGCGAGGAGACCGGGGAGAGCGAGGCGTAGCCGCTCCGCAGCCGGCTGCGGGGTGCGCAGGCGACTGCGTACCCGGCGCTCGAGTCGGCGCCACGGATCGATCGACGAACCGGCCGTCTTCGACAGGCGTTGCGCATGGCACGTCGCTTGCTGAAGGAACGGATCGCGAAGGAGACCGCCATGCACCAGTCCCACCGCCGCTCCACGCGCTGGCTCGCGCTCGCGCTCACGGCCGCGCTGTTCCTACCCTCGGCGGCCTCGCGCGCGGACGACACCGTGCTGTTCACCACCACGAGCGTGGCGCCGACCGTGCTGTTGCTGCTCGACAGCTCGGCCTCGATGAACCACCTGATCTGGCACCCGGCCTACGATCCTTCCGCAACCGTGTCGTGCAACGCGACGGACTACGGGGCCTGGGATCCGGTCGCGAACCCGAGCGGGGCCTTCGATCCCACTGCGACCTACTACGCCATCAACAACAAGTTCTACTACAAGCTGCTCGGCGTCCTCGTCCAGGATGGCAGCCCGACCCGCACGCACTGCGGCCGGACGCGCACCATCCCGACCGACGCGAACGCCTCCCCCGACCCGACACTCGACCCCAACACCAAGTACACGCACCTGTCGGGCGCGTACCTCAACTGGCTGTTCAGCGCGGAGTCGGACCCCTACTGGGGCGCGGGCGCGCCCGACAACGTCCGCATCGATGCGAGCGGGAACGGCATCCCGACCAGCTGCGGCGGCGGCTCGAACTACGGCAAGTACCAGCGCACCCGCATGAACGTGACCAAGCAGGTGCTGAAGGACGTCGTTTGCCAGGTGAACTTGGTGGGCGAGGTGCGTTTCGGTCTCGCCCAGTTCCGGCAGCGCGCACCCACGTCGACCGACGCGAACGGCGGCTTCGTGGTGGAGGAGGTGGCGATTCCGGAGTCGGGCCAGCTGTCCGACCTCACGCAGGCCATCAACTCGGTGGATGCCGACACGGACGCCCCGCTCGCCGAGGCGCTGTTCCAGCTCTACACGTACTTCATGAGCCGCGACAGCGCCGACCTGCCCGTGGGCAAGGACGGCGCCACGAAGTTTCCGCGTTACGAGTACAACGTCTCGGCGAGCGGCACCGGCGGAAACTGGGTGAACAGCTCGAGCAGCTATACCGCGGACCCGGTGGAGTACTCGTGCCAGAAGCACTTCATCATGGTCATCACCGACGGCGACTCGACGAAGGACAACTTCGAGGTCCAGAACGACGTCCAGGAAGCGGCGGGATTCGCCGACTTCAAAGACAAGCTGATCGGCGACTACAACGGCGACGGCGAGGTCGAAGAGCAGCCGAACCTCGTGTACCCGGGCAGCAACTCGTCGTTCTATCTCGACGACATCGCGCTCTACATGACGGAGAACGACTTCCGCCCGGACTTCGACAACGTCCAGACCATCGACACCTACGCGATCGGCTTCCACACCTCGGACGCCGCCAACAGCCTGCTCGGGAAGACGGCGGCGGTGGGCAACGGGCTCTTCTTCGCCGTGCACGACGAGGATGCCCTCGCGCAAGCCATCATCGACCAGCTCCAGAGCATCATCGAGAAGGCACAGAGCTTCACGGCCGCCACGGTGCCGGCGAGCCGGACCGCGGACGGCGAGCAGCTCTACGTCTCGCTCTTCACGCCGAGCTCGAAGACCGCCTACTGGGACGGCCACCTGCGCTCCTATCGCCTGAATGGCGCCGGCCAGGTGCTGGACGCCAACGGCCAGTGCGCGATCGACGACCCGACCGGCAACTGCTTCTCGGGCGCGTTCCTGCCGGTCGATCAGCGTCCTCCCTTCTGGGACGCGTCGTCCTCGATGCCGGCGCCGGGCAGCCGGAATCTGCTGACCAGCGTGCTGCGCGGCGCCGCGCTCGATCCGGACGTGGTCGAGTTCCGCCACGAGGCGCCGTCGGGCGGGGTGCCGCCCGCGAACCGCGTCGCGGCCGCCGATCTCGGCGTCACCTTCCCGCCGGCTACCACGCCGCTCGACTCGATCGCGACGGACGTCGAAGAGTACACCGACGAGATCGTGGCCAGCGTGCGCGGCTGCAAGTTCGGCACCGGCGCGAATGGCGTCGCCTGTGTGGAGCGCGAGGGCCAGCTCTCCGACATCTTCCACTCGAACCCGGTGGTCGTGGGTCTGCCGGCGATGTTCGAATCGGATCCCTCGTACAAGGAAGGCTTCAAGGGCCTCGTCGGGACGCGCGATCGCGTCATCTACGCGGGCAGCAACGGCGGCTTCCTGCATGGCTTCCACGCCGGCGACTGGCAGCCCAGCGACACGCCGCCGAAGTACGACCCGGGCACGGGCGCCGAGCTGTTCGGCTACATGCCCTGGCCCGCGCGGCAGAACATCCAGTACAAGCCCTTCGACAAGGGCAACCGCGACTACTACTTCGTGGATGGCTCGCCGACGGTGTCCGACGCCTGGTTCTACACGAACTGGCAGACCGGAGGCAAGCTGGCCTCGGGCGCGGAGTGGCGCACGGTGCTGGTGACGGGCTTGCGCCAGGGCGGCGAGGCGTACCTCGCGCTCGACATCACCAACCCGGCCGCGAGCAGCTGCGCCAGCCCGGCCCAGGGCGACGGCTATCCCTGCTACCTCTGGGAGTTCCCGCGCGAGGACGACACCAGCTCGGCGCAGGACTACATGGCACAGAGCTGGGGCGACCCGATCCTCACCAAGGTGCGCGTCACCGACGGCAGCACCGTCTTCGAACGCTGGGTCGCGATCGTGACGGCCGGCTACGACCCCAGCAGCGACCCGAACGAGCACGCCGCCTACGACCCGGACTCGCTCGCCGGCCGGGGCATCGCCGTGATCGACCTCAAGACCGGCGAGCCGCTCGCGACCCGCGGCTTCGACCCGGCGGGCGACTGCACGAATCCGGGTGCGCTGGTGAACAACACGCCCGAGCGCCAGATGTGCTTCGCGATCCCGTCCACGCCCGCGGTCTACGACGCGGACGGCGACGGCTTCGCGGACGTCCTCTACGTCGGCGACCTGGGCGGCAACATGTGGAAGTGGGTGCTGAAGGCGCCGCTCGAGCTGTCCGACGCGACCACAGCCGCGGACGCGGCGGGCGACTGGCCGTTCCGCAAGGTGTTCTCGGCCCCGGTCTACAACGACGGCAGCAACGACTTCTACAAGAGCATCTACTTCCCGCCGGCCGGCACGCGGAAGAACGGGAAGATCTGGATCGCCTTCGGCACCGGCGAGCGCAACGACCTGCTCCACATGGGTGACGTCGCTACGACGGAGGACAACAACCGCTTCTACGTGATCGAAGAGGTCGACCTGTGGGAGCAGGCGGCCACGCCCTTCCCGGACCTGACCGAGAACGACCTCGTCGACCTCACCAGCACCAACACGTGTGGCGACCTGAGCGGCGCGCGGGGCTACTTCATCGTGGGCGAGGAAGGCGAGAAGTGGGTCACGAACGTCGAGATCTTCGTCGGCTACGTGATCGTGAACTCCTACGTTCCGCAGCCCTCGACGGACCCCTGCGAGATCGGCGGCCTGGCCTACCTGTGGGCCTTCAAGGTGGAGTGCGGCGAGGGCCTCTTCACCGACGGCGCCGGCAACCCGGAGCGCGCGCTCGACATCGGCGCCGGGCTGCCCACCGACCCGCGCGTCACCGTCGGCTCGGACGGCGACTCGACCAACCGGTTGATCATCAGCAAGCAGGGCGGTGACATCATCAACATCGACGCCCCGCCGGGCTTCCCGGGGTCCGGGATGTTCTACTGGCGGGAGCTCATCGACTAGCTCCATCTGCGGCAGCTCGAGCAAAGCCCCGGGGTCTCGGCGAGCCCCGGGGCGTTCGTCTCAGCGCTCCTCGCCTCCGAGCCCGTACTCCTTGATCTTGTACAGCAGCGCTCGGTGGCTGATCTCGAGCAGGCGCGCCGCCCGCGTCCGGTTGCCGCCGGTGGCTTCGAGGGCGCGTGCGATCAGCTCGCTCTCGAAGCGGCGGCGGGCGCGGCGGAGCGAGAAGTCGCCGCCGTTCGCGGGCGGCGGAGCGCTGCGGCGCGGCGCCGAGAGGGCCTCGGGGAGCTCGCGCAGCGTGATGCGGTCGCCGTCGCAGAGGATCATCGCCCGCTCGATCGCGTTCTCGAGCTCGCGCACGTTGCCCGGCCAGTCGTGCTCCACCAGGCGGTCGAGCGCGTCGTCGGCGATGGTGCGGACGGGCTTGCCGAGCGCCTCGCGGAAGCGCGCGATGAAGTGGTCCACCAGCAGCGGCACGTCGTCGCGCCGCTCGCGCAGCGGCGGGACGCGCACGCGGAAGACGTCGAGGCGGTAGAACAGGTCCTCGCGGAAGCGGCCCGCGGCCACTTCGCGCTCGAGGTCGCGCGAGGTGGCAGCGATCACGCGCACGTTCACGATGCGCGGCTTCGATTCGCCGATCGGCCGCACCTCTTCCTCCTGGAGGACGCGGAGCAGCTTCACCTGGAGCGAGGGCGGCAGCTCGCCGATCTCGTCGAGGAACAGGGTGCCGCCGTCGGCCTCGACGAACAGGCCGCGCCGCGCGCGATCCGCGCCGGTGAAGGCGCCGCGCGCATGGCCGAACAGCTCGCTCTCGAGGAGCGTCTCGGGGATCGCGCCGCAGTTCACCGCCACGAAGGCCTGGTGGCGGCGGCCGGACTGCGCATGGATCACGCGCGCCAGCACCTCCTTGCCGGTGCCGCTCTCGCCGGTCAGCAGCACGGTCGCCTTGTACTCCGCGGCGCGCTCGATCAGCTCGAGCAGCTCGATCATCGCGGGCGAGGCGGCCACGACCGGGCGGTCGCCCACGGCGCGGCTCACGTCGCGCTGGAGCAGGGCGTTGGCGCGGCGCAGCCGCTCGCGCTCGCGAGCCTTCCGGATCGCGAGCAGCACCTCGGCGGGCTGGAAGGGCTTGGCCAGGTAGTCGAAGGCGCCGCGCTCGAGCGCGACGGCGGCGAGGTCGCCGGAGCCGTAGGCCGACATCAGCAGGACCGGCGCGCCGGGCAGGCGGCGGATCAGCTCGGGCAGCAGCTCGAGCCCGTCCTGGCCGGGCATGCGGACGTCGCAGAGCACCACGTCCACCGGCGTCTCGAGGCAGGCGAGCGCGGACGGCGCATCGCAGGCGGTGACCACCTCGTACCCCTCGGCCACGAGCAAGAGCGCGAGGCTGTCGCGCAGCGCTTCGTCGTCGTCCACGACCAGGATGCGATCCGACAAGACACCCCCGGGCGAGCCGTATCGGCTCGCGGCCGGCCGGGCGTGAGGGGCCTCCGCGGGCGGTGATCCGCGCCACGAGAGAGGGGTGACCCGCGCCACGGATTCCGGTCGGACGCCGGCTGGCTGCCGGCTCAAGTCGCCCCCAGGGCAGGCCGATAGCACCGGCGAACCGGGCCGTGGGTCCGTGGTCGAGCGGTTTGGAGGGGGACTGGTGCCCGCCAATAACGTCCAGCGCTTTCGCGAGTCCCTGATGATGAGCAAGGCCGAGCTCGCGCGCCGCGCCGGCCTCTCGACGCTCACCATCGACCGCATCGAATCCGGCCGGCCGTGCCGCCTCGACACGAAGCGCCGCATCCTGATGGCGCTCGGCATGCGCGTCGTCGACCGCGACAAGGTCTTCGGCGGCGTCCCGATCACCAACCCGGCCGAGCTGCTCGGCCGGCCGATCGCCAAGTCGGCCTGAGCGCGAGGAGGTTCTCCGTGCAGCTCTTCTCCATGGGAAAGTCGAAGTCGATCGTCGGGCTCGACATCGGCTCGTCGTCCGTGAAGGCGGTGGAGTGCGCCGTCCGGAACAAGCGCGTGGACCTGCTCCACGTCGGGGTCGCGCCGCTTCCGGCCGAGGCCATCGTGCAGGGCGCGTTCCTGAACTCGAGCGCCATCGTCGACGCGATCCGCGAGGCGATGGACTCGGCGGGCATCAAGTCGAAGACGGTGGCGACGGCCGTCTCGGGCCACTCGGTGATCGTCAAGAAGATCGTGATGCCGAGCATGACGCGCGAGGAGCTCGACGAGTCGATCCGCTGGGAGGCCGAGCAGTACATCCCCTTCGACATCAACGAGGTGAACCTCGACTTCCAGATCCTGAACGGCGCCGGCATGGAGGGGCAGATGGACGTGCTGCTCGTCGCCGCCAAGAAGGATCTGATCGACGACTACGTGCAGGTGATCGGCGACGCAGGGCTCCAGCCCGCGATCATCGACGTGGCCGCCTTCGCGGTCGAGAACGCCTTCGAGGCGAACTACGAGCTCCGGAGCGACGACGTGGTGGCGCTGGTCAACATCGGCTCCCAGGTCGTGAACATCAACATCGTGGCGAACGGCGCTCCCGCCTTCACGCGCGACATCTCGACCGGCGGCTCGGCCTACACCGAGGAGATCCAGAAGGCGCTTTCCGTCGGCTGGGACGAGGCCGAGCGCATGAAGATCGGCGGCAAGGGCGAGCGCACCGCGCAGGACGTGGTGCCGCACGAAGTCGAAGAGGCGATGCGCAGCGTAACCGACACGGTGCTCGGGGAGATCAGCCGCTCGCTCGACTTCTTCACCGCCACCGCCGCGGAGAGCCGCATCAGCAAGATCTACCTGTCCGGCGGCGGCGCGCGCGTGTCGGGCCTCGACGCGGCCTTCCAGCAGAAGACGAACCTGCCCGTCGAGCGCATGAACCCGCTCGCCCGCGTGACGGCCGCTTCGAGGCTGGACGACGAGTTCCTGAGGGAGATCGGGCCGTCGCTCGGCGTCGGCATCGGTCTCGCGCTGCGAAGGATGGACGACTGATGATCCATATCAATCTCCTTCCGGTCCGCGAAGAGCGGCGCAAGGCCGGCGCGCGGCAGCTCGGCCTCGTGCTGGTCGCCGCGTCGATCGGCTCCGTGCTCCTGTCGGCCGCCATCCACCTGAAGGTGCGGCACGACATCTCCTCCACGCGCGAGACGAGCGTCGCGACGCAGAAGGAAATCGATCGCTTCGAGCCGCAGCTCAAGCAGGTCGAGGAGTTCAAGAAGGCCAAGGCCGAGATCGAGCAGAAGCTGGACGTGATCCAGGGCCTGAACGAGGCCCGCTCGGGCCCGGTCCACATGCTCGACGAGCTCGCCACGCACACGCCCGACCGCATCTGGATCACCAAGATCTCGGTGCACGGCGGCCGGATGATGATGGAAGGCATGAGCCTCGACAACGAGCTCGTGGCGCTGTTCCTGACCGCGCTCGAGGAGTCGCCCTACTTCAAGGACGTCGAGCTCGTCGAGACGCAGGCCAAGGAGAAGGACGGCTTCCGCCTGAACGCCTTCGAGGTGAGCTCCGTGCTCACGGCGCCCGGCGCCGAGAAGCGCGCGGCCGAGGCGGCTCCGGCGGCAGCGCCGGCGCCGGCCCCGGCCAAGGGCAAGCGGGGCAAGACCGCAAAGACCGGCGCCGGAGTCGCCGGGGCGGCGCGGTAGGAGGCGAGCATGGATCTCGGTCTCGAAAAGCTCCAGGTCCACCTCGACAAGCTCGCGCGGCTGCCCAAGCCCGCGCGCATGGCGACGGTGCCGGCCATCATGGCGCTCGTCTTCGGCATCTACGGCTACGCGTTCTTCGCGCCCGCGCGCGAGGAGCTGGGGAAGGCGGAGCAGGAACGCCTCCAGCTGCAGCGCAAGCTCTCCGAGGTGCGCGCCGTCGCGGCCAACGAGCAGGCGGTGCGCGACGAGATCGCGATGCTCGAGAAGAAGCTCGCGGTCGCTCTCCGGCAGCTGCCGAACAGCAAGGAGCTGCCGGTGCTGCTCACCGACGTGACCAGCCTCGGCAAGAACGCCGGCCTCGACTTCCGCGGCTTCCGGCCGCAGCAGGAGATCCGCAAGGCGTTCTATGCCGAGGTGCCGATCGAGATCGAGTTCAGCGGTGGCTTCCACGACATCGCCTCGTTCTTCGACCAGGTCGCGCGGCTGCCGCGGATCATCAACATCACGGACCTGGAGATGACGATCGGCAAGGAGAACTCGCTCTCGACCATGCTCAAGGTCGAGGGCAAGGCCACCACGTTCCGCTTCGTCGAGCCGGATCCCGAGCCCCCCGCGGACGCCAAGGGCGCGAAGGGCAAGGCGGCGAGGAAGGCCCCCCCGGCGCGGGGCGGTGCGGCACGAGGGGGTGCGCGATGAAGCGCGGATGGTGGATCGCTACGGCGCTGCTCGCGGCGCTGGGCGTGGCAGCGGGCTGCTCCGAGCAGTCGGTGGGCCCGACCACGGCGGACTTCCAGAAGCAGCGGGCCCAGGTCGTGGAGAAGCAGAAGCAGCTGGCTGCGCTCCAGCTTCCCACCAAGAATCCGAAGCCGGGTGACCCCGCCAAGAGCGGCGGCTCGATGGGCAGCAGCACCGGCTTCGCCTACCAGCCGGGCGGCAAACGCGATCCGTTCCGCTCCTTCATCCTGGATCGCCTGCACGAAGACGAGACCGAGACCAAGGGCCCGCTCGAGGAGTACGACCTCTCGCAGCTGTCGGTGGCGGGCCTGGTCTGGAAGGCCGAGAAGCGCCGCGCGCTGGTGATCGACCCGTCCGGCCAGGGCTACGTGGTCAAGGAAGGCGACAAGATCGGCAAGAACAACGGTCGCGTGCTCGAGATCGGCGACAGCTCGATGCGAGTCCGCGAGGAGTACGTCGACTTCCACGGCGAAGCGACCACCAAAGAGATCGACATGCGTATTCGGCAGAGCCAGGGAGGGTGAGCCCGATGTTCCCGCAACTCGTGATTCGATTCCGCGGGGCCGCCACGGCGGCCGCCACGGGTCTCGTGCTGGCCCTGGCCGGCTGTGCCAGCGCGCCGTCGACGACGGGCTCGAGCCCCGAGCTCAGCGGCGTGCGCGTGGAGACCGGCAGCGACGCCACGGAAGTGGTGCTGCTGGGCGTCGCGGACGCGCAGCCCACCGCCGTCGAGGAGCAGGACCCGGCGCGCATCGTGGTGGAGCTGCCCGCCGGCGTGGCGGCGTCCGCCGAGGGCGCGACCCCGGTCTGGGACGGCATGCTCGAGGAGATCACGGTGAGCCGCGACGAGGCCGATGCCACGCGAACGCGCGTCGTGATCGGTCTCGCGACGGCGGCGAGCTGGGAGATGCAGCCCGGCGCCGACGGCATCGTCGTGCGCGTGCAGCGCAGCGGCGAGATGGCGGCGGCCGAGGCGCCCGCCAGCGACGCGCCCGCCGATCCCTGGGCGGCCAGCACGCCCACGGCCGAAGCGGCGCTGCCGCAGGCGAAGCGCGCGACCCAGCTCACGGGCGTGAGCGCCAAGGTGGAGGGCGAGGGCGTCGTGGTCGACTTCGCGGCGGACGGCCGGATCGAGGGCGCCAAGTCGTTCATGCTCGACAGCCCGCCGCGCCTGGTGGTGGACCTGCCCGAGATGAAGAGCGCCGTGCCCCAGAGCCGCGTCGCAGTCGACCATGCCGTGGTGAAGGCGGTGCGCGTCGGCCAGCACCAGGGCAAGGTGCGCGTGGTGGTGGACGGCGCCGAGGGCGCGAAGGGCTTCGCCGAGAAGAGCGCGCCCCACCCGGGCGGGCTCTGGCTCGCGCTCGCGGGCGCAGATCTCCCGGCCATGGCCGAAGCGATGCCGGTTGTGGCGGAGGCGGACCCCGCCGCCGGCGACCCGGCCGCGGCGACCGCGCCCGAGGCTCCGGCCCCGGCCGCGCCGGAAGCCGCTCCGACCGCGAGCGGCAAGGCCCAGATGGTGCACGGCGTCCAGCTCGACTCGGCGGACGGCCACGATCGCGTGGTGATCGTGACCGATGCGCCGGCCGACTACGGCCTCACCGAGGTCGACGACAAGACGCTCATGGTGCAGGTGCGCGGCGCCCACATCCAGCCGGATGCCGCGGTGCGCCTCACGCCCGAGCAGCCCGGCGTGGTCTCGATGGTCGCGGCCTTCGAGCAGCCGGAGCTCGCCACGCCCGAGGTGCGCGTGGTGGTCGAGCGCGTGCCGGGGGCGAAGCCCGTCGTGACGCAGCACGGCACGATGCTGATGCTCGAGTTCGCAAACGAAGGCGCGGCCGCCGAGCCGGTGCCGGTGATGGCGAGCACGGGCGTGCCGATGGAGCAGCCGGCCGCCGCCGAGACGGCGTCGACCGACGAGGCGCCCGTGAGCAACGCCTCGGCCAAGGCGATGAAGCAGGCCAAGCAGCCCGGGCCCGCGGCCATCGACCCCGACGGCCACGGCATCGAGGTGCTGGCCGAGGGCGGCCTGCTCGAGGGCAAGGTCTACACCGGCCGCCGCATCTCGCTCGACTTCAAGGACGTC
>Ga0307410_10000919_pt1 | contig 12576 bp, 8 predicted proteins | sample 322Ometagenome_3_FD_203707 | JGI IMG/M metagenome (GOLD analysis project Ga0307410, IMG submission 203707) | Maize rhizosphere microbial communities from greenhouse at UC Davis, California, United States - 322HYB-O-3 | ecosystem: Host-associated > Plants > Roots > Rhizosphere > Soil | place...
CGTGCAGTACACCGGCTCACCGCTGAGGTCGCCGAGTGGTTCGGGCTCGACGCGGGCACCCTTCGCGAAGGTGAGCGCGCCGACTTCGTCGTCATCGACCCTGAGCGCCTCGACGAATCGGTGAACGCGTACCACGAAGCGACGGTTCCGTTCTACGGCGGACTCAGCCGCATGGTGAACCGCAACGATTCCACCGTCGTGGCGACCGCGGTCAACGGAACGGTCGTGTTCCGCGACGGCGAGTTCTGCGAGGGCTACGGTACGACCGTGAAGTCAGGCAACTTCCTGCGTGCCGGCAAGGCGCAGCGCGCGAAAGCACTTGCCTGACGTGGCAAGAACGCAACAGCAGCGTCGTGAGGAAACCATCGCCCGACTGCTCGACGCCAGCATCGAAACCATCGTCGAGGTGGGGTACGCGCGGGCGTCGGCGGCGGTGATCGCCAGGCGGGCAAAGGTTTCCGACGGCGCGCTGTTCCGCCACTTCCCGACCATGGGGGACTTCATGGCGGCCACCGCCCAGGAAGTGATGCGGCGCCAACTCGGCTTGTTCTCGAAGCGGGCCGCCGAGATACCGGCCGACAGGCCCGCTCTGGAGGCCGCGCTGACAGTTTTGCGGGATGTCACCGGTAACGCCACCAACACCGTGATGTACGAGTTGCTCGTCGCTGCACGCACCGACGAAAAGCTTCGCGCCACACTGAAAGACGTACTCACCGAGTACGCCGCGAACATCTATGAGACGGCTCGGGCACTCCCCGGCGCCGATCAGTTCCCGGACGAGACCTTCGCCGCGCTGACGGCAATCCTCACCAACACTTTCGACGGCGCGGCGATCGTGCGTGCGGTCCTACCGCAGCCCGAACTCGAGGACAAACGGATCCAATTGCTCACGGCCCTGCTCAGCAGCGCGTTACCCGCGCGGCAGGACTAGCGCGCCTCGAGCGCTCGCCAGCGCGCCGAGGTGCACCGCGATCCCCACCAACGGACCGCACAGCAGGGCGACCACGGTGCGGGTCTCGAGGTCCAGTGGCAGCAGCAGCAGCGCGGTCGACGCAACCGTCGCCGAGACCCATCCAAGCGAATAGGCCCGGTGCAGCGCTGCCGCCACCGTCGCCGCACCGGTCAACGTCAACAGCGCGATCGCGATCGCGGCCGCGGTCAGCCATGCCAGTAGTGCGCCGTCGGCCCGGTACTCGGCGCCGAACGCACTTCGTAGCAGCCATGGTCCGAATATCCCGGCGGCAAGCACACCCAGCAGGCCGAGCGTGGTCACCGCAGCGGCGGGCTTCATCAGCGCCTGCATGCGCTGGGTGCGCTGGTCGACGAAGTGGGCGATGAGGTTGCCCTGCATGGCGGTAAGTGGCACCAGCAGCGGCGCACGGGTCAGGGTGACGGCCAGAATCACGACGCCACCCGTCGCGCCCAAGTCACCCGACGTCGCCTTGAGCAGTACCGGAAAGCCCATCACGAGAACGGCACTCGCCCCCGCGGCGGCGATCGAATGCGACGCCCCGCGCAGGAACGTGGCTGTGCCGCCGGGCGTGAGCAGCTTGGCCGCAGCCCGCGTGGCCGGAGAGACGATGAGCATGATCAGCCAGGCGATGGAGCCCGCCACTGTGGCCCACAGGTACCCGCCCAGGCCCCAGCCCACCAGGAACGTCACTACGGCCACGATCACCCGCAACCCGGCATCGGTCACCATCAGCGACCCGTATGCGGTCCAGCGGTTGAGCCCGGCCAGCATGCCCAGCAGCGTGGCGTGCAGGCAGAAACCGGCAAGCCCGACGGCCAGCAGCGCGACCGAAAGCCACCGGGACTCGACGAACACGTGGCCCGACCACAGCGGTGAACTGGCAGCGATCAGCGCGGCAGCCCCGACCCCGACCAGTGCCGCCACCCGCATCGGGTGGGTTCGCGGGCCCCCGACGATCTCGGCGTAGCTGGCCGAACGCACCTCCCGCGTCGTCTCCTGAAGGAGGCCGAACGCGGCGCCGGTGACCAGACCGAACGCCCCCCAGAACACGCCGAACACCGAGAACCCGACCGGTTCGAGGTCGCGCGCGGCGAGGTAGAGCACGGTGTATCCGCACAGCGCGGACAGCGCCGTGGCTGTGCCGACCCGGGCCACGCTCGCGCGTGTGACGGGCCCCGGTGTGCCGGCATCTGTCACGGGGAGACATCCAGAGCAGGTAGCTCCGTCGAGTAAAGCCATTGCGCCCACAACGGCCTCAGGGACTCATTCGTATAGTTCGACGCAAGGCCGGTGAAGTCGTCGGTGACCGCGGTGCTGTGGCGATGCCGTGCCGTCCAATCACGAAGCAACGCAAAGAAGTTGTCGTCGCCGATACGCCGCCGCACTACATGCAGCGTGAGTGCGCCGCGCTTGTACACCCGGTCGTCGAACATGTCGCGGGGTCCAGGATCTGCCAACAACAAGTCGTGCGGCGAATCCGCCAGCCGCTGGTAATAATGTCGCGCCCACTCGTCTGCGGTTCGACCGCCGGAGTGCTCAGACCACAGCCACTCCGCGTAGCAGGCGAAGCCCTCGTGCAGCCAGATGTGCCGCCAACGCTGGGCGGTGACCGAGTTGCCGAACCACTGATGGGCCAGTTCGTGCGCGATCAGGCGCTCGGAACTGCCGTTGCCATTGCAGTGATTAGCGCCGAAGATCGAGATGCCTTGTGCCTCAAGCGGTATCTCGAGCTCGTCGTCGGTGACCACGACGGTGTAGCCGCTGGCCAGCGGGTAGGGTCCGAACAGTTTGACGAACAACTTCATCATCTGAGGTTGGTCGGCGAAGTCCTGATCGAAGTTGTGCCGTAACCGGTTCGGCAGCACAGCGTGCATCGCAACGCCGTTCTTGGCCATGCGGTGCCGTTGGTATACGCCGACCTGCAGGGTCACCAGGTACGTCGACGTCGGCTCGGCTTGCTCGTAGGTCCACGTGGTCATTCCGGCTCGCGCCCGCTTCGACACCAGCTCACCATTGGCCAGCGCGTAGTAGGAGCTTTCGGTGCTGATCCGGATGGAGAAGCTTGCCTTGGCGCTGGGATGATCGTCACAGGGGAACCACGAGGCCGCGCCGTTCGGCTGTCCGGCGACCAGCGCGCCCTCGGTTAGTTCTTCGAAACCGACTTCACCCCAATGGGATTGGATCGGTCGGGGAGATCCGCCGTAGCGCACGACGATTGACATCGCGGCGCCCGCGGGCAGAGAGTCCGCCAGGCCGATGTGCAGCTTGTCGTGTGACGACCGGAACTGCGCGGGCCGTCGTCCGTTCACGGTCACCTTCGTGACGTTGAGCACATGGGACAGGTCAAGGGTGAAGTTGCGCAGGGCAGCAAGTGTGACGGCGGTGATGGTCGCCGTCCCGGACAGCCGATTGATCGCCACCTTGTATTCCAAGTCGAGATCGTAGCGCGATACCCGGTAGCCGAAGTTGCCGTTGGCCGGGATGTATGGATCGATGACGGGAGGGGGCCCCTTCTTCTTGCTGCGTGTCACGCGGCGGCGTTTTCTGACTTCTTGGGCGCCGGGTCGGGTGTATCGCCGCCGCGTTTCTTGCGGAACAGATTCCACGGCGCAATCGGATTGCCGAGCCAGCGGGTCGAGGGCGGTACCTCGTCGCCACGCATCACCAGTGAGGCGGGGCCGACCGTCGCACCCGCACCGATCCGTGCGGCGGGCAAGGCGACGCAGTGCGGTCCCAGGGTCGAACCCTGTTCCAGCACAACGGTGTCCATCCGCATGATGCGGTCGTGAAACAGGTGCGTCTGAACGACGCAACCACGGTTGACGGTGGACCCCTCGCCAAGGGTGACCAGGTCGGCCTCCGGCAGCCAGTACGTCTCGCACCACACGCCGCGCCCGATCGATGCGCCGAGCGCCCGCAGCCACAGGTTCATCACCGGAGTGCCGGTCGCGCCGCGCGCGAACCACGGCGCTGCGACAGTCTCGACGAAGGTGTCCGAGACCTCGTTTCGCCATACAAATGCAGACCACAGCGGATGTTCGATGGCCCGGATACGACCTACCACAACCCATTTCGCTATCACGGCAATACCACCGGCGATCGCGCCCGCCGTCAGCAGCACGAAACCGCCGGCCAGTGCTGACCACAGCCAGCCGTAGCTGACAGCAAGCCACTGCAGCGTCAGCAACACCGCGACGCCGATCGCGAACGTCACGACCAGCGGGATGATCCGGCAGGTCTCGACCATGGCACGCAGGATCTTCAACCGCGCCGACGGGTGGAACGTACGCAGCGTGTGGGCCGCTGTCGGCTTGCGCCGCAACCGAACCGGCGGACTGCCGAGCCACGACGATCCCGCCTTCGCTTTGGGCGGTGCAGCGGACAGCACCGCAACCAGTCCGTCGTCGGGCACTTTACGGCCCGGCTGGGTGATGCCGGAGTTGCCGAGGAATGCGCGTTTACCGATGGTCGCCTTCGCGACGTGGATCCAGCCGCCACCGAGTTCGTAGGACGCCACCATGGTGTCGTCGGCCAGGAACGCGCCGTCCTCGATCACTGTGAACTTCGGTGTCAGCAGTGCCGTCGAGATCTCGGTGCCGTGGCCCACTTTCGCGCCGAGCGCCCGCAGCCACCACGGGGTCAGCAGGCTGGCGTACAGCGGGAACAGATAGTTGCGCGCGGCATCCATCAGTCGCTCGGTGGCCCATATCTGCCAGCCGACGCGACTGCGCACCGGGTGATAGCCCTCGTTCAGCCGCAGCGAAAGCGCCCGCACCCCGATCACCGTAAGCAGCGCGTACGTCAGCACCGCGGCCACCGTCGCCGCCGGGGTCCACAGTGCGGCGGGGCCGATTGCCGCCGTCACGGTGCCTGCGCCGCGGATGCCCCACCCGATCACGGCCAGGCCGACGCCGAGTGCCAGCAGCGGCACCGCGCCAAGGAGTATCGACGTGGCTCCGTAGACAGCGACCCACAGCGGCGCCCGTCGCGGTCGGTGGTCCGGCCATGGATGGCGGGCCTTGCCGGACTTCACCGCGGGCGAGCCTTTCCAGAACTGGCCGTTCTTGACCTTGCCGACGACCCCCGAACCCGGGGCGACATCAGCGTTCTTCCCGACGATGGCCCCAGGCAACAGCGTCGTGCGGGCGCCGATGGTCGCGTCGTTGCCGATGGTGATCCGGCCCACGTGGAAGTGGTCGCCGTCGATCCAGTGACCCGTCAGGTCGACCTCGGGTTCCACCGAACTCCGGTGGCCGAGTTTCATCATGCCCGTCACCGGCGGGGCCGAGTGCAGGTCGACGCCCTTGCCGACCTTGTTGCCGAGCGCGCGGGCGTAGTACACCAGCCACGGCGCTCCGGCCAGATTCTCCGCACCGCTGGCCTCCGCGAGACGTTCGGCGAACCACACGCGCAGATGCTGAGGTCCGCCGCGGCGATAGGTGCCTGGCTCCAATCCGGACAGCAGCATCCGTGCGAACAGCACCGCGATACCCATCCGGCCCAGCGGCGTGACAAAGAGCAGCAAGCCCGCGACGATCCACCACCAACCGATAGGCGCCGCCCACGGCACCAGGTTCAGTTCGGCGGCGACGCTGTTGGCTACGTTATTGAGGAGGGCCAGCCAGACGACCCACTGCAGCGCGGTCAACGTGGCAAGCGGAAGCGTCAGGGCGACCTGAATGGCCTGCGTCAGCCGCGGCGTCGGTGTGACCACACGCGTCTTCACCCGCGGTGGCGGCTTGAGTTCATCGAGGTAGCCGGCCAGCGAGCCGAGCCGAGGATGGTCGTAGAGGTCGGCCACCGTCACCTGCGGATACCGCTGACGTAGCGCGGCGACCAGCTGGGCGGCCGACAACGATCCGCCGCCGAGCGCGAAGAAGTCGGCCTCGGGACCTTCGATCGGGGCAGCCAGGACATCGCGCCACAGGGCCGCCACCCAGCCCATCGTGCCCACCAGATCGGATGCGTCGGTGCCTTCCGGTTCGCCCGGGGGCGGCCACGGCAGCGCGTCACGGTCGACCTTTCCCGACGTCCGCGTCGGCAGTTCGTCCACGAGCACCAGACGCGGCACCAGTGCGGCGGGCAGCGCCTCGGCCAGCGACGCCCGCGCCGCGGGCAGATCGAAGGACGGATCGGCGCTGGCGATATAGCCGACCAGCAGCGGGGTGCCGCTGGCCGTGCGCCGGACCGCGGCCGCGCCACCGCTGACCCCGGGCAGATTGACGAGCGCCGAATCGACCTCGCCCAGCTCGATCCTGCGGCCGCCGACCTTCACCTGGTCGTCGGCGCGCCCCTGGAAGTAGAGGCCGTCGTTCTCGAGGCGAACCAGATCGCCGCTGCGATAGGCCCTATCCCATGCCCCGGGCGGGCCCAGAGAAGGCATTGCGGCGTACTTCTCGGCGTCCTTCTCCGGATCCAGATAGCGGGCCAGGCCGACGCCGCCGATGACGAGTTCACCCACCTCACCCGCCGACACCGGCACGCCGGACTTGTCGACCACCGCCAGGTCCCAGCCGGGCAGTGGCAGCCCGATGCTGACCGGTGCAGCGCCGGTCAGCCGCGCCGCGCACGCCACAACGGTCGCCTCGGTGGGTCCGTAGGTGTTCCACACCTCGCGCCCGTCGACCGCAAGCCGCTCGGCGAGTTCCGGCGGGCAGGCCTCGCCGCCGAAGATCAGCAGCCGCACGGCCTCGAGTGCCTCGGCGGGCCACAACGCCGCCAGCGTCGGCACCGTCGACACAACGGTGATGTCCCGCGACACCAGCCACGGGCCCAGGTCCATGCCGCTGCGCACCAGCGAACGCGGTGCAGGCACCAGGCACGCCCCGTGTCGCCAGGCCAGCCACATCTCCTCGCATGACGCGTCGAACGCCACCGACAGCCCGGCGAGCACTCGGTCACCTGGCCCGATCGGGCTGTCCTGCAGAAACATTCGCGCTTCGGCATCGACGAACGCCGCCGCACTTCGGTGGGTGACGGCGACGCCCTTGGGTGTGCCGGTGGAGCCCGAGGTGAAGATGATCCAGGCGTCGTCACGGCCGAGTGGCGCGGCGGCCCGCCACCCGCGCGAGGAACCCTGCGCGCGGATCAGCCCCGCCTCGGTGATGATTGCGACGACGCCGGCCTCGCTGAACACCAGGTCGGCCCGCTCGTCGGGATCATCGGCGTCCACCGGAACGTAGGCCGCGCCGCTGGCCAGTGTCGCGAGGATCGCGACGTACAGCGCGTAGCTGCCCGAAGGCATGCGGATTCCGATGCGGTCGCCGCGCCCGATACCCCGCGCGGCCAGCCATTCGACGCTGTCCTCGATGTCGGAGATCAGCTCGGTGTAAGTGAGCTGAACCTCGCCGTCGTCGATGGCAGGCGAATCCGGATGACGGCCTGCGGTGTCGTAAAGGATGTCGATGAGCGTGCGCGGTTCGGGCGCATGCGGTGACAGCAGATACTGCGAAGGTATCTGCTGCCCAACGTCCCCAGTCACGGGTACAAAACTACTAACCAGCCTTGGCTGCGCGTACGCGCCGCACGCGATGGGTGATCACAATTGCGCGAACAGCGATTGCACGTTTGATTTCGTCGATTTCGGTCAATCGCGGTTACCTGGCAGAATCATGTGCGGAGGGGAGTATTCCTTCGCCGCAGCGTCGTCATCACGTCGACCTCATCGGACGGCCGGTGCTGCGGACCGCGCGGTCGCCCGCGACGGTGGAAGAGACCTCCGGCGTTTTTCGGACTGCATTCGCGGTCCGCCGCGAGACGACCGGAGGTTTTGTGAACGTTTCTCAACTCGAGTGGATCATCACGCTGGGCGTGACGATCGCGATTCTGCTGTTCGACGTCATCGTGATCGGACGTCGGCCGCACGAACCGTCGAAGCGCGAGACCGGGACATACCTGACGATCTACCTCACCCTCGCGGTCGCATTCGGCATCTGGGTGTGGTTCTTCCACGGCAGCCAGTTCGGCCTGGAGTTCTTCACCGGCTGGCTGACTGAATACAGCCTCTCGGTGGACAACCTGTTCATCTTCTTGATCATCATGGCCAGCTTCAACGTGCCGAGGAAGTATCAGCAGCAGGCGCTGCTGGTCGGCATCATCCTGGCGCTGATCTTCCGTGGCATCTTCATCGCTCTGGGGGCGGTGGCCATCAATCAGTTCTCCTGGATCTTCTATGCGTTCGGCGCGTTTCTGGTCTACACCGCCATCACGCTCGTCCGCGACACCGATCACGACGACGACGCCGAGAACTTCGTGGTGCGGTTCGCGCGCAAGCACCTCAGCCTGACCGACGAGTGGCACGGCCTGAAGATGTGGATCAAGGAGAACGGCAAGCGGCTGATGACGCCGATGTTCCTCGTGATCGTCGCGCTCGGCACCACAGACCTGCTCTTCGCCCTGGATTCGATACCCGCTATCTACGGCCTGACCCGAGAGCCGTATCTGGTGTTCACGGCCAACGTGTTCGCCCTGATGGGTCTGCGCCAGCTGTACTTCCTGCTCGGCGACCTGTTGAAGCGGCTGGTGTACCTGTCCCAGGGCCTGGCCGTCATCCTCGCGTTCATCGGTGTGAAGCTGATCTTGCACGCGCTGCACGAGAACGAGTTGCCCTTCATCAACGGCGGCGAGCATGTGCCGGTGCCCGAGATCCCGACGCTGGCAAGCCTCGGCGTGATCATCGTGACGTTGCTCATCACCACCGCGGCCAGCCTGTACAAGACACGCGTGCACGACGTGAAGAACGGCGAGACCGGCGAGGCCGGCGAAGACACTGCACCGGACGCCGAGGAGTCCTTGGATTCGCGCTGAATCCAAGGGTCGACGGCGGCCGCCGCGACGCCCAGCGATGTCGCCGTCATCCTCGACGTGACCGTGGCGGCGGCAGCCGACTTCCGTTCGGCTCCACTGGCTGAGGGGTCAGGCGAGGGCTTCGTAAAACAGGCGCGCGTACCGGTTCGTGCGGTCGGTACCGACGGTGCCGGGACCCATCTTGTTCATCACGTAGGCGAACGTGGCCCGATGTTCGGGGTTCATCACGATCGCCGAACCACCCCACCCTCCCCACCAACAGATCCTGCCCTCGGGAACGGCGGGCACGCTCTCCGGAGTGGGCAGTCCGAAGCCGATACCAAACCGTAGTGGGGTGAAGAGCACCTGGTCGACGCCGTTGGATTGCTCCTCGAAGATCAAGTCGATGGTTGCCGGGCTGAGTACCTGAACGCCGTTTGCCTTACCGCCCAACGAGATCGGCGACAACGCGCGGGCCAGTCCCCGGGCATTGCCATGGCCGTTCGCGCCCCCGATGTCCGCTCGCCGCCACGCGGTGGTCTCGGCTATCGCTGCAAAGTCCGGCGCAGCCCGGAACGCCGCGAATGTCTTCAGCATCGGGTGGTCCGCGGGCAACGCGTCGTACGGCAGATCAAGAGGCGGCGGCGGAATCAGTTCAGCGATGCGCGGGTCGTCCTCGGCGCGGGCGCCGATCTGGACGTCCGCGTCCAGTGGTTCGGCGATCTCTTCGCGAACGAAATCCTTGAGCGCCTTGCCGCTGATTCGCCGGATCACCTCGCCGATCAGATGGCCATAGTTGATCGCGTGGTAGCCCGAAGCCGTACCCGGCCCCCACCACGGCGCTTGTCCAGCGAGGAGGCTCGTCGACTTCTCCCAGTCGTAGACGTCGTCGACGTCGAAGGGCATGTCCCATCCAGATACCCCCGACGTGTGGGCCAAGAGGTGACGTATCTCGATGTCCTGCTTGCCGTTCTGGGCGAACTCCGGCCAGTAGTCGGCGACGGGTGCGTGGGGATCGAGCAGGTGGCGGTCGATGAGTATCAACGCTGACAGCGCTGTGAGTGTTTTCGTGCATGACCAGAAGTTGACGATCGTGTTCTCGGACCATCGGACGGTCTTGGCTCGGTCCGCATGACCGCCCCAGATGTCGACGACGTACTCGCCGTCGATGTCCACGGCGATCGATGCGCCGAGTTCCTCGCCCCGGGTGATTTCGTCGGCAAGCGCCTCGGCGACCTTGTCGAACCGCGGATCACAGTGTCCTTGCAGTACCTCATGCATCGGACCATCATGCGGGTCGGTCATTGCTTTGTTGCGGCAATTGCGAAGTGGCCTCAGCGTGGGAGAGGTACCTTCGGCTTACCCGAGTGTCAACGTCGAGGGGAGCAGAGATGCACAGACTCACGATGGCGGTCGCCGTGGCCGCACTCGCGTCAGCGCCGATGCTGACGGCAACACCAGTAGCCGGAGCGGCATCGGTCAACACCACCACCACCCACACTCAGCCTGCGGTGCCCGCGGGCCCGCGCGTCCAGGCCTTGGACTGTTACGGCACCACCGGCAACATGGGTTGCGGGCCCGGCTGGTTCTGGCGCGACGGATGGCGCGGATGGGCGTGCTACCCATGCTGAGGCTGGACGTGTGCGCGAAGGCCGGGGGAGCTTTCGCCGCTGTGGCGGTGGCGGCCGCCATCAGCGGATTGGGTTCTGCCGCAGCGCAACCCAACGACTACAGCCAGCTGCCGGTCGACCCGAACCTCATCACGGATTCGCAGGCGTACAGTGCTGACCCCTTCGACATCGATCCGAACGGACAGCGCGGCGTCTCGGCCAGGTACGTCCACCGCGAAGGCGGCACCCGGCAGATCACGACCACCATCCTGATCCTCCCCAGCGCTCAGGAAGCGACGGGATCGCTCGCCGGGGCCGCAGCCGACGTGGCCAATCCGACGTCGGCGCCCGCGCCGGTGGGCACCGGCGGCACGATGGTCTCCGGGACGTCCATGGGCGGGGCGGGGTCGGTGACGGTGCTGTCGTTCACCGAGGGCAACGTCGCCACCACGATCGAGTTCGAGGGTCCCCCAAACGATCCTGCGCCGCCGGACTTCGTGACCGAGCTCGGGCAGAAGCAGGACACGGCCATCAAGGACTGGCAGGGGGCGTAGCTCCCCGCCTGGCAGCCTCCTGGGCGAGCTGCACTCGCGATGTGAGTCCCAGCTTGGTGTAGATGTGCGTGAGGTGCGCCTGCACGGTGCGCGGTGAGACGAACAGCCGCGCCGCGACGTCCTTGTTGCCAAGGCCTTCGCTGACGAGTTTTACGACGTCGAGTTCGGCACGGGTGAGTGATGCCCATCCGCTGCTGGCGCGTCGACGCTCGCCACGACCGCGTTGCACATAGGCGATGGCTTCCTCGATGCTCAGCGAAGCGCCCTCATCCCAGGCTGCACGGAAGTCGCTCTCGCCCAATTGATCTTGGATAACCGCGACGCGAGTCTCATGGTCGGACTCGAATATCTTGAGTCGCGCGGCACCGTTTTGGAGTCGGGCGGCATCTGCCGCGCCGAGCAGACGGGCCGCCTCTCGGTGAGTCCCGGTGTCCGCCGCAACGTAGGCGAGGCATTCGAACGCATCGGGAACCATCATGTAGCCGTGCGATTCTGCAGCTGTGTCCAGTGCCGACCGCGCATCAAGTCCTGCCTGCTCCAACTCTCCTTGTGCGATGGCTATGTGTGCACGAGAAGCCAGCGCCGCGACTAGGGAAATGCCCGTCGACATCGCCACCACCTCGTCGGCGCGACGTCGTGCCGCTGTGAGATCACCGAGCGCCAAGAGCGGCAATGAGGTGACCACATATGTGGATATCGTCGCGGGCGTCATCGGCGTGTGCAGCAACGCGGCTGCGTACGCCTGTGCCGCCGCGGTGGCATCGCCCGCCATCAGCTTCGTGAGCCCGAGCGCCGAATACCCGACGAGTTCGCCGAGGTCGGACTGGTACTCCAGATACGCGTCCGCCGCCGCCTGCGCACCTTCGACATCGCCTTGCCAGGCGAGCACAAAATTCAGACATATGAGTGCGACCGGTCTGCAGAACGAATCGTGTGCGGCGGTCGCTTCGGCGAGGACGTCGCGCAGCGGGGCGAGAGCCTGGGCCACCTCGCCTCTGAAAGTGTGAGCGTTCGCCAGAGCCAGTCGGCACATTCGTCCGTTGAAGCCATCGCCGATCGCATCGGCGACATCGCTGCCTTCCCGGGCCGTCGCGTTGATCACTACGTGGTCGCCAACCCCCATTGCGGCCACTGCTTGCCAGCCGAGGACTTGACTCAGCCGCCACCGATCATTGAGTTCGCGCGCGAGCCTGCCGGCCTCCAGAAAGTCGTTGCCGGCAACCTCGGAGTCGTGAGCGAAAACCCTCCCGTGCGCGCTGAGGGCGCGCATGACGAGGGCCGGGTCACCGATCTCGCGGGCCAAACCGAGCGCCTCTTCGGCGACCGCTGCACCGTCGGCGAAACCGTAGTACGCGAGTAGGCCGGCTTTGTCGGCGAGGGCACGAACGCGGTCAGGGTCGTGATCGGCATCAGTAGCGGTGGTGCGGGCCAGGGCCGCTTCGAGCCACGCAAGCCCCTCCCGGTGGCGCCAGTGAGAAAACCACAGCGGGTGCAGCGACGCGGCAAGTCGCAACGCTGGTGTGGTGTCGGAGTTCTCCAGACTCCACGCGAATGCACTTCTCAGGTTGTCGATCTCCACTTCCGCCTGCGCTAGACGCCGCGCGTGGCTGGTGTCGCTTGGCCAGTCGAGTTCGGCCGCCACCGCGGTGTAATG
>Ga0307410_10000920_pt1 | contig 12575 bp, 10 predicted proteins | sample 322Ometagenome_3_FD_203707 | JGI IMG/M metagenome (GOLD analysis project Ga0307410, IMG submission 203707) | Maize rhizosphere microbial communities from greenhouse at UC Davis, California, United States - 322HYB-O-3 | ecosystem: Host-associated > Plants > Roots > Rhizosphere > Soil | place...
TACCCCGCCGCGGCCGATGACCGGATGTCGGTTTCAAGGTCGGCGGTCATTGTCGTTGCCCCGTTCAATGCAAGTTTCATATTTGTCTGTCTTCGCTGATTTTTCCGAGTTTATCACGTCACAAAAACAAGTCACACCGTAAGCATCTATAAACTTAGGACCTCATAACCATAATCCATTCTTATGCTCTTTACCACACCCACAATGTTGTGTTATATTGCTCCCGACCTCACAATCTTGAATAAAACACTGGAGGAAACTCATGAATCTGCACAAGGTGCTGATATTCTTTGCGTTCTTGTTTGCGTTTTCCGTGATCAACGGCAGAGCTCAAGTTGAAACCTTACAAGACGGCGCCGCGATCGAAGCTGAGACGATGCGGCAAAAAGCGGAGCATGGCGAGTCGCATGCATCAGGTGCCCGCAATGATCTGGGCCCGATCATTCTGGGCAATCCCACTCAAGCCGCAGTGGCGATCCGCGTTGGATTGTCGTACTCGTTCACGTCTGGCGGTTCTTATTCAGAATTCAACACACGTCACCATCCATTTGCGGAGATCAGTCATACCGCCGGCACCGTTTATCTAATTGACCGCGCCACACGGCAGGAGATCGCAGTACTCGACTCGCCCGCCACGATCGTTCGAATCATTCGAGACGCGACGGGCTACCGGGTTTCCATCGCGGGCACAGAGATCGGGACCTTCGCCGGACCGCTGTTCTTTAGCCCAACCGACAAGTCCAACCAATTCAAGATCGAACATATTCGCCGAACCCCCACATTCGGTCCGGCACAGCAGGTTCCGTTCTATCGGGGCGGAATAGAGGTCGCGCACGGGAGCGGCACTCCGGACAACACCCTTAATGTCGTGAACGTGGTGGAAATTGAAGACTACGTACCCGGCGTCGTGGCCAACGAATCGGTCGCTTCGTTCCATTACGAAGCATTGAAATCGCAGGCCGTCGCATCTCGAGGCTATGCGATCGCGAACATCGGCCGTTTCCGTGCAGATTTCCCGTACGACATCGTCGATTCGACAACGTCGCAGGTATATCGCGGCGTTATTTCAGAGCACCCCCGTGCCGTTGTGGCGAGCAATGGGACGGTCGGCCTCGTTGCATCTTATAATGGGCGAATAATTGAAGCCCTTTACTCCTCTTCGATGGGCGGACACACAGAAAGTAACGAGTGGGTGTTCAACCCAACGCCATTGCCTTATCTTCGCGGGATCTATGACGGAACCGGCTCCATCCCTGACCTCGCGAACCCGGTGACACACGCGTCATTCTGGAGTTCCGTGCAGCCGCAAACTTACGATGGCTGCAACCGCACGAGCTTTTCCCGGTGGAAGATGAACATTTTAGCGTCAACCATAAAAACCCGTTTGCTTGCCGTCCCCGCAGCCGGAAAGATCGTTTCGGGCAGTACCTCCGGAACAGTCATCGGCGTCGAGGTTCCAGCGGACGGACTTAGCGGGGCTTCAAAGCGAATCGTTAAGGTCCGGATTTTCTTGTCGTCAGGCAGCACCGTTGATATTTTCGGTTGGTCGAACGTGCGGTCCGTATTCGGCACGCGGGACATATCTATTCAGGGCATCTGCTCGATCAACAACGTTTCCCTTAGCGGAGGTATCACGAACCCGAGTCTGCTCGTGCCGTACACTAATGCGGCAGGCTCATTTGCCGGTGTCTATTCGTATGGCGGAGGATTCGGGCACAACGTCGGTATGAGCCAATACGGGTCCCAGGGACGTGCGGTCGCCGAACAATCGTTCTTACAGATCCTGAAGGCCTACTATACTGGGATCGATGTCGGGTCGTACCCGATTCGCATCAGCCGTGAAACCGGTTCAGGGCCTCCGACGCTGAAGCAGGAGTTCTACGTTCCGAATGCATTGGGCACGCTTGAGATCAGGAACGCAACGGTCAAAGGCATCAACATCCACGTCAACGGAACCTACGACATTATTGTTCGTGCCGAGCAATTGGCGGACGGAACCGAGAGCATTGACCTGAGTCCTTACCTGGTGCAGGGGCTTAACTTCATTCATTACAACGTCGTCGGCCGGAATGGCAGCGCGACCGTAAATGTTAACGTTCAATAGTTGAACCGCAAATTTAGGGGCGTGATCGATTGTATTTCACGCCCATTTTTCGAATCTTGCGTACCTAACTTTCGGTCAGAACCCCCGATATGACCTAACGGTAAGCGGGCCCCCATCCATTACGTTTGGAGCGGTCGTTGCGTAACGCAACGACCTCGGCATCTGCCCCCCCCGACTAGGCTCTTCTTAAAGCCCGAAACAACGATAACCGTTGCTCTGTCGTCTAAGATTCGGCTAATCTATTAGCAACTCGCCCCGCATTACCAAATATGAAACTGGCCTTATTCATCCTCACTCTTTTCGCATTCAACGTGATTGGACAAACGTCGGACGCTGCGCTCCGGCGCATTACACAGGCCGACAACGCTGCGAGGGATTCATCTGGCAAGCTTCCAGTGTCGTCCGCCGCCGAGCATTTAAGCAGAGCTGAGACCTACATGGCGAATCGGTTGTTCCCGCAGGCGCGTGAGCACTGGGCAATCGTTCTCGAAAAGTATCCGGAAGATGCGGGTATTCCGAAAGCGCTTTTCGGGACCGCTCGTTCTTTTATGTGGGAACGCGAATATGGAAAGGCGGTCGAGTGGTTCAACAAACTTACAAAAGATCACTTAATGACCAAGGACGGCCGCGAAGGGTTGTCGTTCAAAGGCGCCTCTTATGTTCGAATGGGCAAGAATCTAGAGGCGGTAAAGGCCTACGAGCAATACACCGTAATGTTTCCGCTGGGCGAACGGATCGAATCAGCGCACCTGAACATAATTGACGCGCTTCGCGAAGCCGGAAAGTATGACGAGGCGAACCGTTGGGTTGGAATAACCGTTTCGAAGTTTTCGGGGAAACCTACCGAAGTGAACGCTCTGCAGGCTCAACTCAGGATGGACATCTATCGTGAGAACTGGGTAGGTGCGATCTCTGCCGCTGATCGAATGTTAAGCGGCAAGAGTTTCTCAGGTTCGATGTCCACCGGGGACGAAGTGAGATTTCTCCGTGCTTTTGCGCAGTCCCGTCTCAACAAAAGCGGCAATACACCGTTCTCATTGATACCCCGCTCCGCCATATCTTACTATTCGGGGCTGGCAGCCGATCGAACCTCGGGGCCGAACGTAAGACTCATCTCGGGCGTAACGCCTAGATACTACTCGGATTATCCCGTGATTTACCGTGAAACCGTCCTTCAGCACAGCAAGAAGCGAGGCGTCGATCCGCGTTTCGTCCTGGCGATAATGAAACAGGAAAGTTCATTTAAGGCGGGAGCAAAATCCCCCGCTGGCGCCCGCGGGCTTTTGCAACTCGTTTACGACACCGCGATCAAGTTCAACAAAGCCGCCGGCTACCCGAATCTCCAGCCCGATGACCTCTACCGCCCCGAAGTGAACATCGCACTCGGAACGGAATATATGAAGTTCCTTAAGGACGAATTTGACGGGCTATACGAGGGAATCGCGGCCAGCTACAACGGCGGCGAGGACAACGCCCTCCGCTGGCTAAACCGCTCCAAACCGAAAGACCCCGGCATCTTCACCGCCGAGATCGGTTTCGCCGAAACGAAGAATTACGTCTACAAAGTGATGACGAACTATCGTATCTATCGTGAACTTTACGACGAGAACCTGAACCGGCGATGATCGAAAATGTAATAATCGACGACCCGGTGAGTACGGAAACGCCGATCTCGCCGTGGTCGTATTCTGCTTTTCTTGTAAGCCCCGACGGCAAGTTCGCGGCCAAGTTCGAATACGGCAGCGAGGTCTGTCAGGGCGGGCCGACCTATGGGGTAGTAACCCTATCTAATGGGATGACCTTCGATGGATGCAATGCATCATTCGTATGGTCGACGGATTCGAAATACCTTGCGGTTCCCCAGTGGACACACTATCGAGAGCAAAGACTGCTTGTAATAAACGTGGAAGAGCGGACCTTTAAACTTCTTCCCGAAGTCCTTCAGGTTCTCGAACTCCATACTTTCACGGACGGCGTCGTCGAGGGCATCGATTCGCCGGTCTACGAACCGCGACCTGTGCGTATCAAAACGGCGCCGTGACAACAGCACGGAGCAATTGCGAGCCCCGACTCAAATAAAATGGGAAAGCGGCTTTTTATCGCGGCTGATATTTCTGAGGAAGCGAGAGCGGCGGTCTCCGGCTTGATCGCCTCACTGCGAGAAGAATTTCCCGTCAAAGGCGTGAGCTGGTCGAAGCCCGAGAACCTCCACGTCACGATCAAATTCCTCGGCGACACGGACGAAGCGGCGGAGATGAGACTTATCGAGAAGCTCTCGTCCAACGAAGCTTCTTACCAGCCATTTCGTCTTCAACTCGACAAACCCGAACTGCTCGGCAAACGCGTCGTTTCGATCGCGGCCCGTAGCGATACGCAGACGATATTTTCTCTGGAGATGGTGATCGACACCGAATGCGAGCGCCTCGGATTCCCACGCGAAGGACGCCGCTTCCGCCCGCACATCACTCTCGCCCGCATCCGGCAGCCGGAAAGTGCGAGAGAACTTGGTCGGCACTTCCTGCAGACGCAGATCGAGCCGCTTGGCTTCGATGTTCGCGAGATCGTGCTGTACGAAAGCAAACTCGAAGCAGGCGGCTCAGTCTATAATGTCGTGAGGAGATTCAAGCTCAACGGATAAGCTCTATCGCGGGTTTCAATTTCCCGCCTCCATCTGTTTTTCGATCGCGGTCGTCACCGCGGGATCCTCCGGCTTTTCCTTCGAACCCCATCGCCCGATCACTTTCCCGTCGCGCCCGATCAGAAACTTATTAAAGTTCCACGAGATGTCGCCGCCAAACTCCGGGTTCGTTTTCTTATTTGTCAAAAATCCGTACAGCGGATGCTGATCCGTACCCGTCACCGAGATTTTCGAGAACATCGGGAAGGTCACGTTGTATTTCAACGTGCAGAATTCCTTGATCTCCTTTTCGGTTCCGGGTTCCTGCCCCATGAAATTATTCGCGGGAAACCCGATCACGACGAATCCGCGATCCTTATATTGATCGTAGATCTTCTGAAGCCCCTCGTACTGCGGCGTGTAACCGCAGCGGCTGGCCGTGTTCACGATCATCACGACGCTACCCTTATATTTGTCGAGCTTCACATCGCTGCCGTCGATGTCCTTCATCGTAAAGTCGTATACCGAAGATGCATGTACCGGTTCCATAGGTGTTGGGTTAAGTATCAGGCCGTAACCATATGCCAGAGCCACGGCCGCCACAACAGCGATCACGACAAGTAGCGCTCCAATTTTGATCAATGTCATTTTATTTGTTCAATTCCCTGGGCGATCTGGGCGTTCGTGGTAGTTGGTCGTTCTTTTCGCCCGTTTCTGCAAACACTTCCTTCAGGGCTCCGACGCTTGAAAGCATTGCGGAGGTCTCCATCGGCATGAAGATCACCTTCGAATTCTCCGTTTTCGTCATGTCTCGAAGCGATTCGATATAGCGGGCCGTGATCAGGTATTGGGCCGTCTGCTCCGGGCTCCCTATCGCCTGGGCGATCTGATGAATCGCCTGGGCCTCGGCGTTCGCCGCGGTAAGGCGCGCCTGTGCCGCGCCCTCAGCGTCAAGGATCGCCGACTGCTTATTACCCTCAGAACGAGTCACCGCCGCCTGCTTCTCGCCCTCCGCACGGGTGATGGCGGCCTGCTTGTCGCCTTCTGCCTGCAGGATCAACGCACGGCGGTTCCGTTCCGCCGTCATCTGCTTTTCCATCGTTATTCGGACATCTTCGGGCGGATTAATGTTCTTCACGTCGACGCGAGTAACCTTTACGCCCCATTTATCCGTTGCCTCATCGAGAATCAATCTAAGCTTTGAATTTATTGCGTCGCGGTTCGACAGCGTATGATCCAGGTCCATTTCGCCCATAACGGACCGCATCCCCGTTATCGTCAACTGTACGAGGCTGCCGACCAGGTCGTTGATTTCGTATACCGACTTGATCGGATCGGTGATCATCCAGTAAACGACCGAATCAACATTTATCGTAACGTTGTCTCGGGTGATGACAGGTTGCGGCGGCAGGTCTATGAATTGTTCACGAAGATCGATGGATGCCGTACCGGGGCGAACGTTCGTCCAATAAACCCCCCGCGGCGATTCAAAGAAAGGAACGATAATGTTAAGGCCGCTCGCCGCCACGCGGTGAAAACGCCCAAGCCGTTCGATCAGCAGCACGCTGGATTGCGGGACGATCTTCACCGTCTTCCACGCCACGGTCAGCAACGCAATCCCAAGAAACAGCAGAAACACTGCACCTAATCCGAAAAATTCCATCATTGCCTCCAACTTTAATTACGCTAAATATACCCTAGGTGTTCGCAAGTCACCACCGATGAACAAACGGAAAAATATAAATTAATTCGGAACTTTGAAATTCCCCGATACGTTTACCCATTTTCCTACGCGTTACTAGGTGGAATACATTTGAAGGAACGCTCGATTATAGTTTTGCAGGATCGAGTAGATTGACAACTTAGGCCCGGAGAAAAGCACAGTATACATACCTTTATCCGCATTATTTTCCTCAGTTCACCTCTTTTTCATTTCAATGCTTTTCTCCGGCCCTCCTGCCGTTTAAATTAGACCGCCGTTCACATATAATTCGTCCAAATGTTATGACGGTATCGATTTCCGACATCCAGACGGCGCGCGAACTTCTCAAAGGTATCATCAACCCGACCCCGATCATCCCCGACGGAAAACTTTCCGCCGAGATCGGTACGACGACTTTTCTGAAAGCGGAATGCCTCCAAAAAGGCGGTTCTTTCAAGGTACGTGGTGCTTACAACAAGATCGCCAAATTGTCCGAAGGTGAAAAGGCTCGCGGCGTGATCACCGCGTCTGCCGGCAACCACGCGCAGGGCGTTGCCCTCGCCGCGAAACTACAGAATGCGAGAGCCACAATAGTCCTTCCCGAATTCGCGCCGCTCACGAAAGTAGTGGCCACAAAAGCGCTGGGTGCCGAGGTGATATTAAAAGGCGATTCTTTTGACGCCGCGGTTGCCTATTCGCGCGAGCTCGGCGAGGAGAAGGGTTTCGTTTACGTCCACGCCTTCGACGACCCGCTGATCGTCGCGGGTCAGGGCTCGGTGGGTTGTGAGATCATTGAGGATCTTCCGAATGTTTCGGTGATAGTTGTCCCGATCGGCGGCGGAGGTATCGCATCGGGCACCGCGATCGCCGCCAAGGCTCTTAAACCGAGCGTCCGCGTGATCGGGGTACAAGCTGCAAACGTCGCATCAATGAATCCTTCGCTGGACGCGGGCGAACCCGTCGAGATCTCCGCTCGCCCGACCATCGCCGACGGTATTGCTATCAAACGTCCGGGCGCGGTGACGCTTCCTTTGATCAGACAATTTATAGATGAGGTCGTCGAAGTTACGGAGGAGGAGATCGCCGCCGGCATTTACCACTGCGTTCTGAACGCACACATTGTCGCGGAAGGCGCCGGGGCAGCCGGTGTCGCCGCCCTGCTCGCGGGAAAGGTGAAATTGAATGAGGACGACGTCGCATGCACTATCCTGTGCGGCGGTAATATCGACGGAAATCTGCTATCGCGGGTCATTGAACAGGTGCTCGTCCGCAAAGGCCGTTACGTAATTGCAAAGGTACTTATCCTCGACCGTCCCGGATCGTTTGCTGCACTTCTGAATAAAGTCGCGGACACGGGAGCGAGCATTATCGAATCGAACCATCAGCGGGCTATTTGGCTTGCCCCGCTCGGTTACACAGGCGTCGAGCTCATCCTCGAGGTTCGAGATTCCGAGCATGCTGCCGAAGTTTATCGTCATCTAGAAGAATGCGGATATCACGTCCAGCCCGAAGGCCAGGGCGACTGGCAACTTTAAACCTCGTCACCTTAAATGCAAAAAAGACGGAGCGTGCCGGCTCCGCCTTTCTGAAATATTACGTAGAGTTTGTGTTATTTCGTCGCCCTGAAGATGACTTTCTCTGAGTCATCAGTTAAGTACAACGTCTGCACAGCGTCGGCAAATGTATATTTTTTCGCAATGACCGATACGAAATATGTCTGCCCGACCGTGAGGCCATCCATGGACCACCCCCCGGACGCCGAAGTCACTACAGTTTTCGGGGCGTCCAGATCGCCACCCTGAACGGTTACATAAGCGCCGCGAATTCCTGATCCGTTTGCCGTCGCGACCTCGCCTGAGATCGAAGATTCGCCCGCCGAGACGGTAATGATCGAAACTGAAACGTCGTCGATGCCGAAACCTGTGGCCTGCCCACCTTCGGCATTGTCCGCCCACCGCAACATGACTTCGCCGCCCACGGGAATGTTAACGGGAATATTAGCAGTCAAAACTGCTCTGTTAATTGCCGCATTGCCGTCCCGAGCACCCGTTCCTGAAAAGTTCGTCGCGGCGAAATTGAGGCTTGCAACGGTCGTCCAGGCTCCGGCAGTTAGGCTTGTAAGCGAATTACCTATTTGGTAAGAGAATGCGAGCGTTTCTGCCCCGTTACCGTCCCGCCACTGCTCGCCTGTATAAGTAACCGAGATGGAACCTATCGGAAAAGAAGTCGTGTTGATGTAATGCAGACCAAGATAATTTGTTCCCGTGGCCGCGCCTGCCAACGTACCTGCTGCGCGGTCAAGGGGCAAAGTGGCTGATCCAAAGTTATAAAGCCCCGGGGTGTTGCCAGGATCGGCCGTGGCCGTGAACAGATTTGGATTTAATTCTCCAACTGTTCGTTCAGAATAAAAGCCTGGTATCGTAGAACCGTCGGAAACGTTCACGTTCCCGGTACCGAGACTGTTGAAATTTTCAATATCCGGAACACCAAGTGTGAGAATGCGCTGTGCGGTAGCGGGCGCTGACAAGAGCAGCGAAAGTGCAAACAAACCTATAACCGTCGAGAATTTCATCTACGTCCTCCAAAGAATCGATGCAAAATTGAGAATGGGTCCGGCCGGGATGGGAAACGCCGTTGACCGACGCGCGGGGGTAGGGAGCGTCCGCGTCAGAAATGATTATATTACAAACGATTCCAGAAAATATATACTTTTTTTTCGTTTATGGACTTTTTCTCCCGCACGGTTTTTCTCGCCGCAAGATCTCTCGTGAAATCTATGAATACTTAAAAATATCGGGGATTACGGCAGCGGGCGGGCGAAAGCCTGTCCGGACGCGCTCCGGCGGTAAAATTGTCTCTGCTTAGTATTGATATCGCAAATTAGCAGCTCAACGACTATTCACCGCTCAGCTAGACGTTCATCCGAAACAAGATTTTCTAATTCATTTATACGCCGTTTGACGGCGACTCGATAGATATTTACTTCAGCAGGTGAGTAATTCGCCGCCCGAAACACATCTTCGATCTGTTTGTCGTTCAACCTCTTCAGGCGTGCAAGCAGCCATGCCGCGTCGGCGACGGAAATATCTTTGTAGATGCCGCGGTTCTTTCCCTTCACTCCCCATTGAATTCGTCCCTTTTTGACGCCTTTGACGAAACTCGCTTTGCTATAAGGTCCGGGAGCTCCGGTCCGCCTGCCCAAACGGTAGATGATAGGGAGATTGTTATTTCCGTATTTCCCGAACGTGCGCCCTAGGTCGCTGATTATGTAGTGATATTCAGTTCCGTTCGGCGTATCGACCTTAAGGATCTCGTTCTGTTTGTCCAACACGTCCCAGTTAGTCATGAAGATCTGCATTATCTTCAATGCGTTGAATTCCGGCGATTCCACGAAAGGATTACTTTTCCATTTCCAAACGCCTTCGCGGTCGACGTTATCAGGTCGAGCTTCGAGCCTCACATTTGTGAACGTGCCTTTTCCAGGAATGGTCAGCCGGGGAACAAGATAATTGATCTCTGTTTTGTAACCCAAGCCCCACAACAAGCGTACGGCAGCAGTTTCGGGACGTGCCTCGCGTCCCAGTTTCGCCACCCACAACCGTCCCGACCCATCCTTGATGCGGTACTTCGTATTCGCCCCGCCCGATTCCTTTTTAATGAAGGTGATGCTGCCGAGATCCGGCTGCATCTCTTTTCCGCCAGGGCCGTAAAACAGGTCTCTCGACTCCGTAACCGGCTCCCACATTATCGCGGCTTCGCCCCGCTGCGAATCCGAGGTCCGAATCTCGGGTTTATTCTTTCTTCCTTTCTGGGCGTACCCCGCGGTGGCCAAAGCCAACAGGGACAGCAACAGAAAAAGAAGCCGCCAGTTAAGATATAAACCTCTTGATCGCACCATACATTCCCCTCCGTTTATTCGCATATAGGTCGGGAAAGTATGGTTCGGAAAGTCCAAATTGACTGTCACACAGCCTACAGAAGGTGTTTCTCCTGCAGCTCAGAACCCCGCACCGGCTGTTTCGCAAAGATCGGGATACCGTGGACCGGATTGACCGCCCAGTTCGTGGGTTTGGTTGAGATTGTCTGCGGGACGCTCATCCTAATTGGTCTCCTAACTCGTTTAGTCGCTCTGGATTCTGGGGATTCAGTTTGAGGAACGTTCCATACTGCGGCTTTTGGGATATGGCCCACGAGATGCGAACCGATTGGGCGATGCTGCTGGGCTCAATGACTCTGTTGATCGCCGGTGCAGGAAATTTATCGCTTGATCGTTATTTGCACACGAAGCGAACTGACAAGTTAAGACTTCCGTTTGATCATATAGATCGGCGCATTCTTCTTTTCGCTTGTCGCGTAAAGACTAAGGCCGTCGCGGCCGTAAGACACGCCTTCGCCTTGTTTCCGCTCACCGATATCGACAGGAATCGGCTTTTGCTTCCAGAGATCGTCGGGCGACGACGAGGCGGCCGGCAGTTTTAATTCGTAGCCCCGCTGAACATCGCATAACATTGCCCTGCTGCCGTCCGGGGAAAGCGAACCTCCCGTTATAAGGCCTTCGGGTTTCGTCGGGAGCGAAACGGTCGCCACTTTTTCTGTGATGGCGGCCGTAGCGTTTCCAAATATTGGTTTCACTCGGTGAACGGCCGCTGGTCCCTGCTTCGCTTTTGTAACAATGTAAACGTCACCGGTCTTGGGGTGTACGAGTAGAGTTTCGGCGTTCTGGCACCCGTCCGTGTACTTTATCCTCATTACGTCAGCGGCGGGCGTCGAAAGCGGTTTTGCTGATGAGGAGATGGCCGAATCAGAGTCGATCGTTGGCTCTGGTATTCGGTATATCAAGATCTCCGGTCGCGTCTGATCGTTGTCCCCGATGTCGCCGATAAATAGTTGGCAGATACCCGAAGCGTCCCTATATGTCGCTATGGACTCCCAATCAGTGCTGCTGGCGCCTGTGACCCTCCATACACCTAGGTGCTTCCCTTTCAGGTCCATCGCATATATCAAAGGTCCATTTCCGGCATCGTTGTGTGTCCACAACACGTCCTGACATTCAGAAGCTGATAGGCCACTACTCTCCTGTATGTCGGGCGTCTCGATGCGCCCCACCTGCACGGGCCTTGAATATTCGGACTGCATATTTTCACGTGACGCTGGCTCGCCGCAGCCTATAGCGAATAATAGAATACCCAGAAGCCCAAGACCTGTTACTTGTACTAATGTCGCCACCATACTCTACAAAGATAGACCGGTTAGAAATGGGGTTTGGTATCCATGGCGACAAAATCCTTGCAGATCAGACGATTCGGCACAGTTAAACGGAGCGTTCGCTACATGTGGCTGTTGACACGACGTACTATCCGTGCCGGCCATTCGGTGCGGCATTTCTCATGCTGGCCGTGCTCTAAAATATAGTCAATCCTATTGGGTGTGAGATGTGCCGCCGGCGGCGGGATGGGGGGTCGACTGGAGTTAGCCTACCCCCGCTGGGGGCCGTGCGGGTGGTGACGTGTTCCTTTTGGGTCGATTCCTGTGTGGTTGTTGTCCACTCGGTTTCAGTTGATTTGGAACTTTGGATTGATGCCACTTACTTAAGTTTCCTCAAAAGGTCTGAGTAATCGTCGATAGCATTTCTTATGACTTCAAAGGAATCCTCCCGCCCGTACGAAAACGCGATCTCGCATTTGTTTGGTTCGTCGGGCAAGGACTTATACGTAAGAAAGTAATGTTCGAATCGTTCTAGTATTCCCTTGGGCAGCTCCGCGATCTCCCGATATTGCTCGAAAACCTTATCGCCCTTCAGCACGGCGATGATCTTGTCGTCCGCCTCATTATCGTCAACAAGGCAAAACCCGCCAATCGGGCGGGCCCTGAGAATGATGTCCCCGCGCGGGATGTGATGTTCGCTTAGCACAAGGATATCGAGCGGATCGCCGTCTCCGCCCCGGATCTCGATATCAGATTTTGCCCTTGCCAAATCCGCGATCCGTTCGGCGCAATAAGTCTGTGGGATAAAACCATAGTTCGCCGGCACCACGTTCGAATATTGCTGCGGCCGGTCGATCTTTAGGTAGCCGGTCTCTTTATCTACCTCGTATTTGACCGTATCGCGCGGAACGATCTCGACGAAAACCGTCACCTCGTCCGGTACCCCA
>Ga0307410_10000921_pt1 | contig 12567 bp, 11 predicted proteins | sample 322Ometagenome_3_FD_203707 | JGI IMG/M metagenome (GOLD analysis project Ga0307410, IMG submission 203707) | Maize rhizosphere microbial communities from greenhouse at UC Davis, California, United States - 322HYB-O-3 | ecosystem: Host-associated > Plants > Roots > Rhizosphere > Soil | place...
GCAGCTTTCGCCGATGCAGTACGCGGTGACGCGGCACGCAGCGACGGAACCGCCCGGCACCGGCGAATACGTGCACAACCACGAGCACGGCATTTACACGTGCGTGTGCTGCGGCACGCCGCTGTTTGCCTCCGACACCAAGTTCGATTCGGGCTGCGGCTGGCCCAGCTATTTCGAGGCGCTCGATCCCGCCAACGTGCGCGAAGAGGTCGACACGAGCCACGGCATGCGGCGCACAGAAGTCATCTGCAACGTCTGCGACGCGCACCTCGGTCACGTGTTTCCGGACGGCCCGCCCCCGACGGGGCTGCGCTATTGCATCAATTCCGCTTCGCTGCGCTTCGACCCGAAGTAGTCGCCGCGCTGCACGGATGGCGAAAGCGTACACGCTCGCCGACTTCGACTATGACCTGCCGCCCGCGCTGATCGCGCAGGCACCGGCGGCGAGCCGCAGCGGCAGCCGCCTGCTGCATGTCGGCGGCGCGCGGCTTGCGGATCGTCGCTTCACGGACCTGCCGGAGCTGCTTGCGCCCGGCGACCTCCTCGTGATGAACGACACGCGCGTGATCAACGCCCGCATCCGTGGCCGCAAGGCCAGCGGCGGCCATGTCGAGATGCTCGTCGAACGGATCACCGGAGAGGCGAGCGCGCTCGTGCAAATGAAGGCGAGCCATCCACCCGCGGCCGGCGCGGAGATCGCACTGACCGCGGACGCACGCGCCGTGGTGGTGTCGCGCGAAGGTCGCTTCTTTTCGCTGCAATTCGACGGCACCGGCGACCTCGTCTCGTGGTTAGCGCAGCATGGCGAGGTGCCGCTTCCGCCGTACATCACGCACCGGCCGGACGCCGCCGATGCGGAGCGCTATCAGACCGTTTACGCGCGCGAGCCCGGCGCGGTGGCCGCGCCGACGGCCGGATTGCATTTCGATCCGCCGCTTCTCGCGGCACTCGAGCGCCGCGGCATTGCGCGCGCCTTCGTCACGCTGCACGTCGGCGCCGGGACGTTTCAGCCGGTGCAAGCGGAGACGATCGAAGAGCATCGGATGCACGCCGAACGGTACGCGATTCCGCGCGAAACGGCGGACGCGATCGCGGATGCGCGCGCGCGCGGCGGACGCGTGGTTGCGGTCGGCACGACGTCGCTGCGTGCGCTCGAGGCCGCGGCGCGTGATGACGGCGGCGTAACGCCCGGCGCCGGCGAGACAGCGCTCTTCATTACCCCCGGATATCGTTTCCGCGTCGTTGATCGGCTGCTCACGAACTTCCACCTGCCGAAGTCGACGCTGTTGATGCTCGTATGCGCTTTTGCGGGCTACGATGTCGTTCGGGCCGCTTATTCGCATGCGATCGACGCACGTTATCGCTTCATGAGCTATGGCGACGCGATGCTGCTGGAACGCCCCCGTGCAGCCGAAGTCTGACCGCCGCCAGCGCGCCGCCTCCGGCGCGAGGATCGAATTCTTGCTGAAGCGTCGCCGTTCAGCGACATTTCGTACGCGAGGGGGCGCGGAAGCAACAATGCTCGCGCCGCGAAGCCGGTGCGCCCGCGTGATTCGTTGGCAAAACGTCGCGCCTTCGCTACGCTTGCTGCACTCGACTTCCGTGCGGCGCCCGGCGTTGCCGGCACGCGTCCGCCTGGTTTCCTGATGTCCAGAATGCGGTTCACGTTCCGCCTGTTGGCGGCGGTTGGCGTCGCGTGCGCGCTCGCAACGGCTGCTCATGCCGCGCGCGTCGGCGTGCTTTCGAACAAGCTCGCCGCCGCGACGGCCGCCGATTTCGGCGTGAAGATCCCGGGCCATACGTTCACCGGCATCGACGTCTCGGCGGTCGTTCCCCCGCTCGACGTGCTGCTCGCCAACTACGACGTGCTGCTTTTGTACGAGGACGGCGTGTTCGTCAATGCGACGGCCGTCGGCGATCGCGTCGCCGAATTCGCGAGCAGCGGCCGCACGGTCGTGCTCGGAACGTTCTATGACCAGGATCGCAGCGACGCGACGGGCGGCGTCATCACGCCGCACGGCTGGGGCAACCTGGAGTCGATCGATCCCGACACGACCGACGGCATCGGCACCTCGTACGCGGTGCGCACGCTCGCGGCCGCGTCGATCGTCAAGCATCCGCTGACCCGCGGCGTGCAGTCGCTCGCCGCGCTGCGTGGCGACCCGGGACCGTATGCCGGCGGCAATCAGGCGAAGCCGGACAGCGTCGTCGTTGCCGCGTGGTCGCAACCGAACGCGCGCGGTGCGACGGATCCTGCCATCGCCTACAAGATCACGCGTCGCGCATGCGTGATCCACGTCGGCATCGCGCCGCACTACGGCGTGCTGCCGACGTTCGGAACGTTCGGCGTCGACTTCGCCGGCGATTTCTACCGGGTGTGGAAGAACGCGTTCGACTTCGGCCGGCTCAACTGCCGCGAAAATTCCATCCCCACGCTGTCCGAATGGGCGCTCGCAGCGCTCGCGCTCGCCATCGCCGCCTTCGCATTCGCGAACCGCAGGTCGTTCCGGTAGCTTAATTGGGGTCAGAGATGCATTTCCCGGTGCGGTTGCCCGAAGCGCCGCAATGCCGCCGGGAAATGCATCTCTGACCCCCAATTGACTCATGGACTTCTCCGTCACCGTCACCGACGGCCTGGCGCGGCGCGGGCGGCTCGTGCTCGCGCACGGCGTCGTGGAGACGCCGATCTTCATGCCGGTCGGCACGTACGGCAGCGTCAAGGCGATGTCGCCCGCCGAGCTCGAAGCGGTCGGCGCGCAGATCATCCTCGGCAATACGTTCCATCTCTGGCTGCGTCCGGGCACCGACGTCGTCGCCGCGCACGGCGGCCTGCACCGATTCATCGGCTGGCACAGGCCGATCCTGACCGACTCCGGCGGCTTCCAGGTCTTCAGCCTGGGCGCGCTGCGCAAGGTGCTCGAGGAAGGCGTGGCGTTCGCCTCGCCCATCAATGGCGACCGGCTGCTGCTCACGCCCGAGCGATCGATGGAAATCCAGCGCGCGCTCGGCTCCGACATCGTCATGGTGTTCGACGAATGCACGGCGTACCCGGCAACGCGCGAAGCGGCCGCCGCGTCGATGGAGCTTTCGCTGCGCTGGGCCGCGCGCTCGAAATCCGCGCATGCGGGCAACCGGAACGCACTCTTCGGCATCGTGCAGGGCGGCATGTACGAGGACCTGCGTGAGCGCTCGCTCGCGGAGCTCGCCGCCATCGGCTTCGACGGGTATGCGATCGGCGGACTGTCCGTGGGCGAGCCGAAGGACGAGATGCTGCGTGTGCTCGCGCACACGGCGCCGCGTCTTCCCGCGGACAAGCCGCGGTATCTGATGGGCGTCGGCACGCCCGAGGACCTGGTCGCCGGCGTGCGCGCCGGCGTCGACATGTTCGACTGCGTGCTGCCGACGCGCAATGCACGCAACGGCTGGCTGTTCACGCGCTTCGGCGACATCCGGATCCGCAACGCCCGCCACCGCACCGACACGGCACCGCTCGACGCGACGTGCGGCTGCTACACGTGCCGCCATTTCTCGCGCGGCTACCTGCATCACCTGCAGCGGGTTAACGAGATCCTCGGCGCGCAGCTCGCCACGATTCACAACCTGCACTACTACCTGACGCTGATGGCAGGCCTGCGCGAAGCCATCGCCGCGGGCTCGCTCAATGCGTGGACCGCGCGGTTCCAAACCGAGCGCGCCTCCATGCTAGAATAACCGGTTGAATTGATTGCCTCCCGGGTGGCTGGCGCCGCCCGATCGCCGCGCCGCCTGGACCGAGGGGCGCCGCCGCGGCAGCCGTTCGCCCCTATCGCAACCGGAGACTCCTTCGTGCTGATCTCATCCGCTTACGCGCAGGCCTCGGGAGCCGCGAGCCAGAGCGACACGCTGCTCACGTTTCTGCCGATGATCGCGATCTTCGTCGTTTTCTATTTCCTGCTGATCCGGCCGCAGCAGAAGAAACAGAAGGAAGCGCGCGCGATGCTCGACGCGCTCGAGAAGGGCAACGAGGTGGTCACCGCCGGCGGCATCCTCGGCCGCATCGTCAAGCTGGACGAGCAGTACGTCACCGTCGAGGTGGCGCCGAACACGCAGATGGTCGTGCAGCGGGGCGCGATCTCGCAACTGCTGCCCAAGGGGACGATCAAAGCGCTGTGACGGATCGAGGCACGCTCGTCCCGGATCCCTCGCCCCTCGCTTTCTCGCCATGAACCGCTACCCCGCCTGGAAGTACGTCCTGATCGGCATCGCGCTGGCGTTCGGCCTGCTCTACACGCTGCCGAACTTTTTTCCCGAGGTTCCGGCCGTCCAGGTGTCGTCGTCGAAGTCGGGTGTGCGCATCGACAACGCGCTGATGGCATCCGTCGAGGAGGCACTGAAGGGCGCCGGCATCGCGTACCGCGGAGCCGAACTCGACTCCGTGGGCATCAAGGTCCGCTTCGCCGACGCGGACACGCAGCTCAAGGCGAAGGACGCGCTGCAGGCCAGGCTCGGCGACAACTACATCGTCGCGCTGAACCTGCTCTCGTCGTCGCCACACTGGCTCGCGTCGATCGGCGCGCTGCCGATGTACCTCGGCCTCGACCTGCGCGGCGGCGTGCACTTCCTGCTGCAGGTGGACATGAAAGGCGCGCTCGACAAGGCCGCCGACCGCTATACCACCGACATCCGCTCGCTGATGCGGGAAAAGAAGGTCGCGTATTCCGGTGTCGGCCGCGAGGGCAGCAACGTCGTGCTGCGGTTCAAGGACGACGCCGAGCGCACGCGGGCGCGCAACGAGATCGAGCGCGCGTTCCCCGATCTGCTCGTCCGCGAACAGGATGCCGCCGGTGGGGAATCGCGGCTGGTCGCGGGCCTCAAGCCCGAGGCGCAGAAGCGCATCCAGGACGGCGCCGTCCAGCAGAACATCACGATCCTGCGCAACCGGGTGAACGAGCTCGGCGTCGCCGAGCCGATCATCCAGCAGCAGGGTCCCGACCGCGTGGTCGTGCAGCTTCCCGGCGTGCAGGACACGGCGCGCGCCAAGGACATCCTCGGCCGCACGGCGACCCTCGAGATCCGGATGGTCAACGACGATCCCGGCGCGCAGGAGTCGGCGCGCGGCGGTTCCGTCCCGTTCGGCAACGACCTGATGACCGATCGCAACGGCGAACCGTTGCTGCTGCGGCGCCAGGTGGTGCTGACCGGGGACCGCATCAGCGACGCGCAGTCGGGATTCGACCAGCGGACGAACGAGCCGGCCGTCCACGTCACGCTCGACGGCACCGGCGCACGCATCTTCAAGGAAGTGACGCGGGAGAACGTCGGCAAGCGGATGGCGATCGTGCTGGTCGAGAAGGGCAAAGCCGAAGTCATCACGGCGCCCGTCATTCGCGAGGAGATCGGCGGCGGCCGCGTGCAGATCAGCGGCCGCATGAACACGCGCGAGGCGAACGACATCGCGCTGCTGATGCGGGCGGGCGCGCTCGCGGCGCCGATGGAGATCGTCGAGGAGCGGACAGTCGGCCCGTCGCTCGGCAAGGAAAACATCGAGAAGGGCTTCGACTCGGTGATGTACGGCTTCATCGTGCTGGCGGCGTTCATCTGCGTCTATTACGCGTTGATGGGCGTGATCTCGACGATCGCGCTGATCGTGAACCTGATGCTGCTGGTCGCGATCCTGTCGGTGATGCAGGCGACGCTCACGCTTCCCGGCATGGCGGCCATCGCGCTCACGCTCGGCATCGCCATCGACGCCAACGTCCTGATCAACGAGCGGATCCGCGAGGAGTTGCGCTGGGGCGCGACGCCGCACGCGGCGATCCAGGCCGGGTACGAGCGCGCGTGGGGCACGATTCTCGACTCGAACGTGACGACGATGATCGCCGGCATCGCGCTTCTCGCGTTCGGCTCGGGACCGGTGCGCGGCTTCGCCGTCGTGCACGTGCTCGGCATCCTGACGTCGATGTTCTCGGCCGTTTTCGTGTCGCGCGGCATCGTCGCGCTGATCTACGGCAGCCGCAAGAAGCTCGACCGCGTGTCGATCGGGCAGGTGTGGAAGCCGAAGGCCGAGGAGCTGGCGGCATCGGCGCCGGTGAAGTCCTGAGCCCCTGATCCCAGCCCCAGTCCCGAGACCTCGAGCCCCGAGCCGTCATGGAATTTTTCCGCATCTCGCGCGACATCCCGTTCATGCGGCATGCGCTCGTGTTCAACGTGGTGTCGATCATCACGTTCGTCGCGAGCGTCGTGTTCCTCGCGATCTACGGACTCAACCTTGGCGTCGATTTCCGCGGCGGGACGGTGATCGAAGTGACGTACGGCCACGCCGTCGACTTCAATCGCGTGCGCGCGGCCATCGACAAGCTCAACCTCGGCGAGTTTTCGGCCCAGAGCTTCGGCAGCTCCGATACGGCGCTGATCCGGCTGCCGCTGAAGGAAGGCGTGTCGAGCGCGCAGCTATCCGAGCGCGTGATGGGCGCGCTCAAGGCCGACGATCCCACCGCGTCGCAGCGCCGCGTCGAATTCGTGGGCCCTCAGGTCGGCAAGGAGCTCTACGAGAACGGCGCGCTCGCGCTGCTGCTGGTGTCGATCGGCATCGTCATCTACCTCGCGCTGCGGTTCGAGTGGCGCTTCGCGGTGTCCGCGATCATCGCGAACCTGCACGACGTCGTGATCATCCTGGGCTTCTTCGCGTTCTTCCAGTGGGAATTCTCGCTGCCGGTGCTCGCTGCCGTGCTCGCGGTGCTCGGCTACTCGGTCAACGAATCGGTCGTGATCGCCGACCGGATCCGCGAGAATTTCCGCAAGATGCGCAAGGCGACGGTCACGCACGTCATCGACAGCGCGATCACGCGCACGCTGTCGCGCACGATCATCACGCACGGCTCGACGCTTCTGATGGTGCTGTCGATCTTCTTCTTCGGCGGCGAGACGCTTCATCACTTCTCGCTCGCGCTCGCGATCGGCATCTGCTTCGGCATCTATTCTTCCGCGCTGGTCATGGCGTCGCTCGTCATGTGGCTCGGCGTCTCGCGCGAGGATCTCGTCAAGCCCGAGCGCAAGCAAGGGATGGCGGGGGACAAGATCCTCCCGTAGACTCGGGCGCCTGGTGACTGCGCCCGCCTTCCTTCCCGACTGGCCGCCGGCCGCGAATGCGTTCCTGATCTTCGGGCTCCTGCTGCTCGCCGGACTGGCAGGCGGGCGGCTCGCCGCGACGACGCGCGTGCTGCCGGCGATCACCGGCTACATCGCCACCGGTTTTCTGCTCGGGCCCGGTGTCCTCGGCTGGTTGACCGACGAGATGCTCGCGCAATCGCGCGTGCTCGCGGAGTTCTCGCTCGGGTTGATCGTCTTCGATCTCGGCCGCCGCCTCGATCTCAAATGGGCATCGCACGACCGCTGGCTGCTGCCGATGGGCCTCGCGGAAAGCGCGCTGTCGTTCGCGGCGATGTTCGGGCTGCTGCATTTCGTCGGTGGCATCGACACGCTCGAAGCCGCGGTCGCAGCAACCGTGGGCGTCGCGACGGCGCCCGCGGTCGTGCTGCTCGTCACCAACGAGCTCAAGGCCGACGGCCCGGTGACCCGCCGCATGCTGTGGCATGTCGCGCTCAACAACGTCATCGCCACCGTGTGCATCACGCTGCTGCTGCCGTTCGTCGAGGCGCGAACGTCCGTCGCGTCGTCGAGTCCGGCGGCGCGTGCCGTCTGGCTGATCGCCGGGTCGCTGCTGCTCGGCTTCCTCGCCTTCCAGCTGATGACGCTTTTCGCACGCTGGCTCGGCAAGTCGCCGGTGCCGCAGTTCATCCTCGCGGTCGGCTTCGTCATCGTCACCGTGGGCGCGGCGCAGGCGGCACGGCTGTCGGTGCTGCTTGCGCTCCTCGCGCTCGGCGCGTGCGCTCGCAATCTCGATCGTGAGCATCGGCTGCTCGACGTCGACTTCGGCCGGGCGGCGCAGGTGTTCTTCGTGGTGCTGTTCGTGCTGACCGGCGCGACGCTGCGTCCTGGCCAGTTCGGCGCGGTCGCGTGGATCGGCCTCGCGTTCGTCGTGGCGCGCTCCGTCGGCAAGCTGGCTGCGCTGCACGCGCTTGCGTGGCCGGCACATCTTTCGACGCGACAGGCGCTGACGCTCGGCCTCGCGCTGACGCCGATGGCCGGGCTCGCGATCGGCATGACGCAGCCGATCTACGAGATCGCGCCGGAGTTCGGCGCGAGGCTCGCGGCCATCGTCGTGTCCGGCGTGGCGATCCTGCACCTGCTCGGGCCCATCGCGACGCGCTTTGCGTTGATCCGGGCCGGCGAGGGCGAGCCCGGAGCCCGCGACTAGGGCCTGTTCACACTATGTTCGCCCATTCGAACGGGCCCTAGTCGATGCCCGAGCTCGCCTTCACGTCGTCCGCGCCGCTGACCTTCGGCGTCGAGCTCGAGCTGATGCTCGTGAACACGCGCGACTTCAATCTCGCACCGGACGCCGACGATTTGCTTCGCCGCGCCACGCGCGAAGCGCCGGGCGGCGAGCTCAAGCCCGAGATCACGCAGAGCATGGTCGAGATCAACACGTCCGTGCACGAACGCTATCCGGAGCTTCTTGCCGAGCTCGAAGGCACCCGCGATGTGCTCGCGGGCCACGCGCGCAAGATGAACGTGGCGATCGCCGGCGGCGGCACGCATCCGTTCCAGAAATGGAGCGACCGCAAGATCTACCCGACCGAGCGCTTCCTGTCGGTGTCCGAGAAGTACGGCTTCCTCGCGAAGCAGTTCACCGTTTTCGGGCAGCACGTGCACGTCGGCTGCGCCAGCGCGGACGACGCGATCTACCTGACGCACGCGCTGATCCGCTACGTGCCGCACTTCATTGCGCTGGCGGCGTCGAGCCCGTTCTACCAGGGCGTCGACACGGCGTTCGATTCGTCGCGGCTGTCGGTCGTCAACGCTTTCCCGCTGTCGGGAACGATGCCGCTCGTTCGCTCGTGGGCCGAGTTCAACCGCTACTACGACCGCATGTACGACCTCGGCATCGTCGCCAGCATGAAGGATTTCTACTGGGACGTGCGCCCGAAGCCCGAGTACGGAACCGTCGAGGTTCGTGTGTGCGATACGCCGCTCACCGTGGCGCGCGCCGCGCAGATCGCCGCGTTCGTGCAGGCACTGGCGCGCTGGCTGTGGGACGAGCGGCCCGTTGACGTGACGGCGGACCTCTATCTCACGCACAGCCACAACCGCTTCCAGGCGTGCCGGCATGGCTTCGCCGGCACGCTGGTCGACGCGGCGAGCGGCCGCGCGCGACCGCTCGCGGACGATCTGCGCGAGACGCTCGAGCTGCTCGCGCCGCACGCGCAGACGCTGGGCTCGCAGGATGCGTTCACGGCGCTTGCGGCGTGCATCGAGCAGGGCAACGACGCGGCGTGGCTGCGACAGGCGTTTGCCGAGACGCAGACGCTGACCGACGTCGTGCGGCGGCAATCGGCGCTGTGGTCGGGGACCTGAAACCGTGCTGACGACCCTCCTCTATTCGCTGCTCGCGCTGGACCAGACGGTCGCGACGTTGGCCGCGCAATACGGCGAATGGGTGTACGGCATCCTGTTCCTGATCATCTTCGCCGAGACGGGTCTCGTCGTGTGCCCGTTCCTTCCCGGGGATTCGATCCTGTTCATCGCCGGCACCGTGGTCGCGGTCGCCAACCTCAACGTTCACGTGCTCGTGATCGTGCTGATCCTCGCGGCCGTTCTCGGCGATTCGGTCAATTACGGCGTTGGCCACTACATCGGCCCGAAAGCCTTCCAGCGACCGGACTCGCGCTGGTTCCGGCAGGAATACCTGCGCCGCACGCAGGCGTTCTACGACAAATACGGCGGCGTGACGATCATCATCGGCCGCTTCGTGCCGATCATCCGCACGTTCGCGCCGTTCCTCGCGGGCGTCGCCGGCATGTCATACCGGCGCTTCCTCTGCTACAACATCGTCGGCGGCTGTCTGTGGATCAGCTCGCTCGTGTACGCGGGCTACCTGTTCGGCAACATCCCGTGGGTCAAGGACAACCTGTCGCTGATCGTCGTCGCGATCGTCGTGGTGTCGCTGCTTCCCGCGGTATCGACGTTCGTCAAGGAACGGCGCGCTGCAAAGGCGGCGCGGCGGGAAACGCGCGCTCCGGAATGCTGAGCGTGTTCTGGAAGCCGCTGATCAGCCATCGACCGCTTTGCCGCACGAGCGCCAAGGTCTGGATGCCCTCCTTCGGCTCCGGCATGCCGGGCGGCATTTTCGCGCCGCTCATCGTCCAGCGCGCATGCGCGAGCGCGACACCGGGCGCGAGCTCGCGCACCGTCACATCGGTGAAGGCGAGGCGGCTGTCGCGAAACGCCTGGCTGAACGCCGTCGTAAGCTTCGCTTCGAGCTCCGCGCGCCCGCGCCACCACCAGCCGACGACGTTCACGACATCGCAATCCGCGGTGAACAGCGCCGCGTAGGCACGCGCGTCGTGCGCGTTCCATGCATCGGCCTGGCGCACGACGACACCGCGTATCGTCTCTTTCTCGCCGGCGTCCAGCGCGGCGGCAGTCAGCGGCACCAGCAAAAGCACGATTGCAGCGAAGCAACGCATGCGACGCCCTCCGTGGCGAATGAAAACGCGAGTCAGATGCGCCGTGCGAGCGTCTCCGCGAGGCCCACGTAGCCGGCCGGCGTAAGCGTGGACAGCCGCGCCTTGGCGTCGGCCGGCAGAGCGAGCGTCGCGATGAACGCCCGCAACGCTTCCGCCGTCATGCCGCTTTTGCCGCGCGTCAGTGCTTTCAGTTGCTCGTACGGCTCTGGCAACCCGTAGCGCCGCATCACTGTCTGGATCGCCTCGGCGAGGACCTCCCAGTTGGCATCGAGATCGGCAGCGATGCGCGCGCGATCGACGTCGAGCTTCGCGAGGCCCTGCCGCAACGACGTCCATCCGAGCAGCGTGTGGCCGAGCGCGACGCCGAGATTGCGCAGCACCGTCGAATCGGTCAAATCGCGCTGCCAGCGCGAGACCGGCAGCTTCTCCGCCATGTGGCGCAGCAGCGCGTTGGCAACGCCCAGGTTGCCTTCGGAATTCTCGAAGTCGATCGGGTTCACCTTGTGCGGCATCGTCGACGAGCCGACCTCGCCTTCCTTCATTCGCTGCCGAAAATAGCCGAGCGACACGTAGCCCCACACGTCGCGGTCGAGATCGATCAGGATCGTGTTCGTTCGCGCGAGCACGTCGCAGTATTCGGCGATGCCGTCGTGCGGCTCGATCTGCGTCGTGTACGGATTGAACTCGAGGCCGAGGCTCGCGATCGTCCGCGCCGCGACCCTCTCCCAGTCGACGTCCGGATACGCGATCGCGTGCGCGTTGTAGCCGCCGACCGCGCCGTTCATCTTGCCCTTGATCGGCAGCCGCTCGAACGCAGCGATCTGGCGTGCGAGGCGGGCCAGCACGTTGGCGATTTCCTTGCCGAGCGTCGTCGGCGTCGCCGCCTGCCCGTGCGTGCGCGCGAGCATCGGCAGCGCGGCATGCTCGTGCGCGAGCGTGCGCAGCTCGGTGGCGATTGCTTCGAGAACCGGCAGCAGCGCGGTCGTTCGCGCCTCGGCGAGCGCGATGCCGTACGCGGCGTTGTTGATGTCCTCCGACGTGCACGCGAAATGCACGAAGCCGGCGACGCTGGCGAGCTCGGGCTCGGACGCAAACCGCTCCTGCAGCCAGTATTCGACCGCCTTGACGTCGTGGTTGGTGCGCGCCTCGATCGCCTTGACGCGCGCGGCGTCGGCGGGCGAGAAGTTTTCTGCGATGTCGGCGAGCTTCGCCGTAGCTGCGGCGGAAAACGGCGGGACTTCCGCGATCGAAGGTTCCGCGGCGAGCGCGGCAAGCCATGCGAGCTCGACGCGCACGCGCTGCCGGATCAGCGCGAATTCGCTGAACTGGTCGCGCAGCCGATCGGCCTTGGCGGCATAGCGCCCATCAAGGGGCGACAGCGCGGTGAGGCGGGCGTTCTCGGCGGCATCCATCGGGCGATCCGGCAATCGAGTCTAGCAGACCGCCGAGCGCGCACGCTATACTCCGAGCGCACCGCAACCGTCTTCGCCGCACACTTCCCGTGCTCAAGCTCATCGCCTCCAGGACGAGCCCGTTCGCCCGCAAGGTGCGCATCGTGCTCGCGGAGAAAAAAGTCGAATGCCAGATGCTCGAGATGTCCGCGTGGGACGCGGGCAACCCGACGCACGCCTACAATCCGCTCGGCAAGCTGCCGATACTGATTCTCGACGACGGCACGCATCTCTACGACTCGCGCGTCATCGTCGAGTACATCGACCTCGTGAGCCCCGTGTCGCGGCTCATTCCCGAGCCCGCCCGCCAGCGCATCGCCGTCAAGAAATGGGAGGCCCTGGCCGACGGCATCTGCGACGCCGCCGCTGCGGTCGTGGTCGAGCGCCGCCGTCCGGCGGTGCTGCAAAGCGAGGAATGGATCGATCGCCAGCGGCGCAAGATCCGCGAAGGCACCGCCGAGCTATCGCGCGAGCTCGACGAGCGTGCGTGGTGTCACGGCGAGACGTATTCGCTCGCCGACATCGCCACCGGCTGCGCGCTCGGCTAT
>Ga0307410_10000922_pt1 | contig 12560 bp, 13 predicted proteins | sample 322Ometagenome_3_FD_203707 | JGI IMG/M metagenome (GOLD analysis project Ga0307410, IMG submission 203707) | Maize rhizosphere microbial communities from greenhouse at UC Davis, California, United States - 322HYB-O-3 | ecosystem: Host-associated > Plants > Roots > Rhizosphere > Soil | place...
AAATTCTATCAATATTCGCGTAGAACGGGTGGTTATTTGGGACAAAATTTCTTTTCAGGATACAATCAATATCCCAAAGCTTATTAATTATTCAATTCTATTGAATAATTCAACAATTTTATTCAAATCATTCTACCCATATATATCATATCATCAATCTCAACAGTTCGTGGTTTAATAGTAAATCTCGTGAAATATTTAGATAACAATCGTTCTGCATTCATATTGCTAAATGCCGTATCCAATTTATCTAATTTGGGTCTTGGATATTTTGGTTGTAATAATTTTTGTTGAATCATATTTTCAACAGATAATCCATTATCTTCCAAGATATATGTAACAAATCCGCTTTTTAAATGTAAAAGATACAATAATAAACACATAACATCATATGTTGTATTATAAAAATTTGGAATTACACCTCCGTATCCATCCATAATAATTAGTTCATTCAAAATCATGGGATCTGAGTATTTACATGACATGCCAAAATCTCCAATTTTAACAATGTATTTACAAGGTATATAATACATAATCTGTTTGTATTCATATCGTAAATATTTTATTGATGGTAATTCACGAATAAATACGTTGCCAGGATGTAAATCATTGTGATTCATTTGATACATAAATTCATATGTATATATAGCAAATAAACATTGAAATAAAATGGCCGGGATATCATCAACTTCTGTAATTGTTCCTAATTTTTGCAATAATTCTGGTTTTATCATTAATGTCTTTAAATCCACATCAATCTTTTCCATAAAAATATATTGTAAAAAATTATCTGATGATGTACATGTTGCAAAATCTGTAATATATACAAAATTTCTGCATCCAAATCCTCTTTCATTATTCAGATATTCTGATAATGATGAACACAATACACCGATCATGTATTCACTATATGATGAATTAGAACATAAATAATTACCAGATTCAATATTCATATCTTGATTTGTTCCATCATTTTTAGAAAATACATATGGATTTGGATCTTCATATAAACAGTCTTTGGCTTCCTTTATGATTTTTATAACTTTAACCATTCTATTTGGATCACCTCCATTATAAGCTAACTGAACATCATAAACTAGTGAAGGGTCGGTGTCAATAATATCACGAATAGCTCGATCAACTGTTTTTAATCTACCTAGATATTTATGTTCAATCTCTGGTACCAAGATAGTTTTAATAATGTAATCTGTATTACTCAATCCAGGTATTGAAATATTCTTTTGTAGATTGGGATTGCGTGATATATCAACATCATTAACAACTCCTTGTACTCCAGATCCTAATTCGGCTCCTTTCAAAATCGTCGTTTTGAATTCAGAACAAACATTTGGATTGTTCAAAATTAATGAATTGACAATACTACCTTTGGTATTTATAACATCTACAATAGATGCAGCCATTTATAAAATTTAAAGTTTAAATTTTATGATTATCCATTTATATTATTGCAAAAATTTTATAAAATAAGTATAAAAATTCATATGGATGAATGCAAAAATTCATATAATAAAATGCATTTAAAGAATTTTTCTTTAAATGGTTTTATATAAACTATCTGATTTTTCAAGATTTTTGAAAAATGCATGTATACCTATACATGTTTCGTTTGCAAAGCAAACGAAACTCGAGTTCTTGCGCATTGCGCAAGAACATGCAAAATTTTCTGAAAATTTTTGAACTATTCCCACTCCAAATTGAAAAAAGTAAAATTTTTTATCGGACCCAATAAAAATCTCAACTTTTATAAAATTCAAAATTATTTATAATGAATCAAAGTTTACACTTTTTATAAAGATGTGAATTGAAATATTATATAAATTTATTTAAAGAAATTTTCTTTAAGCCTTTCAAATTATATAAAATCAAAATTTTTATTCGGTTCTTATAAAATTTATAAAAATATAAATTTTAGGATTTTATTAAACTCCAATAAAAAATTTCACTTTCAATAAATGAATTCTATTTAAAGAAATTTTCTTTAAGCCTTTCAAATTGTATAAAATATTTGTAATATATGTTCGAGTGACTTTGTCACTCGAACGTCTTTGCGAAATAAAGACAAATTGTAACAATCTAAAATTGTTTTATTATTAAATTACATATAACAACATAATCTTGTTATACAATTTATATATTATTGAATTAAAATATCTTGACATATTACAGAGACATACATCAATATATTACATGAGTAACAGTAGCATAGCTACAAAATCACAAAACGAATTTTTACCAAAAGGAATATTACACAAATCATCATTTGTGAATATTTTATATAATACATTTTGTGATTATGTATATTATCCAATTACAAAAAGAATTTATCATCCAAAACTTTCAGATACTTTTAACGCGACCGGTACATATATAACAAAATATGATTTAACATTCATGTTATGCAATACAAATAATTCAAAATATCGATTGACAGAATCCAAATCATATCATAAACGTATTCCTGCTGGGATGTATATGCATATTCGCAAAACCATTTCAATAGATGATGATACAATTGTTATGGCAGAATTTGATCAAGAATATGGTTTATATGATGTTACTGAATTATTTATAGATGCCAAAACACTACAAATAAATATGGCATATTTTAATCATGTGACAGATTAAATTATTTATTCAATATCATTGAATAAAGTTATAAATACCAAAACACTACAAGTTGATGTAGCATGTCACAGATTAAATTATTTATTACATATCAATAATCATCAGAATCAGAATCCGGACCAAATTCCAGAATTCGCAATTTATTCAAATAATCAACCATTTTATTGCGTTTGGAATATGACCAAAAAGGATTCGGTTTGATATTCATATCACTGTATTTCAAATCAAAATATTCAACTAACCATTTTACCAATTCAATATGACCAAATGCACATGCAATTTCAATTCCTTTTATACCACTTTTTGTGCATACATCATCTTTTGTTATGTTGTATTTCATAATCAACTGTCCTAATAAATTTTTATCTCCAAATGAACACAAACTATAAAATATATTTCGTTCTTTATCAATAGTATATATTACATTATTCATATTAAATGCGATGTCTTTAATAATTGTATGTATTTGTTTGTAATATTTGTCTTTATTTGATGTTTGATATCCCATTACATAAATGCTTGGGAATATTACATTTTCGAGATGTATTTGTCGTTTTAGTTCTGTATTCCATGCTTTACAAACTAATTTACATGTTACAAATAAATGTAACATTTCCTGTATTTCTCGAATAGTATATTTATTAACAAATAAATAATCAAAACAATGTGAAATTAGTTCTATTGGTAAAGTTATCATATAATTTGAATTATATTTTTTTAATATTGTTTATAAATATAATGCACGCCAATTTACCAGTTTGGAAATATTATGATAAAGATTTTGTCGATCCACTCTACGTTCCTTATCAAGATAAACAAATAAGAACAACAACTAACGGAAATTGTAATAGTGGAGCGTGTGGTAGTGGAACTGGAGAAGATACGCAAGTATGCCCTGTAAATACGTGGGTTACACAAGGATGTAATGCGATGGTCAATCCTGCACTAGTTCGTCAAGGGTGGGGTCAATCATTTCAGAGAGCTCAACCTTTTATCTCTTGTCCTCCTGGTTTTACAGAAGGTGTTGATGGATGGTGTTTTCCATCACAAAGAGAATTTGAACCGATTTTCTATTCTGATAAACAACGAAAAATGCAAAGTTATGAAAATGGGTATGCTAAATCTCAACAAACTAAATTACGTCAATCTTCTGATCATTCGTGTTCAACAGATATACGAAAGTATTGGTCAGAGCCAAAAGCCAAAAAATCCGAATATTTGAAATATCCTGTCAAAAATTCGTATATCGGTAATTAATTTATTTTATATTTGTTATATCAATATAACAAAATAATTTATTACACAAAATTGTGTATAAATCCATTTATACTTTATGAATTTATGATTGACTCATTACTACAAAGATGTATAATATGATTATAAAAACTATAGTAAATATTGTACATAAAATGCATACCGCCCATCCAAAAAAACGTGTATCATTCGTAATTGAATCACTTTCATTCGTAATTGAATCACTTTCATTCGTAATTGAATCACTTTCATTCGTAATTGAATCACTTTCATTCGTAATTGAATCACTTTCATTCATAATTGAATTTACTAATCTTTATTCACATAAGTGAATAAACTTTTTTTCATTTTGTTAAATAATAAGCCCAAATTATACTATTTCAATATCAGACAAATGACTAGAATTGGAATTATGTGTGCTGATAATTTCTGCCGAACAAATTGGACATCTTGAACATCTTGAATATTCTGACTTTGAATATTTTTTCGATCGATTTTTCACAAGATGTTTAATTAGACATTTTCCATGAATTAAATGACCACATGGTTTCAATGATTCATAAGATTCAAGTGATATTTTGTCCAAACATATTGGACAATTATCCAAATATGGATTGCCTTTATATTTTGGTATAATCGTTTGTGAATCTGAATTTAAAATGTGTGGTGTCGATCGAATACCATTATATTTATCTAATAGTATTTTGTGAATAAATTCAGTTGTTCTTTTTCTGGATTCTAAACATTGATTATTGCGACGTTTCCTATAATAACAATAATTACAGATATCACCTGTAATTCCAATTATCCACATAACAAATACAACTCCAAATAATGATATACTTATTATGAATGCTATTTTATTTTCATTATTTACATTTGTGCTGTAAATGATCGCAGTTACTATAGTAAATATCATACCAAGTATACATGCCGACCATCCGCATATACGTGCATTATTTTCTTCTGCATCGCTTTCATCCATATCAAATAAATTCATACAAATGTTTATTCACTGATGTGAATAAATCTATTTTCATTTTTATTAATAAAAATGTTATGGTATTTTATTTTCATTCAAACACATTCTATAAATTGTATTTATAGTATCTTGAGGACATTCTTCATATAATTCTAATATATATTTGGTCAAAATAGGATCCTGAGTATTAATAGCATATGCATTTGTAACACATTCTAAAATTGCATGAGAAATCATATCCGGACACATCACAGAAATGTATTCCGGTATTGTGCATGTTCCATCTTGATCATATTGTGTGGGTAATACTTGAATAATATTAAATTGAACGAATTCACCAGCTATCTTGATTTGATCTCCTGTTTTTACACTTCCATCATTAACATTCAACGATTCTATCGATTCAAAATAATTTATATCAACAAATTCGATAAATGTATCTTTATATACATTGCATTGAACATCATAACATGGCCCTTGATGATTACATTCCAATTCATTCTTTATCAAGGCAATTTTGTTTGCGTTCATTGTCATAAAACAATAGAGTTCATTTTTGAAATGGTAAATTCAATTTTATATACTTTAGATTTTTTATTGAAACTCAATAAAAATGTTATTCATATTTTCAATAAAAGTGTGTAATATTTTTTGTACACCAATTTTCAAACATGCAACATACTGCATGCAGCAATAGTAAAAACCAAAATGAATGAAAATGCGATAGTGAACACAATCAACAAATTCAATATCGATTGATATTGATTGTGCGGTATAATATGAATATTTGAATCAGTTATTCTTAATTCACAGCCAATAGTGACACTTCTAATTAATTTTTCTCTAAATATTTCTAATTTATATTTATCTTTTATTTCTTGTTCGATGCGATTAGATATAATTTTACTGTTACATTTTTGAAAACGATATGAATATATATTTGATACGTAACTTTCATCTGTTATACTACAACATATTCTGTCATATTCATTAGAATAAATACCTAAAAAAGTGCATAATGCAATATATCCAACCATCATCACTAGAATAATCGAAATATAACACATATTTAAACAACATCTGCGTTGTGTATATTTTTTCGATTGTGCTTCGATATCATTCATCTCAGAATGGATATTACATAACAATTTGAATAAAGTCAGCATATAATCACAAAATATATTTGATGTGACTTGTTCATTTTATATGATTACAAAAATGTGTAAAGTTTCAATTCATCTTTATTTCGCAAATATAAACAAAGATTTTTGTTTAGCAAAATGTTCTATTCATTTATCAATAATTTTAACGCTGATCCTAATCCAATATTATGTGACACAAGTGTATCAGAATTTATCAATTCTGTATTTTGGAATAATAATCTTTGTGATTCAATTGGAATATTTTCTTTGTCTTGAATTTTCAATTTGATCAAATAAATTGTATCCATTTTGTCAACATTTAATACAATGGTTTTGTGATATAGAGTTTTCACAAATAATTTCATATAATATATTTATTATTCAATTTAATTGAATAATATGAAAATTAAAATTTTACTGGAATAATTTCGTATTCATCTTGTAACTTTTTGCAAAAATCATTTGATAATTCTGCACACGATACATCAATAATATATGTTAATCGTGAAGGGCTATATTTTAAATTATTCAAAAATTTTAAAATTTGTTCATCTACATTATTACAGAATTCGAATATATGTGTAATAGTATAATTATCAAGTTGCAAATTTTCAATAAATAATTTTATATGACTATTTTCAAGTTGAGATTTTAGTAGTTTGTTCATAGATGCATAATCAATTATCATATTTAAATCTGAAACTTTATCATTGGTATGCAAATAATTAATCAAAAACGATTTTCCTAATCCTGGTCCATACATTAACACGGATTGTCTATCAGATAAATGGTGAACACATTCCAACTGTTTTTCTGTCAATTCAGTCATAGTTTAAATGATACTATATAATAATTATAATCAATCATGATTGATTATATTAATTCATTTTTTTATACATTTTCTAAAGCTTCAAGCCGTGTTTCTAATGATGAAACGAGTGTTAACAAATTATTAATGGTTGTTTGTTGAGTATCAATTGTTATTTGTAATTCATAAATAGAATTTTGTAAATCAGATACTGAATTTTCAAATGCATTTATTGCTATTTGTTGCTCTTGTGATTTTAGATGTAATGCTTTAACTCCAGCTAACGAAACTCCTTCCATATCCAAAGAATCAATCATTAATCCGTCCTTTTGAGACACAAATTCGCGATTCCAATCTTGTGCCATTGGACCCATAAAATATACACCGGTGACTCCCGTCGCTCCTGTATCTGTACCTAAACAATTGGGATTTTGATTCATATTATATTTATAAATCGGTATGTTATTCAATTTGTCCAATACATTATCATAATCCAATTCGATTAGATTGCATTTCAGATTACGATCGGAAACTGTAGACCATGTATTTGCACCTTGATTCAAACGAACACCAATTGTACGAGCACTAGATGAGTAAATAACATAAACAGGTACTCCAGCGGTTACATTATTACCACATCCCCACCATACTGTATTATTTGTTCCAGAACCGCTACCAGCTCCAGCAGTCAATCCCGCACTATCAGCCCAAATAAAGATATTATCTAATCCTGCATTATTAGTTGTTGTTCCCAATTGAACACTATCAACACCTTGATCACATACATGATTTTGACCAGCTGCAATAAAAGATCTAACACTAGTAGATATAGAATTATTCACACCACCACATATAACAGAATTTCCAGAACTAACACCTACTGTATTCCTAGTACCTCCACATATTACAACACCTGAAGATGAAGATATCTCATTGTCAATACCAGCACCAATAAAACTATAAAACCCATCCGTAGAATTACCTGTTCCTCCACAAATTACACCATAATCTGCAGTTACAGTATTACTAAACCCTCCGCCAATAACAGCATAATCTGCGGATACTGTGTTATCAAATCCGCCACCTAAAAATGAATGATTCGCTCCACCAGTTATTACATTCGATTGACCTCCACCAATTGTACTAAAATTAGAATTGGCTGCACATGTATTACTAAATCCACCTCCGATTGTAGAATAAATCGACATTACTCTATTATCATATCCACCACCAATAAAAGCACCAGTCGAATTACCAGTATTACTCAACCCACCACATATCGTAGCATAATATCCATTTGCAATATTACTTTGTCCACCTCCAACAAACGAACCGGTAGCATTACTTCTATTACCTATTCCGCCATCAACAACAGAATAATATCCGCTTGCCACATTACTAAATCCTCCCACAATATTACTAAATGGTCCCGAACTGATATTTAACAATCCACCACCAATATGTGAATAAATTCCTGTTGCCGAATTATTTGCACCACCACCAATATTTGTTCCTGTTCCTCCGGCAAAATTAACTTCTCCACTAAATATACCAGAATATTGACCAGTACAACTATTTGTTGATCCACCACCAATAGTACATGCCGTATTTGTGATTATGTTATTTGTTCCTCCTCCAATAGAGGAAAACTGTGAATTTGCTGCTATACTATTAGAATTTCCTCCAGCGATTGAAGAATATGATGTTAATATTAAATTACTTATTCCTCCACCAATATTAGCATAAATTCCAGAAGCTGTATTACTCAAACCACCACCAATATGTGAATAAATGTCAGTTGCGGAATTATTTTTTCCACCACCAATATTTGTTCCTGTACCACTAACAGAATTAACATTCCCACTAAATATACCAGAATATTGTCCTGTAGCCGTATTACTCAACCCACCACCAATATGAGAATAAATCTCAGTTGCAGAATTATTTATTCCACCACTAATATTTGTTCCTGTACCACTAACAAAATTAACATTTCCACTAAATATACCAGAATACTGTCCTGCAGCTGTATTACCCAATCCACCTCCAATTGTAGAATATATTGATCCAGATGTGATTACATTATCTTCTCCACCAGATATTACTGAATTATTAGTGCTAATTGTATTTGTATCTCCTCCACCTATAACATTAGTATCTCCAGTAATTACGTTTAATGTACCTGCACATATGACATTTTCAACTCCAGTTATAGTATTATTCGCACCAACTCCAATCATATTTAAATTACCTCCATTTATCGTATTATCAGTTCCACCTACAATTGCCGACAATGATTCGTTGACAACATTTGTCACACCACAACCAATGAAGGAGAAATTTCCTGATGCAGTAATATCATTATTTATTCCTCCTGCAATAGCAGCATATGGTGCACTTGTAGTATTACCATCACCTCCACTGATTACAGAAGCTAGACCACTACCAATATTAGCATTACCTCCAGATACAACAGAATATTGACCAGATGCTTGTGTATTTGTTCCAAATGCTACACTACCCATTCCACGATTAGATACATCCCATTGCGTTCCAGTTGCTGAACCAGCACGGAATGATTGTGTCGTTGGATCAAAGAACATTCGAACAGGACCTGATGCTACATTGGTTCCTGTTGTAGGAAATACTAAATCTGTTAATGAAGAATAATTTGGATTAGTAGGTTGTAATTGAACAGTATTATGTGAAGTTTCTGTATCAGTGAAATATCTCCATAAACTATCATTAACACCAGTTGGTCCAGTAAACGAATTTCCCGTTGGTCCAGTAAAAGATAAACCCGAATCTCCAGTAGGTCCTGTTACATTAGAAGATTCTCCAGTCGGACCAGTAAATGAATTACCTTGTGATCCGGTTGGGCCAGTTACATTGGATGACGTTCCTGTCGGACCAGTAAATGAATTTCCTTGTAATCCAGTTGGACCAGTAATATTAGATGATTCTCCGGTTGGACCAGTAAACGAATTACCTTGTAATCCAGTAGGACCTGTTACATTAGACGATTCTCCTGTTGGTCCAGTAAATGAATTTCCTTGTGATCCTGTTGGGCCAGTTACATTGGATGAAGTTCCGGTTGGTCCAGTGAATGAATTTCCACTAATACCAGTTGGACCAGTAACATTTGACGATTCTCCTGTCGGACCAGTAAACGAATTTCCTTGTAATCCGGTTGGACCTGTTACATTAGACGATTCTCCTGTCGGACCAGTAAATGAATTACCTTGTAAACCAGTTGGTCCCGTAACATTAGATGATTCTCCAGTTGGTCCAGTAAATGAATTTCCTTGTAAACCAGTTGGACCAGTTACATTAGACGATTCTCCTGTTGGACCGGTGAAAGATTGACCAGTTGGACCGGTAAACGAGGATCCAGAAATTCCTGTTGGTCCTGTCGCGCCAGTATTAGAAGCTGATCCTGGTATTCCCGTTGGGCCAGTAATTGCATCTCCTTGTACACCTGTTGGTCCTGTTGCACCAGTATTTGAAGCCGATCCTGGCATTCCTGTTGGTCCAGTAATTGAATCACCTTGTACTCCAGTTGGTCCTGTTGCACCAGTATTTGATGCTGATCCGGGTATTCCCGTTGGACCAGTAATTGAATTTCCTTGTACACCTGTTGGGCCAGTCGCACCAGTATTAGAAGCCGATCCTGGTATTCCCGTTGGACCAGTAATTGAATTTCCTTGTACACCTGTTGGGCCTGTTGCACCAGTATTGGAAGCCGATCCTGGTATTCCCGTTGGTCCAGTAATTGAATCACCTTGTAAACCAGTTGGACCAGTTGCACCAGTATTGGAAGCCGATCCTGGTAATCCTGTTGGCCCGGTAATTGAATCACCTTGTAAACCAGTTGGACCTGTCGCGCCAGTATTTGATGCCGATCCTGGTAATCCTGTTGGCCCAGTAAATGAATCTCCAGTTGGACCAGTAAATGAATTTCCTTGTGGTCCTGTTGCACCAGTATTAGAAGCTAATCCTGATGCACCAGTCGGACCTGTATAACCAGTAGATCCGCTAAATGAAGATCCTGTTCCTCCTGTTGTAGTAATCACAACCCATTCAAATCCATTAGATATATACAATTGATTTGTTGTGACATCATAAACTAAAGATCCAATAACAGAACTGACAGGATAAGTTGCAATATTATCAACATAAGGAATAGCTAATAGCGAACTAGTATTTTCTGTTCTTATACTTGTAAATAATCCATCAATTTCAATTCTAGCCATACTAATTATAATTCATAAAGAATTATTTGTTTGCAAATAATATAATTTTCAATAATGAAAATTATTATCATTCAATATAAAATATATCATTAATAATTTCTTCCTTGTGGTCCTGTTGGTCCTGTACATCCCAAATATGATATTTTTTGGGACATCCATATATTATGTAATGATGGAAAATTCACTTCCATCCATTCATGAATATCCGATTTATATCTTTGATATAAAAATGCTCCTCCATATATATTATAACGTGATGAATTAATATCTAACCAGAATTGAATATGTATTCTATTTTTATTCAAAATAGCATTCATGACAAATGACAAGTTTATATCTATTTGTTGTTTTTTATTAATACATTTCCACCAATCTAATACTTCATGATTATTAATAGAATCAAATGATAATTCTGTGTATCTGAATGGAAATTTATATTTATCATTCAAATTCGTCCACCAATTTAATATATTCATATCACCACGCATACATGCTACATCTATAGATAATGATGAATACTTCATTTCTAATTTATCCTGCACATATTTACTCAGCCACCAATTTAAAATATGGGTGTATCCATTACAAGATGCTGTATCCATAGCATTTTGTGAATATACAAAAGGTATATTCTTATTTTGATAAAAATAATCTAATAAGTTTATATTACCACTATTAGATATATCATTGATCAAAGTGCACATACCATATTCATTATAACACTCACATCGTGATAATTCGTTTAACCACGTTTTGTTAACTTGCATACATTGAATCTTGATTTTATTATTACAAAATCTGAATAATTGACACAATAATCCTAATTGTAACATATCTCAATCAATTGACAATCTTATTAATCAATATAATTGATTAATCGCATTATTTATATGAGTTATAATTTTTTATTGTTTTTATGATGTTTTTATGATGTTTTGATTTTATTTATTACATATCTAGGCCACATAACGCCATTACTAATTCCGTCAGATATAATAACTTGATTAATAGTATTTGTGTGCTTAACATCATCGTAAATACTATATCCACAAATTACAAATGATGCTGCTATATAATTTTCCACAATTCCTCCCAATCTCATACTCACGCTTGTACACCGATCCCGAACAAATGTTGAAATACGTGAAAACATAATTTAATATTTATTAAATTCGTCTTTATTGTTATAGATTATAATCTATAAAATCATTTTTATGATATTAATCTTTTTTATGTGAGATGACTATATATTTCATGAACTTGTTTTTCAATAATATCTAACAATTGCAAACACAAATACTTTGTAGTTCCACTAAAGTATTTATATATTGATTTTGATGCATTATGTATATGATTAAAAAGTATACTTCGAAAATGATCATGTAATATAACATGAGCATGTAAAGGATTTGTATATTGTGCATATGTGCACAAAAATCTAATTATATTGAATTGAGGTGATAAATTTATATATT
>Ga0307410_10000925_pt1 | contig 12548 bp, 12 predicted proteins | sample 322Ometagenome_3_FD_203707 | JGI IMG/M metagenome (GOLD analysis project Ga0307410, IMG submission 203707) | Maize rhizosphere microbial communities from greenhouse at UC Davis, California, United States - 322HYB-O-3 | ecosystem: Host-associated > Plants > Roots > Rhizosphere > Soil | place...
GCCGCGCTCTGTCACCCGGGACGAGCAACGGCAGCGCCTCGCGCATGCGTCGCGTGGCGACGCGCGCCTGGTGAAGCGCGTCACGATTGCCGCTCGCCGCAGCGGGCAGATTCTTCTCGAGGGCCCGCAGCCGCTGACGAATGAGGAGTTCCGAGGGGGCCAGATGGTCCATGCTAGGATGGGCGCCCAAAACGCTGCCATCAATATTAGATCGTAGATGTAAACACCTGGCTCATGCGGATTGCAGCCATCGATATCGGAACCAATTCGGTTCACATGCTGGTAGTGCAGGTCCGGCCGGACCTGTCGTTCGAAGTTATCGATCGTGAAAAGGCCATGGTCCGGCTTGGGGCCGGGGGCCTCGACGGCCGGGCGCTCACCCCGGAAGCGATGTCGGCCGCCCTCCAGGCGCTCTCCAAGTTCAAGCGCCTCGCCGAGTCGCACCAGGTGGACGAAATCCTTGCAGCGGCCACCAGCGCCACGCGGGAGGCGGGCAACGGCGGCGAGTTCCTGGCCCGAATCGAACAACAGACCGGCATCCGGGCGCGTGTCATATCCGGAACGGAAGAGGCGCGGCTCATTCACCGGGCCGCGGTGTACGGGGTCGACGTCGGCAGTGCACGAGCGGTGGTGATCGACATCGGCGGCGGCAGCGTGGAAATCACGCTTGGCACCGCCGCCAACGTGCAGCTTGCGCGCAGCTTCAAGATCGGCGTCATCCGGCTGATGGAGCGCTTCGTCAAGAGCGATCCGCTCTCGGGCCGCGACGAGCGCCGGCTCACGAAACACCTCTCCGCGGAGATCGAACGCCACTGCGAGCAGATCACGGCGGTGGGCTTCGATCGCGTGATTGGCACCTCGGGCACGATCCTCAGTCTCGGCGCCGTCGCTGCCACCGCGGCGCGCGGCAGCACGCCGGCGGAGCTGCGCAACCTGCGCGTGACGGCGAAACAGATCCGCCGCCTGCGCAAGGAGTTCACGGCGCTCGATCTCGAGGAACGGCTCGCCGTGCCCGGGCTCGATCCGCGCCGCGCCGATCTCATCGTCGCCGGCGCGGTGCTGCTCGACACGATCCTGCGGCGGCTCGGCGCGGCCGACATCACGCTGTGCGATCTGGCGCTGCGTGAAGGGCTGGTGCTCGATTACATCCGCCGTAACAAGCGTCAGATCGCGCAGGTCGACCTGATTCCGGACATCCGGCGGCGCTCGACGATCGAGCTCGCGCAGCGCTGCAACTACTGGCCGGAGCACGCACAGCAGGTGGCGCGGCTCGCGCTGGCGCTCTTCGACCAGACGCGCGCGGTCCACGGACGCACCGACCGCGAACGGGAGTGGCTCGAGTACGCGGCGCTGATGCACGACATCGGCGTCCACATCAGCTATCCGCGCCACCACAAGCATTCGTACTACTTGATCAAGAACGGCGACCTGCGCGGCTTCGACCCCGAAGAGATCGAGGTGATCGGGCTCGTCGCGCGCTACCACCGGAGCGGCACGCCCAAGAAGTCGCACCAGGAGTATGCGCACCTGTCCTCGGATCTCCGGCGCGTCGTGCGGCTGCTCTCTTCGATCCTGCGTCTCGCCGAGAGCCTCGAACGCAGCCACGCACAGGTGATTGCCGGCCTCGACCTCCGCGATCGCGGCGACGACTTCCTCCTCGAGCTGCACAGCACGGGCGATGCGGAGCTCGAAGTGTGGGCGACCAACCGCCACCTCGCGCCCTTCGAGAAGCATCTGGGCAAGCCGATTCGGCTCGAGATCGCCACTCCCGCTTATGCTGAACAACCTCAACACGCGGCACGAGTATCCCGGAAAGCTGATAGTGGTCGAGGGCATCGACGGGTCCGGCAAGACGACGCAGCTGGGGCTGCTGGCAAAGTGGCTCGAGGCCGCCGGGCACCGCGTGTCGGTCACGGAGTGGAACTCCTCGGCGCTGGTGAAGGCGGCGACCAAGGCAGGCAAGAAAAAGAACGCGCTCACGCCCATGACGTTCAGCCTGCTGCACGCCACCGACTTCGCCGATAGGCTGCTCTACAAGATCGTCCCGCCGCTCAAGGCCGGCATGACGGTGCTGGCCGACCGCTACGCGTACACGGCTTTCGCGCGCGACTCTGCGCGCGGCGTGCACCCGCAGTGGGTGCGCGATCTCTACAGCTTCGCGGTGCGGCCCGACCTCGCGATGTACTTCCGCGTGCCGATCGATGTCTCCATCGATCGCCTGCTCGCCCGCCGGGCGAAGCTGAAGTTCTACGAAGCGGGCATGGATCTGAATCTCAGCTCCAACTCCGTCGAAAGCTTCCGCATTTTTCAGAGCCGCGTGCTGCAGGCCTACGACGGGCTCGTCGGGGAGTACGACCTGCGCGTCGTCGACGCATCCGGCAGCATCACCGACCAGCAGCACGTCGTGCGCAAGCTGGTGTCGGGCCACCTGGAAGGCGGCGATGAGTAGCTTCTACGGCCACGGGCTGCCGTACGTCTCGCTTGACGGGTATCCCGGGAAGATCATCGCCATCGAAGGGACCGACGGCGTGGGCCGGAGCACGCAGATCCGCCTGCTGCGCGAGTGGCTCGAGATCAAGGGCTACGGGGTGATCGAGACCGGGTGGACGCGGTCGCCGCTGATGCAGCCGACCATCGACCTGGCGAAGGCGAGCAACACGCTCAACAAGCTGACATTCGTGCTGCTCTACGCGACCGACTTCGCCGATCGACTCGAGAAGGAAATTATCCCGGCGCTCAAGGCCGGCTTCATCGTGCTGTCGGACCGTTACATCTTCACCGCGCTCGCCCGCGCCGGCGTGCGCGGGGTGGATCGCGCCTGGCTGCGCGAGCTGTACGGCTTCGCGATCAAGCCGAACCTGGTCTTCTACCTGAAGGTCGACGTCGACACGCTGGTGCAGCGCGTCCTCGAAGCGCGCGGCCTCGACTTCTGGGAGTCGGGCATGGACCTGAAGCTCGCCGACGACATTTACGACAGCTTCCGCACCTACCAGCGATCGCTGATGCGCGAGTACACGTCGATGGCCGAGGAGTTCGACTTCCGCGTGGTCGACGCCCGGCGGTCGATCGAGAGCATCCAGCGCGACCTGCGCACGCAGGTCGAAGCATTCCTCGAAGCACGCCAGCCCTAGCGGCATGCGGTCGGTGACGTGAGCCGCCCAGGGCGTCGCGCTCTACCTCCGCGCGAATCCTGCGCCGGCGGTTTGCGAATCGCCCGCGCGGCGTTCACCGCGTTACACCGATTTAACACACGCGAAACGGTCGGGAAATTCGCCTTCGATACCGTGACGCTCATGTTCCAGTTTGCCTGTCGTTACACCGCAGCGATCGCTCTCATGCTCACCGCGGCGGCCTGCGGCGGCGGCGCCCACAGGGAGGCGCCGGGCGGCGAGCGTCAGCACAGCGCCATGATCAGAGTCGACGGCTCCAGCACCGTGTATCCCATCACCGAGGCGGTCGCCGAGGAGTTCCACAAGGCCAACCGTGAGGTGAACGTCACCGTCGGCGTTTCCGGCACGGGCGGCGGGTTCCAGAAGTTCTGCCGCGGCGAGACTGACATCAGCGACGCGTCGCGTCCGATCAAACCATCGGAGATCGAGGCGTGCCGCACGGCGGCTATCGACTACATCGAGCTGCCGATCGCGTACGACGGCCTCGCAGTGGTCGTGCATCCGAAGAACACGTGGGCCCGGTCGATGACCGTCGAGGAGCTGAAGAAGCTCTGGGCCCCGGAGGCTCAGGGCAAGATCACGCGCTGGAGCCAGGTGCGGGCGTCGTGGCCCGACCGTGACATCCACCTGTTCGGCGCCGGCGTGGACTCGGGGACGTACGACTACTTCACCGACGCGATCGTCGGCACGGAAGGCGCCAGCCGCGGCGATTTCACCTCGAGCGAAGACGACAACGTCCTCGTGCAGGGCATTGCCGGCGACGAGCTCGCGCTCGGCTTCATGGGCCTCGCCTATGTGGAGCAGAACGCAGGCAAGCTGGCGCTCGTCGCTGTCGATGATCGCAACCCGCAGAACGGCGACGGCCCCGTTGCGGCCTCGGTGGAGACGGTGAGGAACGGCACCTACCAGCCGCTGTCGCGCCCGCTCTTCATCTACGTGGCGCGAACGGCGATGGATCGTCGGGAAGTGCAGGCATTCGTCGACTCCTACTTCACCACCGGCAAGGCGCTCGTGTCCGAGGTCGGCTATGTGCCGCTCACCGACGATATCTACGAGCTGGCGCAGAAACACCTCGCCGATCGCAAGGTCGGCACCGCGTTCGGCGCCGGCGGATCGCAGGTCGGCCTGACGCTCGAAGCGCTGCTCGCGCGCGAACGATGATTGGCGAGGCGCAACCCGCCGCAGCGCGCCGCCGCCGCATAGGTGCGATGGGCGCGGAGCCGGCCATCGAGTGGGCGCTGTTCCTGTGCGCCCTGCTGTCAGTTGCCACGACCATCGGAATCATCGTCGTGCTGGCGTCGGAGACGTGGGCCTTCTTCGGCCGGGTCGCGCTGACCGAGTTCCTGACCGGCACCGAATGGACGCCGCTCTTTGCAGCACCGCAATTCGGCGTGCTGCCCGTGGTCGCCGGCACGGCGCTCGTATCGTCGATTGCGATGGCGGTTGCCCTCCCCGCGGGGTTGCTGAGCGCGATCTATCTGAGTGAGTACGCCAGCGCACCGCTGCGGCGCACGGTGAAGCCGGTTCTCGAGGTACTCGCCGGCATTCCGACGGTGGTCTACGGCTACTTCGCCCTGCTGTTCGTCACCCCGCTCCTCCAGCGTGTCATTCCGGAACTCTCCGGCTTCAACGCGCTCGGCCCCGGAATCGTGATGGGCATCATGATCCTGCCGCTCGTGTCGTCACTCGCCGAAGATGCGATGCGCGGCGTGCCCGTTGGCCTTCGCGAGGGATCGTATGCGCTCGGCGCCACGAAGATGCAGACCAGCCTTCGCGTTGTCGTGCCCGCGGCATTCTCGGGAATCACCGCCGCGTTCATCCTGGCCGTGTCCCGGGCTCTCGGTGAAACGATGATCGTGGCGATTGCGGCCGGACAGCAGCCGCGACTCACCCTCGACCCGACAGTGCCGATTGAGACGATGACCGCCTACATCGTCCAGGTAAGCCTCGGAGACACGCCGCAGGGCACGCTCGAATACCGGACCATCTTCGCCGTCGGCACGCTGCTGTTCGCGGGGACGTTCATCCTGAATCTCGCCAGCGCGTGGCTGCGCGAACGCTACCGGGAGGAGTACGCGTGAAGGACTTCGCGTTCCGCGTGCTCTCGCTCCTCGTGCTGTACCTGGCGCTTGCCGCGCTGGCCGCGCTGCTCATCGACGTCGCCGTCGACGGCAGCTCACGGCTCTCGTGGGACTTCATTCGCGGCTTCCCGTCGCGGCGCGCGTCCGCCGCGGGAATCTGGCCCGCTCTCGCTGGCAGCATCCTCGTGATCGGCGTCACAGCGGCGCTGGCCGTGCCGGTGGGCGTGGCCGCAGCCATCTATCTCGAAGAGTACGGCTCGCGAAGCAGGCTGGCGCGGATCATCGAGCTCAACATCACGAATCTTGCGGCAGTGCCGTCGATCATCTACGGCCTCCTCGGCCTCGGCCTCTTCGTTCGCATGATGGCGCTCGGGCGCAGCGTGCTCGCCGGCGGCGCCACGCTCGCGCTGCTGGCGCTCCCCGTCATCATCCTGTCGACACGCGAGGCGCTGCGGGCGGTGCCGAAGTCGCTGCGCGAAGGCTCCTACGCGCTCGGCGCGACCAGGTGGCAGACCATCTGGCACCAGGTGCTGCCGGTCGCGATGCCGGGCATCCTCACCGGGATCATCCTCGCGCTCTCGCGTGCAATCGGCGAAACGGCGCCGCTCATCACGATCGGCGCGGTCACGTTCGTATCGTTTGCGCCGGACGGCCTCTGGTCGCCATTCACCGTTCTGCCGATCCAGATCTTCAACTGGGTGTCGCGCCCGCAGCCGGAGTTCCAGGTGAACGCCGCCGCCGGCATCATCGTGCTGCTCGCGGTGCTGCTGACGATGAACGGAGTTGCCGTGGTGCTGCGCGACCGCCTGCAGAAAAGGACCCAGGCGTGAGCAGCATCGTGCGCCCTGCGGTCTCCGTCAACGTGCGGCCTGCGGCGGAGGAGGAATCGCGCCCCGAGCGAACGGCCACGATCGCCGCCGACCGGCTGAACTTCTATTACGGCGCCAAGCGCGCGCTTCACGACATCACGCTTGGCATCCAGCCGCACGTGGTCACCGCGTTCATCGGACCCTCGGGCTGCGGCAAGAGCACATTCCTGCGGACGCTCAACCGCATGAACGACATCATTCCCGGCACTCGCGTCGAGGGACGCGTGGCCATCGACGGCCAGAACATCTACGCGCCGGGCGTCGACGTCGTCGACCTGCGGCGTCGCGTCGGGATGGTGTTCCAGAAGTCGAATCCGTTCCCGAAGTCCATCTTCGACAACGTCGCCTACGGCCTGCGGATCAACGACATGGTGCGCACCACGTCGGATCTGGCGGCACGTGTAGAAGAGAGCCTCAGGCAGGCGGCGCTCTGGGACGAGGTGAAGGACCGCCTGCACGAGTCGGCACTGGCGCTGTCAGGCGGCCAGCAGCAGCGGTTGTGCATCGCGCGCGCGCTCGCCGTGCGTCCGGCGATCCTGCTGATGGACGAGCCGGCGTCGGCGCTGGATCCGATTGCTACGCAGCGCATCGAGGAGCTGATCTACGACTTGAAAAGGTCGTACACGATTGTGATTGTCACCCACAACATGCAGCAGGCGGCGCGGGTGTCCGACGACACCGCCTTTTTCTGGCTGGGACGGCTCGTCGAGTTCGACCGCACCGATCGGATCTTCACGGCGCCCGCCGAGAAGCTGACCGAGGACTACGTGACCGGGAGGTTCGGCTGATGGAACGCGTGGTCCGGCATTTCCAGGAGGAACTCGAGGCGCTGCAGGGACGCCTGCTCGAGATGGGCGGGCTGGCGGAGGAGCGCGTGCGCGCGGCCGTGGAAGGACTGGTCACGCGAAACGCCGCCACGGTCGACCGCGTCCTCTACGGGGACGAGCCAATCAATCGGCTGCACATCGAAATCGACGAGCGCAGCGTCAAGCTGCTCGCCCTGCATCAACCGATGGCGGCCGACCTCCGCGCCATCGTCGCCGCCGTGAAGATCAACACTGATCTCGAGCGCGTCGGCGATCTCGCCGTCAACATCGCGGAGGCGGCGCGCCGCTACGTCGTCCATCCGCCGGTGAAGAAGCTGATTGACATTCCGCGGATGGGCGGAATCGCGCAGGCGATGCTGCGCGACGCGCTCGACGCGTTCGTGCGCGGCGACGTGGCGCTCGCGCGTCAGGTGCTCAACGCAGACGATCAACTCGACGGCCTCAAGACGCAGATTTTCCGCGAACTGCTCACCTACATGCTCCAGGATCCGTCCACCGTGGAGCCATCCCTCGACCTCATTCTGGTCTCACGCCATCTCGAGCGAATCGGCGACCATGCCACCAACGTCGCCGAGGACGTGATCTTCATGGTGTCCGCGCAGGACGTCAGGCACGGCTCGTCAACGTAACCGATCTGCCGCGTCCGCCAGACGCCTGCGATCATCGACCCGCGATCTCCGACTACAATATTCCGGATGGGTGAGGCTCCAGTGTGCGTCCTGTGCCGGACGCGCCCGGTGGATCCTCGCTGGCGGCCGTTCTGCAGCGAACGCTGCCGCAACGAGGACCTGGCCCGCTGGGCGGACGGCCGCTATCGCCTCGCGGGCGATCCCGTCCCGCCGTCCGATTTCGACGCGGATCCCGACTCGCAGTCATAAGCGCCTTATGCCCGACACGCTCAGCATCACCGACAACCGCACTGGAAAGACCTACGAAATCCCGATTACCGACGGCACCATCCGCGCCACCGATCTCAAGCAGATTCGGGCCGGCGCCGACGACGGGGGACTGGCCACTTACGACCCGGCGTTCATGAACACGGCCGCGTGCCGCAGCCGGATTACGTTCATCGACGGCGACCGCGGCATCCTCGAGTACCGCGGCTACCCCATCGAGCAGCTGGCGGAGAAGTCCACGTATCTCGAGACCGCCTACCTGATCATCTTCGGCGAGCTGCCCACCGATGCGCAGCTGCAGCAGTGGACCCGCGAGATCACGTTCCACACGATGCTGCACGAGAACATCAAGAAGCTGATGGACGGCTTCCAGTACGACGCGCACCCGATGGGCGTGTTCCTGAGCACCGTCGGCGCGTTCTCCACGTTCTACCCCGACGCCAAGCGGATCTTCGACGAGAAGTCGCGGCTGAAGCAGGTGCACCGGCTCATCGCCAAGGTGCCCACCATCGCCGCCTACGCGTACCGCCACAGCATCGGGCGCCCGTACGTCTACCCGGACAACGACCTGAGCTTCACCGGCAACTTCCTGAACATGCTGTTCAAGATGACCGAGTTGAAATACCAGGTGAACCCGGTGCTCGAGCGGGCGCTCGACGTGCTCTTCATCCTGCACGCCGACCACGAGCAGAACTGCAGCACGAGCGCGATGCGCGGCATCGGCAGCTCGCATGCCGATCCGTATTCGGCGATGGCCGGCGCGGCGGCGGCGCTCTACGGGCCGCTCCACGGCGGCGCGAACGAGGCGGTGCTGCGGATGTTGAACGAGATCGGAACGGTCGCGAACGTCCCGGCGTTCATCAAGCGCGTCAAGGGCGGCGAAGGGCGGCTCATGGGCTTCGGCCACCGCGTCTACAAGTCGTACGACCCGCGTGCGACGATCATCAAGCGGACGGCGGACGAGGTGTTCGAGGTGACGGGCAAGAACCCGCTGCTCGAGATCGCGCAGGAGCTGGAGCGGATCGCGCTGCAGGACGACTACTTCGTCACCCGCAAGCTCTATCCGAACGTAGACTTCTACTCCGGTCTCATCTATCAGGCCATGAGCTTCCCGGTCGACATGTTCCCCGTGCTCTTCGCCATCCCGCGCACGTCGGGGTGGATTGCGCAGTGGGAGGAGATGCTCCTCGACGCGGAACAGAAAATCGCGCGCCCCAAGCAGATCTACACAGGGGCGAAGAAACGCGACTACGTTCCGCTGTCCGGCCGCAAATGACCACGCGAACCCTGACCGCGCTGGCGCTCGTCCTGTGTTCGTGCTGCGCGGCGGCGCAGTCGAACGGCGCGCTCAAGTTCGACAGCAATCGGGCGTGGGATCATCTGCGCCGGCAGGTGTCGTTCGGGCCGCGGCCGTCGGGGTCGGCGGCGATTGCCGAAAACCGTCGCTACATCCTCGAGCAGCTCAGGGCAGCAGGGGTGGAAGGACGGGAGCAGCCGTTCAACGCTTCGACCCCTCTCGGACCGGTGGAGATGGCAAACGTTGTCGCGACCATCCCTGGAGTCCGGCCCGAGCGGATTGCCCTCGCGACGCATTTCGACACGAAACTCTTTCGTGAGTTTCGCTTCGTCGGCGCGAGCGACGCGGCGTCGAGCACGGCGGTCGTGCTCGAGCTCGCGAGGGTCCTCAACGAGCGGAAGAACCCGCTGACCATCGAGCTGCTGTTCTTCGACGGAGAGGAGGCAGTGAACGCGGAGTGGCGGGATCCGGACAACCGCTACGGCAGCCGGCACTACGTGGAGCAGGCGCGCAAGACAGGAACGCTCGGCGGCCTGAAGGCGCTCATCCTGCTCGACCTCGTCGGCGACCGGAACCTGAATTTCCGCCGCGAGGGGAACTCCACCCGGTGGCTCACCGACATCATCTGGTCAACCGCCCACGGCCTTGGCTACACGTCGCAGTTCCTCGACGAAGTCACGCCCATAGAGGACGATCACATCCCGTTCCTGCGCGCCGGCGTGCCCGCCGTCGACCTGATCGATCTCGATTACCCGGCGTGGCATACCGCGGAGGACACGCTGGACGCGGTCAGCGCGCGCAGTCTGCAGGTCGTCGGCGACGTCGTGCTCGCGTCGCTGCCGCAGATCGAAAAGCGTCTCGCGTCGCCGAAATAACGCTCACCGGCACGTCCCTGCGCCGCTCGCCGCGGACGCCGTGTGCGGCGCCACCTCCAGCATCTGCACCCGGGGCGGCATCGTCGGCGCCAGAGTGATCGCGACCTGCAGGGTGCCGCGATCGCACTTCATCAGCCACGTCCCGCGCAGCGCGTTCTCCACGTCGAAGGCCGAATCGGGCCGGCAGGCCCCGTACTTCTGGTGCAGCTCGTCGATCTCACGCCGCCGGCGATCTTTCGACCGGTCGAGGAAGAGATTCTCGGCAGCGATGCCGTCCGCAAGACGATCATCCCAGGCCGTGACGAGCCGCGTAACCGAGTCGCGCGCCTCGAGCAGCGCCGGCGACGGCGTCACCGCGTTGGCCTTCATGCCCCCGGTCTGCTCGAGGGCCGCCACCGCACGGTCGACCACCGAACCCCACGATGTGTAGGTGAGGTTCCCGAGGGCAATGATGCCGACACCCTGCTCGGGGAACCAGCGCATGTGCGAGCCGAATCCGGGGAGCCCGCCCGAGTGCGCGACGATGTGCCGGAAGCTGCAGGTTTGCCAGACGCGAAGCCCGTATCCGTAGCCCCCCGCGTTCAGCTGCACGCCAGGGCTCGAGGCGTTGCGCATCACCACGGCGGGCGCCGTTCGCACGACCTGCTGCATCTCACGGACCGATGCGCGGCGCACCGGGCCGGTTTCCGGCTCGTCCCGGGGCGGCCACGCGGACAGATGAAACGCGACGTAGCGGGCGAGGTCGCGAGTGGATGTGAGCATTCCACCCATCGGCCCGAACGCGCCGTCCGGCAGCTGCGGCTCCAGCTTCCACCTTTCATCCTCCCACCGGTAGCCGAGCGCGAGGCGGTTCGGCGGAACCGAGCCTGGCTCGAGGGTAGTGGACGTCATGCCGAGCGGCCGGAGGATGCTCGCGGTGACGTAGTCCGCGTACGGCTTGCCCGATACCTTCGAGACGATGCGCCCGAGGATCGCGAATCCATAATTCGAATACTCGTAGGCGAGGCCTGGCGCGTTCGAGAACGGGATGCCCTGCTTCAGCATCGCGCTCATCTGCGCGTCCGTCACCGCCAGCTGCCGGTCACCCCACGGATTGTCCTCGGGAAATCCTTCCGCGTGCGACAGCAGGTGGCGGATGGTGATCTTCGGTGAGTCGGCGGTCGGATAGCGCAGCCCCGCGAGCTCCGGCACGTAGCGCTCCGCCGGATCTTCCAGCGAGAGCTTCCCTTCGTCGCGCAGTTTGAGAATGGAGAGCGCGGTGAAGCTCTTGGTCATCGACGCGATGCGGAACACCGTATCGGCGTCGACTGGCGCCTTGGTGCTGATGTCGCGGTAGCCGTGCGCGCCCGAGTGGACCAGCGTACCGTCGACGATCACGCCCCAGGCGATGCCGGGAACGTGCGACGTCGCGGCGAACTCTGCGAAGAGCCGATCGATCTCGGGGAATGCGGATCGCAGTTGGTCGGCGCGCCCGGCGGTCTGCACCGCCGGGGACGCGCACACTGCGACGCTGACGATGGCGAGAACGAGGCGTGCCCGCATGCGGCGCATGCTAGCACGCAGGTCTATTGCTTCGGCGCTAACGTGTGGACGTAGTTCACGATGTTCCAGATGTCGTTCGGCTTCAGCTCCTTGCCGAAATCCTTCATCCCCGTCCCTTCGACGCCGTCGTGGATGACCGTGTAGATCTCGCCGTCGGTCGATCCGTGCTTCCATTCCGCGTCGGCGAGGTTTGACGGCGGCGGGTCGCCGGCATACGGCGCCGCGGGGCCGTCGCCTTTGCCGGTTTCGCCGTGGCAATCGGCGCAGTTTTCCGCGTACAGCTTCTTGCCCGATTCAATCGACGCCGCGTCTGCCGCCACCGGATTCTGCAGCTTCGCGGCATCCGCATGCTGATGCGGCTCCTTCTCATGGGCCGCCTGCCGTGCCGCCATCGAGACGGCAAAACCAATGAAGATTGCGAGAGTAATCGATCCCAGCGTACGCACAGGTCCTCCCTACCGCGGCGCTGCCGCCGCCACTTCCGCCATGATCTCGTCGACGGTCAGCACCGTGGACGAGGCCTTGGCGCGCCGGAACACCCGGTCCACCAGCTCGTCGTTCGGCGTGATGCCGCGACGCTCCAGCCAGAACACCACGTTCGACTTGCCCGACATCGGGCCGACTTCGATCTCCTGCGAGCGGCCGACGAGGTGCGCCGGAACGCCCGAGTAGACCGCGTCCATCAGGTCGCGGTCGTTCTTCTTGAACGCCTTCACCACAGCTGCCGCATGCACGCCCGTGGCCGTCCGGAAGGCGTCGCGGCCGAACACGGGGTAATTGTCGGGGATGGGAACGCCGGTCGCCGCGGACACTTCATGCACGAGCTCGTTGAGCCGGGTAAGGTCGCGCTGCACCCAACGCATCAGCACGAGGTTGACGAGGAGCAGGTCGAGCGGCGTGTTGCCGACCCGTTCGCCGAGGCCGAGCGCCGCGCCGTGAATGCGCGAGGCACCCGCCTCGAGCGCCGCGATGCTGTTCATGATCGCCAGGT
>Ga0307410_10000926_pt1 | contig 12543 bp, 13 predicted proteins | sample 322Ometagenome_3_FD_203707 | JGI IMG/M metagenome (GOLD analysis project Ga0307410, IMG submission 203707) | Maize rhizosphere microbial communities from greenhouse at UC Davis, California, United States - 322HYB-O-3 | ecosystem: Host-associated > Plants > Roots > Rhizosphere > Soil | place...
ACGTCTGGGAAGAGATTTCGGACGGGCTCGACTACATGAAGGTCAACGGCCACGACCAGTCGACGCGCGCCTATGTCGGCGCCTTCAACTTCAAGGGCCAGGATCAGCAGAAGAACGTCGGCAAGCTGTCGGGCGGTGAGCGCAACCGCGTAAACATCGCCAAGATGCTCAAGCGCGGCGGTAATGTGCTGCTGCTCGACGAGCCGACCAACGATCTCGACGTTGAGACGCTGGGCGCGCTTGAGGAAGCGATCGAGAATTTCGCGGGATGTGCCGTGGTCATCAGCCACGACCGTTTCTTCCTCGATCGTCTGGCCACGCACATCCTTGCGTTCGAAGGCGACAGCCGGGTCGAATGGTTTGAGGGCAACTTCCAGGCGTATGAGGAAGACAAGGTCCGTCGCCTGGGCGAAGAAGCCACCCGGCCGCACCGGACGACGTATCGCAAGCTGACGAGGTAGTCCGCATGGCGGAGAACGCCGCTGCGCATGACCATGAGCATGTAGCCAGCGGCATCCTCTGCCGGATCGGGTCGGGCTTCAGCTTCGCGACGATGGGCGCGTTGTTGAAGCTGGCGTCGGAGCAAGGGCTCAATGCACCTGAGCTCGTATTCTATCGGTCGCTGTTCAGCCTGCCCGTGATCCTGTTCTGGGTGCTGAAGCGTGAGAGCCTGGCCTCGCTCCGGCCGAACCGGCCGCTCGCGCATGTCTGGCGCTGCGGCCTGGGATTGCTCTCGATGGGCCTGACCTTCCAGGCTCTGATCTTGCTGCCGCTGGCCGATGCGACGGCTATCAACTTCACGGCGCCGATCTTCGCGACGATCCTGTCGTTCCTGATCCTGAAGGAGCATGTCGGCGTGCATCGCTGGTCGGCGGTGGTCCTGGGGTTCATCGGCGTCCTGATCGTCGCACGACCGGGCGGGTCGAGCCTGCCACTGCTCGGTGTCGTCATCGCCTTGGTGGCGGCCGTGGGGCAGGCGGGGGTCACCACTACGCTCCGCCATCTTCAACGAAGCGAAAACGTCTCCGCCATCGTCTTCTGGTTCGCCGTGTCAGGCGTCCTTGTGGGCGGTCTCGTCATGCCCTTCTTCGGGGAGTGGCACAGTCCGCAGGCCATGGGCATCGTGCTGGCCGGTGGGCTCGCCGGTGGATTGGGCCAACTGCTGATGACGGCGTCGCTCCGAGCGCCCGTCTCCGTCGTAACGCCGTTCGACTATCTGCAGATCGTCGCGGCCACCGCTTACGGCTGGATGCTCTTCTCGGACGTACCGAGCACGCACACGATCGCCGGGGCTGCCCTGATTGCCGTGAGCGGGTTGTACACGGCGTGGCGCGAGAGCCGGCTGCGACTGAAGCGTGCGGCGGCGGCTGTTCCCGCGGTCTAAGTCGAATGATCCATCTTACCGCAAGACTCTGGCTGTGGACCGGCGAATCGGCCAACTGGCATTTCGTCACCGTGCCGGAAGAGCTTGCGGTCGAAATTCACGCCCACAGCTTGGTCCATCGCAGCGGCTTCGGATCCGTTCGGGTCGAGGCGACCATCGGCGAAATCATCTGGCGAACTTCGGTCTTTCCGCAGAAGAGCGGAGGCTATGTATTGCCTGTAGAAGCGGATGTGCGCCGACGCGCCGACATCGCCGCCGGGGACGAGGTGAGCCTGAAGCTGGAACTGCTTTAGGTTGAAGTCGGCCGCCTTAGCGCAGCCTCTTCACCGAAAGGCTTCCATCGGGAGCGGTCCGAACGTCGAAATTCGGCACGGACCGGATTAGGTCCGACAGGCGCGTGAATCCGTAATTCCGCGCTGCGAAGCTCGAAACCGCCGTCGCGCGCTGACCGAGCTCGGAGAGTGAGGCATAGCCGTCGTCATCCCGCTTGGACGCCTTGTAGGCTGACCCGAGCAATTCGATGAGTTCCGGGTCTACGGCGTTTGCAGATTCCGCCTGCGGAAGCGCAGCCGACTGCGCATCGTGCGGCAGATGCAGAGCCGCGACATCGAAGAAGCGCGTGCAGGCCTGGCGGAAGCCGAGGGGGGTCTTGGCCGTACCGAATCCATAAACCGGAAGGCCTTCCTCGCGGATGCGCTGGGCAAGCGGCAGGAAGTCGCTGTCGCTCGACATGATCCCGAAGCCATCGACATGGCCGCGATAGAGCAGGTCCATGGCATCGATCGTCATGCGCATGTCCGTCGCGCTCTTGCCTTTCGCGACGTCGAATTGCTGCATCGGCACGATGGAATGAATGCCGGTCAGGTTGCCCCAGCCCTTTAAGCTGACCTTCGCCCAGTTCCCGTAGGCCCGGCGGACGTTGATCGCGCCCAGCTCACCGAGAACGAGGAGGACTTCATCCAGGTGCTCCGGGCTGGCATTATCCGCGTCGATGAGCAGCGCGATATTGTCTTCCCGTTCGTCGTGCCTGTCTGTCATGTCGCGTCTCTTAATGGATCGATGCGGGAACGAAACGCCTGTTTGAGCACTTGAACCTGCAATGGGAGGAATAATGGGCTTGGAGGAGCAGTCGATGAAGAAAGTAGCACTTAGTGCGGCCCTTGCCGCGAGTTTCGCTGTAAGCGCATGCGCAACCAATCCGTATGGATACAATAACGACCCGTATTACGGCGGGAACAATAGCAGTCAGGGCCAGCGTGCCGCGACCGGCGCTGCCGCCGGCGCAGTGGCAGGCGGCGTGCTCGGCGCAGTCGTTCCTGGTGTGAGCACCGTTGAGGGCGCCGTTGCCGGCGCGGTTCTCGGTGGCGTTCTCGGCGCGGTCGTGAACAACCGTCAGTATTACCGCGATACCCGCGGCTATTGCTATTACGTCGACCAGCAGGGTCGGCCGATCTACGACTACAACACCCGTTGCTAGTCTGACGGCTCAGGCGGGGCGGAAGACACCTTCCGCTTCGTCGAGCACGTAAAGTTTTCCATCGTTGATGGAGAAGTGACAGCCGTGGAGCGCAAGCTTCGCGGCTGTTTCACGTTCGGCGATCCAGGGGAAAGTGCGCAGGTTCTTCATGGAAACCTGCACAGCCCGCAATTCCATCTCCAGAAACGCTTTCTCGTCGAGCGCCGAATGCTCTTTCGTGACGGCGTCACGGGCTTCATCGAGCATCTTGACCCAATTACCGATGAATCGGCCCGAGCCTGTCTGTGCGTGCTCGAACTGCCTGGTCAGAGCGGCAGCGCAGCCGCCGCACGAACCATGGCCCATCACGACAATTTCTTCGACTTCCAGCTGCGTAACGGCGAATTCCAGCGCAGCTGAAACACCGTGATGGCCGGGCGTCGTCTCAAACGGCGGAGCGAGCGCGGCAATGTTGCGCACAACGAACATCTCGCCGGGCCGGGCGTCGAGAATGATCGCAGGTTCGACGCGGCTGTCCGAGCAGGCGATGACCATCACCTTCGGACTTTGACCCTCGGCAAGCTCGTTCCAACGTTCGCGCTCGGTTTGCCATTCGGTCGTGCGAAACCGGTAATAGCCTTCGATCAGGTCGGTAAAGCGCGTCATGGCCGCCCGCTAGCCGTAGCAGGGCAGGGGTGGCAAGCCGCGAGGGCAATCGCTATCTGGCCCCTATGACCGAACACGCGCCGGCAATCCGTCAACGCAAACCGGACTGGATCCGGGTGAAGGCCCCGACCAGCCCCGGCTATGCCCAGACGCGCAATCTGATGCGATCGCTCGGGCTTGCGACCGTGTGCGAGGAAGCGGCGTGCCCGAATATCGGCGAGTGCTGGACCAAGAAGCACGCAACCGTGATGATCCTTGGCGACACCTGCACGCGGGCCTGTGCCTTCTGCAACGTGAAGACGGGCATGCCGCGCGCCGTCGACCCGCTGGAGCCCGAGCACGTAGCGGTGGCGGCGGCCGAGCTTGGCCTGGAGCATATCGTGGTGACGTCGGTCGACCGCGACGATCTGCCGGACGGCGGCGCATCGCAGTTCGTGAAGGTGATCGAGGCGCTGCGGAAGCGGACGCCGAATACGACTATCGAAATCCTTACCCCGGACTTCCGCAACAAGAGCGAAACGGCGGTCGAGGCGATCGTCGATGCCGGTCCCGACGTCTACAACCACAACCTCGAGACGGTGCCGAGGCTCTATCCCACAATCCGCCCCGGCGCGCGCTACTATGCGTCCCTTCGGCTGCTGGAGAGCGTGAAGCGCAAGGCTCCGCACATCTTCACCAAGTCCGGCGTCATGGTCGGGTTGGGCGAGCAGCGCCTCGAAGTTCATCAGGTCATGGACGACATGCGCTCCGCGGGCGTCGATTTCCTGACCATGGGGCAGTATCTGCAGCCGACCCCGCGCCATGCGAAGGTCGAGGAATTCGTCACTCCGCAGGCATTCGACGCCTACGCCGCGATCGCTCGCGCCAAGGGCTTCCTGCTGGTGGCCGCATCGCCGCTGACCCGCTCGAGCTATCACGCGGGCGACGACTTCAAGAAGATGCAGTCAGCCCGCAACGCCCAACTGGAGCGAGCGAACGGCTGATGCCGCGTCACACCGAGAAGAAGCACCTTCCGTATTCCCCAGAGCAGCTCTTCGACCTCGTCGCAGACGTGAGTCGTTACGATGAATTTCTGCCGTGGGTTGTTGCGGTTAGGGTTCGTTCTTCAAGTCCGGCGGAAACTGTCGCGGACCTAGTTGTCGGCTTCCACGCGTTCAAGGAGCGCTTCACGAGCCGTGTCGTGAAGGAGAGGCCGAATAAGATCCTCGTCGATTATGTCGAGGGCCCGCTGAAATTTCTTCACAACGAGTGGAGGTTCGAACCCGCTGACGACGGAGGAACGAACCTCTGCTTCTCAGTCGATTTCGCATTCCGCTCGCGGATATTCGAAGCTCTCGCCGGGCAAATGTTCGACCGCGCACTGAGGCGAATGACGACGGCGTTCGAAGAGCGGGCGGCGGTCCTCTACGGCATCAACAGCTCGAGCGCGCAAAGCGCGGCCTGAAGGCGCACGCCGGCCCGGTTGGGCTCGTCGAAGAACTTCTGGTCCGCCACGATCTGAGACGGGTCCTTGCCACGCTCCGCGCGGGCGAAGACAACCGTGCCCACCGGCTTGCTCGCGCTTCCGCCGCGCGGACCCGCAATTCCGGTAATCGCTACTGCGATATCGGCGTCGGATGCTTGCAGGGCGCCTCGTGCCATCGCCCAGGCCGTCGCTATGCTGACGGCACCGAAAGTCTCCACGACTTCCTGGCTGACATGCAGGTCGGCGATCTTGGCGGCGTTGGAGTAGGTCACATAGCCGGCTTCGAACACGTCGGACGATCCGGCGATTTCGGTGATGGCCGCACTGACCAATCCGCCGGTGCAGCTTTCCGCGACCGAAATGCGTTTTCCGGCGGCGCGATTGGCCTCGACGACCTGGCGAGCCTGTTCGATCAATTCTTTAGGGAGCAGATAATCCTTCACCGGTTTAGCTCCATGCGAATGCTCGCCACCGCCTGAGCAGCCATGCCTTCGCGCCTTCCGGTGAACCCCAGTCCTTCGGTCGTCGTCGCTTTCACGCTGATTTGCTCCAACCTGACGCCAAGGACCTCCGCAATTCGAGCCCGTATGGCTGAACGATGCGGACCGACTTTCGGCTCCTCCGCAATCACAGTGACGTCAACATGATCGATCATCCCGCCGCGTGTGATGATCAGCTCCGCCGCATGCTTGAGGAACAGGTCCGACGGAGCTCCCTTCCACTGAGCGTCCGAAGGCGGAAAGTGCTCCCCAATGTCGCCGAGGCCGGCCGCGCCGAGGAGAGCGTCCGTGATCGCGTGTAAAACGACGTCCGCGTCGCTGTGCCCGGCGAGTCCTCGCGAATGGGGTACGGCAATTCCTCCGAGCATGATCGGGCCTTCGCCCTCGAACGCATGGACGTCGAAGCCCATTCCGGTGCGCGGGGTCAATCGCGAGGCAAGCATCGCCTCGGCGCGGGCCCAGTCCGCCGGCGTCGTCAGTTTCTCCAGCATAGGATCGCCTTCCACTGTCGCCACCTTCAGCCCCGCGGCCAGCATGATCGTGGATTCGTCGGTCGCCGGCTTCCGGCCCGCTTCTTCGTAGGCATAGATTAGGTCTTCCACGTGAAAAGCCTGCGGCGTCTGGACGCGGAGAAGGCGGGCGCGGTCGACAGGCTCTTCCAGCAGGTTGGAGCCAAGAGCCAGGGTGTCCGCGACGGGAAGCACCGGAACGGCGCCGTCGTTGCCTTCGAGCGCGCCCAGGAGACGATCGACGACTTCGGGTGGACAGAAGGGGCGGGCGGCGTCGTGCACCAATACAGCGCCGTCGCCGATCGCCTGCAAGCCATTCATGACGCTGTCGGAGCGCTCCGCTCCGCCCGCGACCAGTTCGCCGACGTCGAGACCCTGCAGGGCGCGCTGTGCAAGGTCCTGCTGTCCGTTGCCAATCACCACCCGAACCTGGTCTATCGAGGGATGTCCGACCATCGCCTCCACTGCCCAGCGGAGAACCGGCTTGCCGCCAATGCTTTGGTATTGCTTGGGCGCGTCTCCGCCCAGGCGTTCGCCTTTCCCGGCAGCGACAATGAGGGCTGTGACGGTCATGTCGCGGGGGCTTAGGGCCGCTTGCCTTGTCCGCCAAGGGCAGTTCCCCTACATGCGCCCGACCCATGACCGAACTGAAGTCCATCTCGATCGGCCCCGTCCAGATCGCGTCGCCGGTGATTCTGGCGCCGATGACGGGCGTCACCGACCTGCCGTTCCGGCGGGTGGTGAAGCGCTATGGGGCCGGCCTCACGGTCAGCGAGATGATTGCCAGCCAGGCGATGATCCGGGAGACTCGCCAGTCGCTCCAGAAGGCTTTGTGGGACCCGGTTGAAGAGCCGGTGTCGCTCCAGCTTGCCGGTTGCGAACCTGCCGTCATGGCCGAGGCGGCGAAGCTCAACGAGCAGCGCGGTGCGGCGATCATAGACATCAACATGGGCTGCCCGGTGAGGAAGGTCGTCAACGGCGATGCCGGCTCGGCCCTCATGCGCGACTTGCCGCTTGCCGCTGCTTTGATCGAAGCCACGGTGAAAGCCGTCGACATCCCGGTCACGCTCAAGATGCGCATGGGCTGGGATCATTCGAGCCTCAACGCTCCGGAGCTCGCGAGAATTGCCGAGGATCTCGGAATCAAGATGATCACCGTACACGGGCGGACGCGCTGCCAGATGTACAAGGGGAGCGCCGACTGGGCCTTCATCCGCCAGGTGAAGGATGCGATCTCGCTACCGGTCATCGCCAATGGCGACATTTGCTCGATCAATGACGCACGAACTGCGCTCGACCAGTCTGGTGCGGACGGGGTGATGATCGGTCGCGGCGCTTACGGTCGCCCATGGCTTCTCGGTCAGGCCATGACCGAACTTGGTGGGGGAGGGTCGAAGCCCGATCCCGAGCTGGACGAGCAGCTAGGGACGATGCTTGAGCAGTATGACGACATGCTATCGCTGTACGGCACGCAGACGGGCGTGAATCTCGCCCGAAAGCACGTCGGCTGGTACACCAAGGGCCTTCCGGGTTCGGCCGAGCTTCGCAACAAGGTCAACCAGCAGGACGACCCGAGCATCGTCGTTGCAATGCTGCGAGAATTCTATGCGCCTTGGCTGTCGCGGGCCGCAGCTTGAAAAAGCGCTGAGACGATTCAGCAACTGTGTTTTTCATGCAACTACCGTGCTAGGCGACCCGTGTGGACGCGCCTGCCGCAGATTCGCAGTTGAATAGGAACGACTTCGCCTCCTGGCTCGCTCGTAACCGGGCGACCGGACGCGTGTCGCAACTCGCGACGCTTGGAGTGGCCGCGGTTCTCGTTGCCACAGTCGCCTTCACGATCTGGGTACTGACAAGCGGAGCCGAGCCGGGTTCGCTTCTTTCACCGCCGCTGATCGCCGTTCTCCTCGTAGGCAACCTGATTCCGGCCATCGCCTTGATGGTCCTCTACTCGCGCCGCGTTGCTCGTCAGCGGGCAGAGCGGGAGGGCTTGGGCAGCGGCAAGCTGCACGCCCGGCTGGTCACTCTCTTCTCTATCCTGGCGGCGGTCCCGACCGTCATGGTTGCGATCCTGGCTTCGCTTCTCCTGCAAAGCGGTCTGGAATTCTGGTTCTCGGATCGCGCACGCGGGATGTTGGAGAACAGCGTCCAGCTCGCGCGTACGACATATGACAATGAGGTCGAGCGCGTGGCGGGCGCAACGCTCACGGCGAGCGGCGACTTGGCGGGATATCTGAGGCAAGTCCCGATCGACGATCCGGAATTCGGCGACGCGTTCGCCCGGTACCAGGTGCTCAACCGGAACCTCTCGGAAGCGATCATCTTTACTTACGGCAAGGATAAGCAGATCCGCACGCTTGCCCTGGTCAATCCCTATGACCGGCCGCTCGGCAATGACATTCCGGCATCCGCGGTCGAAGAACTCGGGGACAGTCAGGTCATTTCGGTCAATGCGAGCGACCGTATCGGCGCACTCACTCGCCTCGATTACGGCCCGAACACCTACCTGTACGCGGCGCGAGTTTTCGAGCCGCAGTTCCAGGAACAGATCGATCGCGCGAATGAGGTCCTGGAAGGCTATCGCGCGCTTCTCGCCCGTTCGAGACTGAACCAACTTCGGTTCAACGGTGCGCTGCTGGTGGTGTGCTTGCTTGTCGTAGGCCTGGCCATCGTCGCTGCACTCAAGCTGGCCGATCGGCTGGTGCGACCGGTTGCGCAGCTTGTGGCAGCCGCTGGACGTATCGAGGAAGGCGACTTCTCCGCGCGGGTAGCCGTGACAAAGACCGAGGACGAGATCCAGACCCTCGCCAGCGCATTCAACCGAATGACCGGGCGGCTGGATGAACAGACATCCGCGCTCATGTCTGCGAATGCGCAACTCGAAACGCGCGGCGCCTTCACGGAGGCAGTCCTGTCCAGCGTAACTGCGGGGGTCGTCGCGTTGGATGCGAACAATCGCATCCTACTCATCAATCGATCTGCAGAAAGCCTTTTGCAGCATGAGCAGGAAAGGCTTGAGGGCGTTGCTTTGGCGGAGGTGTCGGGCGAGCTCGACGAATTCATGCAAGGCGAGCAGCGCGAGGCCGACGTCATCGTTACTTCGAAGACCGGGCAGCGTACCCTGGCCGTGAAACGCGTGCGTTATCAGCAAGGTGCGGTCATTACCTTCGACGACATCACAGAGCAGCTAACCGATCAGCGTCGGGCCGCATGGTCAGACATTGCCCGCCGCATCGCGCACGAAATCAAGAATCCGCTGACTCCGATTCAGCTTGCGGCGGAGCGGCTCCAGCGCAGGTTCGGAAAGGAAATTGCCTCGGATTCCGAAACATTCGAACGTTTGACCGGCACGATCGTCCGCCAGGTCGGTGACCTGCGTCGCATGGTCGACGAATTCTCGAACTTCGCTCGGATGCCGAAACCAGTGTTCCGGCACGAGAATGTCCACGAAATCGCGCGTCAGGCGCTCTTCCTTCATGAGGTCGCGCATCCTGGGATCAGTTTCGGTCTGCTGCCGCCGGAAGGCGAATTCGCCATGGTCTGCGATCGCCGGCAGCTTGGGCAGGCGCTTAGCAACGTGGTCAAAAATGCCGTCGAAGCGATCGAGGCCCGCCGGAGCAGGGGAGAGCATAATCTCGCCGGCGACCGCGTCGACCTGAAGATCCGTGAGGATGACGACCAGCTGATCATCGACGTCATGGACACGGGCGTGGGTCTTCCGGAAGAGCGCGAACGCCTGACCGAGCCCTACATGACCACGCGGGTGCGCGGCACGGGTCTGGGCCTCGCGATCGTCAAGAAGATCGTCGAGGAGCATCTCGGCGACATCGCATTCCTCGATCGGCCAGGTGGGGGCACCCATGTGCGGATCGCCTTCGACGCACATCGCCTTGCCGCGATGGCTTCGGAAGACGCGACGGCGGAAAGCGAGGATTCAGATGGCGGGGACGAACAGGGCCCAATCGATGACGGTGGAGTAACGGATGGCGCTTGAAGTTCTCGTAGTCGACGATGAAGCGGACATCCGCGAGCTCGTCAGCGGAGTGCTGGAGGACGAGGGCTATACGGTCCGGACGGCCGCAGACAGCACTGCCGCACTTGAAGCGATCGAGGAGCGACGCCCGTCTCTGCTTTTGCTCGACGTCTGGCTGCAAGGATCGCGGCTCGACGGCTTGCAGATTCTCCAGGAAGTGAAGCGCCGGGATCCGAACCTGCCGGTCCTTATGATCTCAGGCCACGGCAATCTGGACACCGCGGTCGCCGCGGTCCGTGAAGGCGCTATCGATTTCATCGAAAAGCCGTTCGAGGCGGAGCGGCTGGTTCATCTGGTAGCACGCGCCACGGAAACGGAGCGTTTGCGGCGCGAGAACGAGACATTGCGACAGCAGGTTGGGCAGGACGACCAGCTTCACGGTGCGTCGGTGGCGATCAACAATGTCCGTGCAACGCTGAAGCGGGTCGCCCCTACCGGCAGCCGCGTGCTCATCACGGGGCCGGCGGGAGTCGGCAAGGAGATTGCCGCCCGCATGATCCATCAGTGGAGCCCCCGCGCGAAGGCTCCCTTCATCGTCGTCTCATCGGCGATGATGAGCCCTGACCGCGTCGAAGAAGAATTGTTCGGCAGCGAGGCGGATGGTGTCGCCCGGCCGGGCCTGCTGGAGCAGGCGCACGGCGGCACTCTGTTCCTGGATGAGATCGCCGACATGCCCCTGACGACGCAGGGCAAGATACTGCGCGTTCTCACGGACCAGAGCTATCATCGGATGGGCGGGCAGAGGCCGATCAAGGTCGACGTCCGGGTACTGTCGGCGACGTCCCGCAACTTGGGGGACGAGATCGCAAACGGTCGTTTCCGCGAAGACCTCTACTATCGCCTCAATGTCGTGCCGGTCCGCATTCCGGCCCTTCGCGAGCGGCGCGAGGACATTCCGGAACTCGCCAACCATTTCCTCGCGCGTTTCGCTTCGGAGCGGCGTCTCACCCCGCCCAATTTTTCGGACGAGGCGGTCGCAGCGCTGCAGGCGCACGACTGGCCGGGCAACGTTCGGCAATTGCGCAACATCATCGAGCGCACCGTGATCCTCGCGCCGGGTGACGTCACCTGCATCGACATCGATCTCCTGCCTGCAGAAGTGCTCGACAATCAGGGTTCGGCCGGGCTTTCGAGCGCTACCCTGACGATCATGGGCAGCCCTCTGCGCGAGGCGAGGGAGTCGTTCGAGCGGGAATATCTCAAAATCCAGATCCGCCGTTTCTCCGGCAACATCTCGCGAACCGCATCGTTCATCGGGATGGAGCGCTCGGCATTGCACCGGAAGCTGAAAGCTTTGGGCATCGCCGACAAGCGCGAGGGAGAAGAGTGAAGACTCGAGAATGCCGGAAAAGCCGCTGAGCTTGCAGGACCAGTTCCTGAACAGCGTTCGACGCGCAAAGTCGCCGGCGCTCGTCTTTCTTGTGAAAGGCGTGAAACTTCAGGGCGTAATAACTTGGTTTGACGCCTTTTCCTTGCTTCTGCGCCGAGATTCAGCGTCGCAGCTTGTCTACAAGCATGCGATCTCGACGATCATGCCGCAGCGGGCCCCCGCCGATCTCAGATTTAACCCCGAGAAGCAGGCTGGCGGTCGCGCTATGCTGCAAGACGTGTTCCTTGCCGCGGCAGCGCGCGAGAAGGCCCCGATGACGCTTTTTCTCGTAAACGGAGTGATGCTTCAGGGGCATGTGCTCGGGTTCGATCAATTCTCGGTCGTGCTGGAGCGCGATGGCCAGCTGCAGCTGGTCTACAAGCATGCCATCTCCACCTTGCAGCCGCCGCATGCGCTCGATCTCGGCGAGCATGCGGGCGAGGAGCCGGGCGCTTGACCTTCTACGACACCGAAAACGATGTCGCTCGTGGGGAGCGGGCCGTCGTGGTGGTCCCCGAGAAAGTCGGGGAGGGGGCGCGACGATCGACTGAGGCACGGCTTGAAGAAGCCGAAGGTCTTGCCGGGGCGATTGGCGTCGATGTGGTGGCGCGCAAGGCCTTTCGCCTTCGGCAGATCCGACCGGCGACGTTGCTCGGCAAGGGGCAAGTCGAAGAGATTGCGGAACTTGCGCGCGAAAACGATGCCAAGTTGCTGATCGTGGATGCGCCTTTGTCTGCGGTTCAGCAAAAGTCGCTCGAGGAGCAGGTCAAGGCGAAGGTCATCGACCGGACCAGCCTCATCCTCGAGATCTTTGGGGAGAGGGCGGCTACCGCCGAAGGGCGACTGCAGGTAGAACTGGCCCACCTGGATTATCAGGCCGGTCGTCTCGTTCGCACCTGGACTCACCTGGAGCGGCAGCGAGGCGGCTTCGGCTTCCTCGGCGGCCCGGGTGAAACGCAGATCGAGGCCGATAGGCGGCTCATCCGCGACCGGATGGCGCGTATCCGGCGCGAGCTCGACCAGGTGAAGCGGACACGCGCGCTGCATCGGGGACGGCGCCAACGCGCGCCTTGGCCGGTGATCGCCCTCGTCGGATACACGAACGCAGGGAAATCCACTCTTTTCAACACTATGACAGGCGATGGAGTTCTGGCGGAAGAC
>Ga0307410_10000927_pt1 | contig 12543 bp, 9 predicted proteins | sample 322Ometagenome_3_FD_203707 | JGI IMG/M metagenome (GOLD analysis project Ga0307410, IMG submission 203707) | Maize rhizosphere microbial communities from greenhouse at UC Davis, California, United States - 322HYB-O-3 | ecosystem: Host-associated > Plants > Roots > Rhizosphere > Soil | place...
GGCGATCGTCGCGGCCCGCGCACCGGCGGCGGAGGCGACCCGGGCACCGGCGTCGGATGCGGCCCGGGCACCGGCGTCGGATGCGGCCGCCGCACCCGCGCAGCGGTGACGCGCATGTTCGAGCGCATCCTGATCGCCAATCGTGGGGAGATCGCGTGCCGCGTCGCGCGGACCGCTCGGCGCCTCGGCATCGAAACGGTCGCCGTGTACAGCGACGCCGATGCGCACGCGCTGCACGTCGAGGCCTGCGACCGGGCGTTGCGGATCGGCGCGGCGCCGCCGCGCGAAAGCTACCTGAACGGCGGAGCGATCATCGACGCCGCGAAGCGGTCGGGTGCGCAGGCGATCCATCCCGGGTACGGCTTCCTGTCCGAGAACGAGGCGTTCGCGGCGGCGTGCGCGCGCGCGGGACTCGTCTTCATCGGTCCGCCACCGGCGGCGATCGCGGCGATGGGCTCGAAATCCGCCGCCAAGGCGATCATGGCGTCGGCCGGCGTCCCCGTGGTGCCGGGCTACCACGGCGACGACCAGGATCCCGCGCTGCTCGCGCGCGAGGCGGCGCGCGTCGGCTATCCGGTGCTGATCAAGGCGGTGTCGGGCGGCGGCGGCAAGGGGATGAAGGTCGCGCAATCGCCGTCCGAGTTCGCACCCGCATTGGCCTCGGCGCAACGCGAGGGGCAGGCGTCGTTCGGCGACGCACGCGTGCTGCTCGAGCGCTATCTGTCGTCGCCACGGCACATCGAGATCCAGGTATTCGCCGACTCGCACGGTAACGCCATCCATCTGTTCGAACGCGACTGCTCGGTGCAGCGCCGGCACCAGAAGGTGATCGAGGAAGCGCCTGCGCCCGGCATGGACGAGGCGCGCCGGCGGGCGATGGGCGAGGCGGCGGTCGCGGCCGCGAAGGCGATCGGGTACGTCGGCGCGGGCACCGTCGAGTTCATCGCCGAGCAGGACGGCACGTTCTACTTCATGGAGATGAACACGCGGCTGCAGGTCGAGCATCCGGTCACCGAAATGATCACCGGCGTCGATCTCGTCGAATGGCAGCTGCGGGTCGCCGCGGGCGAGCCGCTGCCGCGCGGGCAGCCAGCACTCGCGATCGGCGGCCATGCGATCGAGGCGCGCGTGTACGCCGAAGATCCCGATCGCGGATTCCTGCCGTCGATCGGCCGCATCACGCACTGGCGCATGCCGGAAAGCTCGGCGCGCGTTCGCGTCGACACCGGCTTTCGCGCGGGCGACGACGTGACGCCGTACTACGATCCGATGCTTGCGAAGGTGATCGCGTGGGGCGAGGACCGCGAGCGTGCACGAGCGTCGCTGATCGGCGCGCTGGGCCAGTGCGAGGTGGCCGGTGTGACGACGAACGTGGCGTTTCTCGAGCGGGTGCTCGCGCACGAAGCGTTTGCGGCAGGGCGGCTCACGACGGGTTTGATCGACGCGAATCGCGACGCACTGTTGCCGCGGCCCGGCCGGGCACCGAAGCGGGCGGTGATCGCAGCCGCGCTCGCGGAATACGGCGCGATTCGCGATGCCGCGGCCGCGCAGGCCGCGGCGTCCGGGGATCCGCACTCGCCGTGGCATTCCACCGACGCATGGTGGAACGGCAGCGCCGCGCACCGGTTGTCGTTCACGTTCGCCGACGGGGAGCACCAGTACGCCGTCGACGTCAAGCCGCAGGCCGGCGGCTCGATCGTGCTCGCGGGCGCGGTGGAGATGTCCGGCATTCGCGCACGGATCGACGGCGACCGCGTCGCCATCGATCCGGCCGGCGCAGCGAGCGAAGATGTGGCCACCGTCGTACGCGAAGGCGACGTGCGCCATGTCTTCGGTCGCGGGTTGCGCACCCGGCTGTCGCGGGTCGATCCGTTCGCGCATGCCGGCGATGAGATCGCGCATGCCGGGCACCTGACGGCGCCGATGTCCGGCACCGTGGTCTCGGTCATGGTGAAGCCCGGCGATGCCGTTGCCAAAGGCGCTGCGCTCGTGGTGCTCGAGGCGATGAAGATGGAGCACACGATCGTCGCGCCGGTCGCCGCGCGCGTGGCGGCCGTGCATTTCGCCGTCGGCGACCGCGTCGGCGAGGGCGCCGATCTCGTCGACCTGGACGACGAGGTCTCCGCGAACGCCCCTCCTGCGGAGAAAACGCAATGAGCGAGCCGTCGATGCCGCGTGCCGTGCGGCTGTGCGAAGTCGGGCCGCGTGACGGCCTGCAGAATGAAAAGGCACTCGTCCCCACCGACGTCAAGGTCACGCTGATCGACCGGCTCGCCGATGCCGGTTTCCCTGCGATCGAAGCGACGTCGTTCGTTTCACCGAAGTGGGTGCCGCAGATGGCGGACGCGGCCGAGGTGATGGGGCGCATCCACCGCAGGCGTGGCGTGCGCTATCCGGTGCTGACGCCGAACATGAAGGGCTTCGAGGCCGCGCGCGCGGCCGGTTGCGACGAGGTTGCGGTGTTCGTCGCCGCAACCGAGTCGTTTTCGAGGCGCAACATCAATTGCTCGATCGCCGAAAGCCTGGCGCGCGCGCAACCGGTGTTCGAGGCTGCCCTTGCGGCCAACATGCGGGTGCGCGGCTACATCTCGGTCGTGCTCGGATGTCCGTACGAAGGCGACGTCGATCCCGCGGCCGTGACGCGCATCGCCGGCGCGCTGCATCGGATGGGTGCCTACGAAGTGTCGCTCGGCGACACGATCGGCACCGGAACGGCCGGCAGGACGCAGTCGCTGTTCCGGCAAGTCAGCACGGAGGTCCCGATCGCCGCCCTCGCGGGCCATTTTCACGACACATACGGACAAGCGCTCACCAACATCTACGCGGCACTCGAACTCGGCGTCGCGACGTTCGACTGCTCGGTGGCGGGCCTCGGCGGCTGCCCTTATGCCAAGGGCGCGACCGGCAACGTCGCGAGCGAGGACGTCGTCTATCTGCTCGACGGCCTCGGAATCGAAACCGGCGTCGACATGGCGAAGTTGCGCGACGCCGGCCGCTACATTTCCGACTTCCTGCAGCGGCCGACGAACTCGCGCGTCGCGCGTGCGCTCGACGCGAAGGCGTGACGTCCGGGACGCCACTGCCATAACTTCTCGATGCGCGACGAACGGTCCGGATCCAGCCCCGATGTCCTGCAATCGCCGGTTCCGTCACCGTGCATCGGTGTCTGTCGCATCGATCCGGCAAGCGCCCTCTGCGTCGGCTGCCTGCGCAACCTCGATGAAATCGCCCGCTGGGGAGTGCTGGACGACGCCGGACGCCACGAGATTCTCAGCGCCATCGAGCGCCGGCGCGCCGAGCGCCGGCGGTGACCCGGCGCGCCTTTGAGGAAACGACTTTGTCGGGAAACTACTTCACCGGCGCGCCGTAGCGGTCGGTGGCCGACCCCGGTCGGCTCGGAAGCACCGATCCGGATGGAACGCGGTCGGCCGGATCGACGTCGAGTTGAGCCGCCGAATTGACTGACGGCGTCGGGACCCGTTGCGGCGCCGACTCGCTCGTGCTTCGCCGTTCGTACCGGCTCGGCGAAGTCGGTTGCGACACCGTGGCGACGCGCGTCGACGTTTGGAGACCGCGCGACGAGTCGTAGATGCTGCCGTCGCCTGAGTGGAACGCGGGCGCTTCGCTCGAAGCGGCTTGCATCTGGGCGAACGACTGGACGCGATCCGCATCGGCGCGCCACCACGTACCGTGGGCGGCCGCAAGCGGCGCGAGAGCAAGGGTCGCGACCGACGCGACGGTGGCGGCACAGGCATGAATCCTCATGAACTTCTCCTTCATTGATGAACAACCGACCGTTCAGGCTACGCGGCCCGCCCCGGGCCGTGTACCGGACGGCGTCGGCGCATCGCGTAGGAATCGTCCGGCACATCGTCTCGCGCCGTCATGCCGGCTGCGCGAGCAGCTTGTCCAGCGTGATCGGCAATTCGCGCACGCGCGTGCCGGTGGCATGGAAGACGGCATTGGCGAGCGCCGCCGGCACACCGGTGATGCCGATTTCCCCGATGCCGCGTGCCCCGAGCGGATTGAAGCGCGTGTCGTTCTCGTCGACGAATGCCACATCGATCGTGCCGACGTCGGCGTTCACCGGCACGTGGTATTCGGCCAGATTGGCGTTCGCGAAGCGGCCGTCGCGCGGATCGAGCAGGCTGTCCTCGAACAGCGCCATGCCGATGCCCCAGACGATGCCGCCCTCGAGCTGGCTCCGCGCCGTCTTCGCGTTCAGGAGCCGACCAACGCTGTAGCTCGCGACGATCCGCGGGACACGGACGATGCCGAGCGCCGCATCGACGCGAACCTCAGCGAACACGGCGCCGAACGATCGCGTCGCATACCGTCCCTCGTCGGGGCCGGGCTTCGCATCGCCGTGCGCTTCGAGCGGTGTCCCGCGCCGCGCCGCGAAATCGGCGACAGCTTCACGGCGCCGGGGCTCGCCGGTCACGGTGAAAACGCCGTCGACGATTGCCACGGAATCGGCCGCTGCGCCATGCAGCGGCGAGCGAGCGTCCGCAACGACCTCCGCGATCATGCGCGTGCGCAGCGCCTGGCAGGCATTCTGGACCGCGGGCCCGACGCTCGCGGCGGTCATGGAACCGCCCGACACCGGTGCGCGCGGCATCGCCGTATCGCCGAGCTCGAAGCGGACGCGCGATGCGGGAACGCATAGCGTCTCGGCCGCAACCTGCGTCATGATCGTGTACGTGCCGGTGCCGAGATCCTGCGATCCCGATTGCACGAGCACGCTGCCGTCCGGCGACAGCCATGCGAGAGCGGATGCCGGCATCCGGTGTGCGGGATACGTCGCCGTTGCCATCCCCCATCCGACGAGCCAGCGTCCGTCGCGCATCGTGCGAGGTCCGGTCGTGCGCTTCGCCCAGCCGAAGCGCCCGGCTGCGTCGCGATAGCACTCGCGCAGCATCTTGCTCGACCACGGCTTGCCGCTCGAAGGCTCGGTTTCGGCGTAGTTCGCCATGCGCAGCGCGAGCGGATCCATCCGCAGCCGATACGCGAGCTCGTCCATCGCGGACTCGAGGGCGAACGAGCCGGTCGCTTCCCCGGGCGCGCGCTGGAACGTTGCGACGCCTACGTCCAAGGTCGCGAGGCGATGGTTCGTCGTGCCGTTCGGACACGCATAAAGCGCACGCGACGGCGAGGCCGCCGGCTCGACGAAGTCTTCCATCGCGGACGCGTGGCAGATCACATCGTGCCGCAGCGCAGTGAGCCGCCCATCGCGGCGCGCGCCCAGGACGACGTGCTGCTCGGTTTGCGGCCGGCCGCCGACAGGGCCGAACATCTGCGGCCGCGCCAGCACGAGCTTCACCGGCCTGCCCGCCTGCCGCGCAGCCATCGCGGCCAGCACGACGTGCGACCAGGTCGAACCCTTGCACCCGAAGCCGCCGCCGACGAACGGGTCGATCACCCGCACGTCGTCCATCGCGATGCCGAGGGTCTTGGCGACGGTTTCGCGCACACCCGACACGTATTGCGTCGCGTCGTACAGCGTCAGGCGACCGCCGTCCCACTGCGCCAGCGTCGCATGCGGCTCCATCGGATTGTGGTGCTCCATCGGCGTACGGTAGACGGCGTCGAGCTGCACGTCGCTGTCGCGCAGACCCGCGTCGAACGCGCCCCAGCCGACGTCGGAGGGGGCGTGACCGTCCTTTTTCGGCGCGCGTGGCGCTCGCTTCGCCTCGTCGAATCGGAGTCTCGGCCGATCGGTCGTGTATGTGACTCGCACGAGACGCGCCGCGTCCGTCGCGCGCTCGAACGTGTCCGCGACGACGACGGCGATCGGCTCGCCGTTGTAGTGGATCGCGTCGTCCTGCAGCAGCGACAGCACGCGCCCCGCTGGCGGATTCACCGCTGCAAGGCCGCCTTCCGGCAACCGCGGCGCATTTCGATGCGTGAGCACGAGCGCGACGCCGGGCGCGCGCTCGGCCTGCGTGATGTCGAGTCTGACGATGCGGCCGCGCGCAATCGTGCTCTGGACGACCACCGCGTGCAACGGCTCGCGCGGTCCGAGCTCGGCGGCGTAGCGCGCGTCGCCGGTGACCTTCAGAATGCCGTCGACCCGATCGAGTGGCCGGCCGATGATGGCGGTGCCGTTAGCTTCCATGTCATCCGGGAACGGCCGCCGCGGTCTCCAGCGCGCGTGCGACCGCGCGCTCGGCAAGCGGCACCTTGAACGCGTTGTCCTGGACCGGGTTCGCGCCCTCCATGCAAAGTCGCGCCGCATCCGCGAACGCACGCGTGTCGCTGCGCCGGCCGGCGAGATATGTCTCGGCTGCGAGCGCTCGCCAGGGCTTGGCGGCGACACCGCCGAGCGCGATGCGCGCCTCGCGAATCGTGCCGTCGGGAGCGCGATCGAGCGCGGCGGCGACGGACACCAGCGCAAACGCATAGCTCGCGCGGTCGCGCACCTTGAGGTAGTGAGCATGGGCGGCGAACGGCGAGCGCGGCAGCTCGATGCCGGTGATGAGCTCGTCTCGGCCGAGGTTCGTATCGCGCTCGGGCGTCGTTCCGGGAAGCCGATGGAAATTCACGATCGCCATGCGCCGCTCGCCCGCGGGACCGCGGACATGCACGGCGGCGTCGAGCGCAGCGAGCGCGACCGCCATGTCGGAGGGATGGGTTGCGATGCACTGCTCGCTCGTCCCGAAGATCGCGTGCTGGCGTGCGAAGCCGTCTCGGGCGGCACAACCGGAGCCAGGACTGCGCTTGTTGCAGGACGCGAACGCGACGTCGTAGAAGTAGTGGCAGCGCGTGCGCTGCAGCAGATTGCCGCCCGCCGTCGCCATGTTGCGCAATTGCGGTGACGCGCCGGCGACGAGTGCCTGCGCCAGCAGCGGATAGCGGGTACGGATCAGCGGATGGTTGGCCATGTCGCTGTTCCGCGCGAGCGCTCCGATGCGTACGCCTCCATCCGGCTGTTCGCGGATCGCGGCGAGCGGCAGACGGCTGATGTCGACCAGCACGGCGGGATGCTCGACGTCGCCCTTCATGAGGTCGAGCAGGTTGGTGCCGCCGGCCAGCAGGCGCGCGTCGGCATTGCGCAGCGCTGCGACGGCGTCGTCGACGTCGCGTGCGCGTACGTAGCTGAAAGCGCGCATGGCGATTCAGGCGCGTTGCGCAGCCGCGTCGCGCACCGCGGCGACGATGTTGACGTACGCGCCGCAGCGGCACAGGTTCCCGCTCATGCGCTCGCGAATCTCGTCGTCGCCGAGCTCGACCGGACCGGGCGCGCGCACGTCGGGCGTGGCGGCGCTGACTGCGCCTGCCCGCGCCTCGTCGATCAGCGCGACGGCGGAGCAAATCTGTCCCGATGTGCAATAGCCGCACTGAAAGGCGTCCCGCTCGACGAACGCACGCTGGACCGGATGCAGCGTCGCGCCCCGCTTCAATCCCTCGACCGTCACGATGCGTTCGCCGCCCGCAGCCGCGGCGAGCATCAGGCACGCATTGATGCGCCGGCCGTTCATGAGAACGGTGCACGCGCCGCACTGTCCGCGGTCGCATCCTTTCTTGGTCCCCGTGAGACCGAGGTGCTCACGCAGCGCATCGAGCAGCGTCACGCGCGAATCGAGCACGAGGTCGTACTCGCGGCCGTTGACGTCGAGAACAACACGATTTACCGGAGGCGGCGGTGTACCCGGCATTTCGACGGCAGTTCCCTCCGCCGCGTCGGCCGTCGTGGATGCGCTTCCGAGATACGGTGCCGCGGCAATGCTGCCGGTCAGTGCGCCGGCGTCGAGCAGGAAGCGGCGCCGGGCGCTGCCCGCGGCCGACAGGTCGGGCGTCTCGTCCATCGTTTCGTGTGCGGGCAGGGATCCGCCGCGCCGGGCGACGCGCCGTTTCCTGCTTCGTCCATCGATCCGACACGATGCGCTACCAAAAGTTTTGCCCGCGGATGCTCGGTGGCATCGCCGTCGATGCGGTATCGTGCCGGCTTCCCCGGGCGCAGCGGACCCACGAAACGGAGGGCGCACGATGATCGCCGACTGGTACTTCGATTTCGTCTCGCCGTTCTCATATCTTCAGTGCGAGCGGCTGCAGGGACACGCGGCGGCGATGCGGCCGCATCCGGTGGTGTTCGCTGCGATCCTCGACGCGAACGGCCAGAAAGGCCCGGCGGAGATCGCGGCGAAGCGCGTGTTCAGCTACCGTTTCGCCGTGTGGCGCGCGAAGGCGCTCGGCATCCCGCTCAAGTTCCCGCACGCGCATCCGTTCAATCCGATTGCGCTGCTGCGGCTGGCCATCGCGTGCGATTGCCGCCTGGATGCGATCACCGAGATCTTCCGCTTCGTCTGGCGCGACGGCCGCCTGGCCGACCTGCCGATCGAATGGGCGGAGCTCGCGGACCGTCTCGGAATCGCCGATGCGGAACGGCGAATCGCTGAAGCGGAGGTGAAGGCCGCGCTGCGCAGCGAGACCGACGCAGCGATCGCGCGCGGCGTGTTCGGCGTGCCGACGATCGCCGTCGGCGGCGAACTCTTCTGGGGCGTCGACGCGACGGACATGGCGCTCGAGTACATGCGCGCCGGAGCGCGGTACAGCGACCCCGAATACGAGCGCGTGGCTGCGCTCCCCGCGGCGGCGACGCGCCCAGGCGCTACGAAGCGCGGTTGACGGCCCGCTCGCGCACGAGCGCGTCGATCGCGTGCTCGTCGAATCCCGCCTCGCGCAGCACCTCGTCCGTATGCTCGCCCTGGCGTGGCGCATCGCGGACGACGGCGAACGACGAAGGCGACAGCGTGAACGGGGGCGCGTACTGGCGCGTGCCGTCGCGGCCGCGCAGCGTCATGCCGCGCGCGGCGAACTGCGGGTCTGCGAGCGCCTCCTCGAACGTCAGCACCGGCGTCACGCAACAGTCGCGGTGCTCGAGCCGGTCGCGCCATTGCGCCAGAGTCGCCGTCGCGAAGATCGCTTCGAGCGCGCCGCGAACGCGCTCGCCTTCGACGCCCGTCGCGAATTGCAACGGCACGAGGTCCGGCCGCTCGAGCGCGTCGCACAGCGTGCGCCAGAACTTCGCTTCGAGCGCGCCCACCGCGACGAAACGGCCGTCGCGCGTCGCGTACACGCCGTAGCAGGGAACCCCGCCGGTCAGCAGGTCGCAGCCACGCGGCGCGACGCTGCCCGCGTCCTCGAGCGCGCCGAGCAGGAAGATCTGATGCGCGAGCACGGCGTCCGCCATCGCGACGTCGACGTAGCGCCCGCGCCCCGTGCGCGCGGCGCCGAACAACGCTCCGAGAATGCCGATCGCGGCGGACGCGGCGCCCCCCAGCAGGTCGGCGATCTGCAGATTCGCGAGCGACGGCGGTCCGTCGCGTGCGCCGGTGTACTCGAGCGTTCCCGCATAGCCCAGGTAGTTGATGTCGTGACCGGCCGCCGCGGCGCGTGGACCCGTCTGCCCGTATCCCGACAGCGCGCAATAGACGATGCGCGGGTTGTCGGCACGAACCGTCTCGTAGTCGACGCCGAGCTGCCGCACGACGCCGGGGCGGAAGCCTTCGACGATCACGTCGGCCAATCGCGCCAGCGCGATGAACGCGGCGTGGCCGGACACGGTCTTGAGATCGATCGCGAGCGAGCGCTTGTTGCGGTTGAGCGCGCGATACCACGCCGTCGTGCCGGCGGCGGGCGCTCCCGGTGTCACGGACAGCGTCCGCGCGTAATCGCCCGCGCCGGTGTCTTCCACCTTGACGACGTCGGCGCCGAGATCGGCGAGATACAGCGTGCACATCGGCCCGGGCAGAAGCCGCGTCAGGTCGAGGACGCGCACGCCGGCAAGCGGCCCTTCCCCGATCAAATTTCGTCCGCGCCCGGGATGCCGAGGTCGCGCTTGATCGCGCGCGCGGATTCGAGCGCGGATTCGAGCGTTTCACCCAGGCAGGTCACGTGTCCCATCTTGCGGCCCCGTCGCGGCTCGCGCTTGCCGTAGAGATGCAGCTTGGCGAGGCCGTGCGAAAGCGCGCGCGGCCAGTCCGGCTCGCGCGGCGCGGCCGCGTCGCCGTCGAACCAGATGTCGCCGAGCAGGTTGACCATGACGGCGGGCGTGTGCTGGCGCGTGTCGCCCATCGGGAGCGCGGCCAGGATGCGCGCCTGCTGCTCGAACTGCGACGTCGCGCACGCGTCGATCGTGTAATGGCCGCTGTTGTGCGGCCGTGGCGCCATCTCGTTCACGAGCAGCGCGTTGCCCGGCGCGACGAACAGTTCGACGCACAGCACGCCGCGATAATCGAGCGCGGTCGTGATCGCGGTCGCGAGCGCACGCGCCGCCCCGGCCAGTGCCGCGTCGATTCGCGCCGGCACGATCGAGACGTCGAGAATGCCGTCGCGATGGCGGTTCTCCGAAACCGGCCAGGTCGCCACGTTGCCGCCATCGTCGCGCGCGACGACAACCGAAAGCTCCGCCTGCAGATTGACCGCCCGCTCGAGCACCGACGGCTCCTGCAACAGCGCGTCGAACGCGGCGGTGACGTCGTCACGCGTGCGCACCCGGAACTGTCCCTTGCCGTCGTAGCCGAACCGCGCGCGCTTGACGATGCCGGGAAGGAGCGCCTCGTCCGCGGTCATCGCATCGGTGCGGCTGCGCAGGACGGCGAACGGCGCCACGGCGAACCCGCCGCCGGCGAGGAACGTCTTCTCGCTGATGCGATCCTGGGCGATCGCGACGCTCGCCGCACCCGGCGCGACGCGCAGATCGCGCGCGAGGAATTCGAGCGAGGCTGCAGGAACGTTCTCGAATTCGGTCGTCGCCGCCGCGCACGACTCGCGCACCGCCGCGAGCGCGGCGGGGTCGAGGTAGTCGGCCCGCAGATGCCGGTCGGCGACGCTGCCTGCCGGGCTGTCTTCGACAGGATCGACGACGGCGACGCGGTAGCCGAGGCTCTGCGCGGCCATGCAGAACATGCGTCCGAGTTGGCCGCCGCCCAGCAGGCCCAGCCATGACCCCGGCGGAATCGCTGCTGGCAGGCCCGTCACGCTCATTGGACTAGCCTCCGCGCCTCGCGCTCCGGCGCCTGTTCGCGCTTGGGACGGCCCGTCGCGCTCATTGGACTAGCCTCCGCGCTTCGCGCTCCGGCGCCTGTTCGCGCTTGGGACGGCCCGTCGCGCTCACGCGGGGGGAACGCGCATTGCCCGTGCCGCGGCCATCTGCCGCTGGCGAAACGCCGCGAGCTTCCGCGCAAGCGACGGATCGCCGGCGGCGAGCATGGTCACGGCGAAGATCGCCGCGTTGGCGGCGCCGGCCTCGCCGATCGCGAACGTCGCGACGGGAATACCGGCGGGCATCTGTACGATCGACAGCAGCGAATCTTCGCCGCGCAGGTATTTCGACGGCACGGGAACGCCGAGCACCGGAACGGTCGTCTTCGCAGCCAGCATGCCGGGCAGGTGCGCGGCACCGCCGGCGCCGGCGATGATTGCGCGCAGCCCGCGCGTCGCCGCGTCCTCGGCGTATTCGAACATGTCGTCGGGCATCCGATGCGCGGACAGCACGCGCGCTTCGTGCGCGATGCCGAACGCATCGAGTTGCGCGGCAGCGTGGCGCATCACGTCCCAGTCGCTGTCGCTGCCCATCACGAGGCCGACCTGCGGAGCCGCTTTGCGCTGTGCCATGCGTTCCTTCGCGGTTCGAACGTGCGCGATTCTAGCAGTCCGCCTTGGCGGCGGACGCGTGCTTCGACCGCCCGGACGACAGCACGGTGACCGCGGAAATGCCAGGAAGTGTTGCGCCGCCGGGCGGCTGCTTGCGCCGTTTGTCTCGATCGAGCAACCGATCGGTTGAAGTGCGCGCAAGCCCTCTGCGACAATCGACGACGATGAAAACCGCACGATCCATTGCGCATCGCGTTCTGTCGACGACGCTCGTCGCGGCCGCGCTCGCACTCGCCTGCGCCGCGCATGCGCAGACCGACGCCGACTTCATCGCCGCGAAAACGGCGTTCGAGCGCGGCGATCTGCGCCGCCTCGATGCGGTCGCACCGGCGCTTTCGGGGCATCTGCTCGAGCGCTACGTTCGCTACTGGCAGCTTTCGTCGCGACTCGACAGTGCCGCACCCGAAGACGTTCAGGCGTTCTTCACGGCGTTTCCCGACGGGCCGCTCGGCGATCGCTTGCGCGTCGAATGGCTGAAGGCGCTCGGCAAGCGCGGCGACTGGAACCGGTTTGCGCTCGACTACCCGCTGCCCGGCAGCGAGGACACCGAGCTCGCCTGCTACGGCGTGCAGTACCGCTATCAGCGGGACGGCGCCGACGCGCTTGCGGCCGCGAAGCCCTTGTGGTTCACCGGCGCGTCGACGCCCGATGCCTGCGAGCCGCTGTTCGCGGCGCTGATCGCGCGCGGCGACATCACGCCGGCCGATCGCCGGACGCGCATGCGCATGGCCACGGCGAACGGCAACACGCGGCTCGCGCATGCGATCGCGGCCGACCTGCCCGCGGGCGATCGGATCACCGCGAAAGAATTCGCGGCTGTCGATCGCGATCCGCTGCGCGCGCTTGCAAAGGGCAACTTCGCGTTCAAGTCCGGCGCGGGACGCGAGC
>Ga0307410_10000928_pt1 | contig 12536 bp, 10 predicted proteins | sample 322Ometagenome_3_FD_203707 | JGI IMG/M metagenome (GOLD analysis project Ga0307410, IMG submission 203707) | Maize rhizosphere microbial communities from greenhouse at UC Davis, California, United States - 322HYB-O-3 | ecosystem: Host-associated > Plants > Roots > Rhizosphere > Soil | place...
ACCGATGATGATGGCTTTCTGGGACGGCCGCTCGACATACAGGTTTACCCGGACGTCAAGGAACGGGCTGTCCTCGGGCCGGCCCTCACGTGGAACGATCTCCTCTACCACCACGGCCAGGGAGTGCGGAAGCTCATCGCGGACCCCTTCCAGGGCGGCCTCCCGGATCAGCTCGGCGACCATGACGGCTTCGGGCTCGTCCGTCAGGTGCCCGTCCGGATACAGCGGCTGCGACGGCGGCATGTGGCTGATGAGGACATCCGCTACGGTATTCACCTGGAAGCCGTCCGTTGCCGATACCGGAACGATGTCCTTCCACCCCTCCTCGCCGAGGACTTCACGTCCCAGGGCGGCGACGGCAAGGAGCTGTTCAGTCAGTGCCTGCCGGTCGACAAGGTCGGCCTTCGTCACGATGGCAATGATGGGCTTCTTGCCGACGGCGGCCAGCTGCGCGGCAATAAAACGGTCACCGGGACCGATCTTCTCGTTGGCCGGAAGGCAGAAGCCGATGGCATCCACTTCGGAGAGCGTGTCCGCCACGAGGTCGTTGAGCCGTTTGCCGAGCAGCGTCCGCGGCCGGTGCAGGCCGGGAGTGTCCACGAGGATCAGCTGGGCGTCATCGCGGTGCACGATGCCGCGGATGGTGTGGCGCGTGGTCTGCGGCTTTGCCGAGGTGATGGCCACTTTCTTGCCCACCAGGGCGTTCGTCAGTGTGGACTTACCGGCGTTCGGCCTGCCCACAAGGATGGAAAATCCGGCACGGAAGCCACCGAAGGCTTCCCCGGCATCCGCTTTATTCTGCTTGCTCACGTGGAACTCCCTGTTGCGTTGTTTTGGCCTCGTCGAGTAGGTCTTCAAGGTCAGTTTGTTCTGGAACAGCGCCCATTGCAACGGGCGCCGCGATGATGTGGCTGACCCTGTTGCGGCGGCCTTCCAGGCGTTCCGCCCGCAGCGAGATCCCGTCAACCTCGACGGTGCTGCCGACGATCGGGACCCTTCCGAGGGCCTTGGCCAGCAGGCCGCCCACGGTGTCCACTTCGTCGTCGTCGAGTTCAACATCAAAAAGCTCACCGAGGTCATCGATGCCCATCCGCGCACTCACGCGGTAGCTGCCGTCACCGAGTGCCACGGCCTCGGCGCTTTCGGTGTCGTATTCGTCCACAATCTCGCCGACGATTTCCTCGATCAGGTCCTCGAGGGTCACCAGGCCGGCTGTTCCGCCGTACTCATCGATGACGATTGCCACATGCGTGGATTCCTTCTGCAGCTCGCGGAGCAGGTCGCTGACCTGTTTGGACTCCGGAACGTAGCGGACTTCGCGGGCAAGGTCGTCCACGATGGGGGGTTCCTCGTCCGGTCCGAGGCTGTGCAGGGCCGCAGCAACATCCTTAAGGTAGATGATGCCAAGGATCTGGTCCGTGTTGTCCCGGATGACGGGAATCCGCGAATAACCTGACCGCAGGAACAGGGACATGGCGCGGTGCAGGCTCGAGCCGGCGTCGATGCTGAGGATGTCCGTCCGGGGCACCATCACTGCCCGGACCAGGGTGTCGCCGAAGTCGAACACGGACTGGATCAGTTCCGCCTCGTTGTCCTCGATCATGTCCGATTCCGTGGCGCGGTCCACCAGTTCGCGGAATTCCTCTTCACTGAAGGAAGCTTCGTCGCCGCCGCGTGCGCCCGGTGCCACGGCACTGCCCACGGCGACAAGCCAGCCCGGGACGGGGCCAAGAATCCAGCAGAGAAAGCGAATGATGGGCGCGGTGAACCGGACGACGCCGGCCGCGTGGGCACGGCCCAGTTGCCGCGGTGACACGCCCACGATCACGAAGCCCACGAGGGCCATGATTCCGGTGGCGGCCAGGCCGGCGAGCCAGACACTGTCCAGGAGGCTGTGCAGGAGGACCGCGACCGCCACGGCCGAGGCCATTTCGAACCAGATCCGCCAGAACCTCAGTGAACGCATGTGCGCCACCGGCTGGTCAAGGATGCGCTTCAGGGCATGGCCGTTGCTTCGAAGCACAGCTTCTTCGGCGTCGTGGCGGGGCAGGAAGTTGAATGCGGACTCGGCCGCTGTCAGCAGGGCGGCGAAACTGAGGAAGACCAGCGCCATGCCAACGAGGATCAGTGGGGTCACTGAATCGTCTCTGAGGGGGCTTCTTTACCGGTGAAACCCTCAAGCAGTTCGCGCTGCAGGCCGAACATCTCTTCTTTTTCCTCGGGATCGGCGTGGTCGTAGCCCAGGAGGTGCAGGATCCCGTGGGTGGTGAGCAGCAGCATCTCGTCCTGGGTGGAATGTCCGGCGTTCCGGGCCTGTACTTCCGCGACCTGCGGACAAACGGCAATGTCGCCGAGCATGCCCTGGGGCGTCGGCTTGTCCGGCGTCCCGGGAGTCAGTTCGTCCATGGGAACGGACAGCACGTCCGTGGCTCCAGGCTCATCCATCAGTTCAAGGTGCAGCTTCTCCATGGCCGGTTCGTCCACCAGGAGGATGGACAGCTCAGCCTGGGGGTGGATGTACAGGCGTTCGAACACGAACCTGGCCAGTGCGACGAGCTGGGCTTCGTCCACCCGGACGCCTGATTCATTGTTTACTTCGATGCTCATGCGTGCTCTTCCCGCTTCTCCCGGGGCACGGAATGCTTCACCCGGTTCCTCTGTGCTTCGTCCCAAACGCCGTACGCGTTGACAATGTCGCCCACAAGCCGGTGGCGGACAACGTCCGAGGCGTCCAGCACGGTGAAGTTCACGTCTTCAATACCCTGCAGGATTTCCTCCACGATCCGGAGGCCGGAACGGGTGCCGAAGGGCAGGTCCACCTGCGTGACGTCCCCGGTAACCACCATTTTGGAGCCGAACCCGAGCCGCGTCAGGAACATCTTCATCTGTTCGGGGGTGGTGTTCTGGGCCTCGTCAAGGATGATGAAGGCATCATTCAGGGTCCGGCCGCGCATGTACGCCAGCGGAGCCACTTCGATGGTGCCCGCCGCCATCAGGCGGGGAATGGACTCCGGGTCCATCATGTCGTGGAGGGCATCATAGAGGGGACGCAGGTACGGATCGATCTTGTCGCTGAGCGTCCCCGGCAGGAAGCCCAGCCGTTCACCCGCCTCCACAGCGGGCCTGGTGAGGATGATGCGGCTTACTTCCTTCTGCTGCAGGGCCTGGACAGCCTTGGCCATGGCCAGGAAGGTCTTGCCGGTGCCGGCCGGTCCGATTCCGAAGATCACAGTGTTGGCGTCGATGGCATCGACGTAGTTCTTTTGGTTCAGCGTCTTCGGCCGGATCGTCTTGCCGCGGCTGGAAAGTATGTTGTACGTCAGCACGTCGACCGGGTTCTGGAGCGACTGGCTCCGGAGCAGGGCCGCGAGTTGCTGGAGGACCGCCGGCGTAATAACCGTTCCCCGGTCAACGAGCCCCCGCACTTCATGGAGCAGCCGCATGATCCTGGGGACGTCGGCGGCGGGGCCGCTGATGGCCAGTTCGTTGCCACGGACATGGAAGTCGACGGCCGGGAACTGTTCCTCGATAAAGCGGAGGGCCTCGTCGTGGCTGCCAAGGGACTGAACCATCTGTTCGGAGTTGTCGAAGATGACCACCTCCGTCCGGACACCGGGAAGACTATGGGGAAATTCACCTGTGGTGCGCTCACCGGCGCTGAACCGGGGCCTTCCGTTTGTTGCTTCAGTCATGGTGCCGGCCTGCGGGCCTCTGGTCCCCTCCAGTTAGGAAATGTGTCTCTCCGGCCGGTCAGTTCGCCGTCGCCGCTTCAGCGCCGGGCTCCGTGCTTGGCCGAGTCCTACCATCTTACGCCAGTACGCCGTGCGAAGGCCGCGGATCATGAGAGGCAGGCGTCCGGAGGCAACCGTTTCGTTGCAGGTTCCCGTCATTAGGTATCAACTTCGTATCGGCCTCATATCGTTCCCGTTGCAGTTCGGCAGAGCCCGGGCAAACGCCATTGAGCGCCGGGGAGTCTATGCAATGCTGGAATCCGCCGGCGTTGCGCCGGCAAGAGAAAACACCGAAAACGTTGACAGGGACAGGGCGGGGACCCGGAGCACCATGGAGATCAGGAATCCACGACGCCGGACGGCAGCAGGAGGCAGGCGGACCCGATCCGCTCTCCTCTTTGTCCTGCCCGCGGCCATGGTGCTCTCCGCCTGTGTGGCCACCCCCCAGCCCGCTGCAACCACCGCAGCCAGCACGCCCCAGACGGTGACCGGATCCGCCACCGCCGGGGTTCCCAGCACCAGTGCACCGCTGGAAACCACCCAGGCTTCCAACAAGGCCCCCGTGTACTGGATCGGGCGCAGCAACGAAAACGTCTTTCTGTACCGCGAGTTCCGTGACGTCCCCGAGCAGGAAAATCCGGTAACCAGGGCCTTGCGCTCCATGATGTCGGACAAGCCGCTGGATCCGGATTTCTTCACTCCCTGGCAAGACCCTAGGAAGCTGGCCACCTCGATCTCCGGCAAGAACGTCATTACGGTGGACGTCTCACCGGATGCTTTCAACAGCAACCTCGACGAAGACATGGCCAAACGGGCCATCCAGCAACTGGTGTACACGGCAACGGCCGCCGGTGCGAGCTCCGGGCTGGTGGACGCCGGCCAGCAGATCCAGGTTGTGATCCTGGTGGACGGACACACTGATTACCTCGCCTTCAACCACGTCAGGCTTGGCACTCCGACTCCCCGCGGCGCAGGCATGGTGGCCCCGGTCTGGATCATCGACCCCCAGGAAGGCGCGGGTGTTGCCGACGGCAGCGTCAAGATCAGCGGACGGAGCACGCTTCCGGGGGCGAAACTTCGGTGGAAGATCCTGAAAGTTGCCGGCAGCAGCGACAAGACGGCCTATTTGGGCGGTGAGGTGACGGCGTCGGCAGAGCAGAACCAGCCAGGGCTTTTCTCGCTGAACGTGAACCTGGCGCCCGGAAACTATGAGATCCGCGTTTCACAGATCGACCCGGGAGCTCCCGACCGGGAGATGAATGTGGACACCCGCACCTTCAAGGTCGAATAGCGGCTGAGCGCCGCCGGCCCCAGCTGCAAGCGGACTCTGCTACCAGCGGCCCAGGATATCGCTGGCGAGCACTGTGGCGGCCGGTCCTGCCGTGGACGACCTGAGCACGTGGTGCCCCAGCAGGGCCGTTACGGCGCCGGCGCCGCAGAGCCTGGTGACCTCCCGCGGACTGATGCCGCCCTCGGGCCCCACAATGAGGAGTATTTCGCGGGGCACCGAAACCGGCGTCCCGCCGTCGCCGTCGCGCCATGACTCCAGGACCCTTCGGAGCGGACGGACGGCATCCTCGTGGAGGATGATCGCCAGGTCCGCCGCGGAAACAGCGGCCTGCAGCCCGGAACCGTCGACGGCGGCACGCACCTCGGGAATCCACGCCCGCCGCGCCTGTTTGGCGGCAGCAGTCACCACGGACTGCCACTTGGCGTGGGCCTTGGCGGCGCGTTCCCCCTTCCACCGGACGATGGAGCGTTCCGACTGCCACGGGATGATGGCGTCGATCCCCAGTTCGGTGGCTGTTTCAGCGGCGAGTTCGTCGCGGTCCCCTTTTGCCAGCGCCTGGACCAGGACCAGGCGCAGGTCCGGGCGCTCCTCCGTTTCGAGGACCGAACATTCCACTGTCAGTTCACCGTGGCCGACGGCGGCGACGGTACCGGTGAGCCTCTTGCCGGCACCGTCCGCTATGTCAACGGACTCCCCTACGGTGATCCGCTTGACGGTGACCGCATGACGGGCCTCCGCACCCTGCAGGACAAAACGTGAACCGGGGACCTGTTCGTCCAAGGCCCCCGGCGTTGCGAAAAAGACCGGGTTGCTCACCGCTACAGGTTACCGAGCCGGTCCCGCAGCTTGGCGAAGACTCCGCCGCTGGCGGAGAGTTTTCCCTCGGTGTACTGCTCGCCCCGCAGTTTGGCGAGCTGCCGGAGCAGGTCTTCCTGCGCGGCATCAAGTTTGGCAGGGGTCTCGACCTGCAGGTGCACCTTCAGGTCGCCGCGGCCGTAGCCCCGGAGGTGGGTGACCCCGAGCCCGCGCAGGGTGATGACCTCACCGGACTGGGTGCCCGCTTTGACGTCGATCTCCTGCTGGCCGTCAAAAGTATCCAGGCTGAGCTCGGTGCCGAGGGCTGCGGCAGTCATCGGGATGTGCAGGGTCGCGTGGAGGTCGTCGCCGTCGCGTACGTAAGTGGCGTCGCTGTTGACCCGAATCTCCACGTAAAGGTCACCGGCGGGTCCGCCGGCGGGTCCGGCTTCGCCCTGGCCGCCAAGCTGGATGCGCGTTCCGGTGGCGACGCCGGCAGGGACCTTGACCGTCAGTGAACGGCGGCTGCGGATGCGGCCCTGTCCGTTGCACTCGTTGCAGGGATCCTTGATGACGGTTCCGAAGCCTTCGCAGGAGCCGCAGGGCGCGGCAGTCATGACCTGGCCCAGGATGGAGCGGACGGCCCGCTGGACCTGGCCGCTGCCGCCGCAGATGTCGCAGCGCACGGGGTGGCTCCCGGGCTGGCAGCAGGAGCCTTCACAGGTGGGGCACGTGACGGCAGTGTCCACTTCCAGCTTTTTGTTGACCCCGAAGACGGCGTCGCGGAGGTCGATGCGGACGCTGATGAGGGCGTCCTGCCCGCGGCGGACCCGCGAGGCCGGGCCGGCCGAGCCGCCGGCGCCGAAGAAGGTGTCGAAGATGTCCTGGAAGGCGAAGCCCTGTCCCGAGTAGCCGGCCCCGCCGAACCCGTTATCGGTGCCGTTCTCGTTGCCGGTGGTGTCATAGACACGTCGCTTCTGCGGGTCGGACAGCACTTCATAGGCGTGCGTGACGGCTTTGAAGCGGTCTGACGCATCCTCACCCGGGTTCACGTCCGGGTGCAAGGTGCGCGCAAGCTTTCGGTAGGCCTTCTTGATCTCTTCGCCCGTCGCTTCGGGTGAGACTCCAAGAACGTCGTAGTGGCTGCTCAAAGTTCGTATCTCTTCCTGGTTGTACTGCCTGTGATGCTGCTGCCGTCCCCCGGAACCGGGACACGAAGGCCTGGGTGGCTGATGTATTACCTTTTACGGTCCGAGGATCCTGGAAAGGTAGCGTGCCACGGCACGGACCGCGGCCATGGTGGTGGGATAGTCCATCCGGGTGGGGCCGAGAACGCCCACCTTGGCGCTGGAACCGGGACCATAGCCCGTGGCCACCACCGAGGCTTCCGCGAGGCCGTCGTACGGATTCTCCCGGCCGATGCTGACGGTCACGCCGCGGGGGTCCTGCGCCATTTCGCTGAGGAGGCGGAGCATCACCACCTGTTCCTCGAGGGCCTCGAGAACCGGGCCGATACTCAGCGGGAAATCAACGTTGGACCGTGCGAGGTTGGCGGTGCCGGCCATGACCATCCGCTCCTCGCGGGTGCTGTTGGCAAGGGCGTCCAGGCCGCGGGCCAGGGCCTGGGCGGCATGCCGGCGGGAGGGTTCACAGCTGGCGACGACGGCGGGCAGCGCCTGCGGGAGCAGGCTCAGCGGCGTCCCCGCCAGGCTCTTCAGGAACCGTGACCTCAGTCCTGCGAGGGCCTCGTCGCTGAGTTCCTGCCCGACGTCGATGACCCGCTGCTCGACCTTTCCGGTGTCCGCAATGAGAACGGCCAAGACCTGGCGCGGGGCCAGCAGCACGAACTCGATGTGCCGCACCATGGCGCGGCTGAGATGCGGATACTGGACCACGGCCACCTGGTTGGTCAGCTGCGACAGCAGCCGCACGGTGCGCTCCAGGACATCGTCCAGGTCCTCCGACCCTTCCAGCAACGTCTGGATGGCGCGGCGCTCAGCCTGCGACAGTGGCTTGACGGCGGAAATCTGGTCGACGAACAGCCGGTAGCCCTTGTCCGTGGGGATGCGGCCGGCGCTGGTGTGCGGCGCCGTGATCAGGCCCTCGTCTTCCAGCGCTGCCATGTCATTGCGGATGGTGGCACTGGAGACCCCAAGGTGGTGCCTCTCCACCAGTGCCTTGGAGCCCACAGGTTCGCGGGAATGGACGTAGTCCTCCACGATGGCGCGCAATACTTCAAGCTTGCGTGGTTCGCTCATTCTCCACCTCCGATCGGCTTTCCCGGGCTGCGGCCCCGGCACGGCGCCATGCGCACATTCCCGGGCACCCGTTAGCACTCGTCATGTCTAAGTGCTAACCAGTCTAATATGAGTCGCCCCGTTGTTAGCATTGGTACCGCTCCGGGCGAAACTCCGGCGCGGAACTGGACGTGCACTCCATGGAGCCAGGGCCGGCCTGTTCAGTTCTCCTGTTTCACTTTCTGTTTCACTTTTTCTAGCGCAAGGTTGTGTCTATCCGATGTCGTACCAGAACTGGGGCCCGCAAGACATCACGGCCCCCCGGAAAGCGGAGCTTCCCGAAGTGCCGGTTGAGCGTGGCATGGTGCTGGAAGACGTCCAGTCCGGCTGGGTGGGGGCTGTCACCAGGGTGGAAAAGTCCGGCGGCATGCACGTTGTGGCCCTGGAGGACCGGCGCGGCAAGTCACGTACGTTCCGCCTCGGATACGGGTTCCTCTTCGAAGGCCTGCCGATCCGGCTGATGCCCCCTGCGCCCCGCGTCCAGGCAGCTTCCGCGGCATCCGGCCGGACGGCGTCCGGTTCCGTGCGGGTGGCGGGCCAGCGCGCGCAAGTGGCCAAAGCCAGCCGCATCTGGGTGGAAGGCAAGCACGACGCCGAACTCGTGGAAAAAGTCTGGGGTGACGACCTGCGCGTCGAGGGCATCGTCGTCGAGCCTTTGCACGGCATTGACGACCTCACCGCGGCAGTGGCCGCCTTCCGGCCCGGCCCCGGCCGGCGGCTGGGGGTGCTCGTGGACCATCTGGTTGCCAATTCCAAGGAATCACGGATCGCAGACGCCGTGATGGGGTCCCCCGGCGCTGCCGGCAACGTCCTTATTGTGGGCCACCCGTACGTGGACGTGTGGCAGGCCATCCGGCCGGCCGTCCTCGGCATTGACGCATGGCCGGTCATCCCGCGGGGCGTGGACTGGAAGACCGGGATCCTGACGGCTTTCGGCTGGCCGCACGAGACCAAGGAGGACATCGGCCTCGGCTGGCAGAAGCTGCTGGGCGCAGTCCGCAGTTACGCGGACCTGGAACCGTCGCTCCTGGGCCGGGTGGAAGAGGTCATCGACTTCCTTACGGTCCCGTAGGGCGAAGTTGCGCTCCTGAGCCAGTATTCTTGATACGGCGGTTGTTGCTTTCGTGGCGGCGCTGCTTTTCCGGGATCCACCGCACCACTGCAATCCGAAGGACGACACCGTGGCAGAAGACGCACGCGAACAACGGGACAACCAGGCCGGCCATGGCCAGCCCCAGTATCATGGTGTCCCCGCCAATGCCCTGCCGCTGACGGCCAACGAAGACCGGCAGTGGGCAACCCTCGCCCACTTCGGCGGCATCCTCGGATGCGTCCCGTCGCTGTTGATCTACCTTATTTTCAAGGAGCGCGGGCCGTTCACGGCGCAGGAATCCAAGGAAGCCCTGAACTTCACTCTGCCTCCCACAATCGCCGCCGTCATCTGCAACGTCCTGGTGATGCTGCCCGTCGTGGGCAACATCTTCGCGGTGCTGGCCACACTTATTTGGATCGCCGTGACGTGCTTTTCGGTGGCAGCCGGGATCCATGTAAACCGTGGCCAGCCGCACCGCTACGACTACAACCTGCGCTGGATCAAGTAACCGGCCGGATCGGTTACCCGGGCGGATCCCGCAACTGACCGGGCCGGCAGCTTAGTCGGGCAGGATCCTTCTGACTACGGCGTCGGCGAGAAGCCGTCCCTTCAGCGTGAGGACAAGCCGGCCCCGGAAGGCGTCTGCGGGGTCCACCAGGCCATCCGCGATCAGACCGGCGACGGCGTGCCGCCCGGACGTTTCCAGCTCTGACACCTTGAGTCCGCTGCTGAGCCTGGCCTCCAGCATCACGCGCTCAACGTTGCGGGTCCCGGCGTCGAGCGTTTCCCTGCCGGCCGCAGGCGATGCCCCGGCGGCGAGCCTGCCCGCGTAGGCGGTGGGGTGCTTCACGTTCCACCAGCGGACTCCGCCGACGTGTGAATGAGCTCCGGGGCCGATCCCCCACCAGTCGTCTCCGCGCCAGTATGCCAGGTTGTGCCGGCACGCCTGCTCCGGCGTGCGGGCCCAGTTGCTGACCTCGTACCAGGCCAGGCCGGCGGCGGTGATGAGTTCGTCGGCGAGTTCGTACTTTGCCGCGTGGTCGTCGTCGTCGATTCCGGGCACCTCGCCGCGGCGGATCTGTGCAGCCAGTTTAGTGCCGTCCTCCACGATCAGCGCGTAGGCGCTGATGTGGTCAGGCCCGTAAGACAAAGCGGTTTCGAGCGAGTACCGCCAGTCCTCAAGAGACTCGCCCGGGGTGCCGTAGATCAGGTCGAGGCTGACGGCAAGGCCGGCGTCCCTGGCCCACTGCACCACCTGCGGCACGCGGCTGGGCGTGTGGGTGCGGTCCAGGACCTTGAGGACGTGCGGGACCGCAGACTGCATCCCGAAGGAAACGCGGGTGAAACCGGCATCAGCCAGCAGCTGCAGCGACTCCGGGGTGACGGAATCCGGGTTGGCTTCCGTGGTGACTTCGGCGCCGGGCGCCAGCCCCCATTCCGCTATCGCGGCGGTGAGGATCCGGGCAAGGTCCTCCGCGGGCAGCAGTGTGGGGGTGCCGCCGCCGAAAAAGACCGTGCCGAGCTGCCGGGCCGGCAGCCCGCTGGCCTGCAGCGCCTTGGCGGCGAACTCCACCTCGGCGATGGCCGTGGAAGCGTAGGCGTCCTGCGACGCCCCGCCGCCGAGCTCGGTCGCCGTGTAGGTGTTGAAGTCACAGTACCCGCAGCGGACGGCGCAGAAGGGGATGTGGACATAGAGCCCGAATGCCCGCCCGGCAGCGCCGTCAGCAGCCTGCCCGGGAAGCAGGCCGTCCGACGGCGCGGGGTCACCCAGGGGTAGGACGCTAGGCATTGCTGCGGCCTTCGGAGGTTCCGGCCACGGTCATCACTACTTCTTGGCCTTGTCCTTGGATTCGTCCGTGGTGAGGGCTGCGATGAAGGCTTCCTGCGGCACTTCCACGCGGCCCACCATCTTCATGCGCTTCTTGCCTTCCTTCTGCTTTTCCAGAAGTTTGCGCTTACGGGTGATGTCACCGCCGTAGCACTTGGCCAGGACGTCCTTGCGGATGGCGCGGATGCTTTCACGGGCGATGATCCGGGATCCGATGGCCGCCTGGATGGGCACTTCGAACTGCTGGCGAGGGATGAGCTCACGCAACTTGGTGGTCATCATCACGCCGTAGGCGTAGGCCTTGTCCCGGTGGGTGATGGCGCTGAAGGCGTCCACCTGTTCGCCCTGGAGCATGATGTCAACCTTCACAAGGTCGGCAACCTGGTCGCCGTCGGCCTTCCAGTCCAGCGAGCCGTACCCACGGGTCTTGGACTTGAGGATGTCGAAGAAATCGAAGACGATTTCGGCCAGCGGCAGCCGGTACCGGATTTCCACCCGGTCCTCGGAAAGGTAGTCCATGCCGCCCATCACGCCGCGGCGGCTCTGGCACAGCTCCATGATCGCACCCACGAACTCGTTCGGCGCCAGGATGGTGGCGGAGACCATCGGTTCCCGGACCTCGGCGATCTTGCCGGTGGGGTATTCGCTGGGGTTGGTGACGTGGACAACCTTCTTGTCCTCCAGGGTCACCTGATATTCCACGTTGGGTGCTGTGGAAATCAGGTCCAGCTTGTACTCGCGTTCGAGGCGTTCACGGGTGATTTCCAGGTGCAGCAGGCCAAGGAAGCCAACCCGGAACCCGAAGCCCAGCGCGGCCGAGGTTTCCGGCTCGTACACCAGCGCGGCGTCATTGAGCATCAGCTTCTCCAACGCATCGCGGAGCACCGGGTAGTCCGTGCCGTCCAGCGGATACAGCCCGGAGAAGACCATGGGCTTGGCGTCCGCGTACCCCGGGAGGGATTCGGCGGCAGGCTTGGCAAGGTTGGTGACGGTGTCGCCCACCTTGGACAGGCGGACATCCTTCACGCCCGTGATGAGGTAGCCCACTTCGCCGACGCCGAGGCCCTTGGACGGTGTGGGCTCCGGGGAGCTGACTCCGATCTCAAGGAGTTCGTGAGTGGCCCGGGTGGACATCATCTGGATGCGTTCGCGAGGATGCAGCATGCCGTCGACCACGCGGACGTACGTGACAACACCGCGGTAGGTGTCGTAGACCGAGTCGAAGATCATGGCGCGGGCGGGGGCGTTCGGGTCACCCACGGGGGCCGGCAGGTCGCGGACGATCTTGTCCAGCAGGACCTCGACTCCCATGCCCGTCTTGCCGGACACGCGCAGCACGTCATCGGGGTCTCCGCCGATCAGGCTGGCGAGTTCCTCCGCGTACTTCTCGGGCTGGGCAGCGGGGAGGTCGATCTTATTCAGGACCGGAATGATGGTGAGGTTGTTCTCCATCGCCAGGTACAGGTTGGCGAGGGTCTGCGCCTCGATGCCCTGCGCTGCG
>Ga0307410_10000930_pt1 | contig 12532 bp, 14 predicted proteins | sample 322Ometagenome_3_FD_203707 | JGI IMG/M metagenome (GOLD analysis project Ga0307410, IMG submission 203707) | Maize rhizosphere microbial communities from greenhouse at UC Davis, California, United States - 322HYB-O-3 | ecosystem: Host-associated > Plants > Roots > Rhizosphere > Soil | place...
GCGTGCAGGCGTTCCGCGACCATCATCTTTACACGCAGGCGGACGTCGAAAAGCTCGAGCACGAGGCGGAATGGGCCGAAGCGAAGTGCCTGGTCACGACCGCGAAGGACGCGGTCAAGCTCGCCGATCTTCAATTTGAAATGGATTGCAGAGTGGCCGCCGCGAGCCTGGAGCTGAATGACCCGGACAGCTTCCACGACCTTCTTCTACGTGTTCTCAGTGCTTAACTCTAGGCAGAGCAAATCACTGGTTCGCGATCTCTTTGTTTTCTTTGGGCTCGAGGAGGCCGGTGAACAGGCCGGTGCTGTCGGTATGTTCGAGGATGTTCTTGTAAAGGACGGTGCCGAGGGCGACGAGCGGAATGGCGATGAAAACGCCGGGAATGCCGGCGATCTGCTCGCCCGCCAGCACCGACAAAATGACCGCGAGCGGGTGAAGGTGGATGCCTTCGCGGACGATCCGCGGGTATGTGAAATAATCGTGCACGATCCGCAGGGCGATCAGGAAAAGTGCGGTCCAAAACGCCTGCCAACCCGATTCCAGCGATGCTACGCTGATGGCCAAAATTCCGAGCGTGACCGGTCCGATGAGCGGTATCAGCTCTAAAATTCCGGCCAGGATGCCGAGCAAAAGAGCGTAATCGTGCCCGAGCAGGTAAAACCCGAGCGTGCAGAGCGTTGCGATCAGTACGCACGAGATAAGCTGCGCCCGCGTGTAGGCGATGAGGGTGTCGTTGATGTCGCCGATCACCTTATCGACGCGTGTCCGCCAATCGCCGACCGGTGCGACGCGGAGCACGGCGACGCGGAGCAGGGCGGCGTCCTTCAGGAAAAAGAAAGCGAGGATCGGCACCAGGATCAGCCACGGCACGTAGCTGATCAACGCGATCAAGCTCAGGCCGAGCAGCGTCGTGATGAAAGTGCCCGCCCCGTCTAGAAATGTATTGATCCGATCGTTGATCTGCTGCTGCACGCCGTCGGAGATCCGCATGCGGTCGAGCCGTCGGTTGATGTCAGTGAGCGCCGACTGCACCGATTGCGTATAACTCGGGACGTTCGAGGCGAAGTTCTTCGACTGCTCCGTCACTTTTGGGGCGAGCCAATATACTGCCGCCGCGATGACCGAAAAGACGATGAGGTAGGAGACGCCGATCGCCAGCGACCGCGGCATCATCTTGCCTCGATCGGAATTCTCGAAGGGCCGGCGGATAAGGTTTACGAGCGGGTTGATCAGGTAGGCGAAGAATATCGCCAGCACGATCATGAAAAACAAATACGTCAGGGCCGAAAGGGCGTTCCCGAGGACGTCCTTGACCGCGAGCAGCACGAGGACGATCGCGACGACCCGCACGATGGACCTGGCTGACGGCGACGACGAGACGAGGGCGACACGCTGGATCGCTTCCGACTTTTCGCCGAGAATGTTCTCGTTCGGCAGCTCGACGGGTTTTTCGTTTTTGTTCTGGGCGTCGTTGGCCATTTGCTGTAAGCCTTAAGGTTTCGGGGCGTTATCGGAATTCGCGTTCATTATCTCACTTTCCGGACGGGATAGGTCTTTGAAATCGTAGCGTGCCGTCATCTGCTTTAACGCCTCGGGCGGGAATCGGAAATTCGAACCGGTAATGAGAACCTTTCCGCTGTCGGAGATGGTCTTTCGGTTGATCTCGTAGGGAATGACGGAGTTCATGAACCGCTTATCGTCGGGTTCGAGCACGCCGCCGTCCTTTCGGCGAAAGACGTAGATGAAAAAGAAATCGGCGTTGCGCATCGCGGCGATGTCTTGCTCCAGCGAAGGTGTATTAGCTGGAGCCGATGAGTTTCCGACCGTCGACGGGGCCGCATTGGAATTTGCCGATTCGAGGATCCGCGTATCGGGCCCACAGGCGATGATCGAAGCGGCCATGCACGCGGCCAGCGGGAGCGCGACTATTTTTCCGATCTTCAAGTTCATCGTAAATTAATTGCCGTCGTCTTCCGGCGCGTTCGCGGCGTCCTCCTCGGCGTCGAGGATCTTTTTTTCCTCAGGGGTTTCGGGGGCCTGGTCGGCGTCTTCTTTTGGGGGATCGCCTTTTTGGTCGCGGAGCTTAAGGATGCGGGCTTCTTCGTCTTCGTATACGGTGTCGGCCCAGCCGCTGTCGAGCAGCTTGGCGACCATGTCGTCGTTTTCCTTGGCGTCGGTAAAGACGAACCTCGCTCCGAATTTCGACCTTATCTGCTGAGCGGCGTCGTCGACCTTGCCGGCCGTGACGTCCTGCAGCGACTTGTAGAGGTCGGGGTTCTCGGAAAAGAGGTAGTTCGGGTCGAGCCCGTACGCGTACGAGTTCCGGGTGTTGAGGAAAAACAGCTTTGGAAAATCATCCCAATTCGCGTTAAAGACCCGTTCGCCCGTGGGGATATTTTCCTGGCCGTCCGGCCCTTTTGCCGCGGCCCATTCCATGGCCCGTCCGTATTTGTCGTTCGGCTCGTTGCCGGCGATCGTCTGTGCGAGGCCGTCCTGCTCTATCCCAAACCAGTGGAAGCCGTTGATGTTGAAGATGAAATAGATCGTCAACAAGATCCCGAGCGACCACACGGCCGATTGCCGCACCGCGTCGGCGAACGAGGCCGCCGCGCGCGTTTTCGGGACGTCGAGGTACGCACCGAGATCTCGACTCAGGTCCTCGGGAAGCTGCGGCTCGTCTTTGGCGGCGAACGCCTGCCAGCTAAATGCGGCGAAAAGGACGGCGAAGGGCGGGAAATACTCGGCAAAACGTTTGGACCGGAACTGCGCAGCGAGCAGGATAGACACGAACATCAAAAAGAACGTCGCACGCTCGGGCAGCTTGCCGTTTTTGGGGGCGAAGAGGATGTAGCCCACCAACATGGCCAGCAGGGCGACCGGGAAATTCGTCAGCAGCTCCATCCCCGAATACGGGTACCACTCGCCGCCGACCGCGACCGCGAAGTCGCTGCCGACCTTGAATTTCGTGTAGAAATGCTCCCAGAAGAGCAGAAGATTTTGCGGGAAATATGGGTTAATGACATTGCCGAGGAGCATGCCGAGCGACGTATAGGCGATGGGACGCCACTCGAAACGCCGCTCGTTCCACGCAATGATGACGGTCCATATGATCGCCGCGAACCACAGCAGCGGGAACAGGCTGTACGTCCAGACGAACGCGAACATTAGGGGCAGCAGCCAGACGTATTTTCGCTCGAACAGAAGATAGATCCCGACGATCGTGATGAATATGGTGAGCGGCGGCGCCTTGGCCATGTTCATTCGGTAGTAGAACATGTTGGCGCATGTAAGGATCGCGGCGAGCCACAGCAATTGGTAGCCGACGCCGTATCGGTACAGCAGCCAGTAGACCGAGAATATCGCCAGCGTCGAAAATGTCACCGCCGCCACCTTTGCCGCCGTCACCGGCCCGAAAAACCAAAGGAACGGGATCTGCAAAAGGTGGAAGAGGAAGTGGTGATCGGCGTAATCCTGCGGATTGAGCACCGTCAGCGGCAGCCATTGGAACGTCGGCAGCCAATGCCCCTGCGAGAAGTTTTCCCACAAAAGACTGCTCCAACGGATGTGATAGTAGCCGTCCCAATCACCGCAGCAGATCGCCTCCGTGCGAAACTGCAGGAACGCCATCAGCATCGCGATGGCGATGAACCCGAATATCAGGTAGACAACGCGGGTCGCGGCCTCGGTCTCAAGATAGGCCTTCCAGGCGGGCTTGGCGGCTTTTGGAACCGGCGTTTCCGGAACCACCGCGTCCGGGTTCTGCTCAATGATCTCGTCCATTTTTACCGTATGAAAACGCCCAATTCGGGCCACAATTACAAACTCAAAAGCTAACACGAAACACGGCCGAATATCTAGAAGCTGCGGTTTGCGCGGGCCCGGCCCGACCGCCTAGAATCAACTGTTTAAAGATGTATCCGAAAGGCAATCTGACGATACCGGCCTCGCACGGCCAACTCGAGGCGATCCTTAAGGAACCGGCCGGCGATGTCCACGGTGTCGGGCTCGTATGTCACCCGCACCCGATGGGCGGCGGCACGATGCACAACAAAGTGGTCTTTCGGGCGGCGGCCGGTTTGATCGACGCCGGTCTGATCACGCTGCGTTTCAACTTCCGCGGCGTCGGCGCTTCGACCGGGACACACAGCGAGATAGCAGGCGGCCGCGAAGATGTGTCGGACGCTCTGAATTACCTGGCGGAACAGTTTCCCGGAGAGCCGATCACCCTCGCGGGGTTTTCATTTGGGGCCCGGACCGGGATCGAGGTCGGAATGTCGGACGACCGGGTGGTGCGACTGATCAGCATTGGCACGCCGGTGGACAAATACGAAGATCTCGACTTTCTAAAGAATATCGCGAAGCCGATCCTTTTCGTCCACGGCGACCGCGACGAGTTTGGATCGGTAGAGAACCTGCGGCGAATATTCGACCAGATACAGGCCGAAAAAGAACTAGTCGTTTTCGAAAGCTGCGGGCATTTTTTCGACGAGCATCTGAACGAGCTACGAGAGACGATCAGACTCTGGATCTTGCGGCAGATTTCTCAGGAAAAAGTGACAAGTGAAAAGTGAACTTATCACTTATTCCGAAAGGATAATAATGGAAACACACCAAGAGCAAACAAGAGACGCGGCGATCAGGCTGACGATGATGCCGCGGGACACGAACGCCCACGGCACTGTTTTCGGCGGCATCATTTTGAGTTACATCGACGTTGCCGGCGGCGTCGAGGCGGTCAGGCACACTCGGCATGAGCGTTTCGTGACCGTGGCGATGAAGGAGGTCATCTTTCACGAGCCCGTGTTTATCGGCGACCTCGTCAGCTTTTACGCCAGAACGCTCAGCGTCGGCAAAACATCTATCACCATCCACGTCGATGTCGAGGCCGAACGCTTCGGCATGCACGGACAGCGGGTCAGGGTAACCTCGGCGGAGGTCACCTTCGTGGCGATCAATCAATCCCGCGAGAAGGTTCAAATTGGGAAATAGTTCTTTTGCCACGAATTACCTGAACAAGAGAAATCCTTATTCGTGTCTTTCGTGGCTAACTCTTTATGCCTACATGGCGGCTGGATATTGAATACGAGGGGACACGGTACCGCGGCTGGCAGATACAGCACAACGCGCGGACGGTGCAGGGCGAGATGGCTAAGGCCGTGCGAGAGCTGTTCGAGGCGAAGGCCGAGATCTTCGGCTCGGGTCGCACCGACGCGGGCGTTCATGCCGTTGGGCAGGTCGCACATCTTCGGGTCCCTGAATTGACGGCCAACGTTACGCCGCGGCAGCTACATTTCGCCCTCAACGACCTTCTCCCACACGACATCAACGTGCTCAAGGTCTCCAACGCCCCCGACACGTTCCACGCCCGCCATGACGCCGTGGCCCGCTATTACCAGTACCAGATCGCCACCCGACGCACCGCATTCGGAAAGAACCTCGTCTGGTGGATCAAGGACAGTCTCGACGCCGATGCAATGGCCGAGGCCGCCAAACACCTCGTCGGCAAGCACGATTTTTATTCGTTCGCGGAGATCGAGGAAGACAAGAGGCAATCGACGATCGTGAAGGTCGACCTCGCGGACGTATTTACCGACCGCGATCTCATTTGCGTTCGGATCGGGGCGAGCCATTTTTTGTGGAAGATGGTTCGGCGTATCGTCGGAATGCTGGCCGAGGTCGGCCGCGGCAACTTGAACGAGGCCGGCTTTGAGCGGCTGTTAAGATTCCGGTCCGAAGCGGCGGCCAAGTTTACCGCGCCGCCGTCCGGCCTTTACCTCGAAAAGGTGCTTTACCCGGGCGATATACCGCCCGGCGAACGAAAGGCCGTCATCCCGATGCCGTAAATGGGGCAAAATTTGATTTCGGCCCGCAGTTGTGCCAAATTCAATAAAAACAAGAACTTGACGACCATTTAAACGGGGAGATGCTTTTGATGCATGTGATCGTGGCCGAAACGGCCAGTGGGAAAATTTCGATAGAGGCGGACAAGGGACGCAAATTGGTGCTCGCGATCGAAGACGCCGGCGTTGACATCCTGCACCGGTGCGGCGGGAATGCACGCTGCACGACGTGCCGCGTCGAGGTCATCGCGGGCGACCCCGGTCCGATAGAGGAGGCGGAGAAGGCCATCCTTTCGACCAAGACCGACCTCGGCGACCACACGCGCCTGTCGTGCCAGGTCCGTGTGATCGACGATCTTCAGGTGCGGGTCATCAACCAGGCAAGTGTGAAGGGCCTCGACCCCGGCCCTCGGCCCGAAGAAGGGTGAGATCCTATTTTCAATAGCCAATATGCAAGGAGAGGAATAAATGTTGAACAAGTGGCGAATTAGGGAATTTGATGTGGCCGAGGCCCACTGCGACGCACCGTGCGGCGTGTACGACCCGGCGCAGGCGCGCGTCGAGGCGGAATCGGTATTGCAGTTGACGAAAAAGATCCTGGACCTCAAGCGGCCCGATGGCGGAGACGAAAAAGCGGGAGCCGCGTACCAGAACACGCTGACGCGCTTCATCGCGATCAAGGAGGAGCGGGCCGACCTCGCCAAACATCATCTGCTCGTGCTGTGGACAGATTATTTCAAGCCCGCGCACCTCGAAAAATACGCCGATCTGCACGACCTCTTCTGGAAGACGGCGAAGCTGTGCTCGGCGGTCAAGCAGGAAATATCGCTCGAGCACGCCCAGGAACTGATGGACAACATCAAGCGCGTTCACGAGATTTTTTGGGAGACGAAGGGGAAGGACGTGCCGTGGTACACGGCGAGCTAAACATCGAAAAAGGAGCGGAGGTCGGACCGTTTCGTCCGCTTCCGACGGTCGGCTGGAAAGAACGCCTGCTTTTTGCATTCGGCAGAAGGCAGGCGTTTCGCGTCGAAGGCGATTCGATGCTGCCGGGATTACGGAACGGCGACGTCGTCCTGGTCGATCCGCGCTCCGCCATCGGACCTGGCGACATCGTCGTCGCCTTGCATCCGTTCAAAAAGGGCACGAAGGTGGTCAAACGGGTGTCCCAAACTGGCGACGACGGCCGCAGCTCTCTCGTTGGCGATAACCCGGACGAGAGCAGCGACAGCCGATCGTTCGGGACGGTCGGGCATGACGATATTCTCGGCAAAGCCGTCGCCAAACTCAGATCGACGATCGACGGCTAGTGATCGCCGAAGCGCTTTTCACCCGCTCTTATCTCAACGTCCAACCGGTTTTGCGGCGGCGGCAGCGGGCACGTCGCGAAGGCGGTATAGGCGCACGGCGGATTTTCCGCTTTGTTAAAATCCAAAACGACTTTTCCGTTTTGCGGCATCGCCGCGTATAGAAACCTTCCGCCGCCGTACGTCTCTTCCGACTTGCTCGTAAGGTCCTTGAATATGATAAAAAGCTCGCCGTCCTCTTCGACGGGCTGGAGCGAATATTCCTTGCCACCGAGCCGAAAACTCAATAGTCCGGGGCTGCTCATTTTGAAGCTGCCGCCGAGGATGTTCGGTACGTCGATCTCTTGCGGCGTCTCGAACGGCTCGAAATCCGCCGTTACGCGAAAGCCGTCATCGAACGGAAACCAGTGCAGCCCCGTGAAATTGCGCCGAGCATCGCTCTCGACGTCCTTGATGCGGATGCCATAGCGGTCTTCCCTTTTTATCAGATAGAACGTCTGGGAGCCGACCTGTATCTTGTTGGGCTTGTTCGGGGGATCGTCCGAGACGAGTCCGATCGTGGTGAACGGCCTGCCGTCCGAAGCGGCCTGGACGCCCGGCTCAAGTGTCAATTCCGCTTTTCCGTCGTGGAAATCGACCTCGCCGAGCTTTCCCTGTTTGAAATTGTCGGTCAATTGAACATCGAAGTCCGGTCCGGCGCCGACAGTGTTTTTCCCTTCCTTCAGCCAATACAGCCCGACAACCGTGAGCCAGCCGTCTTCGCTTTTCAGCCTCGCCTCGTATTCGCTTCGCCACTTGTCGATCTCGGTCGTGTCCGGTTTTTGGCACCCGAAAACGGCCACCAGGACCAAAACGAAAACCGATGAAAACGCGATAATTCTTCTATTCATTTCGTCGGTAGGTGCGCCCAACCTGGGCACTGGCAAAATGTTTGATGCGATTATAGGAAAGAGTGTTCAAAATGAATTATTCCCAATGGTTTGATAAAATAACAGTTTGCACCGGCACCCGGCTTTTATGATCGAAGAAAAGGTATTAGTTCAGCAGTTTCTTAACCGCAAAAACCGCGAGCGGCTCAAAAAGCCGGATTGGCTGAAGATCAAGCTCGGCGATCCGTCGAACCAGAATGCCGTGCTGAATTTGATCGAGGGCCTCAATCTCCACACGGTTTGCCAGGAGGCCAAGTGCCCCAACATTTTTGAATGCTGGACCGATAAGACCGCGACCTTCATGCTAGGCGGCGACACCTGTACCCGGCATTGCGGATTCTGCGCGGTCAACAAGGGGCAGCCGATGCATCTCGACCCGTTGGAACCGACCCACGTCGCCGAGGCGGTGGCTCATTTGAAGCTGGCACACGCCGTGATCACATCGGTCAACCGCGACGATCTTGCCGACGGCGGCTCGATGCACTGGGCGGAGACGATCCGACGCGTCCGCGAGCTGAATCCTGACTGCAAGGTCGAGGTGCTGATCCCCGACTTCAACGGCGACGAGCAGGCGTTGAACAACGTCCTCGCCGCCCGCCCCGACGTTCTTAACCACAACACCGAAACCATTCGCCGCCTTTACCGCCGCGTGCGACCTGACGCGAAATACGACCAGTCGATGGAGCTGCTCTCGCGGGCGGCGCGTTTTCGCGATACGCAGTTTCCGGCGATGCTCACCAAAAGCGGCATTATGGCCGGCCTCGGCGAAACCTTCGAAGAGGTGGTCGACCTGATGCGCGACCTGCGGGCCGCGTCCTGCGACATCATGACGATCGGACAATATTTGCAGCCGTACGAAAAACGCCTCCCGGTCGAGCGCTATGTGACGCCGGAAGAATTCGCCGAATGGAAACGCATCGGCGAATCGATGGGCTTCAAACACGTCGAGTCTTCGCCCCTGACGCGCAGCTCCTACCACGCACGCCAGCAGACCGAGAGCGGCGAAAAATCGTCAATTTAGTTGCGCTATAATCCAAACCATGACGGTTCAGACCATTCCGCCAATTGCGTGGAGTTGATGGAGGCCCTTTGGGAAAGCATGTCGCGCAGTGCGAAAGAGATCACGCCCCCGGCATGGCATGGAGACGTTCTGAGGGAACGCGAAGAGGCTTTAAGAAGGGGTTCTGATCGCTTTATCTCCTTGGAAGAGGCCGAGGAACGGATCCGCCAAAGGACCCGATGAACGTCGTGATAACCGGGTCAGCCTCGGATGATATTGCCGAGAGTTCGACTTTTTACGAAGATCAACAGCACGGGCTGGGTAGTTATTTTCGGTCGTTTTGGCGGATATCAGGTCACTGGGCGTTTTCGCTGGGATACATGAGGTTCATTTTGGGGAATATCACCGTGCGATGGCAAAGCGATTTCCTTTCTCCATTTACTATAAATTTGAAACCGGCACCGTATTCGTTTATGCCGTAGTCGACGATCGTCGCGATCCGGAATTGATAAGCGACCGATTAAGCTGATCATTTATGAACGAAATCGAAAAACAATCCGCGATCGATGTCCTGAACCGCATTCTGGAACTGGAGTTGGCCGGCGTGGTGCGGTATACGCATTATTCCTTGATGGTGTTCGGGTACAACCGGATCCCGATCGTCTCGTGGCTGAAGGGCAACGCGGACGAGAGCCTCGCACACGCTTACAAAGCGGGCGAATTCGTCACGATGCTGGGCGGGCACCCGAGCCTGAAGATCGGCTCGCTGCTGGAGACGCATCAGCACGACATCGGCGACATCCTTCGCGAGAGCCTCGAGCAGGAACGGTCGACCCTGGAGGCCTATTACGAACTTCTGCGGATCAGCGAGGGCCGGAGCGTCACGCTGGAGGAATATTCCCGCGAGATGATCCTGCTCGAGGAGACGCACCTCGACGAGGTCAACAAAATGCTCCGCAAACCCGGCGAGATCGCCCCGTTCAACGAACAGTGACGATCGTCGAGACCGAGCGGCTCGTGCTTCGCGAGCTCGAGGCGGCCCGCGATGCCGCGTTCCTCCTCGAGCTGCTCAATACCCCGAAATTCATCCAGTACATCGGCGACCGTGGCGTGCGAAACGTCGATGATGCCGCGGCGTTCATCGAACACCGATATGGTGCCAGCTACCGTGAGCACGGGTATGGGCTCTATGTGGTCGGGTTGCGCGACAGCCCGGATCTGCGGGTAGGTCTGTGCGGGTTCGTCCGGCGCGACACACTCCCGGGCCCGGATATCGGCTTCTCGTTTTTGCCCGAGTTCGAAAGAAAAGGGTACGGCTTCGAATCCGCCGCCGCGATATTGCGGTACGGCCGTGAAGTTTTAGATTTCAAAGAGGTTTTCGCGATCACGACGCTCGACAACGACGCCTCGGGCAGACTGCTCGAAAAGCTTGGATTCGCGTTTCGTGAGGTCATCGACAGCGACGGCGAACAACTAAAGCTTTACCACATCGACCTCGCGGCCGCCGGCGGTTGATCAGGATATTTTCGATGAAATACGGCCTCATCGCCGGCAACGGTCAATTCCCTTTCCTCGTGATCGAGGGCGCCGGTAAGAGCGGCGAATCACTCGCGGTCGTGGCGATCAAGGAGGAGACCGACGCGGCGATCGAAACGGTCGCCGGCGACGTCGCCTGGGTCGGTATCGGGCAGCTCGGCAAGATGATCGCCCATTTCAAGCGGCACGGTGTGACGAAGGTCGTCATGGCCGGCCAAGTCAAGCACGTCCAGATCTTTTCCGGAGCGATACCGGACGTGCGGATGCTCAGGATGCTCTGGAACCTTCCCCGCCGCAATACCGACGCCTTGATCGGCGGCGTCGCCGACGAACTTGGTAAAGAGGGCATAGAACTGATCGATTCGACCTTTTTTGTGCAGGATCGCCTCGCCCCGAAAGGCGCCATTACCAAGCGGAAACCGACCGAGACGGAGCTGGACAATATTGAATACGGCCTGCATATCGCCTCCGAGATCGCCCGCCTCGACCTCGGTCAGACGATCGTCGTCCGGGCTAAAGCGTGCGTCGCGATCGAGGCGATGGAGGGCACCGACGCGACGATCCAACGCGCGGGAGAATTGGCCAAGGGTCGCTTGACCGTCGTGAAGGTCGCCAAACCCGATCAGGACATGCGGTTCGACGTTCCCGTCGTCGGCGTCCCCACTATCGAGGCGATGGCCGCCGCCGGAGCGACGTGCCTTTCGGTCACGGCGGGCAAAACGCTCGTCTTCGACCGCGAGGAGATGGTAAGGCTCGCCGATCGCAACAAGATCGCGGTCATCGGGTCCTGATTTCGAAACAAAACGGCCTTTTCTGCGTAATATCCTTGGCACAACCCCCTCAAATACGAGCCTCGGGAGAAAAAATGCACCAACTAGTTCTTTCCTTTTTATTATTTATCTGTCTGCTTTCGCCGGCCGCCACGCTCGGGCAAACCGTCCGTTTGACGCCTGCCGAAAGGCGTATCGCGGAAAATATCACGGCAGACCAGATGCGTGATTACCTCTATTTTGTCGCCTCGGACGCGATGGAGGGCCGCGAAACGCCTTCCCGCGGGCTCGACACTGTAGCCGAGTTTTTGAAGCTCCAACTGTCCCGCTGGGACTTCAAACCGGCCGGCGACGACGGCACTTTTTTCCAGAAGATCGCGGTCCGTTATGAATCGCCGGACCCCGCCAATACTCTGCTTTCGGTTGATGGAAAACAATTTGTTTTCGGCGACGATTTCTTTCGCGCCGCCGGGACCGGTTCCGCGAACGCGCTTATGGTTTTTGCCGGCAACGGCTGGGTGGTCAAGTCAAAAAACCTTGACCCCTACGCCGGCACCGACATTCACGGCAAGATACTCGTTCTGTACTCGGAGGCCTTCCCGAATCGCTCCACTCTGATAGCGACGCCGTCGGGTGTGACCGCGGCGGACGTTTCCGGCACCAAGGGCGTGGACTGGTCCGACCCGCTGACCTACGCTCGAAAGAACGGGGCCGCCGGGATTCTCGTCGTGGCCTCGCCGCAGGTGCAGTCGGGCTGGTCGGGAGTTCGGCAGTTCTATTCCCGCGGCTCCGCGTTCCCCGAGAAACTTCGCGACGCTCCGGCCGAAGGGGCGAATCCTTTGCCGATAATGTTGGTCTCAAGCCGGGTCGGCGATGCTATCTTCGAGGGCACGGCCGTGACGCCCGCCACGGCGACCACCGCTACCACGATCAACAAGACCGTCTCCATGACGGCCGTAAACAAAGTCGACACGAAATGGACGCAAAACGTCGTGGCATTGTGGGAGGGCAGCGACCCGGTACTAAGGAACGAGATGGTCGCTATCGGCGCCCATTACGACCACGTCGGCACAAACCCCAATGCCCCGGGAGACGACAAGATCTACAACGGCGCCGACGACGACGGATCGGGCACCGTCGCCGTGCTTTC
>Ga0307410_10000931_pt1 | contig 12532 bp, 11 predicted proteins | sample 322Ometagenome_3_FD_203707 | JGI IMG/M metagenome (GOLD analysis project Ga0307410, IMG submission 203707) | Maize rhizosphere microbial communities from greenhouse at UC Davis, California, United States - 322HYB-O-3 | ecosystem: Host-associated > Plants > Roots > Rhizosphere > Soil | place...
GCTCGAGAAGGCGATCCGCAGCCAGCCGCCCGGCGCCTCCGCCGAGCCGACCGCGCCCGCGCAGGCGGCCGCGCCGTCCAACGCCAAGGGCGCGCCGTCGAGCGACCCGACGAAGGATGTGCAACGGACCGAGCCTGCGCTGCCGCGCTTCGAGTTCGGCAGCAACGACGATTTTCAGCTGCGCCAGGCGATGAACCACCTCAAGGGTCAGCCGGTGATCGCGTCGGCGCGTGCGCAGACCGCCGCCAGCGCGCAGCCGGCCAGCGCGACGACGAAGTAGCGAGTTCACGATCGGACGACGCCCGGGCAGTCCCCGGGCGTCTTTTTTTTCGCTTGGCCGGTGCGCGTTCGCGGGCCGGCCGCCGGTGAGCGCGAATCGAACGGCCGCATGGACGACAGCGAGCTCCTCCGCTACAGCCGGCACCTGCTGCTCGACGAGCTCGGCCCGGACGCGCAGCAGCGTTTCGCCGCCGCGCACGCGCTCGTCGTCGGCGTCGGAGGCCTCGGCAATCCCGCGGCGCAGTTCCTCGCGAGCGCGGGCATCGGCACGCTGACGCTGTGCGACGCGGATGCCGTCGATCTCACGAACCTGCAGCGACAGCTGCTGTTCGCCCTGCCGGACGTCGGCATGGCGAAGGTCGACGCCGCCGCGCGGCGGCTCGCGTCGATCAACCCGCACGTACGCATCGAGCCGGTGCGTGCGCGCGTGGACGACGAGTCGCTGCGAAGCCTCGTCGCGCGCGCCGACGTCGTGCTCGATTGCACCGACAACTTCGCGACGCGCCACGCCATCAACCGCGCGGCCGTCGCTGCGCGCGTGCCGCTGGTCTCGGGGGCGGCGATCCGCTTCGACGGGCAACTTGCCGTTTTCGACGTCCGCCGCGACGACGCGCCCTGCTACCACTGCCTGTTCGGCGAGGGCGAGGAGCTCGAGGAAACGCGCTGCGCGACGATGGGCGTGTTCGCGCCGCTGGTCGGCATCGTCGGCGCGACGCAGGCGGCGGAGGCACTGAAGCTCGTCGCCGGGGTCGGCACTTCGCTCGCCGGACGCCTGCTGCTCCTCGACGCGTTGACGATGCAGTGGCGGGAGGTGCGCGTTCCGCGGGATCCGCAGTGCCCGGTGTGCCGGCAAAGGGAGGCGCGATGATCCGGGCCATCGCGGCCGCCATGCTGGCGCTCGCGCTCGTCGTGCCGGCCCAGGCAGAACCGTCGGCGCGCGACTGGGACGAGATCAAGCGCACGATCGCCGCGCAGCGCGAAGCGATCGTCGCAGGCGACGGCGAACGCGCATTCGATTTCGCCACGCCGCCGCTGCGTGCCCGCTACGGCGATGCCGCCACGTTCATGCGCATGGTGCGGCAGGGCTACCGCCCGCTGATCGAGGCGCGCCATGTCGAATTCCTGGAGGGCGCGGTGATCGCCGGAGACGTCGTTCAGCCGCTTCGCCTCGTCATGGCGGACGGCACGGTGCTGGTCGCGATCTACGGCGTGCAGCAGCAGTCCGACGGAAGCTGGCGGATCAGCGCCTGCGTGATCGCGCCGTCGACGGTGCGCTCGGCGCGCCTCGGTCAGCGCCCGGCGAGCGACTTCGCCAGCGCCTCGCATGCGGCCGGCTCGCCGCCCGAAGAACGATCGTCGAGGAAACGCGAGCCGGTGGCGGCAGCGCGCTCGCGTTCGCCCGGCCCACCGCTCGCGTAGCGCTCGAGCGTCGCGACCGCTTCGCGGCACCGGTCGCTCATCGCCACCGCCGCGCGCGCCGCCTCGTTGGTCGCCGCGCGAGCCGAGTCCGTCGTCGCGCTGGCGAACGCGATCTGCGCGCCGGCGCGCCGGTTGGCGTAGCTCGCCGCGCGCTCGGCCATCAGCGCGCCCAGCCGAATGCAGCTGCGGCCGATGCGCTCCTCGAGCGCGCGCGTCGAGGGCGCGCAGACGGCTTCGAGCGCCGCCAACGGCGAGGACAACGGCATCGCCCCCTGCTGTTGCGCGTAGAGCACCGTCGCGGCGCGATCGGCGGGAGCCGCGCGCGGCACGAGCTTGGCAGCGACCACACCGCCCGCGCGACCGGCGTAGTCGTCGTAGCGCGGCGACGCGGCGGCGCGCTCGAGGTTCTCGACGATCGAGCTCACGTTGTTGCGGCGGCGCGCGCGCTCCGCCTGCAGCAGCCACGGCACGGCGTTGTCCGGGTCGCGCGAGGACCAGTAGCCGATCGTGTCGCGATCGCTGCATTCGGCCGGCACGGGCGAGAAGACGCGCATGCACGTATCGGCGAGGCTCGCGACGTACAGCGGCTCCTTGGGATCGCGCGCGGCAGCCGCGGCGTACTCGCGAAGCTGCACGGCCGGATCCAGCGGTGCGAAGCGCCCCGACATCCAGTGGCTGGCCGCATCGTCGCCGCCGACGATCTGCTGCGCGACCGTTTCGCCGATGCGCTGGTAAGTCGCTGCGAGCGGTGAGGCGGCGTTCGCGTCGTCGCCGGCTCGCGCCTGCGCGAGGACCATCGAAGGCAAGAGCAACAGCGCGAATGCGGCTGCGAAACGGGATCGGCGGCTCATGTCACGCATGTTACCGCGGCGGCGCGGATGCGAATGCTACGCCGTGCATTCGCCCGCTTCCGCGGGACGCGCTCGCGCGGGATTGGCGATGTGGAAAGTCGGTCGCTCGTCGATCAGCTGTCGACGCGCCGCCTTGCACGACCAATGAGCGATTCGCCTGCTAGGTGAACAGGAACTTGCGCGCGAGCTCCCAGCCCTCCTGCGGGAGTCGCTTGAAACCGGTCTTGGCGTAGAGCTGCCAGCGACCCATCGCGAAGGCGAACAGCACGCTCGCGTCGGCGTTGGCGTCGCCGTGCCAGCCGTTGGCCATCTGCGCAACGCGGATCGACTGGCGCAACGACGCCTCGAGCTTGTCGTAGAGCTGGTTCATCCGCGCCTGCAGCCGCTCGTCTTCGTTGACGAGCGCATCGCCGATCAGCACCCGCGTCATGCCGGGGTTCTTCTCGGCGAAGCCGAGCAGCATCGCCACGATCTGCTCGGCCTGCGAGGCACCGTCGGCCGTGTCGACCTGGATGCGGTTGACGAGCGAGAACAGCGTGCTCTCGACGAACTCGATCAGCCCTTCGAACATCTGCGCCTTGCTCGCGAAGTGCCGGTAGAGCGCGGCCTCGGACACGCCGAGCTTCGCGGCGAGCGCCGCAGTCGTCACTTTCTCGCCGCGCGGATTCTCGAGCATCGTGGCCAGCGTCTGCAGGATCTGCAGCCGGCGCTCGCCCGGTTTGGCCGCCATGGAGTCGGACGGCCGCTCGTCAGTGCTGCGGCGCGTCGGCGCGAATCATCGTGCCGACGCCCTGGTTGGTCAGCACTTCGAGCAGGAGCGCGTGCTCGACGCGACCGTCGATGATGTGCGAGCTGGCGACGCCGTTGCGCACGGCGTCCAGCGCCGAGCCGATCTTCGGCAGCATGCCGCCGTGGATCGTGCCGTCGGCGAACAGCGCATCGATCTCGCTCGCGGTCAGCCCCGTCAGCAGCGTGCCGTGCCGGTCGAGGACGCCGACCGTATTGGTCATCAGCACGAGCTTCTCGGCCCTGAGCGTTTCGGCGAGCTTGCCGGCGACGAGGTCCGCGTTGATGTTGTACGCCTCGCCGTCGCGGCCGACGCCGATCGGCGCGACGACCGGAATGAAGTCGCGCGAGTCGAGGAGCTGGATGATCTCCGCGTCGATGTGCTCGATCTCGCCGACGAAGCCGATGTCGATCTCGGCGCCGACGTCCGACTTCAGCAGCATCTTCCTCGCCTGGATGAACTTGCCGTCCTGCCCGGTGAGGCCCACCGCCTTGCCGCCGTGCTGGTTGATCAGGCCGACGATCTCCTGGTTGAGCTCGCCCAGCACCATCTCGACGACGTTCATGACCCGCTCGTCGGTGACGCGCATGCCTTGCCGGAATTCGCTCTGGATGCCCATCTTGCCGAGCAGGTCGCCGATCTGCGGACCCCCGCCGTGCACGACCACCGGGTTCATGCCGACCAGCTTCAGCATCACGACGTCGCGTGCGAAGCCCGCCTTCAGCGCCGGCTCGGTCATCGCGTTCCCGCCATATTTGACGACGATGGCCTTGTCGTGGAACCGCTGGATGTAGGGCAGCGCCTCGGCCAGGATCTGCGCCTTGACGGCCGGGCTCACCGCTTCGGGGGTCATGGGATTGCGAGAGGCTCTGCAGCGTCGGTCGATTGTACCCGAACGAAATCGGGCATTGCGCGGCGCGCGCCGGCCGGCGAGTGAGCGCTGACGATGCGCGCCGGATGGGCAGCGCTTGCAATGGCGCCAAGTTTGCTATCGTGCGCTCCATGATTCCCGCACCGCCCGACCCGGTGCCGCTCGATCGCGTCCGCCGCGTGCTGGTCACGAAGCTGCGGCACCACGGCGACGTCCTCCTCGCCTCGCCGGTGCTGACGGTGCTGAAGCGCGCCGCCCCGCACGCCGAGATCGACGCGCTCGTGTACGCCGAGACCGAGCCCCTGCTCGGCGGGCATCCCGCGCTCGCGCAGCTGTTCACCATCGATCGCGCGTGGAAACGTAGCGGCGTGCGCGTACAGGTGCGCGAGGAGCTCGCGCTGCTGCGCGGCCTGCGCGCGCGGCGCCACGACCTCGTCGTGCATCTCACCGAGCATCCGCGCGGACTGTGGCTCGCGCTGCTGCTGCAACCGCGATGGTCGGTGACGCGCACGCGGCGCCCCGACGAGCACGCCTGGCTGTGGCGCCGTGCGTTCACGCATTTCTATCCGCTGCCGAAAGGTCGCGCCCGGCACACGGTCGAGACCAACCTCGACGCGCTGCGTCGGATCGGCATCGCCCCGACCGCCGACGAGAAATCGCTGGTGATGGTGCCCGGCGACGCTGCGCACGCCAGCATCGAAGCGCTGCTCGCTCAACGCGGCCTGCCGGCGCGTGGGTTCGTGCAGCTTCACCCGGGCTCGCGCTGGCTGTTCAAGACGTGGCCGTCGAAGCGCACCGCGGCGGTGGTGGACAGGCTCGCGCAGCAGGGCTTCAGCATCGTCGTCACCGGCGCGCCCGATACGCGGGAGCGCGAGCTCGTGCAGGCGTTGCTCGATGAGGTGGCGCCCGCGTCGCGGGCGCGGGTGCACGATCTCACGGGTGTGCTCACATTGCGCGAGCTGGCGGCGCTGTGCTCGCGCGCGCGGCTGTTCGTCGGCGTCGACTCCGCGCCGATGCACATCGCGGCGGCGATGGGCACACCGGTGATCGCGCTGTTCGGGCCGTCCGACGAGGTCGAATGGGCGCCGTGGCGGGTCGCGCATCGCGTCGTCGCGTCGGATGCATTCCCCTGCCGCCCCTGCCGCAACGATGGTTGTGGCGGTGGCAAGGTATCGGAGTGCCTGACGACGCTTCCGGTCGCGCAGGTGGCGGCGGCGGTGGATGCGCTGCTCGCCGAGACCGCGGAAGCGCCGCGGTGACGATGCGTCTCGCCATCATCCGCCAGCGCTACACGCCGTTCGGCGGCGCCGAGCGCTTCGTCGAGAACGCGCTCGAGGCGCTGCTCGAGCGCAACGTCGCGATCACGCTGTACACGCGCAGATGGCCGCAGACGAGGCTGCAGCTGATCGAGCCCGTCGTCGTCGACCCGTTCTATGTCGGCAGCCTCTGGCGCGACTGGGGCTTCGCGCGCGCGATCGCCCGCGAGGTCGGCCGCACGCACATCGATCTCGTGCAGTCGCACGAGCGCCTGCTGACCTGCGACCTGTATCGGGCTGGCGACGGCCTGCACGCCGTCTGGCTGGAGGAACGGCTGCGTGGCGCCACCGCCTGGCGGCGCCTCACCGTGCGCGGCAACCCGTGGCACCGTTACATCCTCGCTACCGAGCGCAAGCTCTTCGCGAGCCCCTGGCTCCAGGCGGTGATCTGCAATTCACAGATGGTGAAAGACGAGATCCGCGAGCGCTTCGCGGTGCCCGACGAGAAGCTTCGCGTCATCTACAACGCCGTGGACAGCGACGCCTTCTCGCCGGCGCTCCGCGACGCGCGCGCGGCGACGCTCGTCAACCTCGGCATACCGGCCGATTCGCTCGTCTACCTCCTGGTCGGGTCGGGCTTCGAACGCAAGGGGGTGGCGGCCGCGATCGAGGCACTCGCCGAGCTGCCCGTCACGTCGCACCTCGTCGTCGTCGGCGGCGACAAGGCGCTCGAGCACTATCGCGCCGCGGCCCAGCGTGCCGGCGTCGGCAAGCGCGTGCACTTCACGGGCCCGGTGAACGATCCGAAGCCCTATTACGGCGTCGCCGACGCATTCGTGCTGCCGACGCTGTACGACCCGCTTCCCAATGCGGCCCTCGAAGCGATGGCGTGCGGGCTCCCGGTCGTGACGAGTACGAAGAGCGGAGCGGCGGAGCTCGTGCGTGCGCACGATGCAGGGTTGACATGCGCATCGCGCGACGTGGCCGCGCTGGCGGCGCACATGCGCACGCTGGCCGACCCGGCCGTGCGCACGCGGCTCGGCGGCAACGCACGCGCCGCGGTGCGGCCGCTCACGGCGGACGCGATGACGCTCAAGCTCGTCCTGTTGTACAAGGAGCTGCTCGAAGCCAGCGCGCGACAGCAGAAGGACGACGCGGCGCGCAAGCTCAAGGCGCACCGCGATGCCTGGGCCGCCAAGGCGGGCGGCGCGCCGGCGCCGCCGGTCGCACGACGCGACGCGAGCGGCCGGATCGAGACGCGGGCGACGAGCGACGCCAGCGACGCCAGCGACGCCGGCGCCGCGAACGACGCGCCGCCGCGCTGACGAGCCGCGCGACGACCGCACGCTATACTCCGGCGCTCGATGTCCGCACGCCGGCCGCGCCTTCGCGCGTGTTCACGCTGAGCCACCGCGTCCTTCCGCGCCATTCCCGTCGTCGCCTGCGAGGCTGCGCGGCGGATCGCGGGCATGCCCGACGCCTCGGCGACCGGGCTTTCCCGCCGGCCACCGTGGCTTCATGACCGCCGGCGTGGCGCTCTATCGCCGCCTGCTGCGGTACGTGCGTCCATACTGGTGGGCGTTCGCGATCGCATTCGTCGGCATGCTGGTCGTCGCCGCGGGCGACCTCGTGATGGCGTGGCTCGTCATCCCGATCATCCAGAACTTCCAGCAGCCCGATCCGGCCAAGACCAAGTATCTGCCGCTCGCCGTCGTCGGCGTGTTCATGCTGCGCGGCGTCGGCTCGTTCGTCTCCGAGTACGGGATGGCATGGACCGGCCATCGCGTCGTCTTCGACCTGCGGCGGGAGCTGATCGAGAAGCTGCTGCGCCTGCCGACCAGCTATTACGACGCGCACGCGGCTGGCGTCGTGCAATCCAAGGTCACGTTCGACGCTCACCAGCTCGCCAGTGCCGCGTCCGGGACGATCACCGTCGCGATCCGAAGCTCCCTTGCGATCGTCGCGAGCTTCGGCTGGATGCTGTGGCTCAACTGGCGGCTGACGCTGCTGACGATCGTGGTGCTGCCCGTCGTCGGCGTCGTGATCCGCTATTTCAGCCGGCGGCTGAGGCGCCTCGCGCGCGACATCCAGTCGCGCACGGGCTCGCTCACCCACGTGCTCGAGGAGATGATCGGCGGGCACCGCATCGTGCGCGTGTTCGGTGGAGAGCGCTACGAACGCGATCGCGCCGTCACGGCCGCGAACCGCCTGCGGCAGTCGATGAGCAAGCAGTCGTCGGCGGGCGCGGCGAGCTCGCCGATCACGCAGGTGCTCGCCGCCCTCGCCGTCGGGTTCATCGTCTGGGCGGCGCTCGCGCAAAGCGAGGCCGGGCACCTCGACTTCGCCACGTTCGCGTCGTATACCGTGGCGCTCGTCACGTTGCTCGAGCGGCTCAAATCGCTGTCCGGCGTCAACGCGTCGATCCAGCGCGGCATGGCGGCGGCGGAAAGCATCTTCGGATTGCTCGATCGCGAGGACGAACCGGACACCGGCTCGGTCGTGCTCGCCCGTGCGCGCGGCGAGCTCCGTTTCGACCGCGTGTCGATGCGCTATGCGGGCAACGAGCGCGAAGCGATCAGCGACGTGTCGTTGACGATCGCGCCCGGCGAGACCGTCGCGCTCGTCGGACCGTCGGGCAGCGGCAAGACCTCGCTCGTCACGCTGATCCCGCGCTTCTACGAGCCGTCGGCGGGACGACTGTTCGTCGACGGTCACGACATCACGACGCTGACGCGCGAGAGCCTGCGCGCGAACGTCGCGCTCGTCTCGCAGGACGTGCTGCTGTTCGACGACACCGTCGCCGCGAACATCGCCTACGGCGCGATGGCCGGCGCGTCGCGCGAGGCGATCGAGCGCGCGGCCGATGCCGCGCACGCGCTCGACTTCATCCGCACGCTCCCCGAGGGCTTCGACACCGTCGTCGGCGAGCAGGGCATGCGGCTGTCGGGCGGCCAGCGCCAGCGCATCGCGATCGCCCGCGCGATCCTCAAGAACGCGCCCATCCTCATCCTGGACGAAGCGACCTCGGCCCTCGATTCCGAGTCCGAGCGCCAGGTGCAGGCCGCGCTCGATACGCTGATGCACGGACGAACGACGCTCGTCATCGCCCACCGCCTGTCGACGATCGAGCACGCCGACCGCATCGTCGTGCTCGACGCGGGACGCATCGTCGAGCAGGGCACGCACGGCGAGCTCGTCGCGCACGACGGCCTGTACGCGCGCCTGCACCGGATCCAGTTCGCCGCGCCGCAAGTCGAAGCGGCGTGAGCGTCGAACCGGCGCGCGCCCGCGCGCTCCGCATCGTTCACACCGAGGCGTCGACGGGCTGGGGCGGCCAGGAGATCCGCATCCTGACCGAGGCCGCCGGATTCCTTCGGCGCGGCCACGCGGTCCGCATCATCGCCGCGCCGGGCGCGCGCATCGTCGACGAAGCGCCGCGGTTCGGCGTCGAGGTCGACGTGGCGCCGATCGCGCGCAAGCGGCCCGCCGGCCTCGCCGCGCTCGTCCGCGCGTTCGCCGACGGACATTACGACGTCGTGAACACGCACAGCTCGACCGACAGCTGGCTGTCCGCGCTGGCGTGCGCCGTGATGCGCGCGCGCGGCCGCAGCGCGCCGGTGATGGTTCGCACACGCCATGTGTCCGTCCCGGTCCCGAACGATGTCGCCACGCGCTGGCTCTACCGCCGCGCGAGCGCGCGCGTCGTCACGACCGGCGAGCGCCTGCGCGACGAGCTGGTGCGCACGAACGGACTCGATCCCGAGCGCGTGCGGTCCGTGCCCACCGGCATCGCGGCCGAGCGCTATGCCGCGCGCGACCGCGCCGCCGCGCGTGCGCGCGTCGGTCTTCCCGTCGGCCGGCCGGTCGTGGGCATCGTGGCGACGCTTCGAAGCTGGAAAGGCCACCGCTACCTGGTCGAAGCGATGCCGATGCTTCGCCACCGCGACGCGATGCTGGCCATCGTCGGGGACGGCCCGCAACGCGACGCGCTCGAGCGACAGGTCGAAGCAGACGGGCTGCGATCGCGCATCGTCTTTGCCGGACAGCAGGACGACGTCGCGGACTGGCTCGGCGCCTTCGACCTGTTCGCGCTGCCGTCATACGCGAACGAGGGCGTGCCGCAGGCGCTGTTGCAGGCGATGTTCGCTGGCGTTCCGTGTATCACCACCGACGCCGGTGCGATCCCCGAGATCGCGCGCGACGGTGACACCGCGACGGTCGTCGAGCGCGAAAGCCCGGCCGCGCTGGCGCGCGCCATCGACGCATTGCTCGACGATCCGGCGCGTGCACGCGACCAGGCGGACCGCGCCTACGCATTCGTCGCGATGCGCTACACGCTCGACGGCATGCTGGACCGCATGGAGGAGGTGTTTCGCGACGCGTTGCACGAGGCATAATCGGCACATGGATCGGTTCGCCGACGTGCGCGCACAGGCGATCGTGCGTTTTCACGACGACGCGATCGCGCGCGACCTCGCCTGCGTCCGAAGCGATGCGCCGTGGCCGGCGATCGCCGAGAACCACCTGAACAACCGGTTGCTGTGGGCCGAGGAGGATCTCGCGCGCCGCCGCGACGTCGCCGATCGCGAGATCGTCGCCAACAAGCGCGCGATCGACCGCTGCAACCAGCGGCGCAACGACGCGATCGAGCGCATCGACGAGGCGCTGCTCGCCCGCCTCGGCGGCGTCACGCCCGACGACGCCGCGTGGCAGAACTCCGAGACCGCGGGATCGATCGTCGATCGCCTGTCGATCCTCGCGCTCAAGGTGCATCACATGGACCGCGAGGTGCAGCGCGACGACGCGAGCGAGTCGCACCGCGCGCTGTGCGCCGAGAAGCACGCGCGGCTCGTGTTGCAGCGCGACGACCTCGCGCGCTGCTACGACGTGCTGCTCGACGCCGCGCAGGACGGCTGCGCGTTCTGGCGCGTCTACCGCCAATACAAGATGTACAACGACCCGGCGACCAACCGTTACCTGGCCGGCGGTCGCAGCGGCGACTGAGTCATCGCGTCCTGCACGGCGATGCCGGCGGCCTCGGCCGACGCGTGCGATCCCATCGCCGCCTGCTCGCGACGGATCTTCGCCCGGTAGCGCTTGGCCGCGATGCGCTCGGCGAGCATCGCTTCGACATACCAGGCGTAACGACGCGCGGTCGAGGCGTCGCGCGCGCGCCACTGCGCGAACGCCGGGGCGACGCGCTCGCGAAAGAACGCCACCCAGCGGTCACGCAGGGCAGGGACGTCGAACTCCTGCGCGCGCTCCGCGGCGCGTGCGCGCATCGCCGCGTAGAACGCGCGATCGTTGACCAGGCGCGTCAGCTCGGCGATCACACCCGGCGCATCGTTGGCCACGCGCATGTCGTGCTCGCTCTGCCGCAGCTGCAGGTACGCGGGCTCGGGACCGACGATCGCCGGCGCGCCGGCGAGCCAGGCGTTGCTCACCTTGCTCACCGGCTTGTGCCGCAGCAGTGACGGCGGCGCCGTGCGGAAGGCGATGACGACGTCGATCTCGCTGTAGTCCTGCCAGTCGTGCTCGCTCGGCACGAACTCGAGCCCGAGCGCCGCGAGCTCGGCGCGGAACGCGGGATCGGAGAAGAACGAGGGCGCCTGCGCCATGCGGCCGAAATAGCCGACGCGCTTCACCATGTCGCCACGCTCGGGCCGTCGCGGCTTCATGCCGGGCTGAGGCCAGGGCGCGATGCCGATCGTGCCCGCGTCGTCGGGGGACAGCGTGTTCTGCCGCACGACCTTGTCGGCGGCGAGCACCGGCGGGCGGTCGGCGCGCACGCCGATCAGGTAAGACAGCGGCGCACGCCATCGCGGGCGATGCAGCTCGTCCCAGTGCGCCACGGCGATCGCGCCGGCTTCGAAGCGGTCGCTGAGCCGCACGGTCCAGCCATCCGCGGCGAGCACGTCGCGCACGTGCAGATACGTCTGCACGATCCACACGTCGACGCCGCTGCGGAACCGTCCCGCGTTGCGGTCGATGTCGCTCTCGTTCCACGCATCGAGGTCCTGCCATGCCGCGTAGCGCGCACCGGCGACGAACGTGAGCTTGGGCATGGTGGGTGGATGGCGAACGAGGCGTCGATGGCCGCCGCCCGTTCGCAGCGGCTCGTACCGCGCGGCCGCGTCCGGGGTCGCGCGAGCGCCGACACTTTAGCAGCTTGCACATGCCCGACGCGCCGCGCTTCGGGCGCGCGCGCTCCGGTACAATCGGCCGCCCGCCGGATGACGATGCCGATGATCGATCGCTGCCGCCGTGCGCTGCTCGCCGCGGCGGCAGCGTATCTCGTGCTCCTGCCGACGGGCGCGCTGTCGTTCTGGCGATCGCTCGCCTTCGCTGCCGCCGTCGCGAGCGGCGCATGGCTGCTCGCGATTCGAGCACGCGACGCTTCGCTCCGGCTGCCGTTGCCGGATCGCGCCATTCCGTTGGCGGTGCTCGCCTGGTCGCTGTGGTCGGCGGCGTCGCTCGCCTGGTCGATCGACCCCCGCTATTCGCTCGACGAGCTGAAGCCCGACGTGATTTACGGCGTCGCGACGATGGCGCTGTTCTATCTCGCCGTCGTGGGCGCGCCGCGCGGATTCGCGGTGCTCGCGGCGACCTGGCTTGCCGGATTCGCAGTGTGGACGTCGCTCGCGGCCGGCATGGAGCTCTCGTGGGCCGGGTGGGATGCCCGGCCGTTGCATCGCGGCGAAGGCGCGTTCGCCACCTATCTCGTGACCGCGTCGCCGTTCCTCTGGCTCCTCGCGTGGCGCGTGCCGGTCGGCGTGCGCGCGAGCGGGCGCGACTGGTTCGGGGCAGCGCTGCTGTTCGCGCTGCTGATCGTCACCGCGCGCCTTTCCGAGAACCGCATCGTCTGGATCGCGTTCGCCGCGCAGGCCATCGTGCTCGCGATGTGGTCGCAGCGGCCGGCGCGCCTGCCGCGGGCCGCGCTTCTCGCCGTCGTGGTGGCCGTCGCCGCGTTCGGCCTGCTGTTCGCCGATGCCGCGCGCGATCGCGCGCACAAGATCCGCCCTGATGACGGCTCGGTCAGCGTGGTCTTCGCCACCGATCCGCGCCTCGC
>Ga0307410_10000932_pt1 | contig 12529 bp, 12 predicted proteins | sample 322Ometagenome_3_FD_203707 | JGI IMG/M metagenome (GOLD analysis project Ga0307410, IMG submission 203707) | Maize rhizosphere microbial communities from greenhouse at UC Davis, California, United States - 322HYB-O-3 | ecosystem: Host-associated > Plants > Roots > Rhizosphere > Soil | place...
CGCCAAGGGCGGCGGGGCGGGCGGCGGGGCGGGCGCCGGCGCGAGCAAGAGCGCGGCGACGAAGGGCGGAGGCGCCGCGAAGACGGGCGGCGCGGCGGCGAAGACGGGCGGCGCGGCCGCCAAGAAGAGCGCCGGCGCGGCGAAGAAGGGTGCGGCCGCCAAGAAGGGCGCGGCCGCGAAGAAGAGCGGCGGGGGCGCGGCCCGGAAGGGCGCGGCCGCCAAGAAGAGCGGCGGTGCCGCGGCCAAGCGCGGCGGGGCGGCGGCGAAGAAGGGCGGCGCGGCCGCCAAGCGCGGTGGCGCCGCCAAGAAGGGCGCGGCGAAGAAGGGCGCGGCGAAGCGCGGCACCACGCGCGGCGGCGCCGGAACGGCCACCGGCCGGGGCGGCGGGACGTCGAGCGGCCGGAGCGGTGCCGGCACCAAGGGGCGCGCCACCTCGGGCGGCGGCGGACGCAGCGGCAGCCGCACGGGCGCGGCGAACCGCGGGCGCAGCAGCGCCGGCGGCAGCAACCGGAGCGCCGCGAAGCGCGCCGGCGGCGGGCGCGGCGGGCGCGGTCGCTAGGCGGCGGCGCCGCTCGGCGCAGCACGGCAGCACGGGTGTGGGGCCTTGATAAATCAGGGCCCCACACTCTTTATGGACCCCCTATGGCCGTCTTCGAACGCCGCGTGCTCGACGCGCTCCCCCTCACCATCTACACGACGGACCTCGAGGGGCGCATCACGAGCGTCAACCGGTCGTGGTCGCGATTCGCGCGCACCAACGGCGGCGGCGAGCTCGCCGACGCCGCCGCGGTGGCCGGCACCTCGATCTTCGACGCCGTCTCCGACGCGGCGGCGCGCGAGCAGGTCGAGCGCGCCCTGACCCTCCTCCGCACCGGGCGCGCGCCGGCGGTGCGCTGGGAGTTCCCCTGCAGCTCGCCGGAGACCGAGCGCGTGTTCCTCATGCAGGTCACGCCCTTGCACGACGACGGCGAGCACCGCGTGACCGGCTTCGTCTTCTCGACGGTGGACATCACGCCGAGCCACCAGTCGCGCGAGGCGCTCATCGACACCGGCATCGCGCTCTCGCGCACGATCGCGCTCGACCGCGTATTCCACGAGGTCGGGCTGCAGATCCGGCGCGCCGTGCGCTGCGACGCCTTCGCCGTCGCCGTCGCCGACGACGACACCGCGGCGCTGCACGTCGCCCACCACTTCGGCTACGACGCGGAGCCGGCCGCGCTCGAGCAGGAGCTCGGGCCGGTGTGGCTCGACGCGCTCGCCAACGGGCGCGTGCTCCTCCGCCACGGCCCCCGCGGCCTCGAGCTCACCGCCCCGATGGCGAGCGCCGAGGGCGTGCTCGGGGCCATCACCGTCGTCGCCGACGACATCGAGAGCCCGGAGCGCCTCGACGAGGCGGAGCGCGTGCTCGCCACCCTCGCCGCGCAGACCGCCGCCGCCATCGAGCGCGCCTGGCTGGTACGCCGCGTGGAGCAGAAGCGGCGCCTCGAGGCGATCGGCGAGGTGTCGGCGGGCGTCGCGCACGAGCTGCGCAACCCGCTGTTCGGCATCTCGTCGGCGGCGCAGCTCCTCCGCTTCCGCACCCGGGAAGACCCGGTGGTCGAGACGAACGTCGGCCGCATCCTGCGCGAGGTCGAGCGGCTCAACCGGATGGTGACGGCGCTCCTCGAGTTCGGCCGCCCCAACCCCCTCCGCCTCGCCCCGGGCGATCCGGACGCCGTATGGGACGAGGTGCTCGACACCCACCGCGGCCGGCTGGAGAGCCGCGCGCTCGCCCTGTCCCGCACGCGCGCGGCGCCGCCGGCCCGCTGCGCGATCGACGCCGAGCAGCTCACGCAGGTGTTCGTCAACATCCTGCTGAACGCGGTGGACGCCGCGCCGGAGGGGAGCGACCTCGCGCTCGCGACCACCGTGCTCCCCTCCGGCGCCTGGCGCTGCCGCCTCACCAACGGCGGGCCGGCGATCCCTCCCGAGACGCTCGCCCGCGTCTTCGAGGTGTTCTACTCGACCAAGCCGGGGGGGACGGGGATCGGGCTCGCCCTCTGCCAGCGCATCGTCGAGGAGCACCGGGGCACGATCGCGCTCGAGAGCGCCCCCGAGACGGGCACCTCGGTCGTCATCGTGCTCCCGGCCGCATGACCGCGTGACGCGCGCGTGAGCCTCTCCATTCTCGTCATCGACGACGACGACACGGTCCGGGAGACGCTCGCCGACTTCTTCCGATCGCTCGGCCACCAGGTGCGCACGGCGGCGACCGCCACGGCCGGCCGGCAGGCGGCGGCGGCGCACTCGCCGGACGTCGCCCTCGTGGACCTGCGCCTCCCCGACGCCGACGGCCTGCGCCTCCTCGAGACCATCCGCGCCGACGACCCCGAGGTGGGGGTGATCTTCCTCACGGGCCACGCGGACGTGCCCACCGCGGTGCGCGCGATGCGCGAGGGGGCGGTGGACTTCCTCCAGAAGCCGGTGGACCTCACCGCGCTCGCCGCCGCCGTGGACCGGGCGGCGGAAGGGGCGCGCCTGCGCCGCGAGCTGCACGTCCTTCGCGCCCGCGACGCCGCCGAAGCGTGGACCGAGACACTCCCGCCGGCCGTCGTGCCGACCCTCGACCGGATGATCGACCTCGCCGCCCGCAACGACGACGCGCCGGTGCTCATCCTCGGCGAGACGGGGACGGGAAAGGGGTACGTGGCGCGGCGCATCCACGAGCGGTCGCCGCGGCGCGACGCGCCCTTCGTCGAGATCAACTGCGCCTCGCTCTCCTCCACCTTCTTCGAGAGCGAGCTGTTCGGCCACGAGCGCGGCGCCTTCACCGACGCGAAGCAGGCGAAGCGCGGCCTGCTCGAGGTGGCCGCCCGCGGCACCGCGTTCCTCGACGAGATCGGCGAGCTCGGCACCGACGTGCAGCCCAAGCTGCTGAAGGTGATCGAGGAGCACACCTTCCGACGGCTCGGCGGCACCACGGAGCTGCGCGCCGAGGCGCGCGTGCTCTGCGCCACGCACCAGCCGCTCGCCCAGGCGGTGGAGGAGCGCCGCTTCCGCGCCGACCTGTTCTACCGGCTGCAGGTGCTCACCATCACGCTGCCGCCGCTGCGGCAGCGGCGCGACGAGATCCCGGTGCTCGCCCGGGCTCTCCTCCCGCGGGGCGCGCGCCTCGCCGACAGTGCCGTGAAGGCGCTGGTGGAGTACGCCTGGCCGGGCAACATCCGGGAGCTCAAGAACGCGCTCTGGCGGGCGACGATCCTCGCCGAGGGAGCGCCGATCACGCCGGCGCACCTCGCGCTGGCGAGCACGCCGGCGGGCGCCCCGCCGCCGGCGCCGGTGATGACGCTCGAGGAGGCGGAGCGCCGCGCGATCGAGGCGGCGCTGCAGGCCACCGCGGGCAACAAGGCGCGCGCCGCCGAGGTGCTGGGGATCGCCCGCTCGACGCTCCTGGAGAAGCTCAAGCGGCTGGCGCCGGGCACGGTCTCTGCCGGCTAGCGTCGCCCAGTCTTGGAGGAGGAGCGATGGCGAACGAGAAGGCCAAGAATCAGCGCCCCGGGAACAACGAGGCGCAGGACTACGTGGACCAGTACGACCAGGACCTCGTGCGGCAGAACCGGCGCGAGGCGGGGCGTGACGAGCGCGAGCTCGGCGACGTCTCCGCCGAGTCGAGCGGGCGCGACCACACGAACGCGGCCGGCCGCGCCGGCGTGACCGAGGACCAGGGGCGCCGGGCGCCTTCCGGAGGCGGCAACTCCGACACGGACCAGGGCGAGTTCCCGCAGCACGCGCGTCGCGGACAGGCACAGAGCCCGGTGCAGGAGAACCACTTCGAGCCGCCGCCGAAGAAGGAGGGGCACGGCACCCCGAAGCTGGACCGCTGACCGGGCGCTCCAGCCGGCGGCGCGATATGCGGGGTGACCGATTTCCGGTCACCCCGCTCTCGTTCGCGACCGGTTCCCGGCCGCTCCACCAGTGAGGCCGGAACCCGCGCTCACCGCGTAACAGATTTCACTACATCGAGTTGTACGCAGGCTGCGGCGCTGGCGCGAGACTCGCCTTGGCAGCACGCGTCATCAACGGAGCGAGCCTACGCCAGAGAGCACCGCAGTGCTCGTGATCGAGGACGAGCAGTGCATCCGCGATGTGCTCGTCGAGCTGTTCGAGGTCGACGGGACGGAGATCACGGCGGCCGCCACGCTGTCGGATGCCAAGCAGGCGCTCGCCGCGCGCCCCTACCGGCTGATCGTCACCGACCTTCGGCTGGGCGGGAAGCGCGACGGCGGCCTCCAGGCGATGGCGGCCGCCGGGCTGCTCTCCCCGGACGCGACGGTGATCGTCCTCACCGCGTTCCCCGACGAGGACAACCGCCACGCGTCGCTGCGGCTCGGGGCGACGCACTTCCTCGAGAAGCCGGTGGACCTGACCACGATCGCCGCTCTCGCCGCGCGGTACGGGGTGGCCACCGCGCTGTCGCCCGCGGCCGCGCCGGCGCCCGACGCGCGGTAGCGCCGGAGGACGATCGGAGGATCTCGCTAGCGCCGTCTCCCACAGGGTGGTGTGGACGTGTGGGGTTGTGGTTGGGTTGGGGTGGGAGCGGCCTAGCGGGACCTCGTCCGCGCGCCACGGCGCGGTCGGCAGCGGTGCGGTGAGCGCGGTGAGCGCGGTGAGCGCGGTGCGCTGAGGGCAGTGGGCGCGGCGAGCGGCGCCGCCGTGCGTCGTGGCTACCGCCCGCCCTCGCCCCGCGCCGATCGCCGCTGGCCGCGCACGGCACCGAAGCGGCCGAACGTCCGGTCGTACAGCGCGTGCAGCGAGCCGCGCCCCTCGAGCGTCACGCGGTAGTGGGCGAGCGAGGAGCGCTCGAGGTCGCCGTCGAGCAGGGCGAGCTCCTGACGCAGGCGGTGCTCCAGGCGCCGCGTGAACTGCGCCGGCGGCTCGCGCGCCGCGAGCCGCACCGCCTCGCCCACGCGCGCGAACAGCTCCGGGCGCTGCTCGCTGCGGAACTCGTAGCGCACCGCCACCGGCACGAGCGGCACCTCGGGCAGCAGGCGCGCGAAGCGCGCCGCCCCGCTGCGAAAGACGAGCGGCGCGCGGTGCGGGAGGAGCTCCCCCTGGGGGAAGATCCAGAGCGTCCGCCGGGCGTCGGGGCCGCCACCTTGCAGCACCGCGGCCGCGTGCGCGGCGACCGCGCGCACGTCCTCGATCCCGTCCGTGCTCGCGCCGAAGCAGCCGATCCGCCGAAAGAACGGATAGCGCTCGAGCTGCGCGCCTTGCATGATGCCGTAACCGTCCCGGCGGAACAGGTCGTGCGACAGGTACAGCGTGAGGACCGGATCCCACCACGCGCTGTGATTCAGGAAGGCGATGCTCGGCCCGTCACCCGGCGGCCAGGGCGCCCCCCCGATCCAGACGCGCGCGAAGGCACGCCGCAGCAGGCGGCGGCCGTAGAGCGCATACACCCGCTCGAGCAACGGAGATTTCCGGGCCTCGAGAAGCATCTGCAGACCACAATGCCGCGGCCGGAGAACGAGCGCAATGCGATGGCGTAAGCTCTTGATGGGAGGCGGCGCGGCGCTCGGGGCCGCCGCCGCGTACAACCTGCTGGCCACGCGTCACGTCGCCCCCCTCCCCAACCCGCTCGGCGGCGACGAGGGGACGTTCGAGTGGCGCGGCTACGACATCGCGTACACGGTGCGCGGCTCGGGCCCGCCGCTGCTGCTCGTGCACTCCATCCACGCGTCCGCCTGGTCGTACGAGTGGCGCTCCAACGTCGAGGAGCTGGCGCGCAAGCACACCGTCTACACCATCGACCTGCTCGGCTTCGGGCGGTCGAGCCGGCCCGCCACCCGCTACTCGGGGCGACTCTACATCGCCCTGCTCGACGACTTCGCCCAGCAGGTGATCGGCGCGCCGTGCACGCTCGTCGCCAGCTCGCTCTCGGCCGCCTACGCCATCGCCCTCGGCGCGCGCGACCCCAGCGCCTTCCCCTCGCTCATCCTCGTCGAGCCCGTGGGACTCATGCGGCTGAACCGGGAGCCCGCCACCGGCGGCGACGTCGCCCGCGTCGCCGTGGACACGCCCATCTTCGGCACCGCCTTCTTCCACGGGCTCGTCTCACGGCGCAGCATCCGCACCTTCCTGGAGACCGCGTACGCCGACGACGCCGTGGTCACCGACGAGATGGTGGACCTCTACTACCAGGCGTCGCACCAGCCGGGCGCCAAGCATGCGCCGGCCGCCTTCATCGCCCAGCAGCTCAACGTGGACGTCCGCAGCGCCCTCCGCCGCCTCGCGCAGCCGGCGCTGCTCGTGTGGGGGGAGCAGGCGGCGATGGCGCCGGTGGAGGAGATCCGCGCCTTCCTGAGCGTGAAGCGCGACTTCGACGTCGCGATCCTCGACCCCTCCGGCGACCTCCCCCACGACGAGCGCCCCGGCGAGTTCAACGAGCTCGCGCTGCGCTTCCTCGAGCGGGTGGGCGGGGCGAGCGCCGGCGCCGCCGCGACCTGACCGGCGGGGACGCCGCTCGCGCCTGCCACCGGCGCGTCATGATGTTGACACCGGCGCGGATGAGAAAAGGTTAAGGCGGCCGTCGCGCACCCGTTGTACCTTCCTCGCGACAGCAACCGATCACCGGTCCGCCTCGCGCTCCGCCGTGCGAGCGCCCACGTCTCGCCCGCCGCACCCAGCATGGCTGAATCGCCCGTCGCGCTCCTCCGCACCCACGCCCGCTACGCGCCGTGGAACGCCCGCGGCCTCGCCGCCCACGTCACCGCCCTCGTCGACGCGGCCGGCATGCGCCCCACCAACGCCTCGGCGCGCGCGGCGCCGAGCGCGCGGTCGGTGCGCTTCTACGTCGCCAACGGGCTGCTCGACCGGCCCGAGGGGGCGGGGACGGCGGCCACGTACAACTACCGCCACTTCCTCCAGCTCCTCGCCATCAAGATCCGCCAGCGCGAAGGGCAGACGCTGGAGGCCATCAAGCGCGAGCTGAAGGAGGTCACCGGCGACGCGCTCGAGCGGCGGATCGCCAGCTCGCTCGCGCCCGCGCTCGCCGTCGGCGCCGACACCGCCGTGCGCAGCGACGGCGAGCGGCCGCTCGCCTGGCGCCGCCTCCCGGTCGCCGACGGCATCGAGCTCCACGTGCGCGACGACTCCCCCGCGGCCCACGACGACGCCCTGGTCGCGATGCGCGAGGCGGTGCGCGCGGCGCTCGGCCGGCCGGAGGTGAGAGTGTAACGGCGAGGGACGAGGCACGAGGTGAGAGGCACGAGGTGATCGCTCCCGCCGCGGCAGTCGCCTCGTGCCTCCTCCCTCGTGCCTCGTCCCTCGCCTTACAGGATTCTGCTCAGCAGCGTCGAGCCGCGCTCGAGCACGCGGTGGTACCAGGGGCGCTGGCCGAACTCGGCGAGGGTGATCTCCTTCGAGAAGCGCAGGTCTTCGAGGAAGACCGAGTCGAGCGTCGCGCCCACCTTCGGGTCGAGGGTGACGAGGTTCGACTCGTTGTTGAGCGCGATCGAGCGGTTGTCGAAGTTCATCGAGCCGATCGTGGACCAGAGCCCGTCGACCACCATGCTCTTCGCGTGCATCATCGTCGGCTGGTACTCGTACACGCGCACGCCCGCCTTCAGGAGCTCCTCGTAGCGCGCCCGGCCGGCGTAGTACGTCGACTTGATGTCCGTCTTCGGGCCCGCGGTGAGGATGCGCACGTCCACCCCGCGCTGCGCCGCGCGCGCCAGCACGCCGCGCAGGTCGTCGTCCGGCACGAAGTACGAGTTGGCGATGTAGAGCCGCTGGCGCGCCCCGGCGATCGAGAGGAAGAGGAACCGCTCGGCGGGCGTGCTCCCGACCGTCGGCAGCGTGTGCATCAGCCCGGCCTGCACGCCGCCCGCGTCCGCGAAGGAGTGGGGCGGGAAGAAGGCGTCGCCGGTGAGCAGCTCGCCGCTCGCCTCCGCCCACCCGGCGGCGAAGGCGGCCTGGAGCTGGGCCACGCTCGGCCCCTCGAAGCGCACGTTCGTCTCGCGCCACTCCTCCGCCGACCGGCCGTCGCCCTGCCAGTAGTCGGCGAGCCCGAAGCCGCCGGTGTAGCCCACGCGCCCGTCCACCACGACGACGCGCGCGTGCGAGCGGTTCTGCAGCTTGTGCAGCTCGTACCACCGCTTCGGGCGGAACTCGCGGAGCTCCACCCCGGCGCCCGTCAGCCCGTCGCGCCACTCCTGCGTCAGGTTCTGCGAGCCGAAGGCGTCGAGCAGCACGAGCACGCGCACCTTGGCGCGGGCCCGCTCCTCGAGCACCGCCGCCATCGAGTCGGCGATCGCCCCCGGCTGCGAGTAGTACATCTGCACGGTGATCGTGCGCTGCGCCGAGGCGAGGTCGCGCCAGAGCGGCGGGTGGGTGCCGTCGCCGTTGAGCAGCACGTCCACCCGGTTCCCCGGCTCCACGTGCGTGCCCGTGTACAGCTCCATCGTGCGCAGGAAGAGCGAGTCGGCGGGCGGCGGCGGGCCGGCGCCGGCGTCCTTGGCGAGCACGAGCTCGATCGGCGTGCCGCGAGTCATCTGCAGCAGGCCGATGAGCGCGAGCGCACTCACCGCGAGCACCAGCACGACGACTCCGATCCGCTTGACGATGGACATGTTGGGGCGTTCCTAGTGCAGAGGCTGTTCCATTTCACGATCGGGCGACCATGAGCGTTCAAGATAAGACGGTAGTGCTCGCCGGCGTCGGCCGGGCGGGGCAGGTGGGCGACAGCCTCGCGCACGCCTTCGCGCGCGCCGGCGCCCGGCTGGTGCTCCTCGGCCGGAACGCTGCGGAGGTCGAGCGGTGCGCGCGGGAGGTCGGCGAGGGGGGCGGTCGGGCGACGGCGCACCGCTGCGACCTGACCGACGAGCCGCAGGTGGCCGCGGTCGCCCGGCTGGTGCACGACGCGACCGGTGGCCGGGTGGACGCGCTGGTGAACGTGGCGGGCGGCTTCGCGTCGAGCGGGCCGGTGGGCGAGAGCGACCCGAGCGTCCTCGCCGGCCAGCTCGCGCTCAACCTCACCACCGCCTATCTCGCCACGCGCGCCTTCCTCCCCCTGCTTCGGCCCGCGCGCGGGAGCGTCGTCTACTTCGCGTCCGCGGCGGTGCTCCCCGGCGCGCACGGGGCCCGCGTGAGCGCTTACGCGGCGGCCAAGGCCGGGGTGCTGGCGCTCATGCGCGCGGTGGCGGAGGAGGAGCGCGCCGCGGGCGTGCGCGCCAACGCGGTGGCGCCGGGCTCCATCCGCACCGGCGACAACGAGCGCGCCATGGGGGAGGGCGTGCGCTACGTGGAGCGCGACGCGGTCGCCGACGCCGTGCTCTTCCTCTGCTCCGACGCGGCGCGCGCGGTGACGGGGCAGACGATAGAACTGCGAGGGTAGAGCTGAGGGAAGAGGGAAGAGGGAAGAGGTGCCAGCCGCGGAGGCAGTCACCTCTTCCCTCTTCCCTCTTACCCCGTCTCTTGTCCCTCGTATGTTGTCCCCATGACTCTCGCGGCGCGTCGGCGGTCCGCCATGCGCGTGATCGTGCTCGACCGGGCCCTCGAGGCGCTGCCGCTGTTCCGGCTGAGCGACTCGGCCGACGACTCGGCGATCACGTACGCTCCCGAGTCGGGCGGGCGGTGGCGCGTGCTGCCGAGCCCCGGCGACCGGCTCCCGGGGACGTTCGACCAGGACGTCTACGTGGAGCTGCTGCACCGCTACCACGAGGCGGGAGCCCCCGACGACGGCGTGATCACCTTCACGCTGCACGCCTTCCTTCGCTCCATGGGGCGCCGGGTGGACGGGCGCACCTACGAGCAGCTGCGCAACGCGTTGGCGCGGCTGGAGCGCACCACGCTCGAGTCGAGCGGCGCCTACTTCTCGGCCGCCGAGGGCGCCTGCATCGACGCGCGATTCACCGTCCTCACCTCGGTGGCCATCGACCGGCGGCGGCTCCTGGACCGCGACCAGCTGGCGCTCTTCCCGGCGCTCGCCGCGGCCGAGCCCGGCGACGCGCGCGTGGCGCTCGCTCCGCAGCTGCGCGCCAACATCGCCGCGTCGCACACCATCACCCTTTCGGCCGCGCACTACTACGAGCTCGGCTCGCCGGTGGCGCGCCGCCTCTACCGCCTGCTCGAGGTGGCGCGCGAGGAGGGGACCCTCACCTGGCGCGTGGCGCTCGAGCGGCTCGCCGAGCAGCTCCCCCTCTCCCAGCGCTACCCGTCGCACCTGCAGCGCGTGCTGCAGCCGGCGCACGACGCGCTGCGCACCGCGGGCATCGTGCGTGACGCCATCGTGCGGCAGCGCCAGCGGGCCTGGTACGTGGACTACGTGCTGGCCGGGCGACCGGGGGGGCGGTCCGGGGGGGTGCCGGGGTGACCGGGGTGACCGGGGTGGCCCGGCGCCGGGGCGATGGAGCGGCGCCACAGGTTGCGCGTCGGGGAGGCAGCGGTCAACTGTGAGAGGGGCACGTCCCCCGCGGTACGGCGCCGCTCGCTACGCGCGGGCCCCGAGCGAGCGCAAACCTTGCAAGCGGTCCCCCTTCCAGTCTCGCCCCACGCCCCCCTTCACCCTATAGTAGAGGCGCCCGATGACCGTAAAGCTCGACAAGACCATCAAGCGCGAGATCGAACTCGATGGCCAGGCGTACACCGTTGCCGTCTCCCCGACGGGGGTGAAGCTCACTCAGAAGGGGTTCCGCAAGGGGCGTGAGATGTCGTGGCGGGCGCTCTGGGCGGGCGGCACGGAAGAGGGCGCGGGCGGCGGCGAGGGGTGATCCGTCGGCTCGGAACTCCCACCCCGGTCTCGCGTACTTAGCTACTAGTGTCGTCGACTCCCCCCAGCCGAGCTTTTCGCATGCCTCGTCATCGCACTGCCGCCGCCGCCTCCGCGCTGCTCGTGCCGCTGCTCGCCGGCGGGTTCTTCCTGCAGGCGCAGAGCGAGCGCGAGGGCGCCCGCCTGTTCGACCAGGTCCTCACGCTCGTCTCCGGCCGCTTCGTCGACACGGTCGATGCGGGGGGGCTGTACGAGAAGGCGGCGCGCGGGCTCGTGCACGAGCTGAACGATCCCTACACCGTGCTGTTCAGCCCCAAGGAGCTGGCGAGCTTCACGACGCAGACCGGCGGCCGCTACGCGGGCGTCGGCATGCAGATCGAGGACATCAAGGGGCAGATCACGGTCAGCAAGGTGTTCCCGAACACGCCGGCCGAGCAGGCGGGGATCACCGAGGGGGACCGCATCGTCGTCGTCGACACCGCCTCGACGAAGGGCTGGAAGATCGACCAGGTGTCGAACGCGCTGAAGGGGCCGCCGGGCACCAAGGTCAACGTGCGCTTCCAGCGCGCCGGCGTGACCGAGCCGATCCAGGTGCGCTTCACGCGCGCCGTGATCCACATCCCGGCGGTCCCCTTCGCGACGATGACCGAGGGGAAGATCGGCTACATCCCGGTGCAGCAGTTCAACGAGACCGCCACGCAGGAGCTGCAGACGGCGCTCCAGCGGCTGCAGCGTGAGGGGGCCAAGGGGATCGTGCTCGACCTGCGCGGCAACCCCGGCGGCATCCTCGACCAGGCGTTCGCGATGAGCAACCTCTTCCTGGACGAGGGGGAGGAGATCCTGAGCGTGCGCGGCCGCGACAACGACTCGCAGGTGTACGTCGCCCGCGAGCGTCCGGTCGCCCCGTCGGTGCCGCTCGTCGTGCTGACGGACGGCAACAGCGCCTCGGCCTCGGAGATCGTCGCCGGCGCACTGCAGGACCACGACCGCGCGCTGATCGTCGGCACCACCTCGTTCGGCAAGGGGCTGGTGCAGACGCTCTTCCCGCTCGAGGGCGGCTACGCGCTCAAGATGACGACGGCGAAGTGGTACACGCCGAGCGGCCGCTCCATCCAGAAGGAGCGCAAGGTGGTGGACGGGCGCTTCGTGGCCGAGGAGGCGCCGGACTCGATGGAGAGCGACAGCGTGCGCAAGGCGCGTCCCACCTTCCGCTCCGACGCCGGCCGCGTGGTGTACGGCGGCGGCGGCATCACGCCCGACGTGCTCGTGCAGCCGGACACGATCTCCACCATCGAGCAGCAGGTGGCGAAGTCGCTCGCGCCGAAGGCGCAGGAGGTGTACGCGACGCTCGCCCAGTACGCCATGGAGCTCAAGCCCACGGTGAAGTCGCCGGAGTTCGAGGTGCCGGCGGCGTGGCGCGAGGAGTACTACCGCCGCCTGCAGGCGGCCGGCGTGACGATCGACAAGCAGCAGTACGACCAGGCGGCGCCGTACATCGAGCGCATGATCGGCAACCGCGTGGCGCGCGTCACCTTCGGCGACTCGACGGCCACCAAGCGCTCGTTCCGCGACGACAATCAGCTGCTGAAGGCGGCGGAGCTGCTCCGCCGCGGCAACAGCCAGAAGGACCTGTTCGTCATCGCGCAGCGGGAGCAGCCGGTGGCGGCCGCGACCGCGCCGGTGCGCGCACCCCGCTGACGCGCCGCTGACGGCGGCGCGCCCTCGAGCCTCCTTCGCATGCTTCAGGTACGACGTGCCGCCGCCGCGATCCTCGCGGCGGCG
>Ga0307410_10000933_pt1 | contig 12527 bp, 12 predicted proteins | sample 322Ometagenome_3_FD_203707 | JGI IMG/M metagenome (GOLD analysis project Ga0307410, IMG submission 203707) | Maize rhizosphere microbial communities from greenhouse at UC Davis, California, United States - 322HYB-O-3 | ecosystem: Host-associated > Plants > Roots > Rhizosphere > Soil | place...
TCCGGCGATCGTGATCCCCGCAAGGATATCCGGCACCGCATAGGCGGCGTACCATGGAGCCGATGTGAGCGCCGCGATCGCCGCACCAATCGCCAGGCTGGGCCGCAGCTCGAGTTGCGGAGCGATCAGCCGGCGAAGGCACGAGACGACCAGCGCGACCGCTCCCGCCTGGGCAATCGCCAAAGCCAGAAGGCTATTTCCGGGAAAGCGAAGGAGATAGGTCGTGAGGCTGTAGATGAGCGAACGGACACCGCCCGCCTCTGCGACGGCGCCCGCGGCCGCCGCCTTTGGGTCAACCCCCGCAGTGACCGCGGATGCCGTGCCGACGAGCGATTGCCACCATTGCTCCAGGAAGAGGAGGCCGGTGTTGAATCCGAAGGCGCCGCCACGGAGGTAACTTGCGCTGTCGGCGGAGTAGAAAGGCGCGCGGTTAATGGCCAGGGGCCATAAGAGGAGGGCGAGTGTGATCAGATAGATGCTGATCTCCCGGAATCGGGGATTGGCGCGCTCAGCGGAATCGGAGCGCGCAGCGCGCACGCCGTCATGCATCGACCTTCCTCCACACCAAATCGGTGTCCCATGAATGACGGGTACCCGCAATGGGAGGATCCGCCGATTAGCTGGCTACGAAGTCGTGCTCTTCTCGAAGATCTCTTCGATTCTCATTCCGAACAGCTCGGCAATGCGGAAGGCGACGGGCAGCGACGGATCGAACTTGCCGCTTTCGATGGCATAGACGCTCTGTCGTGAGATGCCGATCTTCTCGGCGAGTTCCACCTGGCTCCAGCCGCGTTCGGTGCGCAGGACTTTCAGGCGATTATTCAACGCAGCGCCCCATGAAGCCTCGGTCAGCCCTGCGGTCCTCCCTAGGCAGGGGTGGTTCGGTTAGAGCACCCACTCGGCACCGGATCGCTCCCAATTTGTAACCACGGCTGCACCGCAGGTGACCTTATCCAAAGTTATGCTTCGGGGTTTGGCCTATGTTAGGCCAGGCGCTCCGCGTGCCAGCGCAGATGGTCTGCCATGAAGGTTGAGATGAAGTAGTAGCTGTGGTCGTAGCCCTCGCGCATGTTGAGCGAGAGCTTGATGCCGGCCTTCGCGCAGGCGCGATCGAGAAGCTCCGGCTTCAGCTCCTTTTCGAGGAACGGGTCGGCTGTGCCGACGTCGACCAGCAACTCATCCACGCGCGCGCCCTCTTCGAGGAGCGCGACGGCGTCATGCCTTCGCCAGTCCTGCTCAGCCGGACCGAGATAGCCGCCGAGAGCCTTCCTGCCCCAGGGCACCTGCGACGCCGCGACAATAGGAGCAAAGGCTGAGACGCTGCGGAACCGGCCGGGATTGCTGAGAGCGATCGTCAACGCGCCATGGCCGCCCATCGAATGGCCGGTGATGCCCTGGCGGTCCATGTCGACCGGGAACTGCGCTGCGAGGAGTGCAGGCAACTCCTCCGTCACATAAGTCCACATCCGATAGTTGCGGGCGTAGGGCTCCTGCGTCGCGTCGACGTAGAAGCCCGCACCCAGACCGAAGTCGTAGGCGCCAGCGGGATCGTCCGACACGCCCTCGCCTCGCGGGCTCGTATCCGGCGCCACGAAGATCAGGCCCAGCTCTGCGCAGGCGGCGCGATACTCGCCCTTCTCCGTCACGTTGGCATGGGTGCAGGTCAGGCCCGACAAATACCAGACGACCGGCAGCTTCCCGCCGCCTCCCACTTGAGGTGGCAGGAAGATCGAGAACGCCATGTCCGTGCCAGTGGCCGCGGACGCATGCTTCACAACCAGTTGCCGCCCGCCGTGCGCCTTGTTCTCGCTGACGATCTCCAGGCTCACTGGTCGGCCGGAATCCGATAGAAGCCGCAGAGCTTGTTGCCGTCCGGGTCGCGCAGATAAGCGAGATACATCTTTCCGAAACTCGCATCGCGGATCCCGGGAGGATCCTCGATGGCAGTGCCGCCATTGGCTACGCCGGCGGCCTGCCAGGCGTCGACGGCTTCCGGGCTGAGCGCAACCAATCCAATGGTCGAGCCATTGCCGATGCTGCACGGTTGGCCGTCGATCGGCGGACCGATGCCGAGCGCGCCTTGCTTCGTCATCCACCAGTCGGACTTGCCGAAATCCTGGCCCTGACGGTGGCCGAGTGCGCCCATGGTGGCATCGTAGAACTTCTTCGACTTTTCGCGGTCGCTGCATCCCAGCATCACGTGGCTGAACATTTCGCTTCTCCCTTAGTAGAGGACGACCGACCGGATGCTTTCGCCCGCATGCATCAGGTCGAACCCCTTGTTGATCTCGTCGAGCGTAAGGACGTGGGTGATCATCGGGTCGATGGCGATCTTCCCGTCCATGTACCAGTCGACGATCTTCGGGACGTCCGTTCGTCCCTTGGCCCCGCCGAACGCCGTTCCGCGCCAGTTGCGGCCGGTCACGAGCTGGAACGGCCGGGTAGCGATTTCCTTGCCCGCTTCAGCGACGCCGATGATGATGCTGGTGCCCCAGCCGCGATGGCAACATTCTAGAGCGGTGCGCATCACTTCCGTGTTGCCGGTCGCGTCGAACGTATAGTCGGCGCCGCCGTCGGTCAGCTCGACGATCTTTGCGACGATATCCTCGCGCGACATGCCCTTGGTGTTGAGGAAGTCGGTCATGCCGAACCTGCGGCCCCACTCCTCGCGGTCAGGGTTGATGTCGACCCCGATGATCTTGTTCGCGCCGACCAGCTTCGCGCCCTGGATGACGTTGAGGCCGATGCCGCCAAGCCCGAACACGACCACGTTCGCGCCCGGCTCGACCTTCGCCGTCTTCACCACCGCGCCCACGCCGGTCGTCACGCCGCAGCCGATGTAGCAGCTGGTCTTGAACGGCGCGTCCTCGCGGATCTTCGCGACGGCGATCTCCGGCAGCACCGTGAAGTTCGAAAAGGTCGAGCAGCCCATGTAATGGTAAATGGTCTGTCCCTTGTAGCTGAAGCGGCTGGTGCCGTCGGGCATCAGGCCTTTGCCCTGGGTTGCCCGGATTGCGGCACAGAGATTGGTCTTGCCGCTGAGGCAAGATTTACACTGGCGGCACTCGGGCGTGTACAAGGGGATGACGTGATCTCCGGCCTTCACGCTGTTGACGCCCGGTCCGACTTCCCGCACGACGCCGGCGCCTTCATGGCCGAGGATCGAAGGGAAGATGCCTTCGCTGTCGAAGCCGTCCAGCGTGTAGGCGTCCGTGTGGCAGATGCCGGTCGCCATGATCTCCACCAGAACTTCGCCCTGCTTCGGGCCTTCGAGGTCCAGCTCCACGATCTCGAGCGGCTTCTTGGCTTCGAACGCGACGGCTGCGCGGGTCTTCATGAGTCGTCCCCCAGTGGATTTGGCGTCGCCATTGCCACCTTGGAGCCGTTCGGCCAATGCGTTTTGTGAAAGGGGAAAGCGATGGCTGACAGACCGCTCGAGGGCCGCCATGCGCTGATTACTGGCGGAGGCACGGGCATCGGCGCAGCGGCCGCCGAGCTGCTGAGCGCTGCCGGTGCGAAGGTTTCGCTGCTGGGACGCAGGGTGGAACCCCTCCAGGAGGTCGCGAGTAAGGTCGGCGGTGCTGCGATCCGCTGCGACGTGACCGATCGCAACAGCATCGCCAGCGCCTTCGAAGAGGCACGCGCCGCCAACGGGCCCGTCGACATGCTCATCGTCAATGCCGGGATCGCCGAGAGCGCGCCCTTCCACAAGATGACGCGCGAAAGTTGGGACCGCATCATCTCGGTCAACCTCACCGGTGCGTTCGACACCGTGCAGGCGGGCTTGCCGGACCTGCTGAAGGCGGAGGATGCGCGCGTCGTTTTCGTGGCTTCCGTCGCGAGCCTCCGCGGCGTGCCCTATGCGGCGCATTATGCGGCGTCGAAGCACGGCCTGCTCGGCCTGATGCGATCGATGGCGGCGGAATATGCCAAGTCGAAGATGACCGTGAACGCCATCTGCCCGGGCTATGTCGACACGCCGATGACCGACCAGTCGGTGGCGCGGGTTTCGCAGATCACCGGTCGCGGGGAAGGCGATGCGCGCTCGGCCATCACCAACATGAATGCCAGCGGCCGGCTGGTCGATCCGCAGGCGATCGCGAACCTTGTCCTGACACTTTGCCTGCCGCTCAGCCGCGACGTCAACGGCGCAGCCGTGACTATCGACGGAGGCACGAGCGCGTGAGCTTCGACGCTGCGAGCTTTCAACCCACGCACTTCCTGTGGAGCTTCGCCGACGGAGTGGCGACCGTCACGCTCAACCGTCCGGAGCGGAAGAACCCGCTGACGTTCAAAAGCTATGCCGAGCTGCGCGATACGTTCCGCGCGCTGACCGACGCTCGCGACGTGAAGGTCGTCGTGATGCACGGGGCCGGTGGCAATTTCTGCTCGGGCGGCGACGTGCATGAGATCATCGGTCCGCTAACGAAGATGGACGCTGCCGGCCTGCGCAATTTCACCACGATGACCGGCGACCTTGTGCGGGCGATGCGCGCCTGCCCGCAGCCGATCATTGCCGCCGTCGACGGCGTGTGCGCCGGTGCCGGGGCCATCATCGCAATGGCCAGCGACCTTCGCCTTGCGAGTCCCGAAGCGAGAACGGCATTCCTCTTCACGCGCGTGGGGCTGTCGGGCGCGGACATGGGTGCCTGCGCCATTCTTCCCCGCCTGATGGGCCACGGGCGCGCAGCCGAGCTCCTCTTCACGGGCAGGGTGATGGAAGCCGGCGAAGGGCTGGCCTGGGGCTTCTGGAACCGCGTCGTCGAATATGTGCTGGCGGAAGCGGAGGAGCTTGCCCACGGGCTCGCGCGTGGGCCCACCTTCGCCCATGCCGTCACCAAGCGGCAGCTCGATGCCGAATGGCACGTGCCGATCGACGAGGCGATCGCCATGGAAGCGGAGGCGCAGGCGGTGTGCATGGAGACGAACGACTTCCGCCGCGCGTACGAGGCGTTCGCAGCGAAACGCAAGCCGGAGTTCCAGGGCGATTGACCGGCTGTCCTACAGCCTATGATTTGCGTTAGGTCTCGCCGGATGTTTCGAACTGTAGCCTTCGCGCAAACGCCAGCCCACGCAGATCGAGGACGAGGTCGCGCACGCACGTACGTCAGTGTGAACATTGTGAACATTCGCGGAGCCTCAAGTGACTGACTGGCTCGACTGGCCGTTCTTCGAAGACCACCATCGGCGGCTCGCCGATGAGCTTGAGCGGTGGTGCGCCGGAAATCTGGATGAACCCGGCGAGGACGTTGACGGTTATTGCCGGTCTCTGGTCCGAAAGTTGGGCGACGCGGGTTTCCTGCAGCTCTGCATTGACGGTGACGTTCGCAGCCTCGCGATCGCCCGCGCGACGCTCGCTTTTCATTCGGGCCTCGCCGACTTCGCCTTTGCCATGCAGGGGCTGGGCTCCGGGGCGATCAGATTGTTCGGCACTGATCAGCAAAGGGCCGACTGGCTTCCGGAGGTCGCAAGCGGCGAGGCGATTTCTGCCTTTGCTTTGACGGAACCCGACGCGGGCTCCGACCCCGCCAGCATCGTTGCATCGGCTGCGCTCTGCGATGGCGGATGGCAGCTCAGCGGAGAGAAGACCTACATCTCGAACGGAGGGATTGCCGACTTCTACGTGACCTTCGCGCGCACTGGCGAAGGCGAGGGATCGCGTGGCCTGTCCGCCTTCATCGTGCCCGCGAACAGCTCCGGACTTAGCGTTGCAGAGCGCATCGAAGTCGTCGCTCCGCATCCGCTCGCGAGGCTCAAATATGATGACGTGCGCTTGCCACCGGACGCCCTCATCGGCCAACGGGGCGAGGGTTTCAAAGTGGCCATGGCAACGCTGAACCTTTTCCGGGTGACCGTCGGGGCGGCGGCGCTTGGAATGGCCGGTCGAGCGCTGGTCGAAGCGGTCGATTTTGCCAGCAAGCGGCGACTCGGTGCGGGCACGCTGGCCGACAATGCCGTGACGCAGGCGAAGCTCGCAGAAATGGCGCTCGCGGTTGACGCTTCCGCGCTGCTGATTGCGCGCGCCGCCTGGCAACAGGACGAGCGAAGCCGCGACAATCGCCGGGCCGCCGCAATGGCCAAGCTCCACGCGACCGAGTCCGCTCAGCAAGTCATCGATGCCGCCGTCCAGATGCACGGCGGGATGGGCGTGACCAAAGGTGCGAAGGTCGAGGAGCTGTATCGCGAGATTCGGGCTTTGCGCATCTACGAAGGCGCTAGCGAAGTGCAGCGGCAGATCATCGCGCGCGACCTTCTAAAGGAGCATCGCGCATGAAGGCGCTTGAGCCGCCGGGCTGGCCTCGGCCGAAGGGCTACTCGAACGGTATGGCCGCGTGCGGGCGGATCATCCTCACGGCGGGGGTTGTCGGCTGGAACGAGCGGCAGGAATTCGTCGACAAGACGCTGGCAGGACAGTTCGCGCAGACGCTTCGCAACATCGTGGCGATCCTCGCATGCGACGGTGCCGAGGCTTCCCGGATCGTTCGACTGACTTGTTACGTGACCTCGATCGAGGAATATCTGGAGAGCGCGAAAGAGATCGGCGCATCGTGGCGCGAGATCATGGGGAAACATTATCCGGCGATGGCGCTCGTAGAGGTCGTCCGCCTCGTCGAGCGTGACGCTAAGGTCGAGATCGAGGCAACCGCGGTGGTGCCGGAATGAGGGACGGCTTCGTCGAAGAGCGTCTGCCGCCGCCCGAACTGCTTCCCGAATTCCGCTTCGATTTGCCAGAGGTGCAATATCCCGAGCGCCTGAATGCTGGGGCGGAGCTTCTGAAGGGGGGCGAGCCGGATGCGCTTGCTTTCGTCAACGATCACGGACGCTGGACCTATGCCGACCTCGACGATTTCAGCGGGCGGATCGCCCGACTGCTGGTCGAGGAAGAGGGGCTGGTCCCCGGCAATCGCGTGCTTCTGCGCGGGCCGAACGGCTACACGATCTTTGCCGCCTGGCTGGGCGTGCTGAAGGCGGGCGGTGTCGTCGTTGCGACCATGCCGCTGCTCCGGCCCGGCGAGATCGCGACCGTAATCGAGCGTGCGGAAATCAGCCATGTGATCGTCGACAGCCGCTTTATCGGCGATTTCCGCGAAGCGGTCGACCAAACGCATTTCGTCAAACACATCGTCAAATATGACGGCGATTACGGCAACGGCGAGTTGGAGACGCGCACCGCCTCGTTCGATCCTCTCCCGCCGGTCGACACGCATCGCGACGATCCCGCCCTGATCGCCTTCACCAGCGGCACGACCGGCGTGCCCAAGGGCTGCGTCCAGTTCCACCGCGACGTGCTCGCGCCGTGCGACAGCTTCGCCAGGCATCTGATCGGAATGAAGCCGGGCGACGTCGCGCTAACGTCCGCTCCGATGGCCTTCACCTTCGGCCTTGGCGCGGCGTTCCTGTTCCCGCTGCGAGCGGGAGCAGCCTGCGCGACCATCGAGCAGGCGAGCCCGTCCGGAATGCTCGAAGCGATCGCCAAGCATCGGGTGACGCACCTCGGTACCGCGCCGACGGCCTACAAGGCGATGCTCTCGCAGCCGGGGCTCGACGCCGCGCTTCAGACCCTGCGCTACTGCCTCTCCGCCGGCGAGCATCTGCCGGAGGCGACTTGGCGCGCGTGGCAGGAGCGTACCGGCATCGCCATCACCGACGGCATCGGCTCGACGGAGATGATGCACGTCTTCGTCTCCGCCGCGGGCGAGGACGTCCGCCCCGGCTCAACCGGCAAGGCGGTTCCGGGCTACACCGCCACCGTGCTCGACGAGGCCGGCAATCCGATGGAGGAAGGCACCGGCCGCCTCGCAATCAAGGGTCCGACGGGCTGCCGCTACCTCGATGACGAGCGTCAGCGGGATTATGTCGAGAACGGCTGGAACGTGACCGGCGACACCTACCGCCGCGACGCCGATGGCTATTACTGGTACCTCGCGCGCAGCGACGACATGATCGTCAGCTCCGGCTACAACATCGGCGCTCCGGAAGTGGAGAACGCGCTCCTCGCGCACCCCGCCGTAGCCGAATGCGCTGTGATCGGCGTGCCGTGCCCCGAGCGCGGCCAGAAGGTGAAAGCCTTCATCGTCCTCGCCGACTTCGCCGAACCGAGCGGCGAGCTGACCGAGAAGCTGCAGAGCTTCGTGAAAGACCAGATCGCCCCCTACAAATATCCGCGAGAGATTGAGTTCGTGGATGCCCTGCCGAAGACCGCGACGGGCAAGCTCAGGCGGAGCGAGTTGAGGGCGAAGCAATGAAACCGAACGATGATCCGTTGCCGGATCCAGTCGCTTATGCACGCGGGCTTAGTGACGAACAGCTGCGGGAATATAAACGAATCTATGGCGAGGATTCACGCGAGTGGATCATCGCCAAACGGGAGCTATCTCGACGCGGCCAACTAGCATGGCCGCGTATTCTGATCGGCGCTCTTGCGTTTGCGATCGCGCTTGTGGTGAGCGCTAGATTAGCGGGTTGGTCCCGCTGTCACTCAAACTCGACGATGACCTGATCGACGGCGACGCTTTCGCCGGCCTTCACCGGCGTTGCCTTGACCGTCGCTGCCTTGGGCGCGCGGAGGATGTTTTCCATCTTCATCGCTTCCATGATGGCCACCGTCTGGCCGGGCTCGACCTTGTCGCCGGTCTTCACGTCCAAGCGAGTCACCAGCCCCGGCATCGGAGCGAGCAGCAGCCGCGACAGGTCGGGCGGCACCTTTTCGATCATGTGCGCCGACAGCTCGGCGACGTGGGGATCGAGCACCTGGACCGTGTGGCTCGCGCCACGTGTCGTCAGCACCCACTTCCGGCCCTCGCGCTTCACCTGCACCGTGCGCTGGCGCCCGTCGACGGTGATACCGAGCAGCCGCTGGCCCGGTGTCCAGCTTCCGAAGATCTCGACCGGAGCGGCGCCATCGACGCTTGCCATCGTTCCGCCTTCGAACGGCTCGATGTGAACTTGAACGTAGTGGCCGTTGATTCTCACCGCATGGTCGCGCGGCGGCTCGATCGGGCTGTGGAGCTGGTCGCTGACCTGCCCCGCGCGCGCCTCCCTGATGGTCTCGATCATCGCGGCGATGGCGGCGAGGTCGGCGATCAGCTGCGGGTCGGCGGGAGCGCCTTCGAAGCCTTCCGGATATTCCTCGGCGATGAAGTTGGTGGTGATGTCGCCCGAGCGGAAGCGCGGGTGCTGCATCAGCGCGGAGAGGAAGTCGACGTTGTGGCCGATGCCGTCGATCTCGAACGCGTCGAGTGCCGCGACCTGCGCGTCGATCGCGGCTTCGCGGGTCGGCGCCCAGGTGACCAGCTTGGCGATCATCGGGTCGTAGAACATCGACACCTCGCCGCCTTCGAACACGCCGTCGTCGATGCGCACGCGCACCGCGTCCTCGCGCGTCTCCGGGGATGGGCGGTAGCGCACGAGGCGGCCGGTCGAGGGCAGGAATCCGCGATACGGGTCCTCGGCGTAGACGCGGTTCTCGACCGCCCAGCCGTTGAGCTTCACGTCGGCCTGCTCGAGCTTCAGCTTCTCGCCCGCGGCGACGCGGATCATCTGCTCGACGAGGTCAAGGCCGGTCACTTCCTCGGTCACCGGATGCTCGACTTGCAGCCGGGTGTTCATCTCCAGGAAGTAGAAGCTCCTGCCGGACGTATCCGCGCCGGAGACGATCAGCTCGACCGTGCCCGCGGAATAATATCCGACCGCCCGGGCGAGGGCGACCGCCTGCTCGCCCATCGCCTTGCGCATCTCGGGCGTGACGAAGGGCGAGGGCGCTTCCTCCACCACCTTCTGGTGCCGGCGCTGGATCGAGCATTCGCGCTCACCGAGGTAGAGGATGTTGCCGTGCTGGTCGCCGAGCACCTGGATTTCAATGTGCCGCGGTTGCTCGATGAACTTTTCGATGAAGACGCGATCGTCGCCGAAGCTGTTGAGGCCCTCGCGTTTGGTCGCTTCGAAGCCCTCGCGCACGTCCTTCTCGGACCAGGCGAGGCGCATGCCCTTGCCTCCGCCGCCGGCGGAGGCCTTCATCATCACTGGGTAGCCGATGTCCTTCGCGATCTTCACCGCTTCGTCGGTGGTCGCGATGTCGCCGAGATAGCCCGGGACCACGTTCACGCCCGCGGCTTGGGCAAGCTTCTTGGATTCGATCTTGTCGCCCATCGCCGCGATGGCGTTCGGCGGCGGGCCGATGAAGGTGATGCCGGCCTTCTCCAGTGCCTCGGCGAAGCTCGTTCGTTCCGACAGGAAGCCGTAGCCCGGGTGCACGGCCTCGGCGCCCGTCGCCTTGCAGGCGTCGATGATCAGCCCGGCATTGAGGTAGGATTCGGACGCGGGCGGTGGCCCGAGCCGCACGCTCTCGTCGGCCAAGCGGACATGGGGCGCGCGCGCGTCGGCGTCGGAATAAACCGCGACCGTCTTGATCCCCATGCGACGCGCGGTGCGGATCACTCGGCACGCAATCTCACCCCTGTTGGCGATCAGGATTTTCTTGAACATCAGAGTTGGTACATTTCCAGAAGCTCGTGAAGCTGTTTGGTGCGCGCCCTGGTGACCGATTCGAGGCAACCGTTGATGGCCATCGGCTCCATGCTCCCGCCGCGCGCGAAATAACCCTCAGACACGCAATGCGCGTCGCGAAACTTGAGCCAGGCACGCTGGCCGTCGAGCAACGCGGCAACGTAGCCGGGCCGGTCGTCACCTTTGCGCTCGAAGTCCTTGTCGCGCTCCTTCATGATGGCGAGCAGTGGCTTCCACTCGGCATTCATGGCCGCATCCGCCGCCTCATAGTCGATGTAGGTGCACGCGCTCATTTCCGATTGCGATTGCGGGTCCTTGCAGTTCGGCTCCTCCTGCACGGCCGCCGCCAGCGCGAGTGCTGCAATCACGATCATTGGCCCTCCAATTCCGGCGCGGGCCTAGCCTTCACAATGGCCGATAAAAAGCTGCAATCCGCGGGCCGGGAATTCACTCCGCCGCCTCGTCGAGCGGCGGGCGGTTGTGGCCGAGGAGGCGGAGCACCTCGTCGGCCGCGTCGGCGAGGTTGGTGCCGGGGCCAAAGATCGCCTGCACTCCCGCGGCGCGCAGCGCGGCATAATCCTGCGGCGGGATAACCCCGCCGGCGACGACCTTTATGTCCGCGCGACCCATGTCCTTTAGCGCCTCGATCATCTCCGGGATGAGCGTGCGATGGCCCGCCGCGAGCGACGACGCGCCGACCACATCAACGTCATTCTCGATCGCCATTTGCGCAGTCTCGCGAGGAATCTGGAACAGCGGCCCGGGGATCACGTCGAAGCCGAGGTCGGTGAAAGCCGACGACACGAGATTCGCACCGCGATCGTGTCCGTCCTGGCCCATCTTGGCGATCATGATGCGCGGCTTGCGGCCGAGACGGTCCGCAACCGAACGCGTCCCGCTTTCCGCCGCTTTCCATCGGTCGTCGTTACGTGTCTTGCCGTAGATGTCGCGCACTGGCTCCGGCGTCGTGTGGTAGCGGCCGAACGCGCGCTCCAGCGCATCCGAAATCTCGCCCAGCGTTGCGCGTTCGCGGGCGGCTGCCACGCTCAACTCGAGCAGGTTTGCATCGCCGCGCGCGCCGTCTTCTAGTGCCTGCAACGCCGCGCGAACCTTGTCCTCGTCGCGGCCCGCGCGCGTCTTCTCGATGCGCGCGATCTGGCCGGCGCGAACGCGTGCATTGTCGACTTCAAGGATGTCGACCGGCGGCTCTTCGGCCAGTCGATAGCGGTTGACGCCAACGATCACCGTGTCGCCCGTGTCGACCTTCGCGGCGCGTGCTGCGGCGGCTTCCTCGATGCGGTGCTTCGGCAGGCCTTCCGCGACGGCCTTGGTCATGCCGCCGTGCTGCTCGACTTCCTGGATCAGCTCCCACGCGCGCTCTTCGAGCTCGCGGGTCAATTTCTCGACGTACCAGCTTCCGCCGAGCGGATCGGCGACGGCGGTGATGCCGCTCTCCTCGGCGAGGATCAACTGCGTGTTGCGGGCGATGCGCGCGCTGAAATCGGTCGGCAGGGCGATCGCCTCGTCGAAGCTGTTGGTGTGCAGCGATTGAGTGCCGCCCAGCACCGCCGCCAGCGCCTCCACTGTAGTGCGCACGATGTTGTTGTATGGGTCCTGCTCGGTCAGGCTGACGCCGCTGGTCTGACAGTGCGTGCGCAGTCGCTTGGATTCGTCCTTCTGCGCCCCGAGATCGGTCATGATCCGGTGCCACAAAGTCCGCGCGGCACGCAGCTTCGCGACCTCCATGAACAGGTTCATGCCGATGCCGAAAAAGAAGCTAAGGCGGCCCGCGAACTCGTCGATCCTGAGGCCCTGCTTCATCGCCGCGCGCGCATATTCCATGCCGTCCGCGAGCGTGTAGGCGAGCTCCTGCACCGCCGTCGCTCCGGCCTCGTGCATGTGATAGCCGCTGATCGAGATCGAGTTGAACTTCGGCATCTCGCGAGCGCAAAAAGCGATCACGTCCGACACGATCCGCATGCTCGGCTCGGGGGGATAGATATAGGTGTTGCGGACCGCGA
>Ga0307410_10000935_pt1 | contig 12520 bp, 9 predicted proteins | sample 322Ometagenome_3_FD_203707 | JGI IMG/M metagenome (GOLD analysis project Ga0307410, IMG submission 203707) | Maize rhizosphere microbial communities from greenhouse at UC Davis, California, United States - 322HYB-O-3 | ecosystem: Host-associated > Plants > Roots > Rhizosphere > Soil | place...
CTTCGCCCATTCGGTTGATGTCGTCGAGCTCGTGAGCCGGGACTCAAGCAGCGACCACCTGCCATGCGCCGACGCTCCACCCTGCGTCCGCGCCCTGAATCTCTTCAGAAAATCCGCCGATCCAGGAGGCCCATCGCTCGCCGCTCGTCGCGCACGCTTCTCCGACTCCGGCCTCAGGAACGACCGCACGGAATGGAACGTGTCATTCGTGACCAATCCCGCCCACGCCAGTTCCCACAGTGCATCGGTCGTATCTCCGGGATATCCCCCACCAGCCGCCGCATGAATATCGCCAAAGAACGAAGCGCCTCGTTGTCGCAGAAATTCAATCACCTGCTTCGCCTTGTCGGAGACCTGTTCGCTCCCTCGCGCTTCCAGGGGTCTCATCAGCAGTGGAAGGTTCTCACTTAGGTAAAGCGCGATCCTTCCATCCCGATCGCCGATGCGCTCTACACCCACCCAAACCACTTCGCCCGCTGCCATCAGCGTGTCGAGATCACCAGGACGAAAATCCGCTACCCGCCCGGGCAGAATCGAGCGCTCCAACTCCGACGCCGGAATCGCGGTGCCCTGCAATGTTTCAATCGCATCCAGCAGCGCATCCAATCCGCGCCGCTTTGAACCCACACCTTGCCATCGCTTCAGGAAGCGGGCTAGGACATCACGTTCGACAGGTTCCACTTCCTTCCGCAACCGCGCCAGCGTCTTGCGTCTCACAGTACGCAGCACGTCCGGATCACACCACTCGCGATGGGAACCCGAAGGACGGAACTCGCCTTCCAGCAACTTGCCCGCACTGTGCAGCGTCTTCAATGGCGACTCCACCTTGGAAGCCTGCACCCCAAATCGCGCCGCGATGTCTGACGTAGTCAACGGTCCATGTGTTCGCGCATAGCGACGCACAATTTCCATCAGCGGGTCACGCGCCTGCTCCAGCCACACATCCGGCAGCCCCGGCGGCAACGGCACTCCAAAGGCATCGCGATATCGCGCCGCATCTTCCACCGCGATGAACCTCCGTGTTCCAGCAATCCGTATCGACACGACACGACGGGCATTCTCAAGGTCCGCAATCGACGCCGCAACCTCTGCGCTCACACACCGCGCTCGCAATTCATCCGCCGCCAAATCACCCAACCGCAGCAGCAGATCATGCACACCGTCCGCGTGCCGTGCCTGGTACTCCGGATCCAGCGCTTGTAACTGCGACTCGGTCTCGTCCAGTGCCCCGGCATCAAGCAGTTCGCGAAAGTCCGTATCGCCCAACAACTCCTGCAATTGTGTCTGGTCGATTGACAGCGCCTGCGCCCGCCGCTCCGCCAACGGAGCGTCGCCTTCGTAGATGTAGTTTGCGATGTAGGAAAACAGCAGCGCCGACGCGAATGGAGATGGTTTCTCCGACTCAAGCGCGCTGACGCGAATCGCTCCCCCCTGGATCTTCCGCAAGATCGAGATCAGCGCCGGAAGATCGAACACGTCGCGCAGGCATTCGCGATAGGTCTCCAGCAGCATCGGGAATGACGCATATCTCGCCGCCACTGCCAACAAATCCGCCGCTCGCCTTCGCTGTTGCCACAAAGGCGCGCGACGCCCGGGCCGAAATCTCGGCAACAAGAGTGCCCGTGAAGCGATCTCGCGGAACTTCGCCGCGAACAAAGACGTGCTTCCAAGCTGCCTTAACAGGTGTTCGCGTACTTCGTCCGGCCGCGGCACAAAGTACTCGGTCGCAATCGCCTCCGTACTCTCCGGCACTCGCAACACAAAGCCGTCATCCGACCACATCGACTCCGCTTCAATCCCAAGTTCCGAGCGCAACTTCGAACTCACCGCCATGCACCACGGAGCATGAACACGGCTTCCAAAAGGGGTCAGCACGCAGATGCGCCAGTCGCCAAGCTCATCCCGGCAGCGCTCAATGATGATGTCTTGATCGCTCGGCACTCGCTCTGTCGCCAGCTTCTGCTCTTCCAAATAGCGCAACAGGTTCTCGGCCGCATTCCCTTCCAGGCTGTGGTCCTCCACCAGCTTCGTGAATGCCGCCGGTCTTGGCAGGCGCAACAACTCGCGCGTCATCTGCCCAATGCCCTCGCCGAACTCCGCCGGACGTCCCGCTGTGTCCCCATGCCAGAACGGCATTTTGCCCGGCTCACCTGGAGCGGGTGAAACGCGCACTTGATCGTGAGTGATTTCCTCGATCCGCCACGTACTCGCGCCCAGGATGATCGTGTCGCCCGTGCGGCTCTCGAACACCATCTCTTCGTCGAGTTCTCCCACGCGCGTAGCCTTCGTCGCACCGGCAAGGAACACGCCGTATAGTCCTCGATCGGGAATCGTTCCCCCATTGATGATCGCGATGCTGCGCGCACCTTCGCGTGGCGTGAGCGTCCCAGCGACACGGTCCCACGTAATGCGCGGGCGCAACTCAGCAAACTCATCTGACGGGTATCGCCCCGCTAGCATATCCAGCACACTCTCGAACATCGGCCGTGTCAGCGATGCATAAGGCGCCGCACGGCGCACTGCTTCGAACAGCTCACCAACGTTCCACTGTTCCATCGCGACCATGGCAACGATCTGTTGCGCGAGCACGTCGAGCGCGTTTCGCGGATAGTGCGTTGACTCCACGCGTCCCTCGTACATCGCCCACGTCACCGCTGCGCAAGCGACAAGGTCCGCGCGGTACTTCGGGAAGATCGTCCCCTTGCTCACCGCGCCTACACGGTGACTCGCCCGTCCGATGCGCTGCATCCCGCTCGCAACCGACGGCGGAGACTCGATCTGCACCACCAGATCCACTGCGCCCATGTCGATCCCAAGCTCAAGGGACGACGTCGCCACCAGCCCGCGGATGCTTCCCATCTTCAACCGGTCTTCAATCTCTTTCCTCTGCGCCACGGCGACGCTGCCATGATGCGCTCGGACCAGCGTCTCGCCCGCAAGCTCATTGAGCGCTCCGGAAATGCGCTCCGCCAACCGGCGACTGTTCACGAAAATCAATGTCGAACGATGCGCTCGCACCAGCTCCAGCAGCTTCGGATGAATCGCGCTCCAAATCGAAGGACGCACCGGCCCCTGCGAAGCCGGTCCGCTCGGAATTGGATCGATCTCGTCGAGCCGCGCCATATCTTCGACCGGCACTTCGATGCGCAGCTCCAATCTCTTCTTCTCGCTCGCATCGATAATCGTGACGGAACGAAATACCGGAGCGGTCGCTTCACTCTCAAACTCCGCGATCGCCTGCTCTGCCGTCTCCGGTAGTGCAGCCTGCTTCCACATCTCACTTCCAGACTCAGCGCCAACCAGGTATCGCGCGACTTCTTCCAGTGGACGCTGCGTCGCCGAGAGCCCAATCCTTTGCAGCGGCTTCTCCGCCACGCGCTCCAACCGCTCAAGCGATAACGCGAGATGCGATCCGCGCTTCGTCGGAACCAGCGCATGGATTTCATCAATGATCACGGTCTCCACGGACGTTAACCCCAACCGCGCTCGTGAAGTCAGCAGCAAGTACAGTGACTCTGGCGTTGTAATCAGGATGTCCGCAGGATGTCGCGCGAAACGCGCACGCTCCGCAGCAGGTGTGTCTCCCGTTCGTATCGCGACTGTCGGCTGATGAAACTCCACTCCGAGCCGCTGCGCCTCCTGCGCGATTCCCACTAGCGGCGCACGCAAATTCCGCTCGATATCTACCGCCAGTGCCTTGATCGGCGATACGTAAACCACGCGACAGCGCCGTTCAGCCGGCGGAACAGGCTCGAACATGATGCGGTTCAGGCACCACAGAAACGCCGACAGCGTCTTGCCCGTTCCCGTGGGAGCGAGGATCAGCGTCGATTCGCCCCGCGCGATTGCCGGCCAGCCGAGCTGCTGCGGACGAGTTGCGTCCGGGAACACGGCCATGAACCACTCGCGAACCGCAGGGTGAAACAGCGCAAGCGAATCTTGCGGCTCTTCTTTGTCTCTGCTGGTTCGGCGGCTCATGACCTAGTTGATGGATGCGAAACTTGCATTCCGCGCACCGTTGCCGCTGACATCGGGCGATAAGGAGTGTAACGTAAAGTCCACGGTGAATCCTGCATCCCTTTTTCGCCGTGTCCGTCTAATCTCCTGAGGCTCACCGATGAACATCGGGATTACCTGCTATCCAACTTACGGCGGCAGCGGCGTTGTGGCCACGGAACTCGGCATCGAACTCGCCGCACGTGGACACCAGGTCCATTTCATTACCTACTCACAACCGATCCGCCTGACTGAGCCTCAGCCCAACATTCATTACCATGAGGTCGAGGTTTCGCGTTATCCGCTCTTTGAGTATCCGCCTTACGATCTCGCACTCGCTACGCGCATGGCCGAAGTTGCCGAACTCTACCAACTTGACCTGCTGCACGTGCACTACGCGATTCCGCATTCGGTAAGCGCGCTCCTCGCGCGACAGATGCTCGAATCAACAGGACGCAAACTGCCTTTCGTAACCACGCTTCACGGCACTGACATCACGCTCGTCGGCCAGGATCATTCTTATTTGCCGATCACGCGCTTCTCTATCGAGCAGAGCGATGGCGTGACTTCAATCTCGCGCTATTTGCGCGAGGTCACGATTCGCGAGTTCGAGGTCAAGAACTCGATTGCCGTAATTCCTAACTTCGTGAACTGCGATATTTATCGTCGCGATTCCAAACGCGAACAGCGACGTCGCGAATTTGCGCGCGACGACGAACGCGTGCTCGTACACCTTTCCAACTTCCGTCCGGTGAAGCGCGTGGAAGACGTCATCGAAATCTTCGATCGCATCAACGCCGTTGTGCCGTCCAAGCTGCTCATGATCGGTGACGGGCCTGATCGCTCGAAAGCCGAGTGGCTGGCGATGAAGAAGCACATCCACGATCGTGTGCTCTTCCTCGGCAAGCAGGACCGCGTCCACGAGAAACTCGCTGTCGCAGATATCATGCTTCTACCATCGCAACTCGAATCCTTTGGACTCGCCGCGCTCGAAGCTATGGCGTGCGAAGTCATTCCCATAGCGACGAACGCCGGCGGACTTCCGGAAGTCATCGACCACGGCCGCACCGGGTTCATGGCCGATGTCGGCGATGTGGACACGATGGCAGCGCACGCGATCGATGTTCTCAGCGATCCGAAAAAGCTGAAGGATATTTCGTATCGCGCGCGCGTCATGGCGCAATCGCGTTACTGCGCGACCAAGATCATCCCGATTTACGAGGATTTCTACAACCAGGTTGTCAGCGGCAAACTGCACCATCAGCCGGTCGCTGACTGATCACTTCACTTTCAACCGATGCACCTCAACGGTGAGTTGCGCTTTTTCCTCGTGTCCCTGCGCATCTTTTGCTGACAGGATGTACGTCGTGTCCTGTTCGGGTTGAACCTTCACGCAACGGCTCATTGAGGGCCACGTTTCTTCCGCAGGTTTCGGCTCGATGCTTACTTCTTTAGCGTTCGCTACTCCATAGCAAAGCTGCGTTGACTGTCCCTTTGCCAGCGAACCCGATTCCGCGCTGAAGGTGTGGATCTTCACGCGCTCACCGCCATAGGCTTCGACCACTTTGCGCGCGTCTTCCCGTTGCTTCTGTTCGTATTGAGTTTCGGCCTGGCGTCCCTCGCGCCAGCGGCTGAAAACGACCCAGCCCGCGTACGCCAATGCAATCACAACTAGTACGGATGTCAACGGCAGCATTCGCTTCGTCAAAGTCTTTTCTTCGTTTGCCAAGTCTCACCTGCTTACTGGTTCGCAATTGCCACTTGCGGCTGACCGGTGTCGGCGGATTGCGCAATCGGCACCAGCAATCGCACCAGTGTTCCCTGCCCGCGTGTGCTCTCCACTTCCATGGAAGCGGAATTCCCGTAGAGCACGTTCAGGCGCTCACTGATGTTGGTCATCCCGATTCCGGTTCCCGCGCTGGCTGTGCCGGCGATTCCGACTCCGTCGTCCTCGACTTCAATCACCAGTCGTCCATCATGGATGCGGCTGCGCAGCGTAATGCTGCCGCCCTCCACTTTCGCCGACAGGCCGTGTTTGATGCAGTTTTCGACGAGGGGCTGCAGGATCATTCCCGGGATCGTAATGTCGAGGCTCGCCGGCTCGAGTTCTTTCACCACGCGCAGCTTGTCTTTTCCGAAGCGCACGACTTCAATGTCGAGGTAGTCGTCAATGAACGCGAACTCCTCGCGCAGTTGGACGAACGCATCGCCTTTCTTCAGCAGCCGGCGCAGAATGTTGGCAAGCTTCACTATCATCTCGCGCGCGCCGTCAGGATCGAATCGCACCAAAGAAGAGACAGAGTTGAGCGTATTGAACAGGAAGTGCGGGTTGATCTGGCTCTGTAACGCGTCCATCTTTGCTTGCAGGATCATGCGCTCCTGTTCTTCCAATTTCATCTCGATGCGGACGTTGTTCAGCACCTTCAGCGCAATTGCGACCACCATCACGCTGGTAGCGTAATTCGCAGCGGTCACGATCCATGATCCTCCGACAAGCGCAAACGTCCACTCCGGAAAGAATGCTTCGCATTCCAACCGAATGAATTGGAGCAACAGCATCATGAAGAAGAAATGTGTTTGCCAGTCGATGAACGAGCGTTGGATGCTGCGGCGGATCCAGCGATAGATACTCAAGTCGAACAGCGGCGAAAACGACCAGATGGCTTCGCGGTCTTTGGAGATATGTCGCAGCCACCCGGCCGAATAACCTGCAAGAACGTTGAGCGGGATATTTAGATATTCGTTGAATGCGAGCGCCGGCAGCCCTACGAGCAGCCCGCCCATCACTCCCGCGAAACGCCCCGCGATCACGCCTATCAAAATCGAGAACTCGAAAGCGACATCGGCTGCGAGAAAGTTTTTGACGACGCCGCGAACGACCACGCCGAGCGCCACGGGAACGCCAACGAACAGCACGACTTCAAGCTTCTCGCTGATGGTGCGGTCTTCGCGGAACAGCAAGACGCGAAAGCGGCGCGAGCGCGAGAGCACACTGCTGACGGCGGCGGAAACGCCGAGCTTAATCAGCAGCGTGATAAGTAGAAGTCGTTGATCCATGTCTTGATCTCAGTTTAAATCCGCAGTCTCCAGAATTCCTGGTTGGCGGGAATATCCCCCATCCCCCTCGGTCTTTTGTTTTCAGCTACTTAGCGTATATTGGCCTTCCAGATCTTTGAAAACAAAGCATTTAGAAGCAAAATATAGACAATAAAGCAGTTACCTACAAATCTCTCTGGCAAAAAGAGCTAGGCCACGCAGGACATGCGTGGCCGTCTTCAGAGTAGCGCGATCAGGCTGTGAATATCTACAGGAATCTGCGGCTGAGAGTTACCCAGGTAACGGCCACCAAAACTGACCGATCCGCATGATGACCAGAGGGGAGAGGCCGTTACAGTTGACGCGCTAAGGAATCGATAAGCAACTGCACCTTGACAGGATCGGGCACACCGCCCTGCGCGATATCGCGATTGCCGCCACCGCGGCCCCCGCACTCAGTCATGGCACGCTTCATTAGCGCTCCCATGTCGTGAGTCCTCCGGGTGACTGGGCAAACACGATTGCGGCTGGAGGTTGGGTTGAACCGAGCAGGGCGACCATGCCGGGATGCTTCGTGATTTTCTGGGCGAGCAGTTTCACGCTTGGCAGGTCTCTGTCGGCAAAGACCTGCATCACGAGTTTGAGCCCGCTCCGGTCAGGAGTTGCGGCGACGATTCGCTCAGCCTCCAGCGTTGCGAGTTCCTCCAGCGTTCGTACATGCGCTTTCTGCGACGCTTTGATTTCTTCTAGCGACTTCCGCACCTGTTGCGGCAAATCCCATATGTGCGTTGAGAGCGCTCCGGCGGCTTCGGTGAGCGTTTCGAAATCGCGCCGCGCATGTTTCACCGCCCGTTCTCCGCACACAAACTCCACCCGCACTCCGTGCTTCACCTTTTCCGTCTTTCTGACGAGAATGGCGCCGATCTGCCCTGTGGTGCGCACATGCGTGCCTCCGCAGGCGCACAAATCGAAACCGCGAATATCGATCAGGCGAAGTTTGTCGCGTTCCGCCGGAGGAATCTTGCGAAGCCCCAGTGCCCGCCCCTCGTCGGGACTCACGAACTGCATGGAAACCAATCGGTCTTCAAGGACGATGTCGTTGGCGAGGCGCTCTGCTTCGCGGATCTGGTCCGTCGTGATCGACTTGGCCTCAAGATCAATGGTGCAGGTCTCCTCACCCATATGGAACGACACGGTCGGCAAGTTGAAGAGCCGTTCGAACGCAGCCGAGAGCACGTGTTGTCCGGAGTGCTGACGCATGTGATCGCGACGCCGCTCGACATCGATGAATCCGCGCACACGAGTAGCTGGAGCGAGGTCAGGTGCGTCATCAACATAGTGCAGAACCTCGCCTGATTGCTCGTCTTCTGCAACTTCGTTCACGTGCAACTTTGGAGAGTTCCCCGAAGCATCGGCCTCAATCCATCCTGTGTCATAAACCTGGCCGCCGCTGGTCGGGTAAAACGCGGTGCGGTCGAGGACAAGCGCAATGCGGCCGTTGTCGCGCGACACACGCGTGATACTAGCGACAAAGTTGTAGAGGAACGAGTTGTCGTAATAAAGGCGAGTAGTCATGACTAGCTGCTAGCTACTAGCTTCTAGCTACAACACATCTATCTAACTCGTCAATCGCAGCAGCGAACGTCGGGGTTAGCAAGTAGCTAGTACGGTTGTATTATCCCCCCGATATTTCGGCTCTTTGGAAGTTGGGGCCTATTCTTCCCGTAATACTTGGCGATTACGTCGATGTATTTGTAGCCGGAGCCGGTGTTGAACAGCACTACGCGATCCTCGGCTCGTAAGAAGCCGTTCGCGCACAGCTTGCTGTAGGCTGCCAGCGATGCTGCACCTTCGGGAGCCGCAAAGACTCCCTCCTCGCGCGCCCAGATTTCAAACGCATGCATGGTCTCGTCGTCGGTTACGGCAACAGCAGTCCCGCTGCTCTTGCGCAGAATGTCGAGGATGATGAAATCGGCGTACGCTTTCGGCACTCGCAGACCAGCAGAAATCGTCTGCGCATTCGCCCACGCTTCTGACGCCGCGCTTCCGTGTTCGAATGCACGGACGATCGGCGCGCAACCCGCAGCCTGGACGGAAATCATCTTCGGCCGCTCCGTACCAATCCATCCCAACTGTTGCATTTCGTCGAAGGCCTTCCACATCCCGATCAGACCAACGCCTCCGCCTGTGGGATAAATGATCGCGTCAGGCAGCTTCCAGCTCATTTGCTCGGCGATTTCGTAGCCCATCGTCTTTTTGCCTTCGACGCGGAATGGCTCTTTCATCGTGCTCAGGTCGAACCAGCCCTCGTGATCTTTGCGCTCGGCCACCATGCGCCCGCAGTCGCTGATGAGGCCATCGACCAGCGTGAGCTTCGCGCCAAAGTGTTCGGCCTCGATCGCGTTGGCCTGGGGCACGTCTTTGGGCATGAAGATGTGCGCCTCAATCCCAGCGGCAGCAGCGTAGGCAGCAAGCGCGCCTCCGGCGTTACCGGCAGACGGTGCAGCGACTTTTTTTATTCCATAATGGCGCGCCATTGTGATTGCGGCCGACATGCCGCGCGCCTTGAACGATCCGGTGGGGTTCAGCCCTTCATCTTTTATATAGACGTTGGGATTGGTGCGGCTCTGGAGTAGAGGAGTGAAGCCTTCGCCGAGCGAGACGGGATCAGCATCGGGCAGAACTTCGCGATACCGCCACATCGTCGCCGGTCGATTCATCGCTTCGCGCGACACCGGCTTCAGATCGTAGCGAACGTAGAGCGGAGCAGCGTCTTTTGAGCAGACGTTCTGCGGTGTGTCCGCGGAGACATGCCCGCCACAGCGCGAGCACTCGAAATAGGCGATCTTCGCCATAAAGAAGTGAGTTTAACAAAGGCCAATTGGCAATTAGCACTGAAGCACCGCAATTCGCCATTCGCAATTCCAAAGGCTGTACCCCAGCGAAATAATGACTCACAAGGAAAAACGCAAACGACGCGGACACTCGCGGACGCGGAGAGGGATTCTGGAAACACTATTTTCGCCTTGCGCTTGCGAGCGGCTGAACTAAATCGGCACTCTTCCAAGCAGCATCTTGGTCTTACGAAAGATTGGGCGCTCGCGGCGCTTCAAGAAGCCCGGCATCGTGCCGCGTTTTGCCAGGATGCGGTTTGCTAACTCCCGCGCTTCCTCTTTCCTGCCCTGCTCTGAGAGGAACTCAGCGTAGTTGTATTGCGTTTCCGTCAGCGTCGAAGTGCGCAGCACGTCCTGGAACAAGCGTTCTGCTGCCGCGGGCTCTCCGGTTTTGGCGAGGCAATGCGCAAGCAGTCCGGGTGCGCGCTGAAAATCGTAAATTGGGTCCTTCGCAATTACATGCTCCAGGTCCGCCCGTGCCCCGGGAAACTCTCCCAGCCCGATCTCCGCGAGCGCGCGGCGGTAGAACGGGTCGGGCGAATCCGTGCGCTTGGTGATCGAGTGGTCGTAGGCTTCCTTTGCGTGCCGGTTCTTTCCGTCATCGAGATAAAGCTGGCCAAGTTCCTCGTAGTTTCCGGGTGACGGGTTTTCGCGGACCAGTGCTTCCAAGTCGCGAATGCGGCGGCGCCTTTGAAAGAACTTGAGTCCGCCCCCGGAGGCGTTCATGTCGGGAATAGCTTCGGCAACGATGTAAACCAGCGCTCCAAGTCCGCCGCCGATGAGGATGATCCAAAGCCAATAGGTGTCCGGGCGTCGCCGGATGAAATGCACAACGGCAATCGCCTGCAGGATGATTCCGTAGGGATAGAAAAGATATGAGAGTCCGTACATTCGCCGCAATAATGATGGGAGCCGCCGAAAATGGCAAGACTCTTCAGTAACCCGCCATTCATCCCAGGTCAGCACCTGCGGCGTGGAACCTGGGACACCGACCGTCAGAGTTTGCGATGTTAGACTTTGAACAGTGAAGCCCGACATTCGCCTGATCGCAATCGATATCGACGGTACGCTGCTGGACCCGCATTTTCAGGTCTCTGCCGCGAACCTTGACGCACTGCGCAGGGCGCACGACAGGGGCATTGAAATCATCCTTGTGACCGGAAGACGGCACACATTCGCGTTGCCCATCGCGAAGGCGCTCGGTTTCGACCTGTGGCTCATCACGTCAAATGGGGCGGTGACACGTTCAACCGAGGGCGAGGCTTTTCATCGCGACCTGCTGCCGAAATCGACCGCGCTCAAGCTCATTCAACATATGATCGATTTTCGCGGCAATTGTGTTCTAACGTTTGATCACGAAGGCAAAGGAGCCCTGGCGCTCGAAACAATGGAGGAGTTGAACCTCAGCATCCAAAGGTGGCTTGAGAAGAATTCGCAGTACCTGGAGTTTGTGCGGCCGCTGGAACGGTGCCTGACTGAAGACCCGATCCAGGCCATGTTCTGCGGCACAGTGACGAAGATGGAAACCGCAGTGGAACATCTTGCCAAGGCTCCATTTACGGATGAAATCACCGTACTCCGCACCCAATATATCGCCCGCGACTTGACGATTGTGGACGTGTTAAACCAGGGGTGCTCGAAGGGTCATGCTGTAGAGCGCTGGGCCACCTATCGCGGACTCACGCGCGAGCAGGTCATGGCCATCGGTGACAACTATAACGACATTGAGATGCTTGCATTTGCCGGGTTCCCGGTTATCATGGGCAACGCTTCTGACGACCTCAAGCAGAACGGGTGGCTGGTCACAAAGGGCAATGATCAAAGCGGGGTCGCGGCAGCGGTAGAGCAGGTACTTTGAAATCCGTTTCCAAACTCGGGATTGCGCTCCTTGCGCTAGCGCCTTTGACGAGTCAGGCCGCAGAACTTGCGCAACTGGCTAACGGGTTTTCCATTCGACATGAGCGGCGCGAAGTGATCGGCAGCACCACTCGCTTGTATCTAAGTGGCGATACCAGCTACGTCGATATTCCCACCGCGCAGATCAGGAAGTTTGAGCCTGATTTGAGCGTGACCGAACCGGTTGCGGCAGAACCGTCACCTGTAGCGGACGTGCACCAGGTCGTGCGTGACGCGGCCACCAAGCATCGTATCGACCCGGACTTTTTGAGCAGCGTCATCCAGGCGGAGAGTGGATTCAACGTGCGTGCGGTTTCACCCAAGGGTGCGCAAGGGCTGATGCAGCTCATGCCCAAGACCGCGGCAGAGCTAGGCGTTAACGACAGTTTCAATCCGACCCTGAACGTCGATGCCGGATCGCGCTACCTGCGCGACCTGTTCGCGCGTTACAACTACGACACCGTTAAGGCGCTTGCCGCATACAATGCCGGGCCTCACCGCGTGGAGCAGTACAAGGGCGTGCCTCCTTATCGTGAGACGCGGGCCTACGTTGCGAAGATCATCAACGACTACAACAAGAAGAAGCGTGCGCAACGCGCAACACAGCCATCCACGAAGAAGTCCGCTACCGGCGGACCCGCAGCCACGCCGTAGCTTTCCAGTTACATTTATTTGACCGCACTCCAGCCGTCGTTTAC